>OMKS01003579.1_pt1 | contig 12249 bp, 16 predicted proteins | sample 1674721 | NCBI WGS metagenome assembly OMKS01 (sample SAMN06264996, study PRJEB25208) | sediment metagenome | isolation source: hot spring sediment | place: USA: California | collected 2014-09-02 | reverse complement strand
TCTACACTATCCTCTTCGTCGGCAGCGTCAGATGTGTATAAGAGACAGGGTAATTTCTGAAGAAGTAGGCGAAGGGCTTGTCCTGAAAAAAGATATCGATGGAAAAGTAATCGGTATCGAAAAGATCTATACTACAAAAACTTTCGATGCAGAAAAATCTTTTCCTGTTGAATTAGTAATGTCGTAATAGCAAGCAGTTATATTTGTGGATTTACAGATTTATTTAGCCTAATAACCCAAGCAAACAAAAAAGCCCTTTTCACAACGACTGAGCAAATTCTCAAAGGACAAAGTGAGTATTATGGAAGAAGAAGAAAAGGAATAATGGAATAATGATAATGCTCCAGATATTTGTGATTCCCATATTCCTGATCCGTGGAATGCCTCATCAAATATTCCATCGGATCCATCTTTCCAACATTCCAGTTCTTACTTTTTCTCCGAAGTCTTCAACATCGCCTTTGGCGGCAATTCAACTTTATTAGAACTGTTCAATTCCTTGCGTAGCAGCTTGGCTAAACACAATGATTAAATTACGAAAATAGAACCTGTGTTTGTGTCTTTTAGAGTAGGTGATATTCAGAATTCACAAGCGAGCATTCTTAAAGCAAGCACTATACTCTTGTTTATAAAAAAATATCTTTAAGAAAATAAATCATTAGGTAAATTATGGAAACAAAAGAAATAATAGAACAAATCGGTAAATTACCCTATGAAGATAAAATGTTGATCTTGGAGAAAACCGTAAAAGCAATTCGGGAAAAAGAAATAAAAGAAAAAATGACAAAAGCTGTTTCCGATTTAATGGAGGAATACAAATCAAACAGAGAATTAACGGCTTTTACCGAAATTGATTTCGAGAATTTTTATGAAACAAAGTGAGATCTGGCTTATTAATCTTGATCCTACTTTAGGTGCCGAAATAAAGAAAACAAGACCGGCTGTTATTGTAAATGACGACACTTTGGGACGTTTACCTTTGAAAATTATAGTTCCTATCACAAACTGGAAAGAAAGTTACGGTTTAGCTCCTTGGATGGTTAAAATCGAACCCGATAATCAAAATAATCTTAATAAAATCTCGGCAGCAGATTGCTTCCAGGTTCGTTCAATATCAGAGCTTAGATTTGTTAACCAGATTGGTCGTATTAATCAAGATGTTTTAGAGCAAATTAAAAAAGGTCTCGCAAAGGTATTTTCTATCTCGGTGTAAACCGCCGGATTTATGAGTATCCGGTCGAGGCGGGGAAGACAGATCATGTTGCCTGTCTGCCACAGCGATAGCGGAAGAGGGTCATACATCCATTCAACCATTCCGGTTGTAGAGTTTGATTGTGCATTCAACCTGTCCCGGCGTAACGGAGTGAAGACGGACTTATCTCGGCGCCTGTCCACCGACTTGTCCTCCGTAGTCGTATTTTGACGAAGGAGGAAGTCGTTTTTCAGACGAAGGTGGGGAACGGAGTGAAGACGGATCATTCACGCAGCGAAAGAGATATGAATGAAGTGATGAGAAATTCTATTCATGAATGGATGAATGTATGAATGTATGAATGAAAAACAGCAGTGAGATTCATTCAATCATTCCAATATTTTCTTTTCACGATCATTTCTTGGGAATGGGACACGAAGTAGTTTGTCTCTGTGACTTTACTACAAATGATTTTATATAGTTTTTACATACACATTTGGCCTAAAAAGAATCGGCGTTAAAAAATTCAATGAAGCGAAACGGTTAAAAGAAAATTCTGTTTGAGTCCGTTAACTAACGGACGAGTTAATTTTCTTTAGTGAAGCGAAATTGAATTTTAGACGATTCTTTTTCAGCCTTGACTTTTTGTTACTTTTGTGTCAAGACAAAAGTAAAGGGAAAAAAAGTTTATGAAAATTTTAATTACTGGCGGCGCTGGTTTTATAGGTAGTAACCTTGTAGATTATTTCCTGTCCCAAAACCACGAAGTGGTTTGTCTCGACAACCTATCCACCGGCTTCAAAAAAAACATAGAGCATAATCTCGATAACCCAAACTTCACATTCATCGAAGGCGACATCCGTGACATTCAAACATGCATTCATGCAACCATGCATTGCGATTATGTAAGCCATCAAGCAGCTCTCGGCTCCGTCCCTCGCTCAATTGAAGTCCCGGCAAATACTAACTCTGTAAATATTGATGGGTTCTTGAATATATTAATCGCAGCACGCGATGCAAAAGTAAAACGCTTTGTTTATGCTGCCAGTTCGAGTACTTACGGCGACTCCAAAAAACTCCCAAAGGTTGAAGAAGAAATAGGAAGACCTTTATCGCCCTATGCAATAACTAAATACGTCAATGAACTTTATGCAGATGTTTTCGCAAAGACTTACGGTATGCAGTGCATCGGACTCCGTTACTTCAATGTCTTCGGCAAACGGCAAGACCCTAACGGCGCATACGCGGCGGTGATTCCACTATGGGCGAAAAATTTAATTGACCACAAGCAGCAGGTCATTAATGGCGACGGCAACTACAGCCGTGATTTCACATACATCGACAACGTAATACAAGCAAACGAAAAAGCCCTCTACACCCCAACTGAGCAAATTCTTAAAGGACAACGAGAATACTATAATCTAGAACTTGACGAACACAAATATTTGTTGCAGTTAAATGATCAAAAACAATATTCCAAAATGGATGAGGGAAAAGTGGAGAGGTGGAAAGGGGGAAAAGAGGAATGTTGGAAAGATGGAATGATGGAAGACTGCTAGCGTGGAACTAAAAAGAAAAAATATCAATCGTGGTTTTACGAAGCTTAGAGCCTGCCCCGTGAAATAAGGTGATAATATGTTTTATGTATACGTTTTGCAAAACTTAGTTGACAATAATTTGTATACGGGTTTTACAGAAGATCTTCAAAAAAGAATTACAGAGCATAATGCTAAAAAAGTTATGTCCACAGCGAAACGAGTACCATTAAAACTAATCTATTGTGAATGTTCATTGGATAAGAAAGATGCTCTGCATAGAGAAAAGTATCTTAAAACAACGTATGGTAAAAGATATTTAAAGAATAGATTAAAGAATTATTTAGAGCATAGTTAAAAATTATTTCACGGGGTAAAGCAAAACTCAATTACTCTTTTCAAGTTGGTTTATGAACTTCTAAAAGATTTACCATATGACTTATCTAGAACCAAAAGTAATCTCATCGATGCAGCACATAGTATTAATAGAAATATTTCAGAGGGATATTGCAGAAGAAACATAAAGGAATACTTAAACTTTCTGAATATAGCGCTTGGTTCAAAGGGTGAATTATTCTCAGGTATGTATGGATTAAAAGAAATTGAAAAAATTTCTGAAAAAGATTTTGAAAGATTCGATGAACTACATTACCAAGTTGAAAATGAATTGATTGGTTTAATAAAATCTTTACAAGCTAAACAGAAAAAAGGTGATTGGGATGATTCCTTCGCAAAATAAATACAAAATATTCCATCATTCCCAAATACCATTAATCCTTTGTTCTTCCATTTTTCCTTTATTCCTGATCTGTGGAATGCCTCACTAAATATTCCATCAGATCCAAAATTCCATTATTCCCTTTTATTCCAAAATTCCAAGATTCCAATTTGTTTTTCCATTATTCTGGAGTGATTTTTACGACATCCCGCTGGTTTGTAGCGGGACAAGATTCCATTTTTCCTTTATTCCTGATCTGTGGAATGCCTCACTAAATATTCCATCGGATCCAAATTTCCATTATTCCTTTTTATGTACTTTCGGCGGCAATACAACCCTTAACCAACTCTTCACCGCCTTGCGTGATAATCTTTCTAAGTTTGATGAAAAAATTGCTGATATTGAACCCGAGTATGTTTCTTTTAGAGTAGAAGATATCCGTAATTTCAAAACATAGTTGCTCTAAGTCAAGATAAATCGGACAGATTTTAAAATTAATTTGTCCACACTTCTGCTGATATATTATTGATACGTCTTAATGGATCACTCTGAAAAAAGTAATGCTTAATCAATATCTGCTTATTCGAAAGTTCTTTAAAAGCGAGGACATCTTGGGCTAACTCCCATTTAGATTTTGACCAGCTTTCTACTTTTTCCTTCATCTGCTCTTTTTTTGTATACTCATCATTATATTTTCTTCGTTGTTTATCGATGCTGTCATGGATATCATCGGGCGTTACACCACCTAATACTGGACGCGGGATTTCACCATTCAATACATTAACAGTTTCTTTAGCAGCCTTTAACACGATTTCAAGTAACTTTTTCTTTTCATCCGAATTACTAAAATCAACCCCTTTAAATTGAGTCAAATCAAATTCTGCAATGATATTATAAAACACACTTTTGAAGTCTTTATTGCCACATTCAATGGTTCCGTTATACCAGGGTTTGCAAGCCGGGATGCTTTTGCTGATTATTTCGTGTTTCGCTAATAAATCGCCATGCTCAGTACTGACATACTGGCTGCCATTATCTTTCAACAAAAACTTTTTCGGGCCTCGTTGACTGTTGGCTTCTAACGCCATTTCAACCGGCTCACGAACCAAAGCAGCGCTATCATCTCTTTCAGTGACTGCATACCCCAAATATTTTGTATTGAAAACATCAATGACCAGAGCAACAGAAAACGTACATCTGATCACGGTAACTTTAATGAAATCTTCAGCCCAAATTTCTCCAATATTTTCAGGACGCTCATGTTCATAAACAGTGGGCTTAGGCAGCAAATCATGCCGGCATACTTCCTGAAATAGCATTCGCCCCATCGCCTTTTTTAGATGCTGATACCCATGACGTCCAATATAGCCCAGGCGATGATAAATCATATATTGCTGACCCTTTGTTCCGCCAAATTGGGGATACTCTAAAATTACGTTCATCGCGTTGATAGCAATATCTTCAGCAACAAGCTTGATTGCTCGCTTTTTGCGTTCATTTAATCCTTGCAGCCATTCATAAAACACGCTTTTTGAATAGCGGCTGGCTTCTATCAATTCATGGTTCGCTAAATGATGAACCGATGATTGTAATTGACGGTACAATGCTACCGTCTCTGCTTTCTCTTTTTTTTAATATGGCTCTTTTTAGGCGTTTCCTTCTCTCCCTTTAATTCGGCAACCTGCTGATCTGAAAATTTCAAGCGTAACTTTAGAAATTCACTTTGGGCATAATAATATTCTTTATCCTTGGCAAGTTTCTGTTTATCGGCTTCCAATTGCCCTATCTGATGGCGTGCTTCTGATATAGTTTCCACATCGTAGACAGATCTCCGGCCCGGACGCTTCTCGGCAAAATTGTTTAAGATGGTTGCTTCACATTCTTTGACTATCTTATACAGATACGAGCGATCAATTCCCCATTCACGGGCTAACTGGCTCCGATTGTCGCCGCGTACAAACGCCCGATAAATGGCTAATTTGTCCGGCGCAGTTAAACGTTGGGCGGCCTGAGATTGTTGTTCCGACATAAGCCGGTCATTTATGTCTTTCTGATTTGCCTGCAACTCATATAGTTCAATTTGGTTGGCCGGATAGTTCTCCGTTAAATCAAGATAAGCGCTAAAACCGCCACCATCATTATCAAAGCACGAGACCAATGTCTGGGCGTTATTCAAAAAACCTAAATCATAACCATTCAATTGGTTGCCCAAAAGCGCAATGCCTGTTGAACTTAGTCCGTCTAACGTCTTAATGCTTAAATAGTCAATGATACTTTCACAAATATAAATCCGGTTGCCCTGTGGTAACTGAGGCCAATCCATACTGAACACATGCTTTTTGCCTAACACAAATTTTCTGGCGCCGTCTATTTCATGATTATCGAGACAGCGTAACTCCTTATCTTTATCATACACGGCAAATGTGCAGTAAGAAACATTTTTGTGACGATTACACAGCAGGATCTGCTCATCGATTAATTGATCAACCAAGGCAGGCAGTATAGCGCGCGACAACAGATAATCGCGACTGCCATCAATAGCATTGTCTTTTAGCTGATCATAAATATTGTTCACATCATACGATTTGTCCACTGTGGCGGGTGGCAGCGCTTCTAACGGGCTAGTGCTTGCCCTTTGATGTAACAAATGCTGTAAATGCCTGACAGCATCAGATACATCCTTCAAATTCTCTTTCGACAAAACAAAATCGATTATACTACCGCGACAGCCACTTGAAAAATCTTTGAATAACCAATGACCGTCACTTTCCTGTTTTACGAAGAAACTTGGTCGCGATTCTTCACAAAAAGGTGAAAGGCTTGCATACGTGTTGCCACTATGGGTGAACTGTATATGATAATAGCGGCTTAATAGTTCAGCCATGTTAAGACGCTTGAGAGCTTCCATTTCCTGTTTCATTTTTTTGATCTCCGAATATGGATAGGTCGTGATGTTTGGCTGCCGTATTATCAGCTCTATACAGCAGCCAACGCCAATTTACTTCAGCAGGACACCATCTAAAAATACTTGCATCGTTTTTTCACTAAAGGTTACACTTAATGTACGATGGCTGTCTTTTAAAATCAAGTATCCTTTTGACAAATCAATATTCGACGATAACAACGCACCCTCCGCTTTAGCGCTCTGGTCTGCAATATCGTGAAAACGATCCGAGGGGCACATGCCATCAATGCCTTGATGCGGACGTCTGTAATTATAGCGATGAATATACGATTCAAGTTCGCTTTGGGCATGTTCATAGCTTTTAAACCGGACTTTGTGCAACAACTCTTTCTGAATCGTTTGTGTCATCCGTTCCACCTTACCCTGACTTTGAGGGCTATGAGGATCACTGACAATATGTTCGATTTTCATGTCATTGAGATATTTTTGAAACAGGGTCTCCTCAAAACTCCATGAATAAAAGCTGCGACCTTGATCGGTGAGTAATTTCTGTGGTTTGCCATAGCGTTCAATGCTCTGATGCAAGGCATTGATCATGGTCAGGCTTTTCTGATCATGAGCTAACTGGTATCCCACACAAAAACGGCTATGATCATCAACAATTAAAATTAAGTATCAAACTGACAGTTTCTCGATGTACACGTATGATATGTCCATCTGGTAAAGCTCTTTGGCAGAAGCCGCTTCAAAACAGCGCGTACCTTTTGGGACAATGACGTCCCGGTCAAAACTTGAATCCAACGTTTTATCCAGACCATGTGCCTTTAATAGCTTACGGATCTGCTTCCGTTGCACCTTGATAAAGTATTGATCCTGAAGATAATCCTCTATTTTGCGATAACCATGATCCGGATTTTCCCGACGATAACTAATTATCGCCGATTGTACGTCTGGTGGCAACGAACTGACAGTGAATGCTTCATTTTTTTCTTCATCTGCATGTGTAGCAGGATTTTTACTTGGGTTATGACTGGTAGAATTAGTGGCGCTTAACGCATTATTCATTTTTTTAGACTCATTGTTATATCGGTAGATATCTCGAACCGGTATCCCAAACTGCTCAGCGCCATCAATATAAGTCATGTTCAGTTCAGTAATTTTCTGAACGATCTCCCCAATCTTTTCACGATCATATTTGTGTGACATAGACAACACCTCCTGGTTAATTTATGAATTGTTCCAGAAAGTGTGGCATAATTTCTTTTAAAATCTGTCCAGTTTAATATAAGCAATGCACCACTTTGTGATGACTATAAATTGGAATCGATAAAAAAAGCACTCATTACCGGTATTACCGGACAGGATGGATCATACTTAACAGAGCTGCTGATTGAAAAAGGCTACGAGGTACACGGAATCATTCGCCGCAGCAGCTCTTTCAATACCGGGCGGATCGATCATATGTACCGCGATCCCCATGTGAATAACCGGAGCATGATTTTGCATCACGGCGACCTGACTGATTCCAGTAATTTAAACCGGTTGATCGAAAAAATTAAACCGGATGAGATTTATAACCTCGGCGCGCAAAGCCACGTCAAAGTCTCTTTTGATGTACCCGAATATACCGCCGAGGTGGATGCCCTGGGGGCGTTGAAGCTAATGGATGCGATTAAAGAGGTCGGCATCAACACAAAATTCTATCAGGCATCCACCAGTGAACTTTACTGCAAGGTGCAACAGGTTCCCCAAACTGAAACAACGCCCTTTTATCCGCGAAGCCCCTATAGTGTGGCAAAACTATACGCCTTTTGGATCGTGAAAAACTACCGCGAGGCTTACAATCTGTTTGCCTGTAACGGCATTTTGTTTAATCACGAATCACCGCGGCGGGGGGAAACGTTTGTGACGCGAAAAATCACCCGGGCAGTGGCGCGGATCAAGGCCGGAATACAGGATAAATTATACCTTGGTAATTTAGATGCCAAAAGGGATTGGGGCTATGCGCCGGAGTATGTGGGGTATGTGGCGAATGCTCCAGCAGCCAGTGGCTGAAGACTTTGTGCTGGCGACCGGAGAAACCCACGCCATGAGAGAGTTTGCTGAACTGGCATTCCGGATTGCCGGTATTGAAATTAAATGGCAGGGACAAGCTAAAAATGAAATCGGTATCGATGCGAAAACCGGAAAACATCTGATGGAGATCGATCCAAAATACTATCGGCCCACAGAAGTGGATTTATTGATTGGAGATGCAGGGAAAGCGAAACAGAAGCTTGGCTTGCAGCCGAAGACTTCTTTTGAGGAGCTGGTGGAGATTATGGTTAAGGCGGATGTTGAGAAGGTGAGGAAAAGGGGGTTTTGAGAATAGAAGGTTATTGTGGGTATAGGGTATATAGGTATAGGGGTATAAGGAGGGTATAGGGTATAGGGTAAGGCTTTCAGGATTGGAAGATAAAAAATGAATGAAGCTTATGATGAAAAAAGGGATTTTACTACGTTAGAGGCGTGGAAAAAGTGTCGTGAGGTTAAATTATTTTGTTACAGCATTATAATCCCGAGTTTACCGAAGGAAGAAAAATATAATTTAGGGTCGCAGATTAGAAGAGCAGCAATAATCACAACAGCAAATATTGCCGAAGGGTATGGTAGATTTCACTTTCAAGAAGGTATTCAATTTTATAGAATAGCCCGGGCTTCACTCTACGAGCTCAAAGATCATTTTATCAGTTGCCAGGATTTGAATTATATTTCACCTGATATTTTGGCAAGAGGTAAAACATTAATTGAATCAGCCAAAATCACTCTAAATGGCTTTATAAAATTTGTACAATCAAAAACAAAGTAACTTTTTCTACCTATACCTTTATACCCTATACCCTATAACCTATACCTCTATAAAACAATACCCTAATTGGGAACCATAATGCAAAGAACCTCCAAAATTTATATTTCCGGTAACACCGGCCTGGTCGGCTCAGCTATTGTCAGAAAACTAAAAACCGAAGGTTATGAAAACCTCATTTTTACGCCCTGGCCCGAATACGACCTGCGCAATCAGCGGCAAGTGGAAGAATTTTTTGCCAAAGAAAAACCGGAATATGTGTTTTTAGCCGCTGCCAAAGTCGGTGGAATTATGGCGAGCTCAACTTATCCGGCAGAATTCATCTATGACAATCTGATGATCGCCACCAATGTGATCCATGCCAGCTATCAACACGGCGTGAAAAAATTACTCAATCTGGGATCATCCTACATCTATCCCAAACATGCGCCGCAGCCGCTCAAGGAAGAATACCTGCTCACCGGACCGCTGGAGCCGACCAATGAACCTTATGCCATTGCCAAAATCGCGGCGATTAAAATGTGCCATTATTATAACAAACAGTACAATACAAACTTTATCTCGGTGATGCCGACCAATTTATACGGTCCCGGTGACAACTTTGACCTGGAAACATCCCATGTGTTGCCCGCTTTGATCCGGAAATTTCATGAAGCCAAAGTCAACAATCAACCGGAAGTTGTGCTCTGGGGTACCGGCAAACCGCGGCGCGAATTTTTATACGTAGATGATTTAGCTGACGCGCTGCTGTTTTTAATGCGGAAATATGATACAAAGGACATTGGGGAGTTTGTCAATGTCGGCAGCGGTGAAGATATTACGATTAAAGATCTGGCGGAATTGATCAAAGGAATAGTTGGTTATGAGGGGAATATTGTCTGGGATGAAACGAAACCGGATGGGACGCCACAAAAGCTATTAGACACAAGCAGGATAAGAAAGCTTCATTGGCAACCGAAAACGGCATTAAAGCAAGGAATTCAGGAAACATTAAATTGGTACACATTAAAAGTTAAGTAAGATTACTGTTTGAGATCATGACTTAATGGGCTTTTTTATGTCGATTGAGTGCAGTAACAACAGATTAGCGATCACAGATAAATCAGGGAAGACCGACTCAGGTAAAGAACGCGTAAACATAAAGGCAAAATGATCAAGGGAACATCAAGGTCATCGTATCGTAAAATTAGAAAAAAGAATCATTAACAAATAGCGCATTTTTTAGGAAAGCGAATGAAGAAGGTGTTGCTCATGCCTAATGTAACGGTGAAATTGACGTTGGAAGACTTGTCTTCAGCTTTAGAGCAACTTAATGACTCTGAAATAAAAGAGATCTTGGGGAAAATTAGAGATCGGAGAAAAAAAGAAATTTTAGAACAGGGATACCGGCAATTAGCTAAAATTTCCTTTGATGATATTGGAAGCGAAGAGGAGTGGATCAAACTCGAGAACGAGGCAATTGAGAACTTTGAAAGGGACCTTTCTTGAATTTAGCCGATCAGAGAATTCGGAAAGGCGATATTTATTATGCTAACCTCGATCCCACCTACGGCCATGAACAAAAGGGTACGCGACCGGTACTGGTAGTTCAAAACAATGCCGCCAATGAAGCGTTGAGTACAGTATTGGTTGCACCGCTTACGACCAATCTGAAGGCGAGCGGACTGCCTTCAACTGTAACCATAAAAGCCGGGGCAGCAGGCTTGTCAAAGGATTCGGTGGTGTTACTTTTTCAGATTCGCACCTTAGACAGGAGGAGGCTGTGGCGGAAAATAGGGCAAATAGATGCCAGATTAATGGTCAAAGTTAACGCAGCTATCAAACTGAGTTTTGATGTCTGAAGCAGCAAAGAACACGACAATCAAGGTAGATTTTTTGGACAAGCCTCTTTTTTCAAAGTACATGCCTGAAGAAAAAATTGACAATTTAGATTCGTCCTGTATCTATCCCAAACATGCGCCGCAGCCGCTCAAGGAAGAGTATCTGCTCACCGGACCGCTGGAGCCGACCAATGAGCCGTATGCCATTACCAAAATCGCGGCGATTAAACTGTGCAATTATTACAACAAACAGTACAATACAAACTTTATCTCGGTGATGCCCACCAATTTATACGGTCCTGGAGACAATTTTGACCTGGAAACATCCCATGTGATGCCCGCTTTAATCCGGAAATTTCATAAAGCCAAGGTAAACAATCAGCCGCAAGTCGTGCTTTGGGGCACAGGAAAAGCACGGCGAGAATTTTTATACGTGGATGATCTGGCTGACGCGCTGCTGTTTTTAATGCGGAAATATGATGCAAAAGATATTGGAGAGTTTGTCAATGTCGGCAGCGGTGAAGATATTACGATAAAAGATCTGGCGGAATTGATCAAAGGAATAGTTGGTTATGAGGGAAGTATTGTCTGGGATGAATCAAAGCCGGATGGAACGCCGAGGAAGCTGCTGGACGTTCAAAGGTTAAATAATTTAAAGTGGAAGTATTCGATTAATTTGCATGAGGCAATATTAAAGACATACCAGTTCTTTACTGCCGAATTTAAATGAGAAAGAAGTAAATGGCACTCTATTTAGTCACCGGCGGAGCCGGCTTTACCCCGTAGAATAACTAAACACATATTCCACGGGGCAGGTCGGATCGAATATTGTCGAGGAATTGTTGCGGCGGGGAGAGAAAGTCCGGGTTTTGGATAACTTCGCCACCGGTAAGCGGGAGAATATCGCAGCAATAAAAAGAATATTTGAACAAGAGAAAAATTCGGCAGTAGATGACAGACTGGAAGTGCTGGAAGGTGATATTCGGAGCTATCATATCGTTCGGGAAGCGGTTGAAAATGTCGATTTTATTTTGCATCAGGCAGCGCTGCCGTCAGTGCCGCGGTCGGTTAAAGATCCATTAACGACCAATGAGGTCAATGTGGTGGGGACGCTGAATATTCTCAATGCCGCGAAAGACGCCAGAGTCAAGCGGATCGTTTACCCTGTTAAATAACCGATAATAAGCCACTAAGGTAGATTATTTTTATTTCAATGAAGGAAAAAACAAAATAT
>OMKS01003578.1_pt1 | contig 12251 bp, 8 predicted proteins | sample 1674721 | NCBI WGS metagenome assembly OMKS01 (sample SAMN06264996, study PRJEB25208) | sediment metagenome | isolation source: hot spring sediment | place: USA: California | collected 2014-09-02 | reverse complement strand
GTGACGGAGGGCCATCCTGACAAGATGTGCGATCAGATCTCCGATGCGGTCTTGGACGCGATCATCGCCGATGATCCCGATGCGCGTGTGGCCTGCGAGGTCTCGACGACGACCGGCCTGCTGCTGGTGGCCGGCGAGATCACGACCAGTACCTACGTGGAAATCGCGCAGTTGGCGCGCGATGTCATTGTGGACATCGGCTACAACCGCGCCAAGTACGGTTTCGACGGCGAGACGTGCGGCGTGATTGTCAGCATCAAGGAACAATCTGCCGACATCGCGCTCGGCGTCGATAAGGCGCTTGAGGCCAAAACCGGCGAGATGAGCGACGCGGAAATCGAAGCCATCGGTGCAGGGGATCAGGGCATGATGATCGGCTTTGCCTGCAACGAGACGCCGGAGCTGATGCCGCTGACCATCTCGCTGGCACACAAGCTGTGCCAGCGCCTGGCTGAGGTGCGCAAGGATGGCACGTTGCTCTATCTGCGCCCTGATGGTAAGAGCCAGGTGACGGTTGAATACGCTTACGGAAAGCCGAAGCGGGTGGATACCATCGTCGTGAGCACACAGCACGCGCCGGAAGTGACCCAGGAGCAGATCCGCGCGGATGTGATCGAGTACGTGATCAAGCACGTTGTACCCGCCGAGTTGCTCGATGAGAACACGCGGATTTACGTGAATCCCACCGGGCGCTTCGTCATCGGCGGGCCGGCTGGTGACGCCGGGCTGACGGGCCGCAAGATTATCGTCGATACCTACGGCGGTGTAGCCCGTCACGGCGGCGGCGCGTTCTCCGGTAAGGATCCGACGAAGGTGGATCGCTCGGCGACGTATATGGCGCGCTACATCGCTAAGAATTTGGTGGCGGCGGGCATTGCCGACCGGCTGGAGCTGCAAGTTTCCTACGCCATCGGCGTGGCGCGGCCCCTTTCGCTGGCGGTGGAAACCTTCGGCACCGGCAAGATTGCTGAGGACAAGATTGTCGCGCTGATCCACGAGCACTTCGATCTGCGACCGGCGGCGATCATCCGTGACTTGAACCTGCGCCGGCCTATCTACCGGGCGACGGCGGCCTACGGGCACTTTGGACGCACGGACATCGATGCGCCGTGGGAGAAGACCGACAAGGCCGAGGCGCTGCGCAAGGCGGCGGGGCTGTAAAGCAGACGGTAGACGGCAGACAGTAGCCGGGGTAGGAAAGCCGAGGCGCAGCGTCAGGCGATGAGGCTGTAAGTCTCAGTAGATCACAAATTGGGTTCGTAGTAACCGCTTTAGCGGTCGGCGCGGCACGCGCTTGGACGGCTGAAGCCGTTACTGCAAGCCTAAATTTCGATCTACTGAGTCTGAGCAAAAGAATGTGAAAGGGTGTTTTGCATGCGGGTACATTCCGCAGCGCAAAACACCCTTTTTCGTTTATGTCGTTGTTGACAGAATCGCGCGAGGGTGATACAGTGTTTGTAGTGGCGATCATCTTCAGGAGGTTTGTATGGCGGAGAATAAACAAATTCTCATCGTGGACGATGAGGCTTTTATTCGTGTCTTATTGAAACAGACGTTGGAAGACCTGGAAGACATGGGAGTGGATTTGCTGGTGGCGGCAGACGGCGAAGAGGGCGTGGAGATTGCGCTGCGCCGCTGTCCCGATTTGATCTTTCTGGATGTGATGATGCCGAAGATGAACGGTTACGAAGTCTGCCGGCGCATCAAGGAGGTCGATAGCCGGGCCTACATTATGCTCCTGACCGCCAAGGGACAGGCAATTGACAAAGAAAAAGGCCTTGCTGTTGGGGCAAACGAATACGTGACCAAGCCCTTCGATCCTGACTATATTCTCGAAAGGGCCGCCGAGGTTTTGGGAATTCGTCTTTTCGCCTGACGGGGCGCTTCTGATGATTTTTACATCTTTCCGCAACCTGCGAAAATACTCTGTAGCTCTAGTTTTGCTGCTTGTGGGCGTGCTCAGCCTGGGCTATGTGGCCCTTTCGCTCTCGGCGCAGGCACGATTACCCTCAGACGGCGTCTTGTTGACGGAATTCCTCGCTTCGGGACTGCGGGTAGCTACACATCTCGATCCTAAAGATGGCGACCTCGCCCTCAGAGACGAGATTGTCTCCATAGACGGTCTGACAATCTGGGAGTGGGGGGAGCGTGCCTGGCGGGGCGCACCCGGGCCGGGCTGGCGGGTGGGCCAAACTGTCGTCTACCAGGTGCGGCGCGCGCAGACGGTTCTCGACGTACCGGTCACACTCCATGCTTTCCCCGTTGAACGGCTGCCACTAGTGCGCTTTGCCGTCTACGCTATGGTGATTACCGTCCTGGTTGTAGGATGCTACATGCTGCTGCGCTATCCCGAAGAGGCGGCGCCCCGGTTGACCTTTATAATGGCGTTGTGTTTGACATTGATCCTTCTATTGCATTTTCAGGTGATGACGTTGGTGGTTCCTGCTCTGTTCATCATCGAAAGCATATTGAAGTTTTTAGTACGTGCGTTGCTTTTCAGCACCATACTTCATTTTCTCCTCATTTTCCCGGTCAAGAAAATTACCGCGCCTGCTCTGGCCAAAAACTTGCCGTGGCTTCACCTCATCAATCCGGCCTTCTCTTTGCTCTGTGGACTGGTGTTCGGCGATACCCCTTTGCGCACGTGGTTGCTGGCTTCGCAGGTATCGGCGTGGTTCGGTTTGGTGATGTTGGCGGGAGGCGTGGTGAGTATCGTCCACACGGCGGTTACCGTGCGCCAACCGGCTGTGACCGGTCAGATTCGCTGGATTGCCTGGGGTGCCGCGATTAGCATGCTGCCGTATCTGCTCCTCACGGGGCTACCGGAACTGCTGTGGGGACAGGCCATCCTGACCATTGAAATCACCGCCTTTTTCTTACTGGCGATGCCGATCTCGGTCGCTATAGCTGTGGCGCGCTATCGCCTTTTCGATGTGGACACGCTGGTCTTACAGATTTTCGCCCACATTCTCTTTGGCCTTGTGCTGATCGGCGGCTACTTCCTGCTCAAGGCTGTCTTGCATGGCCTGTTGATGTTGTTTTTCAACAAGGCCAACGAATTTCACATCATCGTTGCATCGACATTCGTTATGACCTCGGTGTTTTGGGTACTCCGCGCGCGGGTATCGGCTTATGCCATGCAGTTGTTTTACCGTGATGGGCTGGATGCGCCGCGTTTGTTGCAGCAGATGACCGGGAAACTCACCAGCGCCCTCCGTCTGGATCAGTTGACGACGCTGTTGGCCCACGACTTGCCCGGACAGATGCGAGCTGGACAGGGCGTGCTTATGGTGCTCAACGAGGATGGCACATCCCTGGTTTCGTCTGTCGCTGATGCTGTACTACCATCGCCACTCGCATTGCTCTTGCGCCCGGGCATAACTGCGTGGATGGCGCAGGGTGGCGCACCGATTGTCTACTCGGCGCCGCCGGATTGGACACCCCACGATTTGCTCGATTTTATGGAGCAGCGTCATATCGAATTGGCCGTGTTGCTGCGCGTGGGTGAGCGCGTCGTGGGTCTGTGGGGTTTAGGGCCGCGCAGGGGGCGTCTTTCGTATACGACGGCGGATGTGCGTTTGGTGACCACGCTGGCATTGCAAGCTGCGCTGGCTGTCGAAAATGTGCAATTGGTGCGGCGGATGCAGGCCGATCAACACAATCTCGAACGGGAAGTTCAGCAGCGCGCTACGGCAATGGTCAATGATCGCAATCGCCTGAGCGCCATCTTGCAAAATATGGCGGACGCGCTCTTAGTTATCGATCTGTCGGGGCGCATTCAACTGGCGAATCCCGCTTTCGAGCGGTTGGTGCGGCTGGCCTCGCGTTCATTTTTGGGGCAAAACCTCACCGATGTGTTACCCCTGCCGAAATTGTCCGAGACGCTGGCGTTGGTGGGGGCCAATCCAGGGATGATCCATACCGTGGATATCCCGATGGTTGCGCCGCGTCTTTCCGGATCGAACGATGTTGCGCTAACTGAGACCATGCTGCGTGTGTCGGCGACGGCACTGGGCGATGGGAGCGCGGCGATCTTCATCCTGCGGGACATCACCCACGAGGTGGAAGTGGACCGGATGAAGTCGGAGTTCATCTCTGCTGTGTCCCATGAGCTGCGCACACCGTTGACGTCCATCGTGGGCTTTGCCAAGCTGATCACGCGCGCTTTCGAGCGTTCGATCAAACCGGCGCTGCCCGCCAATGATGAAGAGATCGTGCACGTCGTAGAACAGATCGACCACAACCTCAAAATTATGGTCGCAGAGGGGGAGCACCTGACAACGATCATCAACGATGTGTTGGATATTTCCGCTCTGGATGCCGGTACGCTCGTCTGGAATGACGCTCCATGTGACCTGCGCGCTTTGGCGCAAGATATGGTGGTGGAATCCCGTGCCCTAACTGATGCCAAAGGCCTGGTCTTGATTACAGATTTCGAGGTGGCTGCTCTACCGCTCGTCGCCGACCCCGAACGTATCCGCCAGGTCTTGGGCAACCTTATCTCCAACGCCATCAAGTTCACGGAGTACGGAAAAATCACCGTAACCCTCAGGCCTCTTGCACCGGGGACAATTCATCACGGGTGGGATGCGCCGGAGACGGGCGCGGCGTTGGCGGTGATCAAAGATACCGGCCTGGGCATTACGGCGGAGGGCCTGCGCCATATCTTCCAGCGTTTCCATCAAGGGGTTGACGCCTTCCACGGCAAGCCGAGGGGCACCGGATTGGGGTTGGCGATTTGTTACGAAATTATCACCCATTATGGCGGGAAAATATGGGTCGAGTCTACCGTGGGACAGGGATCAACTTTTTATTTCACGTTACCGTTGACCGAGCAGGGTGGAGGGTGAAGTTATGGAACAACTGTCGGTGCGTCGTTTGTTGAATCGCCGCGTTATTTCCGGTTATCTGGCACGTTTTTCGCAAGTGCTACCGGATGTGCTGGTTGCACTGCTTGACCTCGACGGGAGCGTGGTTGCCGAGGGGTATCATAGTGCCAGCGATGGCCCGCGCCCGTCCGCTACGGAACCATGGGCCTGGACAGCGCCTTTGAACTACGGGAGTTCCGAAACCGGCACATTGGTTGCCCGTGGTGCAGGCATGGCGCAACCAGATGCCGAAGCGCACTTACACTTCTTGCTTGACACGTTGACGATGCTCGTGGAACGGGCGCTGGAGAGCCGCTCGCTGGCGCAGGAGACGCTGGGACGTTACCGCGAAATCAACCTGCTCTACAACATTGGCCAAACCATCGGCGCTTCGCTGGACCCCGACGCCATCCCCGACCTGGTCATGGCCGAGGCCACGCGCATCATTTCGGTACAGGGTGGTATTGTGCTGCTGCTGGATCAAGACGGTATTTGTACGGTAAGCAGTAGCTTTGGCGATGAGCGTTTCGGCCAGCAGCTCTATGCGGCGGCGCATTCGTTACTTCAGGAGATGCTGGCCTCTGCCGATCCTCACATCTGGACCGATAGTCAGTTGGATAATCCGCCCGCCGCTATCGCCTCAGTCTTGGAAGCGCCCCTCAAAGCACGCGAGGAGCTTTTGGGATTTGTATTGTTGGGACGCGGTCCCTCCCAGGACATCTTCACCGCCGACGATCAGAAACTGCTTGCCGCGCTTGCCTCGCAAGCCGCTATCGCCATGGAAAACGCGCGCCTCTTCGTCGACGTGAAAAATCAACGTGACGCCATCGCCGCGATGAAAAACTACATGGACAACATCTTCGCCAGTATTGCCAGCGGCGTTATCACCACCGACACGCAAGACCTGGTGACGTTGATGAACCGCTCCGCCGAACGTATCCTGGGGGTGCCGGCCCCTGCGGCGGTGGGGCGGCCCTACGTTGACGCTTTGCCGGAGATGGGGCCGAAAATCGTCGCGTTGATGGACGGCGTCAAACATAGTGATGAATCGCTGGTGGGCTACGAAATGGAGCCGGTGCTGCCGAAACGTGGGCCGGTGGTGCTGCGCTTGAATCTCAGCCCACTGAAGGACAACCGCGAGGAAACCAACGGCATCGCCATCGTGGTGGACGATCTCACCGAGCGGCGGCAACTAGAAGCGCAAGCCCGGCGCATCCGGCAGACGTTCGAGCAGTACGTGGTGCCGCACGTCGTCGAACAATTGCTCTCCGACCCCGACAGCGTCCGTCTGGGCGGCGCGCGACGCGAGATCACGACGCTCTTTGCCGATATCCGTGGGTTTACAGCGTTTAGCGAGAAACTAGAGCCGGAAGCGACGGTGGAAGTATTGAACCGCTATCTGACCCTGGCGTCGGAGGCCATCCTCTCCGAAGAGGGCACGCTGGACAAGTTCTTTGGCGATGGCGTGATGGCGCTCTTCAACGCGCCGCTAACCCAGGCCGACCACACGCTGCGGGCGGTGCGCTCGGCGCTCAAGCTCCTCAACACGCTCAAGGAGACGTATGCCGAACTCGCACCGGAAAACCGTCTGGCGTTTGGTATCGGCATTACCGCGGGCCATGCCGTCGTCGGCAGCATTGGCTCACACACCATCAAAAACTACACGGCGATTGGCGATTGTGTGAGTCTGGCGGCGCGTCTGCAAACGCACGCTGACCCCTTGCAAATTCTCCTCAACACGACGGCTTACGATAACGTGTTTATGCACGTGCGTGCGCGCGAACTGGGGTACATCCAGGTGAAGGGGCATAGCGAACCCGATTTGGTTTTCGAGGTGCTGGGGCTAAGGTAGACGGTAGACCGTAGACGGTAGACGGGGGAGGGGCGCAGGGAGGAAGACAGGCAGGGTTTGATCATTCTCACTCGGTTAAATTTCGCTCACTGCCCCCGTCCCCGGGGGCAGGTAAGCGAGAAAAGTCTAAAGACTGCTCACGGCATTGCTGAAAGCTGATCGCTACTCGCTGACAGCTTTTAAGCCCGTTTGTTGGTACAGAATTGCGCGGCCACGTTTGCCCGTTGCGGTGAGGATGCCCATCGCCCGCAGGCAATAGACCATCTTTTGCGCGCGGCGCCGGCCGCCAGCGATGCGGGGGGCGAGGTCTGCTGTGGTGAACGGTTCCGGTAGCGACGCAGGAATCAGTGCGCGCACATCTTCAGGAGACGTGAATACTTGCTGTTCCACAACCTTGATGAGCCGGCGCTCGTGCGTCACCCAGCCCTTGCGCCGCCATGCGCGCCGGGCATCGTAGCGGCGGATTTCCTCCTCGTGGATGAGCACCACTTCCAGCGTGAAGTCGGGCTGCGCCAACAGGTGCGGAATGCTCACCAATTCGTCGAAAATCTGCTCAACACAGCCGCGTTTGGGGGACTTGCGGCGGCTCAACTGCTTTTTCCCATCTTCTGCCAGCTTGACGATCCACTTCTCCTGGGCAATCGGGTAAACCAGTCGTACCGGATGCGCGTGCGTCAGCGTCGCCAGCTTGTCCTTGAGCGCCGTGAATCCGCGCGTCTGAATCTCGATCAGCACGTCGCCGCGCACGATGTCGATGATGAAGCCATCCACAGGAACTTCGAGGGCGTCGCCGGGTTGCGCGTACCACGCCTTGAGCGCCGCGTGCAGCGGGCCTTCGTTCCAGGTGTTGATGCCAGGAGCCGTATCTGTCATAGAATGACGTTCTACAGTTCGAATTCGGCCACCACAAACGTATGATCCGACGGTCGCTCCGCTCGGCGCGCCTCCACGTCGATCCACGCGCGTGTGGATTTGGCAGCGAGCGGCGCGGTGGCCCAGATGTGGTCGATGCGCCAGCCGATACCGCGCTCGATGGGGTTGCGGGCGCGATAGTCGAAGTAGCTGAAGTGCCCCGGCTCGTCGGGGTGATGCTTGCGGAAGACGTCCACGAATCCCCATTGCCGCACATTCTCCAGCGCAGCCTGCGCGTCGGGATGGAAGTCCACGTGGTCCCTTAATCCTTTCGGATCGTGCACGTCGATGTCCTCCGTGGCGACGTTGAGATCGCCCACCCACACCAACAGGTCGGCAGGCGTGTAATGGCGTTCGAAGAGCGCGCGCATCCGTGCCAACCAGCGCAGCTTGTACTGGAAGTGCTCCGATTCGGGATCGCGGCCCTGTGGGACGTAGGTGTTTACCACCGTGATGCCGTTGTACACGGCGCGGAGCAGGCGTGGCTCGTCCGCACCGTCTGCGGTGCTGCCGTCCTCACCATCGTCGAACCCGGCGACGACGTGTTCCGGCGCGGTCTGGCTAAGAATGGCGACACCCGAGTAGGACTTCTGCCCGCGGAAGATCACGTGGTATCCGGCCTCCTCGATGGGCTGTGCCGGGAAATCCTTATCCTGCACCTTGGTTTCCTGGACGCAGAGCACGTCCGGGCGTTCGTGGCCGAGCCAGTCGAGGATTTGATCGAGACGGCTGCGGATAGAATTGGCGTTAAAGGTCGCGATTTTGAAATTAGTCATTGTTGGGGGTCATTCCTCGATGTCGCGGATGGCTTCCGCCGGAGTCTTGTTCCCGTACATCACGCCGAGCAGACCCGGAAGATAAAGGTCCATTGTGTGGACGGCGGGATACATCGCGTTCTTGATCAACGTGGGCGTCAACGTTTCGCCCTCGAAGTCGAGGCTGCTCTTGTAGCGGACTTCGCCGTCGGAGTAATCCATCTCGAAGTTGCCGATGCGCAGGCCGTAGTTGGCGCGGGTGATATACTCGGCGATGTGACCATACATTGGCTCCGGTGTTTTGACCGGCGCGATGACGTAGAAGAGGAACTGCTCTAGGTCCACGCGGATTTGCGCGTAGCAGCGCAATTCCCCGTTTTTGCCCGCGAAGTAGACGCGGTGGATGGTCTTCTCGTCTAGTTGCTGCGGATACCATCCATCATCCTTGAGAAATTGGGTGAGGGTCGCAAACGCGCGCCAGCCGTTGCTCTGGCCTTCTTGTGATAGTGCTTCGTTGGTATGTCCGTTGGGAGCAGTTTGCTCTGGCATCGTTCCTCCTTAGCCAGGGATCGACCAGAATTCGAACAACGATCCCACCGATTCGCCCTGCACGTTGCGGCGGATAACTTCACCGAAGATCGAGCCGACCGTGAGCACGCGCAGGCGGTCTGGGCGTTGGTTATCTTTGAGCGGGACGGTATCGGTGACGATAATCTCGTCGATTTCCTCGATGTTGTTGAGCCGTTCGACGGCAGGGCCGGTGAAAAGGCCGTGCGTGCCGATCACGGTAAATTTGTGGACGTTGCACGTCTTCAGGTACTTGATCGTTTCGATGATTGTGCCGGCGGTAGCGATCTCGTCATCCAGCAGGATTACGTCCTTGCCCCACACGTCCCCCATCATCCCGGTGATGGCGACCGAATCGTCGGTGAGGCGCTGCTTCTCACCGGCAGCAACCGGCAACTTGAGCGCGCGCGCCAGCTTGGTCGCCCGCTTGGCGTGGCCGATGTCAGGTGCGACGACGACGCTGTTGGTCAAGTCTTTCTTCCGTAGATGTTCGACGAAGACCGAGTGTGCGGTGAGGTGATCGGTCGGTACGCGGAAGAAGCCGTGGACCTGGGGTGAGTGCAATGTCATTGTGATCACGTGGTTTGCGCCGGCGGTGATGAGCAGGTCGGCGATTAAGCGCCCGGCGATGGAGATGCGCGGTGCGTCCTTCTTATCCGAGCGGGCGTAGGAGTAGTAGGGTATCACCGCGTGGATGCCGGCGGCGCCGGCAGTACGTGCGACGTCTAACATCAACATCAGCTCCACCAGATTGTCGCTACACGGCGGTGAAAGCGGCTGGACGATGAAGACCTGCTTCGAGCGCACGCTGACGCCCAGGTGGACGAAATAGTTGTCGTTGGAGAACTTGCGGCTGATGGAAGGGCTGACTTCCAACCCGAGGTAATGCGCGATGTTCGATGCCAGTTGGGGATGTGCGAGGCCGCTGAAAATCAACGTTCCCTCAAGCGGTGTGGTCGTGTCTCGCTCTGGCAACACAAAAGTTTCCTGGTCGGTCTGTTTTTCGGTCATTCAAGCTCCTTCTGATCCTATGAATATCTAGTGCATTCACTATACGATAGGCCATTCGCCCTGAGCCCGCGTTGGGACGCGCTCGGCCCGGCGTTGCGGGCGTGGGGGTAGCCTGCCTCTTACTCTATTTTAATCATACTCCGTTTAGGGTCAAATGCCTGTTTCAGACTGCAAAAGTCTCAGCACGTACTTTGCCTTGTAAAGCTATCGTTTAACGCAAGTCTTTGCTCAATCAGGCGCCTCGTGAGACTTTTGTAGTCTCGCGTTAGAGGTTCTCGATCTCCACCGGCCCCACAGGTTCTGCCAGTTCGAAGCCGAAGATGCGCCCGTAGAAATACAGCTCGGCGTCCAGCGCACGTTTGATATTTTCGGCGCGGCGGAACCCGTGTTGCTCGCCCTCGAAAGGCAGGTAGGCTACCGGGATACCTTTAATACGCAATGCGTCGACCATTGTTTCAGCCTGGGATGGCGGCACGACCTTGTCCTCCAATCCCTGGAGGAAGATCACCGGACAGTTGATCTGTGCCACGTGGTGGATCGGTGAGCGCGCCATGTACAGGTCGCGGCGTTCCGGATACGGTCCGATGAGGCGATCCAGATAGCGGGACTCGAACTTGTGCGTGTCGGTCGCCAGCCCTTCGAGGTCGCTCACGCCGTAGTGACTTGCGCCGGCGTGGAACACGTCGTGGAAGGTCAGTGCGCAGAGCGTGGTGTAGCCGCCTGCGCTGCCCCCGCGAATCGCCAGCCGCGCCGGATCGACTAGCTCTTGATCCGCCAGATAGCGCGCGCCGTTGGCGCAGTCGTCCACATCGATGATGCCCCATTGCTCGTTGAGCCGCTCGCGGTAGGCGCGCCCGTAGCCGGTGCTGCCGCCGTAGTTCACATCGAGGACGGCGAAACCGCGACTGGTCCAGTATTGGATGCTCAGACTGAGCGCGCTAGAGGTCGCGCCCGTCGGCCCGCCGTGGCTGAGGACGAGCAGCGGCGGCTTCTCGCCTTCCGGCGCAACATAGTCCTGGTTCTGTGGCGGGTAGAAGATGCCGTATGCAGTTAATCCGCCGCTGGTGGGAAATTCGATGGGCTGCGGCGTGGACAGGTAGCCGGGATCAATCTCCATGGCGTTGGCGCGTTTGAGGACCGTTTGCTGTCCCGTGGCGAGGTCGAGCAGGATGAGAGCGGTCGCTTGGGTGGGCGATGCGCCGCGCAACAGCGCCTTTCCCGGCGCGGCCTGGATGCTGCCGATGCTGGTGTAGGGAATATCTAGCGTCGTGAGTGTCTTGGTCGTCGTGTTCAGGCTTGCCAGATAGTCGGTGCCGTCTTGCGTGTACGTGCAGATGATCCGTTCCGCGGACTCGAAGGCGTAGGTGGACATGCCGAAGACCCACTGTGCGACGCCGAACTCCGCTTGCATAGCGACAAGCCGTTCTACATCCGTATCGCCTAGCCGGTACAGATTCCACCACCCGCTACGATCCGATACGAAGTAGAGCCGTCCGTCGGGCGACCAGGTTGGCTGGAAGATCGACTCGTTCTCGCCGCCCGCGACGAGTGCGGCGTTCGCCAGCGTCCCGCCGGGCTGCACCTCGGCGATCCATAGCTCGGCGCCGTCCCACGGCATGTTGGGATGTCGCCAGGTAAGCCAGGCGAGCGTGTTCCCGTCGGGGCTGAGGCGCGGCGTGGCGTAGAAGTCGTTGCCGGAAACGAGCACGTGTTGTTCCTGGCTGCCGTCGAGCGCGATGGCGGCGATGGTGTTCACCGCTTCGCCATGGGCGGCGGCGGCCTCACCGTGATCCTCGCGCACGCAGATCAGGCGATTGCGCGCCTTATCGACGACGCAATCGGCGTAGCGCAGTGCGGCTTCTGGCGTGATGGCCTCCGGCGTTTGCCCAGGAACCACCCGATAGAGCCTTTGATCGGCGAAATTGCTGAAGATCACGACGCCGCGCTCCACCAACACCGCCCCGCCGCCGTACTCGTGGACGCGGGTGCGCGCGTTGAACGGTGCGGGGTTGATGTCCTCGACCGTTCCGTCCGGCGCGCGCCGGACGATGACGTTGCGCCCGGCTTCGGCGGGACGGCCTTCCAGCCAGTACACGTCGTCGCCGTCGAACAGGCCGCCGCCCAAACCGATGGACTGCGAGACGATCAAGTCGGATGTAATTGGAGACTTCCATGCGCCATAAGGCGCCACGTGCCGGGTTGTCACTGCGCTACCTCCTGCCTGTGTTGGATATGGGGGAAGTGTACCCCAGTTTGTGGATTTTGTCTATTGGGTTTGACTTCATA
>OMKS01003577.1_pt1 | contig 12256 bp, 15 predicted proteins | sample 1674721 | NCBI WGS metagenome assembly OMKS01 (sample SAMN06264996, study PRJEB25208) | sediment metagenome | isolation source: hot spring sediment | place: USA: California | collected 2014-09-02 | reverse complement strand
AACCGAAACCCGGCTGCTGGTCTTGTCCCGCGCCAATTTTTTGCGCCTTTGCCAGGAGGATCAGGCCCTGGCCCTCAAGCTGCTGACCCGGATCATCACGGTAATGCGTCACCGTTTACACAGCGCCGCCAACCGGCTCTCATGGATTCTTTGAAAGGTCTTGGCGCCCGCCTGCGCTCCCTGGTCGATTCCGCTCTTGCCTTCCCCTCTGCCGCCCCGCCCCGTCAAGGGATGGTGGCACCGGCCGGCCGGGCCATGGTGCGGGTGGCCCTGGGTTACGCTCTGCTGAACTTCCTTTTGCTCCTCTATTTCGCGGTTTCCCGGCGCCTTCCGCCTGCCCCGGCCGCCCTGGCTTTGCTGGCGGCTCTGCCCCTGGGGCTTGGTTTTGGCCTGGCGGCTCATTTTTTCCGCCGTTGGCAGACCGCCTTGGCCCCCCATCTGGAGCGGATTGCTCCCGGTTACACCGCCACCTTTCTCCTTTTTTTTGTTCATATGATCGGTTATCTGCTGCTTTTTTCCGGACTGGTCGCCTTCCCCTTGGGGGTGGTTATCAACGGGCCGGCGGTACCGGCCTCGGAGTTCCGCCCTTACAGCGTCAACTTTGTGCTGGTCATGGCCTTGCTTTCCTGGTTTGTGGCCGAGCATCGCCTGATTGACGGCTTATTGGCCGTCGGCCGTCGGTTTTTGCCCAAGGAAACTCCTTGACAGATCAGCTGAATATTCTATAATCGCCCGTTTTGGTAATCACGCCGTGGTGCCATCGACTTTCGCCATGCAGATCAGGTTTGATGAGATTCCCCGCGCGGGGTTGGAGTTTGAAGTTGAGGATCAATCGTGGTTTCCCGCTCACGATCTGAAGCGTCGTGGCCCGCTGCTGGCCAAGGTCAGTCTTCAGCGGGAGGGTGATCGGGTAACCGTGGCCGGGGAGCTGGCGGTCACGGTACTGCTCCCTTGTGACCGTTGTCTGGAGAGTTACCCGTTTGACCTGCGAAGCACTTTCCAGGTCAATCTGGAACTGGTCGACCCCTTGGACCAGTCGCCGGCGGGAGCGGAGCATCTTTGCCATTTTGACGAGATGGAGACCATCGAGCTTTCGCAGCCCTTGGTCGACGTGGCCGACCTGCTGGCCGAGCAGCTGTACCTGGCCCTGCCGCTCAAGCGCCTGTGCCGGGAGGAGTGTCGGGGGCTCTGTCCCTCCTGCGGCGCGGATCTGAATCGGGACCCATCCTGCGATTGTCACCGCGGGGTAAAGGATTCACCCTTTGCCGCCTTGCGGCATTTAAAATTGAAATAATGTTGTTTGGTCGCCGCCTGGGCGGCGGTTGCAAGGCTTCCGGACCGGAAGCCGCCTGGATGCTGTTTAATTCGGAGGTTTAAGAAGATGGCTCTGCCCAAAAGAAGACATTCCCATTCCCGGACCCGGACCCGCCGGGCCCACGACGCCCTTGGGATCCCCACGGTTGCCACCTGCGCCGAATGCGGTGAACCGAAGATGCCCCATCGTTTGTGCCCAGGTTGCGGTTCCTACAAGGGCCGTTCGGTTGTCAAGCTGGACGAGGAATAATCGGGTAAGAGATGGCCGGCCAGTTGCGCATTGCTTTGGACGCCATGGGGAGCGATCAAGGCCCCGGTGAGATGGTGGCCGGGGCGGTTCTGGCGGTGCGCCAGGAGAAGGTGAGTGTTACCCTCTTGGGCGATGAAGTCCAGATTCGGGCCGCCATTGCCGCTTCCGGTTGTTCGCCCGCCGAAGCCGCCCGGCTCGAGGTGGTACACACCAGCCAGGTGATCGGGATGGATGAGTCACCCTTTGACGCCATCCGCCGTAAGAAGGACTCCTCGATCATGCGTGCCTTTGCCCTCCATAAAGAGGGCAAGGTGGAGGCGGTGGTTTCCGCCGGCAACTCCGGAGCCACCATGGCTGCGGCCTTAAAGTATTTAGGTCGGCTGGACAGCATCTCCCGGCCCGGTATCGCCAGCGCCTTTCCCACCCTCAAGGGACCGGTGGTGATGATGGATGTCGGGGCCAACGTGGACTGCCGGCCTCGCCATCTCTTTGAGTTCGGGGTGATGGCCGCCGCCTTTTCCCGGGTGCTGTTCAATATTGAAAGCCCCCGTATCGGTCTGCTCAGCATCGGTGAGGAGGGCGGCAAGGGCAACGTCCTGGTCAAGAAATCCCACCAGTTTTTTAAGCAGAGTTCCCTCAACTACATCGGCAATGTCGAAGGTCGCGACACCTTTAAGGGTGACGTCGACGTCATCGTCTGCGACGGTTTTGTCGGTAACGTCTGCCTCAAGCTCAGTGAAGGGCTGGCCGAGACGGTGATCGCCATGCTGGGGGATGAGATCAAAAAGAGGCTTTCCGCCAAGATCGGTTATCTTTTGGCCCGGGAGGCCTTTGCCGCTTTTCGCCGCCGAGTCGATTATGCCGAATATGGCGGGGCCCCGCTGCTTGGCATGCAGGGTATCGGAGTGGTCTGCCACGGCCGTTCCAACGATGTGGCGATTAAAAACGCCATTCGGGTGGCGGCGGAGATGGTCCGCAACCGGGTCAACGATCACATCATCGAACTGCTGGCCGCCGACGGATTTCTGGCCAAAAATGCCGAAGCCAGCGAGGAGCTAAGCGAAGGCGGGGCGGCCGCATGAGCCGGGCGATCATTGTCGGCACCGGCTCGGCCTTGCCGGAGCGGGTGCTGACCAACCTGGATCTTGAGCGGATGGTGGAAACTTCCGACGAGTGGATCACCACCCGCACCGGGATCAATACCCGCCGCATCTCCGGGGCCGGTGAAGGAACCTCGCGTCTGGCCGCCGCCGCCGGCCGTAAGGCCCTGGCCATGGCCGGGGTGGAGTCCGGCGAGCTGGATATGATCGTGGTGGGTACCATCACCCCCGATATGACCATGCCATCCTGCGCCTGCCTGGTCCAGAATGAGCTTAAGGCCGTCCGAGCCTTTGCCTTCGATCTCAATGCCGCCTGCTCCGGCTTTCTTTATGCCCTCGATCTGGCAGATAAATATATTCGCAGCGATCCCTCGTTGAAAATCCTGGTGATTGGGGCCGAAACCCTTTCCAGCCGGGTTGACTGGCAGGATCGGAACACCTGCGTGCTGTTCGGCGATGGAGCAGGGGCCTGCCTGGTCACCGGCGGTGCCGGCGAACGAGGCTATCTAGCCAGCAAGCTTTATGCCGACGGCTCCCTGTGGGAGCTGTTGCATCTGGAAGCGGCGCCGGGCCATAACCGGGATCTGCGGCCCAATCACGACTCCTCGCCCAGCATCAGAATGCAGGGCCGGGAGGTCTTCCGGCACGCGGTGCGGGCCATGGAGGATGCGGTCGCCAGAGTACTGACCGCCACCGGGGTAAAGGCCGAGAGTTTGCGGTTGGTGATCCCCCATCAGGCCAACATTCGGATTATCAAAAGCCTGGCTGAACACCTGGGCCTGCCGTCGGAAAAAGTCTATGTTAATGTGGACAAATATGGTAATACATCGGCGGCCACCATCCCGATTGCCCTGGATGAAGCCAACCGGGCCGGCCTGCTGGCCCCGGATGATCTGGTCATGTTCTGCGCCTTTGGTGGAGGTTTCACCTGGGGGGCGTCTTTGTTGAAATGGTAAATAATATTGTCAGGCAATAGGGGGGAGAGTGGATTATTTTCTCAGCGAAGAACAGGAGATGATTGTTGATGTGGCCCGGCGGATCAGCGATGAGATGATCATTCCCCGGCGGGCCCATTACGATGAAACCGAGGAGTATCCCCGGGAGATTCTTGATACCCTGGCCCAGTCCGATCTCTATGGGCTTTACATCCCCGAGGAGTACGGCGGTTTCGGCGGCGGCAGCTTCGAGATGGCCCTGGCCCTGGAACAGGTGGCCCGCGGCTGTACCGGGGTGGCCACCGCCTTTGCCGCCAGCGGCCTGGGCGCTTATCCCATCATTATCTCCGGCAGTGAGGAGATGAAGCAAAAATATCTACCCGATATCGCGGCGGGGAAGAAGTTTGCCGCTTTCGCGCTCACCGAATCGGGAGCCGGCAGCGACGCCTCCGGCATCCAGACCACCGCCGTCAAGGATGGTGATTACTGGGTGCTGAACGGCACCAAGCAGTGGATCACCAATGCCGGTGAGGCCGGGATTTACACGGTGATCGCCATCACCGATCGCAAGCGGGGAGCCCGGGGTGCTACCATGTTCGTGGTGGAGGATACCGATCCCGGTTTCTCCGTTGGCCCCAAGGAGAAGAAGATGGGTATCCGCTGCTCCTCCACTCGCGAGGTTATCCTCAAGGATTGCCGGATTCCCGCCGATCGGGTGATCGGCCGGGTGGGGATGGGCTTTATCACCGTGATGAAAACCCTGGATCTTTCCCGGCCCGGGATCGCCATCCTTGGCGTGGGACTGGGCCAGGCGGCCCTGGATGAAGCGGGCCGCTACGCCAAACAGCGGGTTCAGTTCGGCAAACCGATCATCTCCTTCCAGGCCGTGGCCCATATGTTGGCCGACATGGCCATCCAGGTGGAGGCGGCCCGGGCCCTGGTTTATGCCGCCGCCCGCCATATCGATGCCCATCCCGATCAGGCATCCAAGGCCGCCTCGATGTGCAAGGTTTTTGCCACCGACGTGGCGATGAAGGTGGCGGTGGACGCGGTGCAGGTGCTGGGCGGTTACGGCTTCATGCGCGAGTATCCGGTGGAAAAGATGATGCGGGATGCCAAGATCCTGCAGATTTACGAGGGTACCAACCAGATCCAGCGCAACGTTATCGGTCAGGAACTCAACAAGGAATATACCAAATAAGGGATATACCCAATAATGAAGATTGTGGTTTGCGTCAAACAGGTGCCCGACGCCAAGGATGTGCGGCTTGATCCGGTCACCAACACCCTGTCCCGGGACGGGGTCCAGTCGATCATGAACCCCTACGACCGCCATGCCCTGGAAGAGGGGGTGCGGCTGGCCGGTGAGGAGGGTGGCAGCGTCACCGTAATCAGCATGGGGCCGCCCCAGGCGGCGGAGGTGTTGCGGGAAGCGGTGGCCTGCGGCGCCGATGAGGCGGTGCTGGTTTCCGATCGGGCTTTCGCCGGGGCCGACACCTGGGCCACCACCCACACCCTGGCCCAGGCCATCAAAAAGGTGGGCGGAGCCGATCTGGTGCTTTGCGGCAAGCAGGCCATCGATGGTGACACCGCCCAGGTGGGTCCCGGCCTGGCCGAACGGCTGAATATACCCTACGTTACCTGCGTCCGGAAGGTGCTGGGGAGCGGCAACGGGGTGATTCGCGTGGAGCGGCTGATGGATGACGGCTATGATACCCTGGAGGTCAAGCTGCCGGCCCTTTTCACCGTGGTCAAAGAGATCAACGAGCCTCGGCTGCCCTCCCTGAAGGGGAAGATGAAGGCCAAAAAGTTGCAGATCACCCCGCTTTCCGCCGCCGATATCGACGCCGACCCCGATCAGATCGGCCTTAAAGGCTCGCCAACCCAAGTGGTACGGGTCTTCTCGCCCCAGCCCCGGGGTGAACGGACCATTATCAGTGGTCCGGTGGAGGAGCAGGTGGAGCAGCTGGTGATTGAATTGGCTAAAATATTGTAATTTGTAGAGGGCGGAGCCTGATATGCTGAAAATTGATACCGAGGCCTGTATCGCCTGCGGTTTGTGTGAAGAAACCTGCACCTTTGGGGCCATCCGCGTGGAGGGGGATCACGCGGTGGTGGGTGATAACTGCACCCTTTGCGGAGCCTGTGTCGAGGTTTGCGAGGTCGGGGCCTTACGGCTGGAGCGGGAAGAGGGGGTCCAGACCGCCGACCTCGACTCCTGGGCCGGGGTCTGGGTTTATGCCGAGTTCCGCCATGGACGGATTGCCCCGGTGGCCCTGGAACTGCTGGGGGCGGGCAGGGGACTGGCCGATAAGCGGGGGGTTGCCCTCTCCGCCGTGCTGCTGGGTTCCGGCGCCGAGGCCGCGGATGGCCGGGGGTTGCGGGGAGCGGCCGCCGAGCTGATCGCCCATGGCGCCGATCGGGTTTATCTGGTTGACGATCCGGCCCTGGCCCGTTTCACCGATGATGTTTACGGCAATATCCTCACCGACCTGATCCGGGAGCATAAGCCGGAGATTGTTCTGGCCGGGGCCACTGCCGTGGGCCGCTCCTTTATTCCCCGGGTGGCGACCATGATGGCTGCCGGTTTGACCGCCGACTGCACTGAACTGGATATTCGCGGGGAGGATGGGGCTCTGCTCCAGACCCGGCCGGCTTTCGGTGGCAACATCATGGCCACCATCGTCTGTCCCCGGACCAGGCCCCAGATGGCCACGGTTCGGCCCATGGTAATGAAGCCCCTGGCCCGTGACGATCAACGCCGGGGTGAGGTTGTTGAGGTGAGGCCAAAGGCGGCTCGCCTGCAATCGCGGGTCAAGGTACTCGATAGTGTGGTGGCGGCTTTGGACAAGGTGAATCTGGCCGAGGCTGATATCGTGGTGGCCGGGGGCCGGGGTCTGGAAAACGCCGAAGGTTTCGCCCTGCTCCACAGGCTGGCCGACAGCCTGGGCGGAGCGGTGGCCGCTTCCCGGGCCGCCGTGGATTCCGGCTGGATCCCCTATCCCCACCAAGTGGGCCAGACCGGGAAAACCGTGGCCCCCAAGCTTTACATCGCCTGCGGAATTTCCGGGGCGATCCAGCATCTGGTGGGGATGCAGTCGGCGGAAACCATCGTCGCCATCAATCGTGATCCCGAGGCCCCCATCTTCAACGTGGCCACTTACGGGATTGTCGGCGATCTTTTTCAGGTGATCCCCAAACTGATCGAGAAAATTGAGCAGAGGAACAAAGGATGAGTTTGCAGGGCAAGGTGGCGGTGGTTACCGGCGGCAGCCGGGGAATCGGACGGGCGGTCTCTCTGCGGCTGGGCGCGATGGGGGCGCTGGTCGTGGTTAATTACGTCAGCCGGCCCGACGCGGCGGAAGAGACCGCGGCCCAGATTCGGGCGGCCGGCGGCCAGGCCGAGATATGCGCCTTCAACGTGGCGGACACTGAAGGCACGGAAGAGGCCTTCAAGAAGATCCTGGCCGCTCACGGTCGGATCGATATTCTGGTCAACAATGCCGGGATCACCCGTGACGGGCTGATGGTCAAGATGAAGGAGTCCCAGTGGGATGAGGTGCTGGACACCAACCTCAAGGGGGCCTTCACCTGCCTGAAGGCGGTGAGCCGGGCGATGATGAAGCAACGTTGGGGCCGGATCGTTAATATCTCGTCGGTGATCGGCTTTGCCGGCAACGCCGGCCAGCTCAACTACGCCGCCGCCAAGGCCGGCCTGGTGGGGTTGACCCGGTCCGCGGCCCGGGAGCTGGCTTCCCGCAATATTACGGTCAACGGGGTGGCCCCAGGCTATATCGTCACCGACATGACCCGGGATCTGCCCGAGGAGATCAATGAAAAGATCCGGGGTGAAATTCCCCTGGGGCTGCTTGGCGAGCCCGAGGATGTGGCCGGGGCCGTGGCTTATCTGGTTTCCGAGGATGGCCGCTATCTCACCGGGCAGTTCATCCATGTCAACGGCGGCATGTATATGGGCTAACCCGCCGGCAGTACCGAGTGTTTACCATACAAAATTGATTGAATAGGATGTTCTCGGTTGTGGAACTGGTTGTTTATTTAAAAAATCATTGCAAGGAGAAAGATCATGGCGGTTGAACAGAAACTTATCGATATCATCGCGGAGCAGCTGAGCGTGGACAAGGCCAAGGTTGTGCCCGGCGCATCCTTCATCGACGATTTGGGCGCCGACTCCCTGGATCTGGTGGAGCTGATCATGGCCATGGAAGAGGCTTTCGATATCGAGATCGCCGACGAGGTGGCGGAAAAGATCGTGACTGTTCAGGACGCCATCGATCATATCAAAAAGATTTCCGAATAAGGCGGCGCGGTTGACCTTCGGTGGGATGACTTAACTTTAGGCCAAGCCTTAACAGGGAGATAGTTAACGGTGAAAAGACGAGTCGTGGTAACCGGAGTCGGTCTGATCTCTCCGGTGGGGAATGACGCGGCCACCAGCTGGGAGGCCCTTTGTGCCGGTAAGAGCGGGATTGCGCCGATCAGCCGCTATGATGCCTCAGGGCAAGGCGTAAGGATCGCCGCCGAGGTCAAGGGTTATGAGCCGGATGATTATTTTGAAACCAAGGAGGTCCGCCATCTGGAGCTGTTTGTCCAGTACGCTTTGGTCGCCGCCCGGGAAGCTCTGCGCGACTCCGGTTTTGAGATCACCCCGGAGAACGCCGCCCGGGTTGGCAGTATCGTCGGCTGCGGCATGGGCGGGCTGCCCACCATTGAGAAGTATATCCAGATTCTCCATGAACGGGGGGAACGGCGGATTACCCCCTTCTTTATCCCCATGGTGATCCCCAATATGGGCGCCGGCCAGATTTCGATCTTCTACGGCACCAAGGGCCCCAATCTGTCGGTGACCACCGCCTGTGCCGCCGGCACCCACGCGGTGGGCGAGGCTTTCCGTTCGATCAGCTACGGGGATTGCGACCTGGCTCTGACCGGCGGCAGCGAGTCGGTGATCTGCCCCATGGGTTTTGGCGGTTTCCACGCGATGAAGGCCCTCTCCACCCGTAATGACGATCCGGCAGTGGCTTCCCGCCCCTTTGATCGGGATCGAGACGGCTTCGTCATCGGCGAAGGCGGCGGGATTCTGCTGTTGGAGGAGCTGGAGCATGCCAAGCGGCGGGGGGCGAAAATTTATGCCGAGATGGCGGGTTACGGACTTTCCGGCGATGCCCACCATATCGCGGCCCCGCCCGAAGATGGAGCCGGGGCGATTCTCTGCATGCAGGCGGCCCTGGCCGATGCCGGGTTGCAGCCGACGGATATCGATTACGTCAACGCCCACGGCACCTCCACCCCCCTTAATGACGTGGTGGAGACACGAGCTTTAAAGGCGGTGTTTGGGGAACACGCCGCCAGGCTGGCGGTCAGCTCCACCAAGTCGATGACCGGCCATCTCCTGGGCGGGGCCGGTGGGGTTGAGGCGGTGGTCACCGCCCTGAGTGTCAAACATCAATTTGCCCCGCCCACCGCCAATCTGGAAAACCCCGATCCCGAGTGCGATCTCGATTACGTGCCCGGCAAGGGCCGGGCCATGCCGATCCGGGTGGCGATGTCCAACTCCTTCGGGTTCGGCGGCACCAATGCGGTTATCATCATGAAGCGCTACGAGGAGGGGGCATGAGAGTGGCACTGGGTTGTGACCATGGCGGTTTTGCCCTGAAGGAGGCAGTGCTGGGAGTTTTACATGACCTGGGGCATCAGGTGGATGACTGCGGAGTGATGAGCGCCGATTCCGTGGATTATCCCGAAATTGCCGCTGCGGTCTGTTCGCGGGTGGCTGACGGCGCCTGCCAGCGCGGGATCCTGATCTGCGGCACCGGGATCGGGATGTCCATGGCGGCCAATCGCAACCCGGCCATTCGAGCCGCCCTTTGCGGAGAAACCTTTGGTGCCCGTATGAGCCGCGAACACAATGATGCCAATGTGTTGTGTCTGGGGGCCCGAACCACCGGCCCCGGGCTGGCCGAGGAGATAACTCGGGTTTGGCTGGCCGGCGAGTTCTCCGGCGGCCGCCATCTGCGTCGCATAAAGATGTTCTGTTAACTAACCTTCCATCAGCAGGGAAACGACCGTGTCCTACCTAGCCAACAGTGATCCGGAGATAGATCGTGCCATCCGAGGCGAGTTTAGTCGTCAGTACAATCAGTTGGAGATGATTGCCTCGGAGAATATTGTCAGCGAGGCGGTCCTGGAAGCCCAGGGCTCGATTTTCACCAATAAATATGCCGAGGGTTATCCCGGTAAGCGCTACTATGGCGGCTGCGAATATGCCGACCGGGTCGAGGAGCTGGCCTCCTCCCGGGCCTTGGAGCTTTTTGGGGCCGAATACGCCAATGTTCAGCCCCATTCCGGCAGCCAGGCCAATATGGCGGTCTATTTCGCCTGCCTTAAGCCTGGAGATACCGTGCTGGGGATGGATCTGGCCCATGGCGGCCACCTGACCCACGGCAGCGCGGTCAATTTCTCCGGTCAGCTTTACCGTTTCGTTTCCTACGGAGTCGAGCGGGGCAGCGAGCGGATCGACATGGCGGAGGTGGAGCGGTTGGCCATGACCCATCGGCCCAAGATGATCGTGGCCGGGGCCAGCGCCTACCCCCGGATCATCGATTTTGCCGCCTTTCGCCGGATAGCCGACCAGGTGGGGGCGTTGTTCATGGTTGATATGGCCCATATCGCCGGTTTGGTGGCCGCCGGGGTTCATCCCTCGCCGGTGCCTTATGCCGATTTTGTCACCACCACCACCCATAAGACCCTGCGGGGCCCCCGCGGCGGATTGATCCTGGCCCGCAAGGATTTCGGCAAGATGCTGGACAGCAAGATTTTCCCTGGGATCCAGGGCGGCCCACTGGTCCATGTCATTGCCGCCAAGGCGGTGGCTTTCAAGGAGGCGATGGGAGAAAAATTCCGTCAGAATATGACCCAGGTGGTCAGAAATGCCCAGACTCTGGGTAACGCTCTGGTTAAGCGGGGCTACCGGCTGGTCTCCGGCGGGACCGACAACCATCTGCTGCTGGTGGATCTCACCCCGAAAAAGATCACCGGCAAGGAGGCCGAGGAGATTCTGGAGATGGCCGGGATCACGGTCAACAAGAACGCCATCCCCTTTGATACCGAAAAGCGTTTTGTCACCAGCGGGATTCGGATCGGAACCCCGGCCGTCACCACCCGGGGTCTCAAGGAGCCGGAGATGGAGGAGATCGCGGCCTGGATCGATCGGGCCCTGGCCACCGGCGGAGTGCTGGCCGGCTCCTCCGATCAGGCCGGCGAACTGGCGGCGATCCGGGGCGAGGTCCGCCGCCTCTGTGCCCGTTTCCCCATCTACCCCGTACTCTATTCCGAGGAAAAGTAGGACATCATGCTTGCCCGGGAACCGCGGCCGAGCTGGGACGAGTACTTCATGGCCATTACCGAGCTGGTGGCCCAGCGGGCCACCTGCATGCGGCGTAAAGTGGGCGCGGTTCTGGTCCTGGAGCGGCGGGTGGTCGCCACCGGCTATAACGGGGCTCCCAGCGGCGTGCGCCACTGCCTGGAGGTGGGTTGCCTGCGGGAGCAAATGGGAATCCCCTCGGGGGAACGCCACGAACTCTGCCGGGGTTTGCATGCCGAACAGAACGCCATTATCCAGGCGGCCCTGCATGGGGTGAGCCTGAGGGGGTGCAGCCTCTACTGTACCAACATGCCCTGCTCCATCTGCAGCAAGATGCTGATCAACGCCGCCATCGAAAGAATTTATTACCGGGAAGGTTATGCCGATCCCATGGCGGCCGAGATGCTGGCGGAGGCGGGGATTCCCCTGATTAAACTCCCGGCCAATCCGGAGTAACAATGCCATGAAATGCCCCTATTGCGGCCATCTGGAAAATCGGGTGGTTGATTCCCGCCTCAACAAGGAGTATACCATCACCCGTCGGCGCCGGATGTGTGATGCCTGTCAGCGCCGCTTCACCACCTATGAACGCCTGGAAGTAACCATGCCGATGCTGGTCAAGAAGGATGGCCGACGCGAGTCTTGGGATCGCCAGAAGGTGGTGGAGGGGGTGAAGAAGGCCTGTGAGAAAAGGCCGGTGAGCAGTGAGCAGATCGAAGAGTTTGTTGATGGCCTGGAGCGGGAGTTCCAGGACCTCGGTGAACGGGAGATCCCGGTGCGGATGGTGGGTGAGCGGGTAATGGATGGGTTGCGGCGGATCGATGAGGTGGCCTACGTCCGGTTCGCCTCCGTCTATCGCCAGTTCAAGGATCTCAACGAGTTCATGCAGGAACTGAAAAGCATGCTCTCATCCCCCAAACAGCAATAAGCCTTGCCGAGTCCGCATCCCGCCATGGGTTTCGATCAAGATGCCGCCTACATGAAACTGGCCCTGCTTGAGGCTCGCAAAGGTTTGGGCAAGACCTCCCCCAACCCGTGTGTCGGGGCGGTGGTGGTGCGGCGGGGACGGGTGGTGGGCAAAGGCTGGCATCGACGGGCCGGGACTCCCCACGCCGAGATCCATGCCCTGACCGCCGCCGGGGCGGCCGTCGCCGGGGCTACTCTCTATGTCACTCTGGAGCCCTGCAACCATCATGGCCGGACCCCGCCCTGCAGCGAGGCGATTATCGCCGCCGGGATCGCCAGGGTGGTTTTTGCGTTGGCCGACCCTAATCCG
>OMKS01003576.1_pt1 | contig 12264 bp, 10 predicted proteins | sample 1674721 | NCBI WGS metagenome assembly OMKS01 (sample SAMN06264996, study PRJEB25208) | sediment metagenome | isolation source: hot spring sediment | place: USA: California | collected 2014-09-02 | reverse complement strand
CCGTTATTGTACTTGTAATAATTCTTACAACAAAATTCAAAGTACATCCATTCATTTCGTTGTTAATAGCTGCTCTTTTAGTCGGATTTTTATCCGGGCTTGAACAAACAGATTTGCTTGCTTCAATTACCTCCGGATTTGGAAATACTTTGAAAAGTATCGGAATAATTATAGCATTCGGAACAATAATAGGCGCATACTTAGAGCACAGCGGTGGGGCAAAAACTCTTGCTGAAAAAATTCTTAAAATTGTTGGTAAAAGTAAATCTGCACTTGCTATGAACTTCACAGGATTTGTCGTATCAATTCCGGTTTTTTGTGATTCCGGTTTTGTTGTATTATCGACTTTAAACAAATCCTTAAGTAAAAAAAGCGGTACTTCAATGGCGGTTTTAGCCATTGCTCTTGCCACAGGTTTATACGCAACTCATGTTTTTGTTCCACCCACTCCTGGTCCTTTAGCAGCGGCGGCAGCCTTAGATGCCGATATTGGTTTAATTATTATTCTTGGTCTAATTGTCGGCATTCCTACTGCTTTAGCTGGATTGCTGTGGGGTAAACTTATAAACAATAAATTGTCACATAAAACTACTGATGATTTTGTAGATGAAGAAAAACCATCCGATAAATCGCCGCGTTTTATTGACTCAATTATCCCGATAATTTTACCAATCATTTTAATCGGTTTGAAATCAATTGCCGATTATCCTACTAAACCCTTTGGTGAAGAGCTTTTTTCTAAAGTAATAGTTTTTTTAGGTGATCCAATAATCGCACTTTTCATCGGTGTTTTTTTCGCCATGCGGCTAAAGAAATTTGCAGATATGGATAATGAAAAAGATTGGTTGGTTGAAGGATTGAAAAATGCCGGTATAATAATACTTATTACCGGAGCCGGAGGGGCATTCGGAAATGTTTTAAGGGAAACAAATATTGGCAACACAATCGGTGATCTCTTTTCTGATTTTAATCTCGGCTTACTGCTGCCGTTCATAATTGCATCTCTTCTTAAGACAGCTCAAGGTTCATCAACTGTTTCAATTATTACAACAGCTGCAATAATAGCACCGCTACTTTCATCATTAGGTTTAGAATCAGAAACAGCCAAAGCATTGACGGTATTAGCTATTGGTGCCGGTGCAATGACGGTTTCGCATATTAATGACAGTTACTTCTGGGTTGTGTCTCAATTTTCCGGCTTCAATACTTCACAAGCATTAAAAGGATTTACTTTAGCTACTTTGTTTCAAGGAATTATAGGAATATTATTTATAATGATTTTATCAATTATCATTCTCTAATCTTTAATGTAATTTTTTCTTATAGGAGAAATTGATGAACAAGAAATTAAAAATCTGGCATGTTGGTAATTGGTGTGTTCATACGGGTCAAAGGTATGTTGAATCTCCATTTCAAGCTCCAAGCAAAGGTGTTGAAATTTTAAATTATGCTCAACCTCTTATTGATGCGTTAAATGGAATTAAAGATGCAGAAGCTATTACAGAACCGTCATGGAATCTTTATAATATGTCGCCGGAATTATTTGAAGAAAGATTAGCTTGGGCTACAACAATTATTTTTGCCGATGTTGAAACAAAATGTATGATGTTGCACCCCGATTTTTTTACAAGAGCAAAATGGGGTGATAAACCTGTTACTTTTCCAGATCGATTTGATATACTAAAAAATTGGATTTACGAAGGCGGACATTTTCATATGAATGACGGTTGGTACAGTTTCACAGGTGAACTAGGAAAAGGGGGATGGAGACGCAGCCGAATGCATTCAGTTTTTCCCGTTGAATGTTTGGAGTATGATGACTTAATTGAATCAACCGATGGATATGAAGTCAAATGCAATGATTCTTCTAATCCAATAGTTAAAGGTATTGATTGGTCTTCTATTCCACCCTTGTTAGGTTTTAATGAAGTGAAGAAAAAAGATGATGCTGTAACACTTTTGGAAATAAGAAATATAGATGATTGGCATCCGCTACTTGCTTATAAAAATTATGGAAAAGGTAAAATGAGTGCATGGATGACAGGTGCATCTCCACATTGGGGAATTAATTTTATGAAATGGAAAGAATATCCTAAATTCTGGCAGCAATTATTTGAAAACATTTGAAATCAATACCACTAATTAATCATCTTTCTTATTCTGGGTACAATTCATGATTCTTCAAACTATAGACTGGATAGCAATTTTTAGTTTTATGATTGTTGCATTATTAATTGGTATCTGGTCGTCAAAAAAAGCCAGTCGTAGTTCATCCGAATATTTCTTATCTGGAAGAAATATGCCGTGGTATGTTCTTGGAGTTTCGATGGTTGCTACAACCTTCTCAATCGATACTCCAAATTTAGTTTCGGATATTACACGCCAAAACGGAATAGCCGGTAATTGGGTATGGTGGGCATTTTTATTTACCGGTATGCTTACCGTTTTTGTTTATGCAAAACTTTGGCGCAGATCCGATGTGATGACGGATATCGAGTTTTATGAAATTCGTCCTGACTTGAGCGGGTAAAATTTTTAAAGAAATAAGTCATTGTTTTTAAATAAGTTACGAAAGTAAAAACAATGATTTGTCGCACTAAGGGGCTTACCCCCCCTTTTTTTATGAGCTATCACCTCCGAAAAGTTAAAACCGGCTCGAAAGCTACTGCTGTTCAAGTAGTCAAATACGTAAATCGTAAACGGATTGTTGTAAAGCATTTTGGCTCTGCTCATAACAAAGAGCAAGAAAGTATTCTTTGGGATAATGCTTCTAAATGGATTTCTCAACAATCAAAACAGATGACCTTTTTCCCAGAAGACGAAGGTTTTATTTCACTTGAGCAATTTGAATATCTTGGGTTTCAGTACACATTTTTATACGATACTCTCTACAAATTGCAATCAAGATTAGGTTACACTTGTTTTGGAAACAAGTTGCTTAATGATTTAGTCACCATCCGTATTATTGAACCGGCATCCAAACTACGCTCTGTTGAGCTTTTAGAAACTTATTTTAACATAAAGCACCGACGCAGAACTCTTTACGATATACTTCCCAAACTACTGAAACTGAAAAATAAAATAGAAGAACTAACTATTAACTTTGCCGTCAAGGAATTTGATTTTGACTTTGCTATAGTCTTCTACGATGTAACTACATTATATTTTGTCCGAAGGACTCCTTCGGAGAAACATTCAAAACAGACGATTTTCGTAAAGAAGGATTCTCTAAAGACAATAAATCTAATCAACCACAGATTCTCGTTGGCTTGGTTGTTAATAAAGAAGGTTTCCCTCTAGCGTATGATCTTTTCCCAGGCAACACATTTGAAGGACATACATTGATTCCTATCATCAAGGAGTTTAAGAAAGAACACAACATAAAGAACTTGACAGTTGTAGCCGATGCTGCAATGATTAGCTCAGAAAATATTGCCAGCTTAAAAGAAGCTAAAATTGATTATATAGTTGGTGCTCGTTTAGGCAATCTGCAAGCTGATATAATAAATTCTATCGACAAACAACTACCGAGAACTGATTCAGCTAATATTAGACTTGAGACTAAGCTGGGTTACTTAATTTGTGATTTTTCTAAAAAACGTTTTACAAAAGATAAATTTGAAATGGAAAAACAGATTGATAAAGCTAAGCAATTAATTAACCATCCTGGAAAAACAAAAAAAATAAAATTTATAAAAACCATTGATGCAAAAAATCAATTAAACAAAGAACTCATTGAAAAAACAAATATTTTACTTGGTATTAAGGGTTACTATACTAATCTTGATGAAAAAACGATTAGTAACGAAGTTGTAATTGAACGATACGGTCAACTTTATAAAATCGAACAAGCTTTTAGAATATCAAAACACGATTTGAAAACTCGTCCTATTTTTCATTTTAAGGAAGACCCGATTAAGCTTCACCTTCTTATTTGTTTTATGGCTTTAGCTGTTTCTAAGTATATTGAGTTAAAAACAAATATCTCAATACAGTCTTTTCTTTCTGAATCTAAGAAAATTACTGACGCAAAAATCTTAAACAAGATTACAAATAAAATGATTCTAAAACGTGTTCCTATTACACCAGAAGTCGAAACAATTATCAAACGCCTAAATCTTCTGCCGCACTAATTTGCTCAAGTCAGGAAATCTAGCCCTGCACCGCTTGTAATATCTGAGATCGAAACCGGGAAGTTCATCGATGTAAATGAACAGTGGATACAAATGCTTGGTTATTCTCTTGAAGAAAATTTGGGTCATACCTCAAAAGAAATAGGAATCTGGGACGAACCGAGCGACCGCGATAAGGCTGTCGAATTAATAAAGAAAGACGTACATTTTAAAAATCTTCCTATTAAGTTTGTTACTAAATCTGGTGAAAAACGGGATGCATTTTGGTCGGCGGAAATTATTTTCTTATATGGTAAAGAAGTAATGCTCTAGTTAATCTATGATTATACGGAACAAAAAATTATACAGGAAGCCCTATTAGAATCTCAAAGATTAAGTGCTGTGGGAGAGATGTCTTCGGCAATTGCTCATGATTTTAATAATTCTTTACAATCTATTTACGGCAATCTCGAGTTGGCATTATTGAAGATGGATAATAAGAATCCTATAAAAAAATACTTAAGCACTATTAAAACGGCAGTAAGCGATGCTGCTGTTAGGGTTCAACTATTGCAAAGATTTGCCGGTAAATCAAAATCACGATACGAATATATTTATGTTAATTTAAATCAAGTTGTAAAGGATGTAATTGTTCAAACACGCCCTCTTTGGAAAGACAGTGTACAAAAAGAAGGGAATGTAATTAGGTTTGAAACATTATACGCTGATATTCCGGGTGTTTTTGGTAATGAAGGTGAATTACGCTCCGCAGTATATAACTTAATAAAAAATAGTATTGAAGCAATGCCTCGGGGCGGTGTTATCAAGATAAAAACTTCATGTAAAGACAACAAGGTTTATCTAAAGTGTATTGATACTGGCACCGGTATGGATGAAGCGACTAAATCCAGAGTATTCCAACCATTCTTTTCCACAAAAGGATTTGATGAAGCTGGAAGAGGGATGGGTATGGTGAATGCTTACAGTATAATTAAAGAACACTGCGGAAAGTTGGAAATAATAAAAAGTCAGCCGGGAAAAGGAACCGAAATACAAATAGTATTACCCGTAAGTGATATTCAAGAAAAAGCCGAAGTTATCGAACCTAAGAATTCATATGTTGATATTACTGCAAATATACTATGGGTTGATGATGATAATTTAATCAGAGATGTTGCAGCCGAAATGTTGGAGGTACTCGGTCATAGCGGAGATATTGTTGGAAGCGGCGAAGAAGCTCTAACCAAATTAAATGAAAATAATTACGACCTTGTTGTTACCGATATTGGAATGCCGGGCATGAACGGCTGGGAATTGGCTGATAAGATTAAAGAATTATATAAAGGAGAAATTAAGGTAGCAATATTAACCGGCTGGGGAGATCAAATTGATGATGATGAAAAACAACGTCACGGAGTTTCTTTCATTATTGGTAAACCATTTAAAATTGAGCAAATAGAAAGGTTAATTACCGAAGCAGTAATATTAGAGAAAGATGATAGATAATTTTTATATTTCTTTGTAATTCATTTGCAGTTTATGTCTTATTTAAGTCACCTTACGCACAAACATTGAAGGTTGCTTGTTTTTAACCTTCAATGTTGCATTGATAGGCTAAAATTAAGTTACCTGAAAGGTCTGAAAACAGTAACTTTTAAGGTGATAACATCTTTGCGTAAGGTGAGTTATTTAAATTAATGTTTCTATCATATAACGAAAAATTTAATAATGAAAAAAAATCGTCTCTTATTGGTATTTTTAGTTTTTGTTTACGTGATTCTCATATACTCTATGATTGGTGCATACTTTTCGATTGAACGTATGCAGACTGATAGAATGCGGAATTTACATCTTGTTGCTTATTCCGAATCGACACTTGCAGATTCACGAATAAAATTAGAAGAATATTTGTTCCAAAGTAAAGATTCCTCGATCTATGATTTTAAAAGTAGTTTGTATAAGCTGGACTCCGTCTTTTCTAATTTAGAAGCTTCCTTATCAATACTTGCCGAAGAATACACTTCGGATTTATCACTAAAGATGACCCATAATATCGAACTTGCACGAAACAGTTTGAACTCTTACAGAGATATTGCGGTAGATAGATTTAATGCAGGTATTACTTCGATAGGTAATGTACAACTAAAGCAAAATTATGATGCCTCGTATTCAAATGCTGATGAAGCTCTGAGTAATTTAAGAAGAAGCTATCTCACGTTTATTAACGAAGAAAATAATAATCAAAAACAAATTCATAGAATTAGAATCATTATTAGTTTTCTGTTGTTCGCCACCCTTACTATTTGGATAACATTTTACATGATAAGAAATGAAAAATATAAGAAACAATTGAAGGAGAGTGAGGAGAAGTATAAAAACATATTCAACAGTTCGCCTCTGGGAATTATACATTTTACCAAAGACGGAATTATTACCGAGTGTAACCATAGATTTTATAGCATTATTGGTACAGAGCGCGATGCTTTAATCGGTTTAAATTTGTTTAATGAACTTCAAGATAGTAAGATAATTAGCGCAATTAAAGATTCGTTGATAGTTGGTAGAGGATTCTACGAAGATGTCTATAAATCTGCAACTTCAAATAAAGAGACTTATGTAAGAGGACACTTTAACGGTATCTACAATGACGATAATGAAATAGTTGGCGGTGTCGGAATTATTGAAGATATATCAAAGTATAAAGAATTCGAAGCAAAACTTATAGCAACACAAGAACGGTATGAAACTTTCATAAACGAAACGCATGAAGGTATCTACAGGGTGGAATTCAAAGAACCGATACCTGTGAATCTAAGCCCCGAAGAGCAAGCAAAACTTTATTACAAAAACGGCTTTATTGCAGAATGCAACCAGGCGTTTGCAAAAATGTATCGAGCAGAATCACCTAAAGTTTTTATCGGTAAAACTATTGCCGAGCTGCATGATCTGGACTCTTACCCAGAAAACTTTGATGAAACTGTTAATTTTATAAAAAATAACTACAGGGTTGAAAATCAAATTACAGTTGAAAAAGATCAACAAGGAGTTACTCATTATTTCTCTAATAACGGGTTAGGGATTATTGAAGATGGTTATTTGTTCAGACTTTGGGGAACACAGATTGACATTACCAAGCAAGTAGAAGCTGAAGAAGAAAGGAAAATTCTCTATCGTGCAGTTGAACAAAGCCAGGTTTCAATTGTAATTACCGATACATTGGGAAATATCGAATATGTCAATCCTAAGTTTGAAAAAGTTACCGGTTATACTTACGATGAAGTAATTGGTAAAAATCCGCGCATCTTAAAATCCGGTTATGATTATGATTCAACATACAAACAATTGTGGACTGCAATAACTTCGGGTCAAACTTGGAGCGGGATTCTTCACAATAAAAAGAAAGACGGCACATTGTTTTTTGAATCCGTTAATATTTCACCAATAATTGACGAGGACGGAAAGATTCGTCACTTCGTTGCCGTGAAAGAGGATATTACAGAATTAAGAGAAGCCCAAAACGAATTAAATAACTACAAAGATTATCTTGAAGAACTTGTTGAACAACGAACAACGGAGTTAAAAAGTAGAAATATATTCCTTCGTACTCTTATCAACACAATTCCGAATCCGGTTTTTGTAAAAAATCGAAATGGTGAGTTCACCGAAGTTAATAAAGCATTTATCGATATGTTTGGAAACTCTTTCAAGGAAGTTATTGGAAGAGACATCTATTTCCTTGAAGATAGGGAAGATGAGATATCGAAAGCTGAAAATTATAATCGCCAGTTACTTGAAACTTATGGTACGGTTGTATATGAGACTACCATAAGAAATAAAAATAATATAAAAATTCCGGTTATGGTCTATAAAGCTTCATTTGGACCTGAAGGAGGCAAACCGGAAGGTATTGCAGGACTTTTAGTAGATATCTCTGCAACTAAAAGAACACAAATACAAATGCAAAAAGCTTTGGAACAACAACGTGAATTAAATGATATGAAAACTAATTTTATTTCACTTGCATCTCATGAGCTAAGAACCCCGCTGACTGCTATTTACAGCTCAACGGAACTAATTGAAAAATACGGTCGAAAGTGGAATGAAGAGAAATACCTTGAGCATATTTCGAGAATTAAATTTTCTGTTGATAACCTTACCGATCTCATGGAAGATTTATTAACGCTTTCACGTGTTGATACCGGCAAAATAGTTTTCAGTCCGCATTCCTTTAACTTACACACATTCATTACAAACAACGTTAAGTCATTGGAATTTCTGAAAACAAACAACCACAATTTAGTTATGAATATTGATCTTAAAAACGAATATTATATTCTTGACGATAAACTTCTGAAATATATAATTCAAAACTTGCTTTCTAACGCATTGAAATACTCACCAAACGGAGGTGAAGTTAAATTGGAAGTCTTCGAGGATAATAATGAAATTAATATTGTTGTTGAGGACCAGGGAATGGGTATTTCACCCGAAGATATGAAAAGTTTATATGAGCCGTTTCACCGGGGTAAAAATGTTGCATTGATTTCCGGAACGGGGTTAGGATTATCGATTGTAAAAGAAGCCGTTACTTTGCACAACGGCGAAATAAAAGTTACAAGTGAAGTAAATAAGGGTACACGGTTTGAAATATCATTACCAATTATAGATTAACCCGGTTATGAAAAAGAAAATATTAATTATAGAGGATGATAAGGAATTAAGAGAAAATATCTTTACTCTGCTTGACGAAGAAGGTTACGATGTGCTTACGTGTAGTGATGCCGAGACAGGTTTCATAACCGCTCAACAGAATAAAATTGATTTAATTATCAGCGATATAATGCTCCCCGGTTTAAGCGGGTATGACTTACTAGAAAAGCTGAATAAAAGCGGTACTACTACAAAAGTTCCTTTTATTTTTTTAAGTGCAAAAGCCGAAAGACAGGATTTACGATTAGGTATGGAACTTGGTGCAGATGATTATATTTTCAAACCTTTTAAGTCGGAAAATTTGCTCAATTCTATCGAAACAAGGCTGAAACGTTTTGAAAAAATCAAACAATTTGCAAACAGCGAAAAAAACAAAGACCGTGGAAATAGACTCTATTCATTGGATGACAGGTTGTTCATTGATTCTAAAACTAAAGCAAATTTTATTAAAGTAGGCGATATAAAATATATATCTGCGGATAACCAATATTCTGTTGTACATTTAAATAGCATGAGAGAATTTCTTTTCCGTAAATCATTAAACAATTGGGAGAATGTGCTGCCGGAAAGCAGCTTTATAAGAATTCATCGGTCTACAATAATTAATCTTGAGCACGTAATAAAAATTGAAAAATCTTTTAACAATAAACACCGCGTTATATTGAATGAAATTGAAACTCCGCTCGAAGTTAGCAAGAGGTATATTGCAAGAATTAAGTCTAAAAGTAAGTGATTAAAACCCTCCCGTTTACATCAAAATAATGCCGTTTGCAACAGAATATGCCTTTTATTCAAAATAATATTTTAGATTTAGAGTGATAATAAAGAGAAAGACATGCCTAAAATACTTGTTGTTGAAGATGAAGAAATAGTCCGGACTAACATCGCGGAAATTCTTGAATCGGAAGGGTTTCAAGTCGAGAGTGCCGAAAACGGAATCAGCGCAATCCAAAAAATTGATTTGTTCTTTCCCGATGTTATTGTCTCGGATGTGATGATGCCGGGAATGGACGGTTATGAATTGGTTAAATATATTCAACAGAATCCTCTTACTTCAAGTATACCTATTATACTTCTTACTGCAAGAGCCGACACACAGGATGTTCGCCGCGGAATGCAGTATGGCGCCGATGATTATATCACAAAACCATTTAGAGCACAGGATTTAATTAATGCCGTAACAACCCGCTTGGCAAAACAGAAAAATTATGACCGGAAATTTCATGAACTCAAATCAAATATTTCAATGTACATCCCGCACGAACTTAGAACTCCGCTTGTCTCAATACTCGGCTTTGCCGATTTGATAATCAACAACCTCGATGATCTTGAAAAAGATGAAATTAGACAAATGGCGGGAAAAGTAAAAAATTCCGGGCTAAGGCTTTACGAAAGGATTGAGAAATTTCTTTATTTCTCCGAATTAGAATTAATTAAAACAGATCCAAGATTGCCGGAAGATTGTGTTATAGACCAAACACTTGTAGAAAGTTTATTGAGTTCCAAATTCAAGGAAAAGAATATCGAATGTGTTGAAGTCAATATCGAAAATGAAAAATTATGCTTATCCCAGGATTATTTGTCAAGAATTTTAATTGAATTGGTAGATAATGCATATAAGTTTATTGAAAAAGATCCCAAAATTATTGTTAACGGTAAAACTAATTTTAGCGAGTACATTCTAACAGTTGAAGATAACGGCATCGGTATGAGCGAAATCGATATCAAACAAATTTCCGTCTTTAAGCAGTTTAACCGCGAAGAATTTCAGCAGGAAGGAAATGGCTTGGGATTGGCTATCGTAAAATCAATTCTTGATTTAGTAGGCGGCTATTTTGAAGTAGAAAGCAGACCCGGGGTTAAAACAAAATTTATTATTCACATCCCTGTTGTAAAAGAATAACCATTCTACAATACTTTGTTTTAAAAGCGGATTTTTTCCAAAACGTGAAGCTTCTCACTAAACTTGTTCCGTTTTCTTTCGATAATTAAATAGAGGTAAGTAGATTTATTTCTCTGCAAACTTTATAGAAATTAAATTTTGTATGATTCTTCAAGAACAAATACGAAACGATGACTACAAACAAATTTTTCAATTTGCTCCTTCCGCTATTATAGAAATTGATGATTCGGGATGTATTCTGAATTATAATTTATCGGCAGCATCACTTCTTTCCCTAATAAGAGAAGATATACGGAATTCAAATTTAATTGATATTGCATCTTCTGAAAGTAGAGAAAAAATATCGAGCATTATCAGTGACTTACTCAATAATAAAATTGAAGGGTTTACAGGGTTAGAAGCGGAGTTTGAAACGCATGACTTATCAATTCTTACTTTGCTACTAAAGTTTTCTGTAATAGAATCAATCCCTGAAGATGAAAAGAGAATTTTTGTTACTCTTGAAGACATATCAAAATATAAGGAAGACCAGCAGTATTATCGCCGCTATTTCGAAGAGATTCAAATTACACGAGATGACCTGGAAGTAAGGACAAGCGAATTAGCAATGCTGAACGAAAAACTTCGGCAGTCCGAGATTGAACTTGAAAAGATGAACAAAAACAAAGACCGTTTCTTTTCAATCATCTCTCATGATTTAAGAAGCCCTTTCAATTCGTTGCTTGGATTAACAAGGTGGATGATGGAAGATTTTGACAGTTTCTCAAGAGAAGAAATTAAAGAATCGGTTACAAATCTTTACCAGGTTTCCGAAGGACTATTTCATTTGTTGGAAGATCTGCTGGATTGGTCGAGAATACAATTTAACAGAATAGATTTTCAGCCTGAAATCTTTAATCTGCACAATGTAATTACAAAAGTATTGACATCTTTAAAACCGGTAGCTATTGAAAAAAATATTAATATTGTAAACCTTGTTTCGAAGAATTGTACTATCAATGCGGATCAGCATATGATACAGGCAATTATTCGTAATCTTGTTAACAATTCTATTAAGTTTACACCGCAGTTTGGTTTAATAAAAATTACAGCCGGTTTCGATTTGGAAGACCTGATAATTTTAGTCGAAGATACCGGGATAGGCATGACAAATAGAACCCTACAGAATTTGTTTAAGCTCGAATCCAAAACTACGATGAAAGGTACGGAAGGCGAGTCTGGAACAGGTCTTGGTCTTTTAATCTGCAAAGAATTTGTCGAAAGGCACAACGGTAAAATTTGGGCAACCAGCGAATTTGAAAAAGGCAGTAAATTTTTTATCCGCATACCGCTTGAACCGAAAGAGTAATTAAGTGCTTCAAAGTTTTCCCGCAATATTGTAAATGTAATCATGCAAGCCAAAGCTTGCGGATACAATATTCCCCAAAGTAACCGCCGACTTCCAGTCGGCGATAATGTATAACTCGTTAAACCGGAATGCTTAGTAATCAATTTATGTTTGAGAAAACGAGTAGTGAAATCACGCAGACTAAAGTCTGC
>OMKS01003575.1_pt1 | contig 12267 bp, 4 predicted proteins | sample 1674721 | NCBI WGS metagenome assembly OMKS01 (sample SAMN06264996, study PRJEB25208) | sediment metagenome | isolation source: hot spring sediment | place: USA: California | collected 2014-09-02 | reverse complement strand
TTCAGTCAGGTCCATTGCAAGCAGGGAGGATTATTTATGGGTTGGCACCACCAATGAATTAAAGCTTTATCAATACCAGAATAATGATTACCGGTTAATCAGGGACATGGAACGAATTGCCTACACATACAGGGGAATGATAAAATTTAATGAAATTACCGAGACTATTGAGCAGGAGTACTTTATCAAGGAATACCAGAGGGTCCAGGTGGACAGGAATTCGGCCATTCAAACCAGTGCGGGTAAATTTGTGTTCGGGGGGATCAATGGTTTTATCCTGTTTCATCCCGACAGCATTCAGAAGCGTTCAATTCCGCCTCAGGCATGTATTACCGATTTACAAATTTTCAACGAGAGCCTGGATGACAGCCATATAAGAAAAAATAAATTCAATACCGGATATGCCATTCCTTATGCTGAAGCGATTGATCTGACCTATAAGGAAAAAGTATTGACTTTTGTTTATTCGGCGATGGATTATAATGATCCCCAGAAGAATCTCTATGCGTATTTCCTCGAAGGGTTTGATGAAAACTGGAACGAGGTAGGGGACAGGAATTCAGCTACCTATACCAATATTCCTCCCGGTAAATATGAATTTAAAGTAAAAGCAGCAAACAGCGATGGTATATGGAGCACAGAGCCGTCTGCCATCAAAGTCTCGATCGCTCCTCCCTGGTGGAAAACCAAGCTGGCCTATATCTTATATGGTATCATTTTTATTGGCATCCTGTATTTCTTTAACAGGTATTCCATTATCGAAGCAAGAGAAAAGGGAAGGATCATGCTTGAACATGTTCAGTATGAAAAAGAACATGATTTGAATGAACTTAAATCTCATTTTTTTACCAATATCACCCATGAATTTCGGACACCGCTTACCCTGATCCAGGGACCTGTTGAAGAGATCCTCAAATCAACGGAGCTTCCGGCACCCGTAAGAAAACATGTAGAATTAATCCAGCGGAATGCCCAGCGCCTGTTACGGCTGGTCAATCAGTTAATGGAATTCAGAAAGGCTGAGAAGCAAAACCTGGAAGTATATCTGCAGAAATCTGATGTTGTATTTATTCTGAATGATATATATGAGTCTTTTCAGAGTATGGCAGATTCGAAAGATATTGAATTCACTCTTAAACTGCAAAGTCCCGGGATCATTGCCATCATCGATTACGAAAAATTTGAGAAAGCCATATTCAACATTGTATCGAATGCTTTTAAGTATACTGAAGATGGCGGATCAATATCAATCAGTGCGGGTATTGAGGATAAAGAAGGGTTAGGAAATACACTGGTGGTTGAAGTGGAGGATACAGGCATAGGTATCGACGAAAAATACCATGAAAAGGTTTTTGAGAGGTTCTTTCAGGTTAATCAAAAACAAACACAGAGTACAGGAGGAATAGGACTCTATCTGTCCAGGGCATTTGTTGAACTTCACAGGGGCAACATTGAACTGGAAAGTGAACCCGGTAAGGGAAGCTGTTTCAGGGTTCTGATTCCTGTTGACGGAGAAGCGCATAAATCCGGTTACATGCAAGGGGCAAAAGCCGAAGAGAAATCAATCACGACTTCAGGGGTGACGGCCATGTCAGGCGAATCAACATGGGATCAGGCTTTGATCCTTTCAAACAGGGATAGAGACAGGAAATTGCCCATGATACTGATCGTTGAGGATGACAGTGAATTAATAGATTTTATCATATCCGGATTGTCATCTGAATTTAATCTGACAGGGACATTTAATGGACAGGAGGGATTGGAATTCGCAAGAAAATTGAATCCTGATATCATTATTTCCGATATCATGATGCCCGAAATGGACGGAATCGAAATGATTACATTATTACGCAAAGATTTGGTGACCTCGCATATACCGGTCATCTTTCTGACTGCAAAAACAATGCGTGAAGATGAAATTACCGGTTTGAAAGTGGGGGCGGTTGATTATATCTATAAGCCGTTTAATCTGGAAGCCCTGAAATTAAAGATCCTGAATATCCTGGAGAACAGGCGGACCATTCATGAAAAATTCAGGACCAGTCAATTGCTGGAACCCGAACATATAGAGCTTTCATCACTGGATGAAAAGTTCCTGAAAGACGCGGTGGATACTGTTAACAGGTTCCTTGACGACCACTCACTGGATGTGGATAAGTTCAGTTATGAAATGGGAATCAGCGCCAACCAGGCCTACAGGAAGCTTAAGGCTCTTACCGGGCAGACAGCCAAAGAGTTCATCCGGAACCAGCGGCTGAAAACATCAGCGTCTCTGCTGTTGCAGAAGAAACGTTCCATCTCGGAAATAATCTATATGGTGGGATTTTCAAGTCCCTCGTATTTTACCAAATGTTTCAAGGAGTACTATGGCTGTACCCCGAAAGAATATATTGAATGGGAGGGAAAGACTGAATGGATTCGCTAAAGTACAATGACTTTTTGAAAGTCATCTTCAATTTTCACCAGGTATATTCCAGGATTCAGGTTCACCGATGAACAATCAGCATTTGCTTTTTTCTCCGCAACGAGTATACCCTGAATATTGTAAACCCTGTATTGATCAGCTCCAATAACTCTCAGGTTACCGGATTCGGAGTAAATGATTATTTTTTTGCTGAATGGGTTGATACCTGTGTAGATTGCGGATCCGTTTAATTCCATGGACAGATCATCCAATCCTGATGAACTGATGGTTAATAGTGCGGTATGGTTTCCTGCCCCGACCGGATTATAAGATACAATAACAGGTGTTGAAGGCAATGTTCCCGAAGCAGGTCTGGTGATGGTTCCGGGGTCAACAGCAAACTGAGATGCATCGGGTCCTGAAACCGATAAATGGATGTCCGATGTTAGTCCTCCGGCATACAGGTTAATCACTGTTTCGTCCGATTCTTCCACTTCTGCTGTCAGTGAAGGCACAGCATTTTCTTCAGAATAAAGGCCCCTGAGTTCAAGTTTCAGGGAGTTAATGACCCAGTTAAAATCGGAACCGCCTCCATCCTCAAACCTGAATGCCATGATTTCCCCGTCCGTCTCCACATCATATTCACGTGCGGAATAACTTCCTGCAGAAGTGGAAACGGTTGATTTCAATTCATCGTTGACATAAATATTCATGATGTCGTGTGGCCAGTCCCTGTCGCCCTGTTTTGTTGTGATATGGTATTTCCCCGGTTTCACGTATACTTTAAAATACGCCACTGAAGAGGACATGTTAAAGTCCCTCAGTTCATCGGTTTCAGTGGATCCCCTGTCGCGTTCCAGTACGGAGGAGGTCCATCCGAAAGAATCTTCAAACGGGGTCGTTCCTGTCACCTGTATTGCCCCTGCATCCACCGGGGATGCAGGGGTGCCGAAATCGAACAGGGCATTGTATATATAATCGGGGGGTGTGACATGCACCAGGCAGGTGGCAGTTATTCCGTTAAACGCTGTGGCGGTTATTGTTGCCGTGCCTGTGTTGATACCTGTTATAACACCATTATTTACCTGAACAATATTGTCATCCGAAGACGACCAGGTCAGATTTTTATTGGAAGTGATGAAGGGAACAAATGAAACCGACAGGTGTTTGCTGAGCCCTTTTGTAAGATTGACCGTTTCCTCGTTGAAGAAAATATCGGTTACTTCATCAATAATGGTATCCGACCAGAAAACCAGCGAGGTATGATAGTTGGTATAATGCACATATTTACCACGCATCCATACCAGGTCAAAAACACCCTTTTTGTGGTGACGGGGTACAATGGGCCTTGCATTGACAAGATCCGTCGGGGTGTCCCAGGTCAGGGCAGTTGAGTCCCAGGTCATCCCTTTATCGGGAGTCGTGAATCTGAGAATTTCAAATACACCTTTCACCTGTTTGGACAGGTAAACTACCGACGGGTCGTCATAATCCAGGATGATGCCGCCCGAATAGTTTGGTTCCGATTCATTTCTCCCGGGGACTGTTTGCGGGAACCATCTGCCGGCATTGGTAAGTTCCTTACGTGTCCATTCTGTTCCCGTCCATCGGGCATAGTGATAGCGATGATCGGTATCGGTAGGGAAGGAGGCAAAAACCATCACGGGATGGTTGTTTTCATCCGTAGTGATGTCCCATATCCAGCCTTTGCCGTTATCAGCCGCGTATACCGTCTCAGCTTCATGGTTGTCGATGTTCAGGGCTGTGGCCGACCCGGTAAAGTCTTTGATATAGGTGCCGTCTGCCCTGTGGAATTTCCCGTCTTTAAAGCGGGCATAGTAAATTTTGTTGTTCGGGTCGTCCCTGGGATGGGCAGTGGTAAATGCCATGTGAATGGCGCCGGTTTTATCCTGGCAGAAGCGGGTATAGGGTCTTGCACCGCCTCCGGCAATAAAAAGCATCGGGGGTCCCATGGTTTCGCCCTGGTCGTTTGAGATGATCAGGGTGGGATGCCAGTCAATACCGCGATAGAAAACATAAATATCATCGTCAACCTGAAACGGGTAAGGATACGTAACATTTTCTCCAAACCGGTAATCATCTCCCCAGAAGGTAATGTCCTCGGGATGGGTTGAGATATACCGGTGTGCCGGAGCGGAGGTGTGTTTTGAGAAATAAACGATCAGGCGCCCGTCTCTGCGGATAAAAATGGCGGGATTGTCATGATCGTCCACCTCCAGCTTCTCATAAAGGGTATGCTTTGTGTATACACCGGTTTCATGATTATAGGCCGCAATCATAATGTCTCCCATGCTGTTGACCCATGAAAAATAGGTTTGCTCTTTGCTTCCCTTATAATAAATAGCCCTGGGATCGTTGAACCAGCACCAGGCCCCGTCCGGAGTTAATGTGTCAGCCCTTACCGGATTAATGAAACCACCGGGAAAACTTGTTGTTACCGGGATGGAAATCTCGTCGGTACCCTGAGTAATCATAATATTTCCGGAGATATTGGAAGAATCTGCTGAGAAAACGGTCACCTCGCCACCCGAAAACGGTAATGTTGAATCAGAAAGACCTATACCTTCAGGAGCACTGATATATATGGTATTTTCAGAACCGTTTGGATAAATGGAAAACGATTTTTCCGCTTCATAATAATTCAGGAATATGGATGAGACGGTAGATTCCAGGACAGGTTCCATTTCGGTGATCGATAACTCTCCTATACCACATAATGCAGCCAGGTTATTGGCTCTGATAGTCAGGTAATATAATCCGCCCGTGACTGCATAGAATGTCATCTCTCCCTCCTGAAGCAATTGCCTGGTACTGGAGCAGGTAAAATCGTGCGAAGCGATCAGGTTACCTCCTGTTTTGTCTGTTCCGATTCCAACGGTCAAAATTGGCGCCGAGGCATTGTTCCACCACTCATGGATCCACTTGAAAAGATATTTCTTATTGTCTTCCAGGGTAACCGGGTAACTGTAAACCGATGCCAGGGAGGTCGATCCTGCACCATCCCAGCGCACCATCAGCAAACGGCCGACGTAGTTGGAGCCGTCTAACGTGTGTCCCGAGGTCACGTCATACCATCTCACTCCACTGGAGGAATTGGCATAGTTGAAGGTTCCGACGGTTACGTCCCATCCGTAATTGTTCGGATAAGAAGTTGCCACGTTTGTATCCCCGTTTCCGTCCCAGTCTTCAATGAGGTTGACCTGGGAATACAATAATAATCCTGGGATGATGAGGATACATACAACGAAAGTAAGTTTTTTCATACCGTTCCTGCATTTAATAATTACGTTTAACAAGCAGTCAGTCTTCAAGAAAGACATTTATCGCAAGAGCATCATTTTCCCTGTAAAGATATGACTTTGTTCGCTGGTCCTGATAGTCATCCTGTAAAAGAATACCCCGTTTTTCATCCTATTCCCCGAATCATCCGTTCCATTCCATGATACGGTATGGGATCCCGGGGACCGTATGTCGCTGACGAGAAGCGATACTTTCTGTCCGGTCAGGTTATAAACAGCCATATCAACGAATGCTTCTTCCGGCAGGATATAATCAATCGTGGTCAGATCGGAGAATGGATTGGGGTAGTTCTGCCCGAGTCTGAACGCTTCGGTGGGAACCGGCGGATGAACATTTTCAATGACAATGGAATCATCCATTCCGGGCGATCCTCCAATATTATAAGAATGATACCACTGATACGGGTTGTTCTGGTCGCCGGAAGGGTTATGTTCCAGGGGAACCAGCGAATGGCCATAACCGTTTGCCAACACCGGCCAGGGCGGCTCATTATCGTATCGGACAGCGCAGATTGTATCATGATCCCGGCTCACCAGAATGACCCATTCCCCTGCGTTATCCAGCTGTCCGCTGTATTCATCAAATGGACGGAAATGGTATCTCCTGGCAAAACTGGCGGCATCCGAAGCAAGAACAATGAATTCACCGCCTGCAAATGCAGTTTCAGGCGGGAATTCATATCCAATGCCCCTGATGAATTTTAATCCGCCTATATCCAGCGTGGCTGATCCGGTATTCTTCAGCTCAATAAATTCCAGTTCAGTGCCCTGGATAGAATCCATGTCGGGCGGGTTATAATGAATCTCTGTAATCTTAATGTCATGAAGATCTTCAGGAATTGTAAAAAACCTGTTATTCAGCGCACTCCATTGTCCGTTCAAATAGGTCCGCGCAAGGATATGCTCTGAAAGATCAAGTTGCACAGGCCCGGTATACTGGTTCGCATCGGGAGAAATTGTCAGGGAAACCTCTTCCGGCTGGAATTCCCGTCTTGCCGGGTCGGTACCGTTTGTGGTAAAATATATGATCCCTTCGGAGGATACCATTGATAACATATCTCCTCTTGAAATGGATGGTCCCGTGAACGGTGTGTTGTTGATCATGAATACGGGTGCATCCAGGCCGGGATACATGCCGGCCGATCTTAACTGGTCAAGCAGTATGGCTGTCCTTGAGGGGAAATAGGTATTCAGGATAAAATTTTGCTGGGAGAGCCAGTGGTTTTCATAGGTATACAGCTCATACGGACCATTCTGATAGGTGTGAACATCACGCCGGTAGTCACCCCATCGTGCCGATTCCGCAGGAATGGCTTTTTCAACCTGGTCCCTCCGGAATAGCCACCTTTCCATGACTGGTTCCGGGGTGAGCAGTCCGTTGCTGAAACAGTATCTGTGAACCCGGTCGGCAAAGAGCATCTTGAACTCATTGTTTTGCATAAGCTGTTGAAAAACCCTGCTCGGGCACCTGGCATTATTTTCATTCACAACGTTCTCCTGAATATTTTCAAGAACGTGTTCTGCATCCCAGCAAAGAAATTTAAAACCCGTTCCGGGATTAATCCTGTTCCTCATGGCCACCCAGTTGTGATGATCCCAGTCGGTATTTCCTGCGTAGAAATTAAGGAGCATGTAGTCTGCCATGCTGATGACATCCACCATGCTTTCATATTGCGGATTTGGTGTGCCATCCGGATTATTTCCCCGGATCTTCTGATACGATTCGTTGTCCGTCAACCCGGCATTGGCCATGTCGGTCAGTTTGTTCCAGGCCAGAATATTTCCATCCGCAACCTCCTGGTAGTCTTTAATCACGTCAAAGTCTGCGGCTTCTCCTTCCAGGCAGGATTCTGCAAAGTCGGCATCGAGCCTTTCAGAGGGAGCATAAATTCCCCAGTATATCCCGTTGATATAGAGGTGGACATAAATCGAATTGCTGGCCGGATGTCCCATGGCCCGGTGAGAATCTTTTATCCAGATATCCCTGAGATATTGTGCCCTGGATCGTTCCGAACTGCTCCAGTGGATCCATGAATTATTGAATCCGGCCCTCAGGATGAGCGTGTTAAAACTGGATACGGCATGCTCTCCGAAAAGGGGGAAATTTAGCCTTGAAGGACCGTATGCGCTTCTGAACCTTAATCTGAAGGAGTGTTTGGGTGATTTTTCCGGTCGTCGTGACTCCCCGCCATGAATTTGTACGCCGCAATTTACCTGGAAAGAGGGGGAGCCTTCAGCATCAATATATTCAACAGATGCCGCCCTTTCCCACCCGCGTCCGATATCGTTATCTCCCGGCGCAGGATGCATGTAAATTCCTCCGAGATCAGGATCGGTTGAGTATGCGAAGAAATTGTCTATATCGGAGACAAGAGATAAGACCGGCAGGGATCTCAATCCCTCCAGAACCGAGGATTCAAAATTAGGGTCGCTCATCAGCTCAGGATCCATTTCATAATCGGCGGGCGCCCTTCCCGCTGAATAGGTCCAGGGACCCCATTGTGCCGGATATCCTTCCGGATTATTGGGTTGATGGGCGACATCCTTCAGATTGATATAGGATTGGGTGATCGTACTGCCAGGAGTGATACCATCCATGGTAGTAACCGCCCTGATGATGGTTGTGGATGAGATCCGGACAGGACTGCTGTAGGTTGTCCCTGCCGATGGCCCGGGAGTACTGCCGTCCGTTGTATAGCGGATGATGGCGCCGGGCAGATCTGTGGTCAGTTCCAGATAGAAGGGATCTTCAAATATTTTGTGGGACACACTGAAGGCAGGAGGGGGAAGGATGACACCGGCGGGAGAATTTTCCGAACCCGGGGTAGGTACAGAAAAAGAGAGGTAACTGCCGTTAAAATAACCAAAAGAGACATCGGCCTGCTGAGGGGGAAATGCCGGATCAAATTCCGTCAGTGCCGCCCCTTTGGAATCGAACAGTGCCAGGTACTCGCCGTCGCCGCTGATCCTGAAATTTGTATGCAGTTCCTTGCCAGCGGTACTCCGGTTCTTGCCGGAAGCAAAGATTACCAGGAAGGCTTCTGCCTGGAGGTATAAATCCGGAATGATCCATTTTTCCGTTATTTCTTTGTTATCGGTCAGGGAATAGCCGGAAAGGGATACAGGGAAGGGATTGGGATTATACAGCTCAAGCCAGTCGGAATATTCTCCATCCTGGTCAGTAATGGTGGAATTATTTATGGCCATAAATTCATTTATCCGGACAGGATTCTCCTGCGCACCTGCAAAATGTCCGGAAAATGTGATGATAAGAATTAATCCAACCAGTTGATATGTAAATCCAAGTCTCGCTTTTCGCATCCGGTAAATTAAAATTATATCCAATCACCCATTCGCTAATTATAAAATTTCCTCTGTCCATCATCCCTGGTATCCCGCTCATCCTTATCCTTCCAGCTGTCGAGTTTGGAGATGCTCCATATCAGGCCAAAGGCCCCGGTACCCAATAGTACGAAGCCGGCGGCACGTAACAATGACAGGTTAAAGGTGAGAAGGATGCCAACAAGGATCAGAAGAAGGCTGATGATCCAGAGGCTCTTGTAATCGCGTGGTTTCTTTTGCTGGTACATTATATGGAAGCGTTTTTAAGATTTGAAATGATTTTCAGCGGATTATCCGAGGAGAAGATGGTGTTTCCCACAACAAATACATCCACACCGGCTCTCAGCAGGTCCCCGATATTGTCTTCGCCGACACCGCCGTCAACCTGTATCAGGGTAGGGGCACCGGCATCGAGAATCATCCTTTTCATGGCACGTATTTTCTCATAGGATGCCGGGATAAACTTCTGCGCCCCGAAGCCGGGATTGACCGTCATTATCAGCACCATGTTCAGGTCGTACACGATATATTTCAGAAGCGATACATCGGTGTGTGGATTAAGGGAAACCGCCGCCTTCATCCCGAGTTCCTTAATTTTTTGAATGGTGCGGTGCAGGTGCGGACAGGTTTCATAATGAACCGTCAGCCAGTCGGCCCCGGCATCCCTGTACGCCTCAAGGTACCGGTCGGGATCGACAATCATCAGGTGCACATCAAGCGGCCTGGCGGAAACGGACTTGATCTGCCGGATGATGGGAAAGCCGAATGTAAGGTTCGGGACAAAGACTCCGTCCATAATATCCAGGTGCAGGAGATCAGCTTCTGATTCGTTAATCATTTTTATTGCCTTCTCCAGGTGGAGAAAGTCGGCAGTTAATATCGAAGGGGCAATAAGATGGTTGCTCATAAGGGAATATTTTTATCAAAAATAACGTTTTATGGAGCATTCGCATAAATTAATTCAATATTTCAGGCAACCAATCAACTTTTTGATGCCTCTTATATAATATTAGCCGCAAGCCGGCGTTTTTCTATTTGATGAATGTTTAACCAGATTATTTCAAAATAATATTACCCCGGCTATTATGAAACAATGCATCGCTGAAGCGTTAGTGATTCTCATGTTTTTATCGGTTAATGTATCCGGACAAAAATTCACCATCAGTGGTTATATACAGGACAGCACTTCCGGAGAGAAGCTGATAGCAGCTTCGGTATACGATTCGTTGACCGGAGTCGGAACTTCCACCAATGAATATGGATTCTTCAGTCTTACATTGTCTGCCGGAGAGGTTCACCTCCAGGTTTCCTATGTGGGTTATTCCACGTTCAGGTATTTTTTCACACTGGATGCGGATCGCAGGTTGACCTGTCGCCTCAATCCTTCCATAACCCTGGAAGAGGTCATTATCACCGGTAACCGGCCGCGGGATATTGTGGAGAATGTTCAGATGAGTATGGTGCACATCCCGATAAAGGATATCAGGACCATTCCCATGTTTATGGGGGAGGCCGATGTGATCAAAATCATCCAGCTGATGCCAGGGGTCCAATCGGGGACAGAGGGAACCAGCGGGCTCTATGTGCGGGGAGGGGGACCAGATCAAAACCTTTTCCTGCTTGACGGGGTGCCGATTTACAATGCCAACCACCTGTTCGGTTTCTTTTCGGTCTTCAACCCGGATGCGATTTCAAACATTACCCTGACCAAGGGCGGATTCCCCGCACATTACGGGGGACGGCTCTCATCCGTGATAGATATCCGGCTGAAAGAGGGAAATATGAAAGAGTTTAAGGGTTCAGGATCCATCGGGGTGATCGCCTCAAAACTGACACTGGAAGGGCCCATCGTTAAGGATAAGACCTCCTTCATCGTGTCGGCCCGCAGAACCTATATCGATATCCTGGCCCGCCCCATCATCAGGGCCGTCAACAAATCCAACGGTGTGGAAGGATTGTCGGGCTATTATTTTTATGACCTGAATGCGAAGATCAACCATAAGTTTTCAGACAAAGACCGGATTTACCTGAGTGCCTACCATGGACGGGACAAACTCTTTGTCAATAATGAGCAGGCCAGGATCTATAATGATACATCCTACCAGATGCGTTCGGAATCGGGACTATTCTGGGGCAATTTTACCACGGCCCTTCGCTGGAATCATATATACGGGTCAAAGCTGTTCAGCAACGCATCCGTGGTTTACAGCAATTACAGGTTCAATACTTTCGATGACACGAAAATGCTGATCAACGGGAAGTACGATGTGAATTATATTTACGATTATTATTCAGGCATTGAGGATTTCGGGGGCATGATCGATTTTGATTACCGCCCCGTGCCGGAGCATACGATCCGGTTCGGGGGAAAATACCTCTATCATCTGTTTTCCCCGGGCATAGAGACCGTTGAATCAACGGACGACTCCCTGAAAATGCGGTTTAACAGCAAACGCATTTATGCTGATGAGTTTTATCTTTACGGGGAAGACAACTTTCAGCTCGGTAGGAAAATAAGGGCCAATGCGGGATTGCATTACTCCGGGTTTTATGTGAACGGGAAATACTACCATTCCTTACAGCCCCGGATCAGCGGCCGTCTGCTCATCACACCCGATCTGTCGGTTAAGGCGGCTTTCTCCAGGATGGACCAGTACATCCACCTTTTGACCAACAGCACAATTGGCCTGCCGACCGATCTCTGGGTCCCGGCTACCGATCGCACCCCTCCGCAAAGTTCTTACCAGTCGGCGGTTGGATTGGCCTATAACCTGAAAGACAGCTGGTATTTTACCCTTGAAGGCTTCTACAAAACGATGAACAATGTAATAGATTATTCGGAAGGCTCCAGTTTTTTTGAGTTCGGGGTGGACTGGGAAGATAAAATCGAGCGGGATGGGAAAGGGATATCCTATGGTCTGGAGTTCCTTGCACGACGGGATGCAGGACGGCTCAGGGGATGGGTGGGTTACACGCTGTCAAAGGCCGAAGTGCAGTTTGAGAATCTGAATAACGGCAACCCCTTTCCATACACCTATGATCGCCGTCACGACGTGTCCATTGTGGTGATGTTTAAAATAAGCGACCGGACCGATGTGAGTGCCACATGGGTATACGGAACCGGGAAGGCCCGATCGCTGGCAGTATCCCGGTATGCCCCGGATAATCTGTCTCTTATACACATCTCCGAGCCCACGAGAC
>OMKS01003573.1_pt1 | contig 12269 bp, 8 predicted proteins | sample 1674721 | NCBI WGS metagenome assembly OMKS01 (sample SAMN06264996, study PRJEB25208) | sediment metagenome | isolation source: hot spring sediment | place: USA: California | collected 2014-09-02 | reverse complement strand
GGCAGGTTTCCATACCTGCCCGGCGGGTAAGAAACCCGCCCTACAGGTGTATTTTCGCCTTCGTCACCTGCTGCTGCTACGCAGATTTGTGGGGTAGGGCAGGTTTCCATACCTGCCCGGCGGGTAAGAAACCCGCCCTGCGAAATTTTCCCCCACGAATCCGTGTAGACCCATTTTTTGTAACCGCTTGCTCTGCCGCAGATTTGGACGCGTTTTTGAGCAACTGTTCAGCCAAAGGTACGACGCACTTGTTTCCCCCAGTTTTCGCTATTTGCAAGATGGAGCTCGATCGATGATCGGTCGGCCCGGCGTTTCCGGCGCGATGTTCAACAATGCCAGGGTTCGCCGCTCGAGATGCCATGCCACCAGTTCTGGGGCCTCGCCGCGCAGCGCCACCTGTCCCCCGGACATCGTGCCGTGCCCACCGGCCGATCCCCACTCTCCGACGATCTCTTGCACCAGTCGTCCCGCTTCCCCCTGTTCGTCGGTGCGCACGGATAGCAGCAAATCCTCCTTATAAGCCCCCGTGCACATCACCCAGCGGATACCTTCCAGCCTGAGCAACAAGTCCGCCATCTCGGCGGCCATATCCGGACGGTCCATACGCCCCAGGTAGGAGAGCACCACTCTGTCATAGATGCGGGCTGCGTGCAGTGCGGCGTCCAACCCCTGGAAATACTCGAGCGGCACCTGGGCGTGCTCAATCTCGACCAGTGCTTGGATGTCGATTCGGCGCTGGAGATAAAAGTAGGCCTCCACATCGGCCTGACCGGCCCCTCGCCCCAGTCCCATCGTATCGGTCTTGATGCCGTAGAACAGGGCCGTGGCCAGCGGAGGGTCAGGCTCGATGTTCGCGGCCAGAAGGTACGTCAGCAGCATCGTCGAGGTGGCTCCCACATCGGAGCGCACGTCGGCAAAGGCAGCGGCGGCGGTCTCCTCCCGGCGGGGATGGTGATCGAACACGGCCACCACCGTCGAGCCAGGCGGAAGGATGTTGTTGCCGGCGCCGGGCTGGGTGTCCACCAACGCCACGACGTCCACCTGGCTCAGGTCCGTGCTGGACAACCGCTGCAATGGCTGCCCCAGATAGCGTACCAGGGCCTTGTTTTCTGCCCGGCCGATGATGCCTCCGTACCCAATCCGGCACGATAGACCAATGCCCTGAGCCAGCAAATGGCGCAGCGCGACGGCGCTGGCGATGGCGTCTGGATCTGGATCGTTGTGCGGCAGGATGAGGATATCGGCTGCGCCGATACTACTCACGACCTCGAACAGCCTTTCCAGCCATCCCTGCATCATGGCTTTCTCCGCATTCCGGCACCCGTCGCATGTTGCCATAGATCTGCACAGAGGAATCAGAGCACCTCGGAGCCCTGTGTACAGCTCGACGAAACGAGCCACTGTGTGACTTGGCAATTATTCAGCCATCCGCTCCAAGGGGGTCTGCAACTCCCAATTCGATGCAAGAAGCCAATTTACGGTGCGTTGTCTGAAATCAGGCCGTTATAGTCGTCCTCCCAGCACTCGCAGGCCGTGCGCACCTGGTCGCCCTTGACCATTCTGCCGTCGTAGGGCATTTCGTCCTCTTGGGCCACCCAACCGGAGAGCACCAGGGGGAGCGGTCCACTGCCGGCCGGGATCCACTCGCCGTTGTAGCGGCGCGCAAAGTGAAGGTGTGTCGCGTTAGAGTATCCCCCTTCGCAAGAAGGATGCCCGATGCGCTGTCCGCGCTGCACGAACGTCCCGGCCTCGACCCGTCCCCCGGTGTGGACGTGCAGATAGAGCAGTACCCATCCGCTCTGCTCGAACCCGTCCCCATCCAGGTCTATCACCACCTCGCCGTTCTCACTCCGGGTCACCAGCCCGGCGGCGGCGGCGGTGGCCCACTCCCTGGATGGAGCACAGCCGAGCATCCTCTCGGCGGGCACAAAGTCGAGGGCGGCCCGCCCACTCCCCTCGCCCCATCCGCCGTGCGGTCCGCTGGTCAAGTACCAGGTTTGCCCCGCCTCCCAGGGCAGTCTCAGTTCTGGTTGGACAAGGTCCGGGGGGACCAACGGTTCCACGGCGTAGGAGAAGGGATTGCCGAACAACCGCTCGTAGGCAGCGGGAAACCCCCCCGATTCGACCAGCGTGAGCCAACCCTCCCAGGTGCTGGACAGGGCCGCCAGGCAGTTCTGAACGCCGGCGCTGCCCGGGTTGAGGCCGGGTGCGATGGCGACGCGAGTGCCGTCGAGCAGACGTACCGTTCCCCAATCGCCCCGTTTCCAGCCATAGTAGGCCTCGTTGAGCCGCAGAGCCGCCCAGCTGAGCTGCTGAAACAGCCCCTCGCGATAGTCTTGCACGTGCCCCAGGGGATAGGTGAGCGTCTCGGCGGCGGGCTGGGGTTCGGTGACCCAGCCGGATTGCAGCTCCAGGAGCGCCAGCAGCACCCGTGGGCCTACGCTGAAACGCTGTGCGATCAACTGCACGATCTCGGGCCCAGTTCGCAGTTCTCCCTCCACCTCCTCGGTGTAGCTCACCAGGTAGCCGCCCCGTCCCGCCACGAACCCTTCCAGGTCAAAGTGGATGTAGGCCGGGCCGTAGACCATTTCGCTGTCGGGTACCAGCTTGAGGGCAGGGCCGGTCAGCGTGGCACTGACGGGAATGATGAGGGTCTGGCCAGCGACGATGCTGTCGGCGTTGCGCAGGCCGTTGGCCGTCACCAGCTCTTCGACGGCGCAGTCGAACACCAGTGCGATCCAGCCCAACGTCTGACCGGCCTGCACGACATGGGTCTCGACGCCGCTGCCAGCGACGTGTCCGACAGGGGTCGGGTTGGGCGTGGGGGTTCCAACATAGACGCCGGGATAAGCCAGGGATGGGGTGGGCCGAGGGGCCGACGTGGCGCCCCCGCCGCCCATGCTCCCGCCAATCTCCTCTCCTCCCTGCCTGGTAGGTTCGATCGGCCGGGCGATCCCGGCGGGCTGCTCCCCTGATGACCGGGTGCAGGCCGCCATCGAGCAGACCAGGCTCAGACAGAGCCCCAGCAGCACCCAGCGTTTGGAATGGTTCATCCTGACCGTTCTCATAGTCTCATAAAATCGCCGCCCCAAGGCGGAGGAAAAAGTCTACCAGAGATGGGGGAAAATGCAAGCGCAGGTATCCTAGTAGACGCCGTACTGGCAAGCCGTCTCGAACATGGCGACGACGTTTTCTGGCGGTACCTCGGCCTGCACGTTGTGAACCGGCGCGAAGACAAAGCCGCCGCCGGGAGCCAGATCGTCTATCCGGCGTTTGACCTCGTCGGCCACCTGCGCTGGCGTGCCAAAGGGGAGTATCTGCTGGCTGTCGCACCCGCCGCCCCAAAAGACGATGTCATCCCCAAAGGTCCGCTTCAATTCCCGCGTGTCCATCCCGGCCGCCGAGACCTGCACCGGGTTGAGAATGTCCACGCCCATCTCGATGAAATCCGGGATGAAGGGAGCGACGGCCCCATCGGTGTGAAGCAAGAGATGCGCGTCGCAGTGGGATTTGACAAAGCGAAAGAGCCGGGCGTGATAGGGCTTGACCATCTGGCGGTACAGACTGGGGCGCAGCAAGGGCCGGTCCTGCATCCCCAGGTCGTCCTCGAACTGGATGATGTCCACGTGCGGCCCCACCGTCTCGGCGTACCGCTCGAAGCGGCGTATATTTGCCTCGGCCAACTGGTCCATCAGGGCCTGGGCGAATTTGCGATTTGTCATCAGGTCCATCAAAAAGGTATCCCAGCCCCGGAGGGATTGAGCGGCCTGGAAGATGTGTCCGCCAAAGAACCCGATCAGCGCATAGTCGGTCTCGCGGCGCAGGGCGGCAATCTGTTCGGCCAGTTCTTGATAGCTCTTGTCGAGGTGATCCGGCCTGTCGTAGGACTCGATGGCGGCGATGTGCCGGGCGATGTCGCGCTCAGAGGCGGCATCGGCCAGGGGGGAGTGAACGGGGTCAAAGTAATGTCCGCCGGCGGGCATTTTGAGCAGGACGGTCCCGTCTGCGTCACAGACGACCTGCGATCCATCCGCCCGGCGCTGCGGCCGAAAGCGGGCCGGGAACTCGGCCGGCGAACCGTCGGGCAGAACGCCTGGCCGCCATTCGGTCGGTTCGTCGGTGGCGAACAGCACGTCAATCCCCAGGGCCTGGCGCACGTCCTCGTGCACCAGAGCCGTGTGCTGGTAAACATCGGCCACGCGGATGGAGGTCGGCGCCAGGCCTATGTGGCCTCTGAGCGCCCGGTAGGCGACGGCCACGATGGTGCTATCTGACGTCCCTCCGAGGTCAAGGGGCAGCCGGTCTGCTTCTTTATGCTGCAAGGCCGTGAGCACTCGCTGCCTGTGATTCATCTCAGTTCCTCTCTTCCATTTGACAGAGGTAGCCAGATGGTAAAGATATTTCTGTGTTCCTGTTCACTATTTACCGTCATTCGTCCATGGTGCAGGTCTACGATGCTTTTGGCGATCATCAGCCGTAATCCGGTCTCGTTCACTCGTTGGGAACGGGGTTGTTCCTCGCGGAAGAATCGCTCAAAGATGTAGGGAATATCCTCGGCCGGGATGCTGTTGCCCGTGTCCAACACGGCTACCGTGACCCACTCTTTCCCATCGAACTGACGCAGTTCGATGACGACCGTCACCCGCCCGCCGGCCGGTGTATAGTGGATGGCGTCACTCAGCAGATTATTCAACACCCGGCTCATCTGCTGGGGGTCCAGCGGCACCATCAACTCTGGCTCGGCGACGTGGTACTCTAACGTCAGACCCTGCTCCCTGGCCCGGGCTTCGTGCTGGATCACAGAGGTGTGAACCAGTTCGACGAGATCCGTCCGGCGGTAACTGGGCTTCCATCGTCCGGTATAGATGCGCGAGATTTGCAGGATATCCTCCACCATTTGGACCTGGTAGTCGGCCGCTTCGATCAGCGCTTCCAGGTAACGATGCCATCTCTCGTCCTCTGGAGGTGTCCGGCACAGCAGGTAGGCGTAGGATTTGATGGTGGTGATGGGCATGCGCAGTTCGTCGGAGGCGTTGGCGACGAAATAGGTCTTCATTCGCTCCAGGGCCTTGAACTTGCTGATGTCGCGCAGCATGACGACTGCCGATGCATCGTCTGTTCCGGGGTCGGATATGGAGGTGGCCTCCAATGCCAGGTCTAGGCCTGGCAGCTCCAGGACCAACCCGGGCCGCTCTTCGGCCCTTTGGGCCAGGTCCTGTATTACCTTCCACAATCGGTTCGCGTCTGGCGGAGAAAACGTCTGGGTCAGCCACATCTGGGCGACGGGGTTTGCTTGCAGCAGGATGCCATGGCGGTCGGTGACGACGATGCCATCGGTGGTGCTGGTGAGAATCGCTTCCAGGCGGGCATATTGGGAGCGAACCTGGGCCGTGCGCCGCTGCACGTGTTCCTCCAACTCGGTGGCGTGGTCGCGTACCTGTTGATGCAGGCGGGCGTTTTCAATGGCGACAGCTGCTTGATTGGCAAAAATAGTCAGCACACTCAGTTGTCCCTGGAAAACACCCGGCTCCCGGCTGTGCACGAACAACACGCCGATCGTCTCATCTTGGAATTGGATGGGGACAGCGGCAAAGGAACGGATGCCTGCGGTCACGATATCTGGATTGGCCAATAGTGGCTTTCCATCGGGCTGGCAGAGAGGAGGATCAATCGCGCCGGTGTCCGAGACCACGTCCGCGATCACCGGCCTCCCATCGCTCAACACCCGGCGGGTGATGCCCTGACTCCGTATGCGCCGCGCGATGGGAGATACATCGCCTAGATTCTCCGCCTGTTCTGCGAGTGCGCCTTGTTCGTCCAGCAGGATCACGCTGGTGTATTCTGATCGTACGACCGAGCTGGTCAGATTGACGATTTGACTCAGCACTTGCTCCAGATTCAGAGAAGAGGTCAATGCCTGTGAAACCAGGTTCAAGTTCGCCAGGCTCACCAGGCGATTGTGAGCTTGCTCGTACAGTTGAGCGTTCTCAATGGCCGCAGCGGCGTGAGCGGCAAAGGCCTCCAGCCTCCGTATGTCGGTCGCATTGAATTGATGGGGGCGGGTGCCGTCCACGTTTAAAAAGCCCACCGTTGCGCCGCCTACCAGGATCGGAGCACCCACGTAGGCGCGCTGCCATTCCCAACCGGCGGGGGATACCCAGTCGGGATCGGCGGCGGTGTCTGGGAACGGGCGCGGTTCTCCCGTCTGTACCATCTGTATCATACCGGGAAAGTCGGATATAGGGGCGGCAAAGCGCAAGACCCGTTCCGCGACTCCAAACTGCTCATACCCCCGCGCGCGGACGACTTGGGCGAGGCCGTCCTTCACCAGCATGATGTTAAAGGCATCGCCAGCGACGACCCTGGCCGCCTGTTCCAAGATGCGGTCCAGCACTTGGTTTCTATCCAAGGTGCTGCTCACCGCTGCTGCTGCCCGCTCCAGGGCCTGGGCTAGCTCCCGCTGTTCCCGCTCGGCCTGGAAGAGGCGGTTGTTTTCGATGGCGCTGGAGAGCGCGTCAGCGACCTGTTGGAGCACGGGCAGTTGATCCTCCCAAAAGGGGCCAGGTTGCAGACTGCCCAGATTGAGCGAGCCAAGCACCTCGCCCCCGGCCAGCAATGGCAGGTTGATCCGGGAGCGGATGCCACCCTGGTACAAGAGCTGCTCGGCTGGAAAATCGAGTTCCGTGCTCAGATCGGGAGTCAGGTGAGGCCGGCTGGCTGTGATGTCCTCGAAGGCCGCGCTGGCCGTGACCGGCATCACGACCCCCTCACTTAACGTGGAACTGCTGGGCTGTAGAATCGACATCACAAAGTTCTTCCCCGTCTCGTCTCGCAGCACGATACTTACCCGCTGGCAGCCAGAGAGTCGCTGCAACTCCTCCGCCAGCACGGGGAAAGCCTCCTCGAGATTTAGCGTGTTGAGAGCGTAGACGATGCGACTGAAGGACTCTTGCTCCACCGCCCGGCGACGGGCCTGCTCGTACAGTTGGGCCGTCTCTACGGCTACAGCCACCTGGTCGGCGATGGTACCAAACAGCAGGTGTTCTTCTTCTCCGTAGGCATAGGGATGGTAGGCTTGCACACAGATGGCGCCCAACACTCGCTCGCCGACCAGCAGCGGTGCGCCCAACCAGGAGACCGCGGGCCGTCCCTTCACGATGGGAGTGACGCCGGGCGGCAGGTGCTCCCACTCTCCCTCGTCACGGATGAGCAGCGGCTTTTTTTGGGTGATGATGAAGGAGGTCAACCCTTCTCCCAGAGGAACCCGTAACGGTGCCCCTCGGACCTGACCATCCACATGCAGACAAAAGTTCAGTCTGTCGTTCGCCGCATCGTAGAGGGCAAAGAAAAAGGCATCTGTGGGCAGGGTCGAGGCAATCTCTTGGTAAACCGTCTCCGCCAACTCGTCCAGGTCCAGGGTGGCTCCCACTGCCCTGGCGATGCGGTTGACGACCGTCAGCCGCTGCGCTCGGCTTTCAGCCTCATCGTACAGACGGGCGTTACGAATGGCGATGGCCGCCTGGGTAGCAAGCAGGCTCAACAGCTCGGCGTCATCCTCGGAAAAGACGTCCGGCCGATCCGACAGGACGTCCAGCACGCCCAGGAACTCGGTTCCCCAGCGGACCGGCACGCCCACGATGGACCCCACCGGGTAACTCTCCCACGCGGCAGATCGTTCCTCCCAGGCCTGATAGTCCGACACGATGAGGGGGCGATCGGTCTCCCACATCTGGCCGATCAGCCCCTCACCCCGGTGGATGACGATATCCTTGGATGTCCTCAAGGGGTCCACGACGGCGGCGCACTCTAGCACGTCCCGATCCGCCCGGTAGAGATTCAGGGCTCCAGCCGTCCCCCTCAACAGGTCCACGGCCTGCGAGACGATGGAATGGAGCAGCACCTCCAGGTCCAACTCGGCGGTCAGTTCCAGCCCGATCCGGCGCAGTATCTCCAGTTGAGCGATGTGCGTCTGATGCTCGTCTGTGTTCCGTTCCCTCATACCAGCTAGCTCTCCGGGTCCGTTTCGTCTGGTCTGGCGGCTTGGGCGGCCAATTCGCCCGCCCACTCCAGGTCGGCGGGCACATCGTCGCCCCGAATCTGGATCCAGGTGACGTGATGGCGAGACGCGGCTTCCAGCAGCGCCTCCCACTCCGCCCGGTTGGCGACCGATTTGCCATCCCGGGTCGTCCAGCCGTGGGCCTGCCAGTTCTTGACCCACGTCGATGCGCCCTGGATGAGGTAGTTGGCATCGGAGTAGAGAGTCACACGGCACGGGCGAGTCAGGGCGTGCAGGGCCGCGGTCGCTCCGCGGATGAGCATACTGTTGGCTGTGGCGGACTGCTCGCTCTCGCTGAGGGAACGGGTGTGCTCGTCCATACGGAGCACAGCTCCCCAGCCACCCCGCCCCGCGCTCCCGCGAGAAGAAGCCTTGACATAGATCTCGACGGCGGGGCGACCATCGTCCACGGCCGGGGGAGCGGCAGCAGGGGATGAGAGGGAGCACTGAACTGTCCGCAGGGCGGCGGTGGCCAGTTGATCGGCCCGCTCGTTGAGGGGGTGCCCGGCGTGTCCCTTGATCCAGTGCCACGTCACGTCGTGGGCCTGGACCAGGCGGTGGATGACGCGCCACAAGTCCTGGTTCTTGACCGGCTGTTTGCCGCTGGTGCGCCAGTCCCGGCTGACCCACTCCTCGATCCACTCGGTGATACCCCGGCGCAGATACTCCGAGTCGGTGTATAGGTAGACCTGGCAGCGACCGAGCAGTCCCTCCAGCAGCGCCAGAGCCGCCGCCGCCGCGCAAAGCTCCATCCGGTTGTTGGTCGTATTCGGGTCGTTGCCGCTCAGTACCCACTCCCGGACCGGCTCCTGGTCCTGCCAGCGAATAATCGCCCCCCAACCGCCCGGGCCTGGATTGGGATCACAGCCGCCGTCGGTATATACGTGGACGCAGGTTGGGAGCGTGCCTCGCAGGGTGTCCGAATCGAGAGACGGATCTAGTGATAACTGGGACATATTCCACAATCCTCCGCCCAGGTGAATGGGGCTTGGCCCAGATCGAGCAATCCAGGCCAAGTCAGTCGCCGCGTTCGAGTTGGCGGGTCTGATCTGAGAGGAGGATTATTCGAGCCGCCACACCCGTAGGTTATCCAGACAGATGTTTGCATTTGCTTCACTGTACGTGGAACCGCCGATTCCGACGCGCCCCGTGGGGAAGCGCTCGCCGCTCGCCTCGCTCACCAGCACACCGTTGATGAACAAAGAGACTATGCCATCCACCCGCTGCAAGCTCAAATAGTTCATCCGAGATGGGCTAATGTTCCTGGACGTGGTCCACCCGATCAGATTATCCTGCCACTCGCCATTCTCCCGCAGGAATAGGGCGAACGTCTGATCGTAGGGTGATATCTCGAACCAGTAGATATTGTCAATGTTCGGCCCAAACCCCAGCCCACAACTGGGGTCCTCGGCCCCGTAAATTGTGCAGGCCACTTCGGCGACGAACTCGTCGGTGGTGAATGGCTCGTACCATTCCATCGCCGTATAGTTATCGGTCTTGATGGTGATGCAGTACTCGCCATCGGCGGGCGGGCGGTAGAAAACGTTCTCGCCCTCGGCGCTGCTCCCCCAATTGTTGCGGTTATCGCCAAAGTCCTCCTCGAAGCGGAGGACCGCGTTGCTGGGCAAATCTGTCTTGCCGACCACAGTCCAGTTCCTCGAACCAGACATCTCGACGTTATAGATCACCTCGATGCTCAGGTCCTCCATGTCGGCTGCTTTGACGTCATAGGTGCCTGGCGGTATGTCGGCGACGACATAGCTCCCGCCCGCGCCAATCACGTCCTCACCCAGCCAGTCGTCGCCCCAAGAGTCCGCATCGGTCGGCGAAATGTACAAGTAGGCGATGGTGTCGGCAGTGGAGTTGATGATCTCTAGAGAGGCCAGTCCGGTAATGGTCCAGGTCATTTCCCCTTCCAGATCCACGTTCCACCAGATCTCGATTGGATTTTCCTCCCGATCCAACGCTCGGACGTCGTACTGGCCCTCCGGAATGCCCGCGATGACGTGGGTTTGACCGTTCGCGATCACGTTCTCTCCCAGCCAATCATCCCCCCACTGCTCCGATTTGCTAGGTGAGATCTGGATGTACCATATCTCGATGCCAGATTGATTGGTAATCTCGATAGTCGCCCCCTCGAGCATCTCCTCGGCAGGCTGCGGTTCGGGCGCTTGGGTGGGGGCACGGGGGGTGTTGGTGGGCATCGTAGTGGGTGGCACAGCCGCGGTCTGCGCCGCTGGCGTGGCGGTGTCGCTTCCTCCACAGGCTAACGTAACCAACGCCAGGATGGTGATAGCTAACAGAATTCCAGAAATGTTCTTCATATCTCTCCTTTCTTTCGGGTCGTTCTAGGTGCACTGTTCAACTAGAATGGACAAGTTTTCTCCTCGCTGGGTCAATAACTAGATGGCTTGGCGCAGGGACCGGCTCAGGGCCGCCAAGCCTCTCGACAGCTCGCTGCACGGTCTCAGAATCGGGATCGCGCAGGGCAGCGGCAGGAGCGGGGCGGTCGCCCAGAGCAATCGTGACTATGCCGGTGCGACAGGGGATGGCCAGGTCCACCACGTACTCGATGCCCTCTTCGCGCACTAGAAACTCGCGCTCTGGCCAAAACCCTTCCTCTTTGAGGGTGACGAACAGCCCATCGGCGCCGGAGGCATAGAGGTCGTTGATCTCTTCGGCAGCGGTGAACCGATCCCACGTCGTCTCGATGAACGTCACCCGCCGCCAGCGCAGGCTGTAGATGGGCAGTTCCATCTCCACCAGGGGGCCCAGTTGGAGCTTGTAGTACGGTTCGCTGGCCCGGGGATGGTCGGGTTCAGCGGGGAATAGATCGCGTCGGCGGACCAATTCGTGGCCGCGCACTGGCGCGTACCAGCGGACCGACCATTTTTCGTCGTCAAAGGCCTTGGTAAGATAAAAGGCCAACGCCGCCGCTTCGGTGGTACTCTGGGGCGCGTGCTTTTTGGGGATGCGATACCAGCCTTCCTCCCGGGCAACGTCAAAATCGCGCCGGTTATTTATGATGGCGACCAGTACACGATCGGATGGATAGAACATGTTTTTCCCTCGCATTGGATTGTATCCCACCTCGTTCATCTGTGCAAGTTGTGGTAGAGGATGAGGTCAACTTTGCCCTCGTCGTCCACGACCAGAATCGTCTCTCCTGTCATTGTATCCTGGGTGACTCTTTGACTAAAGGTGCGACGCCCTTGTTCGCGCAGTTTCAGTGGCTTGAAAGGGCGTCGCACCTAGAAGCGTTCAAACAGAAATCAGCCGGGCGTCGCGGTGAGGTAGGGTGTGACAGTGGGGGTGGGCGTGTAGCAGATGTACACGCGTTCCAGGATGGGATCGTATATGGCGGGAGAACCGCCGATCAACAGGACGTACTCGATCATTGCCCGAGCGTCGGCGCACCGTCCGGCCCCCAGGTAGGCCCGTCCGAGAGCGTCGAATAGTTCGACGATGGGTTGATCCGAGTGCAAGCCCAGGCTGGTATCGCCGGCCTGCACCAACATGCGCGTCGCCTCGAAGGAAGTGACTGCTTCCTTCCACGCCCCATCGGCTGCGTAAGCGTGTCCCAGCGTGAACCAGAGCAAGGCGGGGGGATCGGGGGTGGTCTGAATCCCCCGGACCAGCATATCAATGGCGATGCGGGGCAGGCCCAAGCTGGTCAGTCCCCACCCGCGGTAGTAAAGGCGCAGGGGATCGGTGGGGTGGAGCGCGGTATACTCGCGGCCCAGGGGTGCCAGGCGGGTGTCATCCCGAGTCGCCAGGGCCGCCAGCCAGCGTGAGCGAAAGGTCTCCGAGGTCAGGCTAGGGTCCAGCGCCACCGCCCGGTCAAAGGCCTCCAGCGCTCGGCGGGGGCGTCCCAGCAGGCGCAGCGTCTCGCCATGGAGGGCGTGGGCAGCCGCGTTGGTGGAATCGCGCTCTAGCGCGGCCTTGGCGTCGGTCAGCGCCGCTGGCAGGTTTCCCTGCGAAAGGTGGACGGCGCCGCGGGTGACGTAGAAGGGCGCGAAATCCGGGTCCAATTGGATCGCCCAGGTGAGAGAGCGGAGTGCTTCCTCGGCCTGCCCCTCCCGCTGATGGGCCAAGCCTTCCGCGTAATAGCTGGCCGCCGCGATGGGAATCGGTGTGCGGGCTGTCTCTTATACACATCTGACGCTGCCGACGAAGAGGATAGTGTAGATCTCGGTGGTCGCCGTGTCATTAA
>OMKS01003572.1_pt1 | contig 12270 bp, 6 predicted proteins | sample 1674721 | NCBI WGS metagenome assembly OMKS01 (sample SAMN06264996, study PRJEB25208) | sediment metagenome | isolation source: hot spring sediment | place: USA: California | collected 2014-09-02 | reverse complement strand
AGCAGAAGACGGCATACGAGATCTAGTACGGTCTCGTGGGCTCGGAGATGTGTATAAGAGACAGTTAATATATTTTCCCTCAGTAGTTCTATTTTTTTCATCATCATAAATTCTTCCCGAAAAACCGACTATTTTACCATTACAATCAAAAAGAGGAAACATTAAACGTCCACGGAAACGGTCATAAAAAGAAATATCTCCCCTTTTATCATTTTTTATAACCAAACCAATTTTTTCAGCATCAGCTAAAGAAAAACCGGCATCAATTAAATGATTGGTTAAGGAACGCCATTCTAGTGGCGCATAACCAAGAGAAAAGTTTTCTATTGTTTCCTTCTTTAATCCCCTTTGTAATAAATATTTTATTGCTTGGTCATTTATTTTCAGCTTTTGTTGATAAAACTTCAAAGCTATTTCCAAAATTTTAGTTAGTTTAGCTACTTCTGAAATCTCTTTAGAATTTTTATAAACTAAATTTATACCAGCTTTATCAGCTAAAAGTTCTAAAGCACCTTTAAAATCTAAGCCTTCAATTTCTTGAACAAAAGAGATAATATCACCTCCCCGGTCACAACCAAAACAATGATAACTTTGCCTAGAAGGTGAGACGAAAAAAGAAGGTGTCTTTTCATTATGAAAAGGACAACGAGAACGGTAATTGACTCCAGCTTTTTCAAGTTTGATATAAGAACCAATAATATCCACTATATCAAGACGCTCCTTTATTTTTTCTACAGGAGTAGACATAAATTTTAAGTTAACAAAAAACTAATATTCTTCCTCTTCTTCTCGGTATTGGCCATAAAGTCTATTTGACTCCTCTTCATAGTTTTCTATTAAACCAGTTCCGGCTGGAATTAATCTGCCAATAATAACATTTTCTTTTAAGCCTCTTAGATAATCAACTGAACCTTCAATAGAGGCATCAATCAAAACTCTAGTGGCATGTTGGAAAGAAACTGCTGATAAGAAACTGGCAGTATTAAGAGATGATTCAGAGATACCCAAAAGCGCAGTTTCAAATTCGGCCTCTTTTCCTCCATTATCTTTTACTTTATCATTTTCATCCAAAGCTGTTGCTCGGTCAATTATAGAACCAACTGTAAAACCGGTATCACCGGGATCTTTTATTTTAACCCTGGACATCATCTGCCTGATTATAAGTTCTATATGTTTGCGAGAAATATCAACTCCTTGAAGTTCATAAATAGAACTAACTTCTTTAATAATATAATCTTCCACTTTTGTTTTACCAGCCAATTTAAAGTAATTAATCAGATCAAGAGGACCATCAGTTAAAACATCCCCAGTAGAGACCTTATCTCCTTCTTTAACTAAAATAGTTCTAAATCTAGGAACAGTATATTCAACTGCCTCTTTTTTCTTACCTGATTTTTTACGCGCAGAATGATCTATTAATATCTTTATAGTAATATTATGATTCTTCTTTATAATCTCGCTAACCAAGCCATCATATTCACTGATAGTAGCTGAATTTTTAGGCGAGCGTCTTTCAAATAGCTCCTCTACTCTCGGTAAACCACCGACTATGTCAGCTCCAGTACTAACTCCACCAGCATGTTTGGTTCTCATGGTTAACTGCGTTCCCGGTTCACCAATAGCTTGAGCAGCCACAATTCCAACTGCTTCACCTATTTTTACTAATCCCCTCCTAGATGGATCTTCACCATAACATTTCTGGCAAACACCCCGTCGTAATTTACAACTTAAAGGAGTTCTGATTTTGGCTTGAATAGCTCCTTTTTCTTCTGCTATCTTATGGTCTTCACCCGAAAGCATATGACCTTTTTTAAATATTATTTGACCATCCTTGTCTAATAAATCTTCCAACAAGATTCTGCCTCTAATATTATTACCGATACCGGTATCAAAACCATAAATATTATCTTCAGTAATTAATTTCCCTTCAGTGTCGCCACAATCCTCTTCCATAACTACAACATCTTGAGCCACATCAACTAATTTTCTAGTCATATAACCCGCCTTAGCGGTATTTAAGGCGGTGTCAGCTAGACCTTTTCTTGAACCATGAGTACTAATGAAATATTCCAAAGGAGATAATCCTTCTTTATAAGAAGGGATTATTGGAAAATCTATCATCTTCCCTCCAGGGTTAACAATCAAACCTTTCATACCGGACATTTGGCAGACCGAACTAATAGACCCCCTGGCATTGGAATTTATCATATCAGCCACCGAACCGTTAATTTCTAAAGAATCGGGAATTAATTTTTCTATCTCATTTCTAGCTTTAGTCCAAATCTCTATTATCATCCTATAGCGCTCATTATCAGAAATTATTCCCTCATTAAAGTTTTCTTCTATTTTTTGAGCTTCCAACTCGGCCTCTTTTACAATATCCTGTTTCTTCTCTGGCACTTTTACATCATCCATACCCCAAGTGATACCGGAAATAGTTGAAAACTTAAATCCAAAATCTTTGATTTTATCCACTATCGAGGCAGTTTCAGAGATTCCGTATTTGGTTATCAAATTCTCTACTAAATTAGAAATCTGCTTACCATTTATGTTTTCATTAATAAATGGATAATCATTAGGCAAGTTATTATTAAATAAAATGCGACCAATGGTTGTCTCCATTAAATTTCCTGAATTTTCACCGTATTTTTCCTTTTTACCCCCTACTACTTTAACTAATTCTTGCAATTTAACATCACCGAAATCATAAGCCATAATGGCAGCATTAGGGCTATGGAAAAATTTCTTTTCCGCCCGGTCAGTATTGGCCACTACTTTAGTGGCATAATAACAACCTAAAACAATATCCAACTTCATATTGATTATTGGATCACCACTACCCGGTTTTAAGAGATTGCGATTAGCGGCTATTAATTCTTGAGCTTCTCTTTGAGCTGAGGAAGACAAAGGAACATGAACAGCCATCTGGTCGCCATCAAAGTCAGCATTAAAAGCCGTACAAACCAAAGGATGTATTTGAATTGCTCGGCCTTCAATTAGAACTGGTTTGAAAGCTTGAATACTTAAACGATGTAAAGTTGGAGCTCGGTTTAAAAGAACATATTTATTCTTAATAACCTCTTCCAAAATAGCCCAAACCTCCGGCTCACCTTCATCAATCAAACGTCCCGCTCCACGGATATTAAAAGCCATTTCATATTCTAATATTTTGGATATAATAAAGGGTCTAAAGAGTTCTAGAGCCATTAATTTAGGTAGACCACATTCATTCATTCTCAATTCCGGACCAATCACTATCACACTTCGGCCTGAATAATCAACTCTTTTTCCTAAAAGATTTTGTCGAAAACGACCTTGTTTGCCACGCAAATTATCAGCTAAAGATTTTAAGGGCCTTCTCTGAGCTTGACTCATTGCTCCAGTGCCTTGGCGAATTGAATTATCTAAAAGAGCATCAACTGCTTCTTGAAGAATTCTTTTTTCATTTCTCAATATCACTTCCGGAGCATTGAGATCTATTAATTTCTTTAGACGATTATTACGATTAATTACTCGTCGATATAAATCATTGACATCACTAGTAGCATGACGACCACCATCTAAAGCCACCATTGGCCTAAGAGCTGGCGGTATGACCGGTAATACTTTCAAAAACATCCACTCTGGCCTGACACCTGACCTTTTCATGGTTTTGATTAAATTAAATCTTTTTTGAAGTTTCTGCCTTTCAACCGAACCAGCCTTTTCCATACTAGCTTGAATATTTGCCAATTCTTCCTCTAAATCCATAGAATGAAAAACTTGATAAATGGCTTCAGCACCAATGGATGCCTCAAAAACCGAACCATATTTGAAAGACAGACGATGATAGGTTATTTCATCAATCACCTTTCTAGAAATTAATAGGCCTATTTGCCTTTTAGCATCATCTAAAGCTTCTTTAAGCTTATCTTTTTCTTCGGCATTTTTTATACTTTTTAACTTAGTTTTATATTCACTATCTATCTCTTTTAAAACTTTTTGCTTTTCATCTTCATTAACTGAAGTAATTAAATAGCCAGCAAAGTAGATAACTTTTTCCAAATCGCCTACCGGCAATCCCAAAACCAAACTCATACGACTAGGAATGCTTTTCAAATACCAAATATGAGCAACCGGACTGGCTAATTCTATATGACCCATCCTTTCTCTTCTAACAATAGAACGGGTAACTTCAACACCACATTTTTCACAGACTACATCCTTATAGCGAATTCTTTTATACTTCCCGCAATAACATTCAAAATCTTTTTCCGGACCGAAAATTCTTTCATCAAATAAGCCTCCTCTTTCACTTCGGCCCGAGCGATAATTAATAGTCTCCGGTTTGGTAACTTCTCCATAAGACCAATTCAGAATTCTTTCCGGTGAAGCTAGTTTTAGAGAGATAACATTGAAGTCTTTTATTCTTTCGTTATTTTTTTTGTTTATCATAAAGATTTTAGATTAAAAATTTTCAAGTTCTATATCAAGAGCCAATCCGCGTAATTCATTCAACATAACATTGAAAGAAGCTGGTATTTGCGGTGGGCGGATAGGTATATTTTTGACAATAGAATCAAAAGCTTGTGATCGACCTGCAATATCGTCTGACTTATAAGTAAGCATTTCACGCAAAGTATAAGCAGCGCCATAACCTTCCAAGGCCCAGACTTCCATTTCTCCAAAACGTTGACCACCACCTTGAGAACGTCCCCCTAACGGTTGTTGAGTTATTAAGGAATAAGGACCGATTGAGCGTTTATGTATCTTATCTTCAACCATATGATTAAGTTTAAGCATATACATGTAGCCAATAGCAATCGGTTGGTTAAATTTATCACCAGTTTGACCATCATAAAGATCTATCTTTCCAGTTGTTGGAAAACCAGCTTTTTCTAATTCAATTTTAATTTCTTCTTCAGTGGCTCCCATAAAAGGCGGGCAAATTGCTTGATAATTTAGAGTATGAGCTGCTAAACCAAGATGCATTTCAAAAATCTGGCCCAAATTCATACGAGAAGGAACACCCAAAGGAGTTAAAATTATATCTACTGACTGACCATCTTTAGTAAAAGGCATATCCTCTTCTGGTAATATTCTTGATATGACCCCTTTGTTACCATGGCGTCCCGCTAATTTATCACCGGCAGAAACATTTCTCCACTGGGCTACTTGAATATATATTTTCTTTAAAATTCCTGATTCTAATTTATCACCATGATCGCGAGAAAAAACTTTAACTCTTATGACTCTCCCCTTTTTGCCATGGGGCATTCTTAATGAAGAATCCTTAACTTCTCGAGACTTCTCGCCAAAAATAGAACGTAAAAGTCTTTCTTCCGGAGTTAATTCTACTTCCCCTTTAGGAGTAATCTTACCGACTAAAATATCATTTTGTTCAACTTCGGCCCCAACTCTGACTATTCCCTCCTCGTCCAGATTTCTTAATTTAGCTTCACTAACATTGGGTATATCATGAGTTGTTATCTCCGGTCCAAGTTTGGTATCTCTAACACTTATATCAAATTCTTCTATATAGATACTGGAGAATTTATTTTCTTTAACTAATTTTTCAGAAATAATAATCGCATCTTCATAATTATAGCCATACCAAGGTATAAAAGCTACTAGGGCGTTCTGGCCGACCGACATTTGACCACCAACTGTTGAAGAAGAGTCAGCCAAAACTTGGCCTTTCTTAACTTCTTGACCCAATTCAACTATTGGTCGTTGATGGAGACATGAATTAGCATTGGTTTTTGAGAAATTAATTAAGTTGTAAACATCATCTTGACCATCAGTATTTTTAATAACAATTTTTTTACCATCAACCGCCTTAACTTGACCGGCTTTCTTAGCAATAATTAAACGACCAGAATCCAGAGCCGCTTTATTTTCAATACCAGTAGCCACCAAAGGGGCCTCCGGTTTTATACAAGGGACTGATTGTTTTTGCATATTAGAACCCATCAAAGTTCTATTAGCATCATCATGCTCCAAGAAAGGAATCATAGAAGTAGCTACCGAATATGGTTGGTTAGGAGAAACATCTATAAAGTTAACATCTTGAGGTGAAACCAAAGTCGGTTTGGCTTTATATCTAACCTCTACTAAATCATCTAATAATCGCCCTTCGTCATCATAACTAACTCTGGCATGAGCAATATAATATTCCTCTTCTTCTAAGGCATTTAAATAAACTAATTCCGAAGTTATTTTACCATCAACTACTTTTCTATAAGGAGTCTCAATAATACCAAATTCATCTATTCTGGCATAAGCGGTTAAACGAAGAATCAAACCAATATTCGGACCTTCGGGAGTATGAATCGGACAAACTCGGCCATAATGAGAAGTGTGAACATCACGGACATCTAGACCCGCCCTTTCCCTAGTTAGACCACCCGGACCTAAAGCCGATAAAGTCCTTAAATGTTCAACCTCGTAAAGAATATTCTCTTGACTCATAAATTGTGATAGCTGATTAGTAGCAAAGAACTCTCTAATCCTAGCTTGCAAAGGACGAGGACTAACAAATTGGATTGGTAATAAGGTAGCAGTATCAATAGTTGACATCCTGTCTTGAATATTTCTTTTCATTTGAGTCATACCGATTTTGATTTTCTGCTGAAAAGTTTCGCCAACACTCCTAACTCTTCTAAAACCTAAATGATCTATATCATCTTCTTTAGCTTGCGGGTCGTTTTGCAAATCTAGAACTTTCTTAACAATCAAAACTAAATCTTTAAATGTTATTAGGCGATCTTCGCGAACTTCATCTCCGGTTGACAAGTTAAAACGAGAATTAAAACGTAATCGGCCAACAGTGGAAAAATCATATTTCTCTCTAGAAAAAAGACCTAAAACAAATTCCTTAGAGTTGGCAACTGTAGCTAATTCACTATCTCTTAGTCTTTTATAGACTCCTAAATAGCAATCGTCTATTTCTTTGTTTTCGTCTTTAATAAAAAGATTTTGAACATCTTCAGATTTAGCGCCGGCATCAATTAAAACCTTCTTGATTTCCTCTTTGTCAGTTGAGAAATTTTCTTTATCAGCAAAAATCCTTAATAGATAAGAAATGGGAAATTTGCGACGACGATCTATGCGAACATAAATAAGTCCATCGGCCTCCATTTCCATCTCCACCCAAGCGCCACGAGCCGGAATAATTTTAGCGCCAAAATATTTATTGCCTCTAATTTCATTAGCAGTGAAGAAAACACCGAAACTTCTGGCAATTTGTGGAACAATTACTCTCTCAATACCATTAATGACAAATGTTCCATGTTCGGTCATCAGCGGAAAATCAGCTAAGAATATTTCTTGTTCCTTTTCTTTATTTAGAGTTTTATTTTTTAATTTAACTTTCACTTTCAATGAAGATTCATAAGACAACTTATTCTCTTTAGCAAAATATTCATCATATTTAGGTTCGTCTATAGTGTAATCAATAAAAGACATTTCAAACTTTTTATCAGTATAATCGGTAATAGGCGAAAACTCCTTGAAAACTTCCTTTAATCCATCTTTTATTAACCAATTATAGGAATCAATTTGATTCTTAACTAAATTGGGCATTTCGACTAAGGGTTTCTTGTAGCGTGAAAAATATTTTTGCTTCATAGTAAAAATAAAACTTTTAATTTTTAAATTAAATCAAAAAAATGTAACAATAAAACCTAATCTTGGCTCCTCGGCTCGGTAATGGAAAAGTCGGAACTTTTCCATTACTCTCACTCTACGTCGCCAATAAAAACAAAACCGCCTCAGGCAACTATCTGAAGTGGCTTAATTGTATTTAAATTATTTTTGGAACTGGATTACGACTTCCAGAACTTAATCAAACTGCTTAAAACAATCGTCAGAATTATAACCTAAAAGGGTCTAAAAAGTCAAATTTAACTCTTTTTCTTTCGCCAAGCATCTATTTTTTTATGATGGCCGGAAAGTAAAACTTTTGGCACTTTATATTTCTTGCCCTGATATTCTATGATTTCCGGACGAGTATAAACTTCATGACTGGCAATCCTTTTTTCTTCCACAGATTCTTCTTTTCCTAAAACTCCCTCCAAACGTCTAGTGATAACATCTACCATCACCAGGGCTGGCAATTCTCCTCCGGTCAAAATATATGGACCGATAGATATTTCTTGAGCTTTAAAAATTTTTGTCAAACGAGCATCTATCCCTTCATAATGACCACAAATAATTAAAATATGTTTAAATTCTCCCTTCCATTTCTCAGCCAATTCATTAGAGAAAGTTTTACCTCCAGCTGAAGTAACAATTATCTTAAAATTTTTCTTCCGCCCTTTTATTTTCTTTATGGCTTTAATTATCGGCTCGGCCAACAAAACCATACCCGGACCACCGCCATAAGGACGACCATCAATGCTTTTTCTTTTATCAGAAGCAAAAGCGCGCAAATCATAAATGGAAACTTTTATAATCTTCTTTTCTATCGCTCTCTTAATTAGGGACTGAGAAAAATAAGAAGAAAAACTTTCCGGAAAGGCGCTTAAAATATGAAAATGTATCATAGAGATATTCTAAACATATATAGACAAAAAGAAAAGGCCGGCTCAAAGCCGGTCTTTTCTTCCATCCCTAAAAATAAGAGATTAGAGTTTTAAATCCTGCATCGCTTGATCAACCGATTCTGAAGCCGAAGGTGTTTGAGTTTGAGAATCTCTTCTCGATCCCTCCGGTTCATTGATTTTCAGATTGACTCGGGCATTATTTTTCATACCAACTACCCTCAAGAGAGTCCTGATGGCTTTGGCAGTATTGCCTTGACGACCGATTATTTTACCCATATCGGCCGGATTGATATCTAGGGTGAGTAAAACACCCAATTCATCAACCTTGCGATCAATCTTTACATCTTGCGGATTATCAACCAAGGATTTGATGACATATTCCAAAAATACTTGGTCACTGAAGTTTTCAGACATGAATTTTGGCAATCGCTAATGGTTTGTAAAAACGGTTATTCGACCAACCTATCACCGCTTCTTAGATTCTAAACTAAATTAAAATAATGTCAAAACCTGATATTATTTTTCTGCCTCGATGATAGATTCTTTTTGGGCCTCTTGTTTAGTCTCTTCAACTATTATTTCTTTTTGGGAGGAATCTTTAGCTTTAGCCTTCTCTTCCACTATCTCTTCTTTAACTCCTTCTTTCTTTTCTTCCTCAATTTTTTCCTCCTTGGATTCTTCTTTTGTTTCTGCCGGAGCAGATTTTTCTGAAGTCTCTTTACTCTCAGGAGCTTTTTCTTCTTTTACCTTTTCTTTTTTCTCCACCGACTTCATCTTAGGTAAAACATTTATTTTTTTACTCTCAACTATTTTAGCATCAACTAGCATATTATGAACAGTGCCGGAAGTTTTAGCGCCAACTGACAACCAATATTGTATTCTTTCGGTCTTTAAGACCGGCTTACCGGCTCGGGGATTATGAGAACCCAAAATTTCCACAAAGTTACCACTCTTGGGTCCATTTTTAGAATCAGTAACAACCAAACGAAAACGTGGGTCATTCTTACGCCCAACTCTTTGTAATCTAATTACTAACATGAAAACAATGCTATCAGAAAAAGTCAAAATGGTCAATAACTTCAAAAAGAAATCCAGCCATGTTATGCTTCCTTAATGCCCAAAAAGAAAAAAATGAAGTCCCCAAAAACAAGAGGAAAATCGGATATTTTTAAATCTGGTTATGAATTTGTTGGTCTGGTAAAAAAAATAAATAAAAAAATGATAGTTATTCCTGATAATAAAAAGGAAAATATTGGGGCTATTTACTTAGAAGATTGCCCGGAAAAATATGATAATCACAAGGCAATAATAAGATTAAAATCAAAAAAAAATGGTCAAATAAAAGAAATAATAGGTCCGGCCGGTAAATATCAAACAGAAATAAAGGCTCTGCTGATTGGGCATAATTTACCAGAAAACAAATATGACAAATACTCTTCGGAAATAAAAGAACTTTCTTCTAACTGGTCAGACAGGATCCAGAAAGAAATAACAACCAGAAAAGATTATAGACAAATTCCAACTTTTACTATTGACCCGGCCAGTGCCCAAGATTTTGATGATGCTTTGTCAGTGAAGAAGCTGGAGGGTGATATTTATGAAATTGGTGTTCATATAGCTGATGTCTCTTTCTACATCAAGCCAGATAGCGATATTTACAAACAAATCATTAAGCAAAATTTTTCAATCTATTTACCCAGTAAAACAATCCATCTCTTGCCAAAAATTTTTTCCGAACAAATCTGTAGTTTAAAACCTAATGAAGACCGTTTATGTCTATCAATCATATTTAAAATAGATACTGCCGGTCAGATCATTTCGGCTGATTTAGAAAAAACAGTCATTAAATCAAAGAAAAAATTTTCTTATCAAGAAGCAGAAAATATAATTGATACTAAAAGAGGTCCTCATTTTAAAGAATTAAAAATATTAAATTCTTTAGCCAACAAAATACGGCAAAAAAACATTAAAAAAGGTATGTTACCACTTGAAGAAGCAAAAAAGGATTTTACTTTTAATAATCAAGGTAAAATAATAGCCATTAATTCTAAAAAAAGACTGAAAACCGAAAAAATGATTGAAGATTTTATGTTATTGGCCAATCGTCAAGTGGCTGAGATAATAAATAAAAATAATAAAAAAAATCATCTTTATAGAATCCACGATAATCCGCCGATTGATAAAATAAATCAATTGGCTCAAATTTTGAAAAATTTTGGACTTAATTTTCCAGCCAAAAAAATGGAAACTTCTTCTTTGGTTTTGGGCGATTTTTTAAAAAACATTGATAATCACCCCCAAAAAGAAATAATTCATAAATTAGTCATCCGCTCTTTGGCTAAAGCCGAATATTCATCAAAAAACATTGGTCATTATGGCTTAGCTTTGAAAGATTATTGCCATTTCACCTCACCAATTAGACGTTGGCCTGATTTGATAATTCACTATCTTTTGAAAGATATCATTAATAAAAACCAAACCACCAAAATATATACCCTCGGGGCAAAGTCCCGAGGTAATAATACGAACTTGCTTCGCTCGTCCTTGCGTCCGGCCGAGCCGTGCAGTGTTATACCTATATTAGCTCCTCGGTTCGGAAATGAAAATGTAAAAAAACATTTTCATTTCACTCACTCTACGTCGCTAATATATGCCCTCGGGGCAAAGTCCCGAGGTAATAATACGAACTTGCTTCGCTCGTCCTTGCGTCCGGCCGAGCCGTGCAGTGTTATACCTATATTAGCTCCTCGGTTCGGAAATGAAAATGTAAAAAAACATTTTCATTTCACTCACTCTACGTCGCTAATAAAAATTGGCTTAAATGAGGAAAATATATCAAGAGCTAATGAGAGAGAAATTGAAATAGCTGAAATTGAAAGACGAGCTTTAAAATTAAAATTAATAGAATATTTATCTGATAAAATCGGCTTCAAATCGCAAGGAATAATAGTCGCTATTACTTCTTTTGGTTTTTTTGTTGAAGAAGAAGAAACCGGCGCCGAAGGTTTAGTTAGAATATCTAATTTAAAAGGTTATTATCATTTTGATGAAAAAAATCTTCAATTAACTTCCAAAGGAAATAGAAAATACTCTTTAGGGGATAAAATAAAAATTCGTTTAGCAAAAGTTAATACGATAAACGGCTGGATAGATTTTGAATTGGTTGACTAAATTATCTTTTAGCGTAATTTTCCGCCTCTTCAAACTTAATAGATAAAAGACGCGATATTCCATCAGAATCCATAGTAACACCATATAATACCCCAGCTCGCGACATCGTCTCCCGATTATGAGTAACCAAAATAAGTTGAGAAGATTTAGCTAACTCCTCTATCATATCGCTATAGCGACGAGAATTAGATTCATCTAAGGCCGCATCGGTTTCATCTAAAATCAGAAAAGGTGGTGGATTTATTCGCGAGACGGCAAAAAGTAAAGCAATAGATATGAGAGCTCTCTCACCGCCGGATAACATTTCTAAACTTTTTATTTTTTTGCGTGGTAAATTAACTTTAATAGTTAAACCAATTTGAGTTTCTGCCTCTTCGTCATCATTTTCCATTAGTTCCTCATCAGTCAGCGAACGACGACTGTTTATTTCTTCCAAATCTAAAGAAACTGACCCACCGCCAAACATTAAAGAGAAGAAGTGTTGAAATTCTTTATTTATTTTTACCAAACCTTCATTAAATTCATTCTGTCTCTTATACACATCTGACGCTGCCGACGAAGAGGATAGTGTAGA
>OMKS01003571.1_pt1 | contig 12270 bp, 11 predicted proteins | sample 1674721 | NCBI WGS metagenome assembly OMKS01 (sample SAMN06264996, study PRJEB25208) | sediment metagenome | isolation source: hot spring sediment | place: USA: California | collected 2014-09-02 | reverse complement strand
ATAGACGGCTACACCAGAAACAACGCTGGCGCAGGCATAGACGAAAAAGTTGATGTGAAAAAGGTTGAGGCGAAAGAGGCCAGCAAGATCACTATTGCCCCCACAGAGCCGCTGCGAATAACCGGAGGAGAAGAATACCTGAAACAGATTCTGGAGAACCGCGTAATCTCCAGAGGCGACATCATACCCTTAGGGATTATGGGCCGCAGAATAAATCTGATGGTAACTGGTTTTCAGCCGCCAGCAGCTGCCGTGATTGTGGTTCCCTCCACGCAGGTTGTTCTGAGCGATAAGCCAGCGAAGGCGTTGGCGATGGAGGTGCCCCGAGTAACCTACGAGGACATCGGCGGATTGAATGAGGAGATTCGTAAGGTCAGGGAGATGATTGAGCTTCCCCTTCGGTACCCAGAACTGTTTGAACGGTTGGGTGTAGAAGCGCCTAAAGGAGTGCTTCTTCACGGACCCCCCGGAACAGGCAAAACTTTGTTGGCTAAAGCTGTTGCCAGCGAGACCAACTCCAATTTCGCGAGCATAAGCGGACCAGAGATAATGAGCAAGTTCTATGGCGAAAGCGAGGGGCGGCTTAGAGAGATTTTTGAGCAAGCCCAAGAGAACGCGCCCAGCATCATATTCATTGACGAGTTGGATTCGATTGCGCCGAAAAGAGAGGAAGTTACTGGCGAGGTGGAAAAGCGGGTTGTTTCGCAGCTTCTAGCACTCATGGATGGTCTCCAGTCCCGCGGAAAGGTTGTGGTTATTGGAGCAACCAACAGACCGAACGCTTTAGACCCTGCCCTGCGTAGACCCGGACGCTTCGACAGGGAAATCGAGATTGGCGTGCCCAACAAGGATAGTCGTCTCCAGATATTACAGATTCACGCCCGTGGAATGCCGCTGGATGACGACGTGGACCTGAAGCGTTTAGCCAACGTTACTCACGGTTTTGTCGGCGCCGACCTGGAGGCGTTAACTAAGGAGGCTGCTCTTCATGCGCTCAGGAAAATTTTGCCTGACATCGACTTCGAGGCAGACAGCGTGCCAGCGGAGATACTGAACAAAATCATAGTTAGCATGAGCGATTTTGAGGAGTCGCTGAAGGAGATTGAGCCGTCGGCCATGCGGGAAGTGCTGGTTGAGGTTCCCAACGTCAAATGGACAGACATAGGAGGACTAGCAGAGGTTAAGGAGGAGCTGCAGGAGGCGATAGAGTGGCCGCTGAAGTATCCGGAGATCTTTGCTTACATGAACACTGCTCCGCCGAAGGGTGTTCTGCTGTATGGTCCTCCGGGAACAGGAAAAACGTTGCTGGCGAAGGCGGTGGCTAACGAGAGCGAGGCGAACTTCATCAGCATCAAGGGTCCCGAGGTTCTGAGCAAGTGGGTCGGAGAATCTGAACGTGCAGTGAGGGAGGTGTTCAGGAAGGCAAGGCAGGCAGCGCCCACCATAATATTCTTTGACGAACTGGATTCCATAACTCCTGTTCGAGGAACTGGACTAAGCAGCTCACAAGTAACAGAGAGGGTAATCAGCCAAATCCTAACCGAGCTGGATGGACTGGAAGAGCTGAAGGATGTGGTGGTGATTGGAGCCACAAACAGGTTAGACATTGTTGACCCTGCTCTGCTGCGTCCCGGAAGATTCGACAGGTTGCTTGAGGTGCCGGTTCCAGACTTGGATGCAAGAAAGCAGATAATCCGCATTCATTTGGATAAGAAGCCGTTAGCCGACGACGTGAAGATGGATGTTTTGGCGGAGAAGACGGATGGATACACCGGAGCAGACTTGGCTGCGTTAGCCAATACAACGGCGATGCTGGTAATCAAGGAGCACATAACCAAAAGCAAGACGCTGGAGAAGGCGAAAGCGAACCTCAAAGACCTCAAAATAGCCATGAAAGACTTCGAGAAGACACTAGAAAAAATGAAGTCATCAACCAAAAGAAAACAGCAACAGTAAGGCAACGACAAGGTAACGAGTCGCCGTGTGGGGTCTTTTCCCCCATTCAACTCCAATTTTTTGATTAGCTATTTTTCGTATCCATGTTATTTTGGCGAATAGCATATTAGCAGATTGGCAGCTTCAGAGATTGTGGTAGGTGAGTTTGGATTGAAGAAATGGGAGTGTGTACAGGTTACCCACCACAATAATGTTGGAAAGACAATCGAGGAGTTCGAAAGCAGAGGCTGGAGGCTTCACACATATTCTGCCGCTCAGTTACGTGGGTCAGAGATTAACCATTACCTGCTATTCGAAAGAAACGGGTAAACAACAGATTAGACAAGTTAGGCGATGGCACTAGCCACCCTCTGCATCCCCACTTACATATACTATTATAGACAAGGTAGACGTAAAACAGTTTGATGGTCTGGTGTAAAGTTTGAGAGTTATTGCCGATCTGCACATTCACAGTAAATACAGCCGTGCTACAAGCCAGAACATGAACATAACCGAGATATCCCGTTTTGCTAAGATTAAGGGACTGAAGCTGGTGGGCACAGGAGACTTCACTCACCCAAAATGGTTCAGTGAATTATCCAATGAACTAACAGAAGTTTCCGGCACCAGCCTCTACAGCTCCAAGAAGAGCCCTGATTCGCCTGTCCGTTACATGATAACCGCCGAAGTCTGCACCATATACAACGTTGACGAGAAAGCCAAGAAGATACATCACGTAGTTTTTACGCCCAGCCTCGAAACTGCAGCCCAAATCAGTGACAGACTAAAAAAGTATGGCGACTTGGCAGCGGATGGCAGGCCAATCTTGGATATGACCTCCCCGCAGCTTGTCGAAGAGGTGATGCAGGTTTCAGACCAAAACGAGGTCATCCCCGCTCATGTTTGGACCCCTTGGTTCAGCCTCTTCGGCGCCTTCAGCGGCTTCGACACCGTAGAAGACTGCTACCAGGACATGACACGGCACATTCACGCACTGGAGACGGGGCTCTCCTCAGACCCGCCCATGAACTGGAGACTCAGCAACCTTGACAGGTTCACTCTGGTTTCTAACAGCGACTGCCACAGCCACTGGCCATGGAGAATCGGAAGAGAAGCAAACGTCTTCGAGCTGGAACAGCTGACATACATGGAAGTGGTTGACGCCATACGCAAAAAAGACTCTGACCGCTTCAAGTTTACCATAGAAACCAACCCCGCATACGGCAAGTATCACTGGACAGGACACAGAAACTGCAACGTGTCCCTTCCGCCACAGGAAGCCATAAAGTACGGTAACCGTTGTCCAGTGTGCGGCAGAAAACTTACCAGAGGGGTTGAACAGCGAATCGAGGAGCTGGCTGACCGCCCCGCCGACTACAAGCCAGAAAACCCGATAGGATATAAGCTGCTGCTGCCCCTCCACGAAATCATCAAAGCGGTGCTGGATGTCAGCTATCAGGGGGCCAAAACGGTTTGGAGCATCTACACTCCGCTGGTAAAGAAGTTTGGCGACGAATACACTGTTCTAATCGACGCATCCAAAGAGGAGATGAGCAAGGTTGTTGATTCAAGGATTGCAGAGGCGATTGTCAGGGTTAGAGAAGAAAAGGCAAGGGTGATACCCGGATACGACGGCGTCTACGGGCAACTTGAAATCTTCAACGAAAAACAGGAAGCCGCCCAACCGACTAAGCCGTCGCAGAAGAGCATGTTCGACTTCATGTAAAAGGCATTTAGTTAACCAACAGTTTTAAGACCGACCCCAAAATCTTAAATGGCATACAAAAAGGGATGAACGCATTTTGAGGGAAACACTAACGAAATCTATTGATTACGGTCGGCGTCTAGGCGCAGAATATGTTGAGGTTCGGGCGCAAAACCTCTTCAAAACCCTGTTGACAACCAAGGACGGCACAGTTGAGGGCGCAAAGGAGGGAACAGAGAGCGGCGCAGGCGTCAGAGCCCTAGTTAATGGGGCTTGGGGCTTCGTGTCTCTCGGAAACCCTGATTCTAAACTGCTGACCGAAGCTGTTGATGAGGCTGTCAGGTTGGCGAAGGCTGCCAGTCTGAGGGTGAAATCTCCCGTGAAGCTTGCTGATGTAAAGGGGGTGGAGGATAGGGTGGCGGCTAAGCCGAGGAAGAGCCCACGGGATGTTTCTATGGAGGAAAAGATTGACAATGCCTTGGCGATGGACAGGACGGTTTTCGGTTATGACAAGCGGATGAAGAGCTGCACCATCAGCTACTTGGATGTAACAGGAACAAACTATTTTGTCAACAGCGACGGCGCATGCATACAGCAGGACAAGCTTTACGTCTGGTCCAGGATTCTAGCCTCGGCACGTGAGAACGGCGTCTACACCTCTGCAAGGGAGGAGATAGGTTCCACGTCGGGCTACGAAGTCTTTGACACCGAAACCCCGGAAAAGGTGGGGACAATGGTTGCCAAGCGTGTGGTTGAGCAGCTGAAGGCTAAGACGCCGAAGGGGGGAAGCTTCCCAGCGGTATTAGGACCAAACGTGGTGGGCGTCTTCATGCATGAGGCTATGGGGCACCTGGCAGAGGCAGACCTCACCCTATCAGGTTCTATACTCTACGATAAGCTGGGAAAACAGATTGCATCAGACCTTGTTACAGTCTATGATGACGGCACAGTTGAGGGCGCCTTCGGCTCCTTCAAGTACGACGATGAGGGAGTCAGAACACAAAAAACGCCTCTAATCGAGAAGGGAATCTTGACCGGGCTCATGCACAGCCGCGAAACCGCCCAGAAACTCAACATGGAACCCACAGGAAACGCCCGAGCAGAGGACTTCCGGTTTGAGCCAATCATCAGAATGCGGAACACCTATCTTGCGGCGGGCGACAGCAGCTTCGAGGAGCTGGTTGAGGACGTCGATTTTGGTTATTATCTGAAGAGTTTTCGGGGCGGTCAGGCGAACCTGGATGGAACCTTTCAGGTGGGAATACAGGAGGCTTACGAAATCGTTAAGGGCCAGCTGGGAGAGGCTGTTAGGAGTGCGTCTATAAGCGGGAACACTCTTGAGACTTTGCGTAGGGTGGATGCTGTGGGCAGAGACTTCGAGTTGTGGCCTGGAAGATGCGGCAAGGGGCAGACAGCTTTCATCTGCGATGGGGGACCGCACATTAGAGTTGGAGAGGTGACTGTTGGTGGCGGAGCCTAAAATGTCAGAGCTGATTGATTTTGGGAATAGGGCAGTTAAGTTTGCACTAGGAAGGGGCGCTGAGGCAGCTGAGGCTTTCCTGAGTATGAACAGCGGCATCTCGATAGATATTGAGAGGGGACAAATTGTCAGAAGCATCAAGAGGATGGACCAAGGGTTAGGGGTGAGGGCGGTCTACAGGAAGGCTGTCGGTTTCTCGTACACAAACACGTTAACGGACAAGAAAATAGAGGAGGCTGCGGCGAGAGCTTTCAGGGCTGCTAGAGCCAGCAAGCCAGACGCGAACTGGGTGAATTTTCCAAGTCCAGAAAGTTTCGGTGAAGCAAGAGGCACCTACGACAAGAGGATAGTGGATTTGTCTTCTGACGAGTTGGTGGAGGCTGCGGCGGTTATGTTGGGGGCGGTTGAGGCGTATGACAGTCGGGTTTTGGCTGTTGACGGCGGAGTGGGAACATCGTTGTTCAGCTCGGTTGTTGTCAACTCTCAGGGTGTCGAAGCCTGTGAGAGGGGCACCGCTGTCGGATGCTCCATGGAGACTATTGCACGGGATGGAGCGGATGTGACTCCGGCTTGTTTTGAAGTGAGCGCTGAGAGAGTCTACGACATTGACCATGAGGGTGTTGGAGCTGAGGCTGCGAAGCAGGCTGTTTCTTCTCTCAAAGCCGAGAAGATTGGGTCTGGAGTGTTTCCGGTGGTTTTTGCTCAGTCTGCGTTCAGTTCTCTCCTATCTTATACGTTGATGAACGCTGTTAAGGCGGATTATGTTCAGAGGGAACGGTCCGCGCTTAAGGGTAAGATTGGAGAAAAGGTTGCCTCGGAGCTTGTCACCGTTTATGATGATGGGCTTCTTGAGGGCGGGCTGATGACCAGAAGATTTGATGATGAAGGCGTTCCGTCCCAAAAAACTTTAGTTATCGACAGGGGTGTGCTGCGGAGTTTCCTGTATGACAGTTACACCTCGAACAGGGGGGGAGCGGAGAGCACCGGAAACGCTTCGAGGACAGGGCTTGCCTCGTACGCGTCTACGCCAGCACTGGAGGTGAGCAACTTCAGGTTTGTGGAGGGAGACAGGACGGCTGAGGAGCTGGTGGGCGAGGTTGATGAGGGGCTGCTGGTTTATGGTGTTCAGGGTGCCCACAGCAGCAATCCGGAGAGCGGCGAGTTTTCGGTTGTGGCTACTCCTGTTTGGAAGATTGAGGGGGGAGAGGTGGCTGGTGCTGTGCGCGGCGTTATGTTGACTGGCGTTGTCTTTGATGTTTTGGGGAATGTTTCGGCTCTCGGCAACAATGTCAGGAAGCTTGGGCAGCTGGTTGCGCCGTGGGTTAGAGTGGAAAACGTCAGAGCCGTTGGAGGGAAATGAAACATTTTTATTGTAAGTGGGACTCAGGTGTTACCTATTACCTAAAGATTTGAAACGGAATAGAATCTGGCGAGTGTGAGCAGAGGAATTGGCTAGCCCAGAAGAGAAGGCGCCCAGCGGCGGAAACGTTGTTTGGAGGATACAGACAGCCAGAAGAATCGTTCAGGTTCTCTCTTTCCTGCTGTTTGTTGCCGTTGTTTTCGGTTTGGGGCCTTTCCCGGTTGTTCTTCCGGTTATGTTCACTTTGGGGCTTCAGCAGCAGACCATGGGCGACGCCTTTGCGATGCTGCAGGCGATGCTGAGCGAGGCTGTTTTTCCGTGGATTCCCTTAGCCTCGTTCTTTTTGGTTGCCGCATTGTTGGGCAGGTCGCTGTGCGGCTGGGTTTGCCCCTTCGGTCTGGTCCAGGACATTGTTGCATTCTTCAAAAAGAAGCACATGGAAATTTTGCCGAGAACCCACAACTCGATGGTCAACATCAAATATTTTGTGCTGCTGGGGGTCCTCATTGTCAGTGGCTCCGTGGCGATAATTGTGGCTTCGGGGTCAGATGAAGGCCTCAGGTCGGCTCTGGGCGTCTTTGCTCAGGCGCCATTTAATGCTTTGAGCCCAGCGGATACGCTTTTTGCGGTTATTCCCAACGGCGTCTTCAACCTAATCAACAGTGTTGACTCTTTTGTGGCTGGAGTCTTGGCTGTTCGTCCCCTTCTGTGGATGCGCTTTGTTATTTTGGGGGCGGTGCTGGTTTTGGCGGCTTATGTTCCCAGAGGCTGGTGCAAGTATTTCTGTCCTCACGGCGCAATCTTGGCTTTCCTGAACCGTTTCAGCTTCTTGGGTTTGACTAGGGACCCGGTGAAGTGCACGAAGGCGGGGTGCAGCGACTGTGTTCAGGCTTGCCCCATGAATGTTCCCATACTGGAGTTGCCTTGGGAAAAATTTGTGCATCCAGAATGCATTTACTGCCTAAAATGTGCAGACGCCTGCACAACAAAGGCAATCAAACCAAAAATAGCCTAGTTGAGAAGTGGGTTATGAACGCAATAAACCAAGTGAGGCAAGAGCTGCAGGAAAGTATTGATTCTAAAACGAGGCAGAATGCAAGTTCTTTTTGATCCACTCCTTTATAAGGGTGCAAACACCAGTATAGTTGAAGAGCTTTCTTTTATTGAATGGGCTTGTCCCACCGAATAACTGGATTCTTTTCTATTAAAGTATGCAGAGGTGAGTTTACATGTCCCAAAAAAGGATGTTTGAAGCCAAATGCAGTGATTGTGGCAAATCTACTACGGTACCGTTTGAACCCACAAAAGGCAAACCAGTTTACTGTAGAGCATGTTTCTCGAAACATAGGAGTAATCAGCCAGAAAGGTCTAGTGTGAGTACAATGTTTGACATGAAAAATGCATGGGCAATACGAGGAGATAAATGGCAAGGAAGAAAAGAAGTGCACCAGAGCGTTTTCAAAAGATAGGCGTTAAATTTTAACTCCCCAAATTCCAAGCCCAAACATTGGTGATGATTAATTAGATACCTTTTTAGAATATAGGTATTAGTGGTTATAGTATAGGGGTGGTTTTGACTTGGCGAAATGGGAGTATAGTGTGCTTGCGTTGAAGACTAAGGTTAGTGTTAATCGACGCGAGAGAGAAAAAAATCCTACCATACAAAATGTACAAAAAGAATTAAACGATTTGGGGGAAGAGGGCTGGGAATTGGTGAGTGTTCAAAACATTCGCCTAGAGACCGGCATGCTATTTACTGTTGCATACCTTAAACGGGAAAAACCGTGAACATAATAAGCCAAATAAAGCAAGAGCTGCAAGAAAACGTTGATTCGAAAACGAGGGAGTATTCAGGCTCGTTTTTTAAGGAAGACATCAAGTCTGTTGGCGTTAAGGTTTCTGTAGTAACAAAGATTGCTGAAAGGCTGTTTAGGCAAATCGAGCACTTGAGTAAGGACGCGATTTTTGGGTATTGCGAAGAACTGCTAAAGTCTGGCTACATCGAAGAGGCGTTTGTCGCCTACAAGTGGTCAGACCTTCTGAAGGACAGGTATGAACCGCAAGATTTTGAGGTCTTCGAGCATTGGTTAAACACGTACGTTAGCAACTGGGCAGAATGCGACACCCTATGCAACCACACGATAGGTACGTTTATAGAAAAGTATCCACAGTATGTTGAGAAGTTGAAGGAGTGGACGCAGTCAAACAACAGGTGGGTTAAGAGGGGCGCGGCAGTAACGCTGATTTTGCCTGCAAGAAAGGGGCTGTTCTTAGATGATGTTTTCGAGATTGCGGACAAGCTGCTGCTGGACAGGGATGATTTGGTTCAGAAAGGATACGGCTGGATGCTCAAAGAAGCAAGCAAACAACACCAACAAGAAGTGTTCAATTACGTTATTAGGAACAGGGCAGAAATGCCAAGAACAGCATTAAGGTATGCTATCGAAAAAATGCCCCAAAACCTAAGAAAACAAGCAATGAAAAAGTAGCATTCAGGTTTTGCGGATAAAAAAGCATCAATGTAACCTGTTAAGGTGGGTTACAGGTGTAACATCGTTTGGTGTGCATACAGACTACTCCGCCGCAGGTTGGGCATGTCCATTTTTCCTGTTCGCGTTTCAGAAATTCGTCCATACCGTTTCTTTGAATATATTCGAGATTCTCAACCACGCTCAGTCCATATTTTTCTCTGTAGCGCTCATCAAGAGTTTCCAGTGCATCACACGGAAAATCTGAGCACTCAAAACAATATCTGATTTGTTCAGTCGCCAATTTCCTGCACTTCTTCTTGATGAACGCACATAACCCATCCCTTGACCAGCATCCATCACAAGAATGCTTCCGCTTTTTCCCACTCATTGTATAACCAAAAAACGCAATACAGGTTCCACAATAGTTTCCACAACAGGCAACCAGTCTCGCATCAAAACCTTCACTCATCTAGTCCCCGCCTCATTGAATCGTAGTGGCGCGGGGTGCGGGATTTGAACCCGCGCGGCCCTATGGACCACAGACTTAGCAGGCCTGCTCCCTACCAGGCTAGGAGAACCCCGCTCAGACTATTTTGTTGTGGAACGTAGCCTAAAAAAAGTATCTGTCCGGAACCTAAGCCAAGTTTTTATAAAACCGTAGCTATTCCATACTGTTGGAAGATGGGCCGGTTGTCTAGTTGGTAGGATGCAGCCCTTACGCGGCTGAGGTCGCAGGTTCAAATCCTGCCCGGCCCACCACAAACCAAAAAACATGTTTCTGCAATCATATTAGGAGCCTAATAGAGGTACATTGTTGAAAACAGTCTTTTTCCTGAAAAACCGAGCACAACAAAAATGGGAGTTTAGGGATAAGATGTGCGAAAGAGTTAGAAAGGGGAAAAACTTACCTTCCTCTCTGCAGCCAAGAAAAAAGGTTGTTGACGTTGTCGAGAAAAGTTAACGAAATCTTTGAGAAAGTTAGAACCGAGGGAAGAACCTTCCTACTTGAGCATGAAGCCAAAACAGTCTGCAAAGAATACGGAATCCCCATCACAGAATTGAAGATAACTAAAAACGCAGAGGAAGCGGCAGAGTTCTCCGACGAAATCGGGTACCCCACAGTCCTAAAAATCGTTTCCCCGGACGTGCTCCACAAATTTGACGTAGGCGGAGTGATCCTTGACGTCAACAGTCGAGAAGAAGCCAGAAACGCCTACAACAGCATCATAGAAAACGTGAAGAAACATAAACCGGACGCAAAAATTGACGGCATCCTAGTTCAGGAGATGGCTCCCCCCTCAACAGAAGTTATAGTGGGGGCAATCAAAGACCCACAGTTCGGTCCAACCTTGATGTTCGGCTTCGGCGGAATCTTCGTGGAAGTGATGAAAGACGTGGCGTTCAGAATCGCCCCCATAACCGAAGAGGACGCTAAAGAGATGATAAAAGAAATAAAGGCGTACCCCATCCTCCGAGGCTACCGCGGCCAACCACCCGCCGACATAGACATCATAGCAAAAATTTTGGTGAACACATCGAGGCTGGTGATGGACCACCAAGAAATCAAGGAACTTGACCTGAATCCGGTGATGGTTTACGAGAAGGGAGCAAAAACGGTCGATGCACGAATCATACTGGAACAAAACCCTTAACCGCAGCAACCACAAAACCTTTTCCCACATGGGTCACAGGATGCGAAGTTGATTCATAAGATTAGCGCAAAAGCAGAAAACAGGCATAGGAAGTGAAACAAAATATCCGATTCCCCTGAACACGAAATCGAGAGACTGAACCAAGAGTTAACCTCGCTCCAAGAAGAACGAAACAAACTTAACAGCGAAGCAAAAAAGTGGGCTGAAAAGAGAGACGCCATCCACGAAAAAGTCAGAAATCTGCGAAAAGAAGCAAAAGGCATCAAAGAAAAAAGAGACGCCCTCAACGAGAAGGTTCAAGAACTGAAAAACCTGCGTGACCAGCTGAAGATTAAATGCAAAGAGAAGCGCGACAAAATTTTGGAGTTACAAGAGAAAATCGGGACGCTGAACGAAAATAGGCCGGAAGGAAGCCTGCGTGAGATAGAGAGGGAAATCGAGAAGATTGACTGGAAGATTCAAACAACATCCCTGCCGCTGAAGGAGGAACAGGCCCTAGTTAACAGGGTGAGACAGCTTGAAGTCCAACTCTCAGCTCAAAAACAAACAAAAAAACTGAAGGAAAAGCTCTTTGAGCTGCGAACCGAGGAGAGAAGCTTCGGAGTTGAAGCAAAAACACTCCACGAAAAACTTTCTGAACTGGCTGAACAGAGCCAAAAACTCCATGAACAGATGCTTGGAGCCTTAGACAAAGCCCGCGAACTGCAAGTTAAAGCCGATGAGGCGCATCAGAAATATGTGGAAACCAAGCAGTACGCCCAGAAACTGCACCAACAATGCGTCGAAGTTGCAGAAAAAATCAGAACCATCAGACAAGAGTTGAAGGAGAAGGCGGACAAGAAACAGGCTGAACGCCAGAGTGAAATCCAGAAAGAGCTGGAGAAGAGGGCGTTAGAGAAGCTGAAGCGCGGCGAGAAGTTGTTGTGGGAAGAATTTCAGATATTAGCTGAGAAGGGGGTGCTTTAAATTCGGCACATTCATGGGCAAAGCTTTTTCGCGGAAATTTGAATAGAAAAAAATAAAGACAAGATTAAAGTGTGCCTCCAAACAAAAGGGTAATATAGTGGACTAAATATGCCGACAGCAGACAAGGCAGAGCGCATTCTTATTCTATGTGTTGACAGAGACGACGATCTCGGCATGAAAGCGGGAATAAGCACGCCTATCCTTGGAAGAAAAGACAACGTGAATGCCGCTGCGAGTCTAGCCCTCCGAGACCCTGAGGAAGCTGACGCCAATGCCATGTTTGAGGCTGTCCGCATCTACGACAACCTGAAGAAGGGCGCCAAGGGACAGGAAGAATATGAGGTTGCAACTATAGCAGGCTCCGATTTGGAGGGAGTGGAAGCTGACAGGCAACTCGTATCCGAATTAACCGACGTTCTGAAAGAGTTTAAGGCAACAGATGTCATCCTCGTCACCGACGGATACACAGACGAGATGGTGCTGCCGCTTATTGAATCAAGAGTGCCAGTTACTTCTGTTCGACGAATCGTGGTGAAGCACAGCAAATCCATCGAAGAAACAGCCGCCCTCTTTTCTCGATACATGAAAATTCTTGTAGAGAACCCCCGATACTCCCGAATGCTACTTGGTCTCCCAGGAATCCTCTTCATAGTTTTAGGTGCCCTAGCATTTATCCCTGGCGGATTAACGTATGCCATACC
>OMKS01003569.1_pt1 | contig 12274 bp, 9 predicted proteins | sample 1674721 | NCBI WGS metagenome assembly OMKS01 (sample SAMN06264996, study PRJEB25208) | sediment metagenome | isolation source: hot spring sediment | place: USA: California | collected 2014-09-02 | reverse complement strand
GCCTGTCAAGGTCATTGATTGATTTCATACACGCCTTCCCTGATATGACGTAAATACAAAAAAAATCCCTAGTTTTGTAAATTATAACACGAACCCTTATGTATGTCCTGCTTTATTTGTCCTGTTGTCTTTGCCCTGTTTTCCGAGTAGTCGTTCATTAATGACGCAGCAGCCATTCGACGGGGACTATGGAAAAACCGCTGCTTCCTTCAGTTCTATACTCAAAAACAAATGCCCTGCAGTCTATCGGCCCCTCAAGGTAGTACACCGCCTCAAACCTGTACTTTCTGCCGGCTTCAAGGCTGACGCTCACAGGAACCCTGTAAATATTATTTATACTGTCATGAACATCCCTGCCGTCAATTTTTATGGACATGCGGTTCTTTCCTTTTCTTCCCGAAAAATAATAAACCCCGCTCTCAGGCACCCGGATAAACCCTCTGTATTGGACCGTCGCCGGGTTCGCAATTGGTTCGCTTCCATAAAAACGGCGCATGGCGAAAAGCTCGTTTTTTTCATAATGGCAGCTGCCCGCAAGATTATTCAGCCCCTGCCTGTGGCACGAATAAAGGCCGTAGGGCTCCTTGATTTTCAGAGGAACGAGTATTTTTCCGTTTTCATTTATGGTAAAAGGCTCGGCCGCGCCTTCGGCCGCGGCAAAACGGCTTTTTAATTCTATGGTATTTATCCCGCGCACGGGCCGGATTTGCCTTCCGCTTCCGGTTTTTTGCCCCTCAACAAACAGTTCCCAGCGCGCCTCAGGAAATTCAAATACAACCGGCCCGCCCCCGCAAAAAAATGAGCCTTTGAGCCGCCCTCCCGGTTCAATCGCCTCAGTCACAATCAAAACGCCTTCAGCATAATCTGCGCCGGCGCCGTCTTCCTTATTTAACCCCTTCAACCCGCGGATGTCATCAATTCCCGCCCTTAACAACGTTATATATGTGCAATCCTTAAAGGGCTCTGTTTTATTCTGAAATAACTCCTGTTTTGTTACGGCCATATCGCACCGCTCTTCCCTTACGACATTAAACTCAGCCCCGGGATAAACCGTTTTTATAAAACTCTCCGCGTAACCGAAAAAACCGTCAACTGCCGCGGCAATCGGCTTATCCCCTGAATATGTGAGAAACTCGTCAAATGAATCAAAATACCTTACAGCATCTCCGCGCGGCATAAGCGGATAAGCCGCCACATCACTCCGGAAAAAGTGGCTGGCGAAGAGCGCATGTCCGCTTTTTCCGTTTAAAAATCTGCCCCCCCTCGTAAAACGGCCTGCCATACATCATAGACTGATAAGGGCTTCCGCAGTAATCAAAGAAAAAATTCCGGGAGGATTTTATCACCACGGCGGACGCCGCTGTCAGGGATAAAATAAAAAAAATGACCGCTGTTTTTGTTTTATGCGGCGGCGCAATGGCACGGCGCAGCGCCTCAAAAGAAAGGGCCGCGAAAAGATAAACCGCGGGAAGAGCCATTATCATTCTCCGCTGCGTCGGGTGGTCAAACCCCGCGTCGCCGAGCATGGCGGGAAGCATCCCCGCGAAAAAGACAAGCAGAATAAAGGCGGAAACCGGCCTGAAAAACAGCAAGAACGCCGCAAAAAATGCAGGCGGAAACAGCGCGCCCGTCACCCTGTCAAGAATGGGAGGCCTGCCCATTTGAAAAGAATAATCCATGTCAGACCTGAAATGAAACACTCTGGCGTATTCCCTGAAATTAAGCGCTATTGTCTCTATATATCGTCCAATCCCCTGCCCTGTGTTCGGATTGGCGTGCGTCATATACTGGAAATAAACCTGCGGGTGTTTCAACGCGAACAGAATAACCGGGCTGCCTGTTATGGCAAAACCGAGCCAGAACACAAGAAAATGTGGCGCTGTTATGCGGAAACCGCGCCACAGGACAAAAGAGGCGCAAAACCAGGCTAAAAAAATGAGAGGCGCGCCCCTTCCCGGAAAATAACCGTGAAGCGCGAAACCGGCTGCAAGCCCTGCCAGAAAAAACAAATACCATTTTCTGTGCCTTATGCCGTATATGATGAAAGCGAAACCGGCAAGCAGAGGCGGAATGAGGATTGTACCCGCGTAAAACCACCTCGACTGGACAATATGAAGGTTTGAGGCTGCAAAAAGAAGCGCGGCAAATGCCGCTGCCCTCGGGGAAAAGAGCGCCCGCGCCAGGAAATAAAAAGCAATAATACCGGCCGCGCCCCACAACCCCGAGGGGAGCCTGTAACTGCCGATCTCGTCCCCAAAAAACTTTGAGGCAAATATCCCCTGATAAAAAACAAGCGTGGGAAAACTGATGTTCGGGGGAAAGGAATGCCCTGTATATTCAATTTTCAGGTCATTTACATAATGGTGCATCTCGCCTTCGTGGCCGCCGGCGCCCGCCGGATACTGCCCGGGCATAAACATACGGGTAAAAAATAAAATTGCAATGAGCAGTATCAGAAAGTACTTTTCCCATTTTTCAGGCTTCGCGCTTTCCTGCTGTATTCCTGTAAGGCCGGAAATTCCGCCGCTGCTTCTCATCATAAGCAGAAGAAACGCGGCAGACGCGAGAAAAAACCAGAGGGCATAGCCTGTTCCGGAAGATGCGAGATATACGGCTATGGCCGCAAAGGCCGCAAACAACGCAATAAATAAGCCGTTCTTTATTCCCGCAATAGCGCCCCTTATCCGCGGAAATAAGAGCGCGGTAAATAAAACGGCAGCAAGGCTTAAAGCAAGCCCCTGTACCTGCAGGCCGCTGAAAAAAAGAACCTGCCCGGCCGTGAGCAAAACAGCAGAAGCCGCCAAGACAGCGTTTTTTACATTAATCGTTTTTTTATCCATTTTTACTCCCTGCACCGGAACAGGTTGTTTTGGGGGCCTTTATCCGGCCCTTAAAAAAACATCCCGTGCTTAAGCCCGGGCCGGGTAACGATAAACTCGCCTGGCTGATCAACAAAACCATTTTAAAATTTTAACCTGCTACCAATCACTGAGATAGCGGCCGAGGACCGCTATTTTCACCAATTTCCTCTCTGTGTAACCTTCCCCGTTTTCCGCCTCAATCACAGCCATGTAAATACCCGGCGCAATGCTCCGCCCGCGCGGGGTCTTGACGTTCCAGTCAACATATCCGTCCTCAATCCCGGCATTAATCATGGCGACAATGGCGCCCGAGACGTCAAATATCCTTATCTTTACCTGCCCTGTCCCGGAGCTCCCCTGCCAGTCAAACCTCATTGTCTCTGATTTTTCGCCGTTGAACGGGTTCGGGAAAGCTTTGACATCCGCGAGGAAGGAATCAAAACCCTGGTTAAGTATTATTACTGTCTTTGAGGCTTCAACACGTGTCCCGTCGGGTTTTTTCATTATAACCTGCAGTTCATATGTCCCGCTGTTGACCGTCTTCCCATGGCTGTTCTTCCCGTCCCACTGGAGGTAACCGCCCGCGCCGTATTCTATATTTAAACTTGACCCGCCTTTTTCAATTATGAGCAGGTCGTCAATATTGAGCTTGACTGTATCAGCAGTCGGGTCATAGATCCTTATGCTTCTCACAAGCTCGCCGGCGCTGTTAAAGACATTGAAATCGAGGTAGTCGGCTGTCCTCAAGAAGAGTATCTCTTTTGTCACAACGTTTACATGCCCGTAGCCGTCTTTCATCTCCACCTTTATATAATAGATTCCGGGCAGCACGGGCTGTCCCTGGTTGTTTATTGCGTGCCACTCAAAAAATGTGCCTCCATCCCCCAGTGTACCGGGCGTCTCAACGCCCGGAAGCCCTATCAGCAGAGGCATTTCAGCGGTCATCAATGACGGGTCAACCGTACCGTTGTAATACAGGAACGCGCCTGTCATCATCACGGAAGCAGGCGACTCAACCACTGTCCTCACAAGCTCGCCCGCGCTGTTATATACACCCACCGTAATATTGTAAGGAAACGGCGGCCTTGTGGGCGTGATTGTCGGCGTGTATGTGATTGTCGGCGTCGCGGTCATTGTATAAGTCTGCGTAAATGTCGCGGTGTATGTGGCCGTATCTGTCATGGTGTAAGTAAAAGTGGCTGTCATCGTATCCGTGAATGTCGGGGTAGCTGTCCGCGTGGACGTGGCAGTGGGCGTTGCCGTGCGAGTCGGCGTGGCCGTCCTTGTCTGTGTGGCAGTCTGCGTAACGGTTGGCGTTAATTCGGATGTCTCTGTCACCGTAGGCGTCGCGGTCCGTGTCGGTGTAGCGGTCATTGTATCAGTTGCCGTAGACGTTGATGTGCGCGTGGGTGTCGCCGTGCGCGTGTCTGTCGCCGTGAATGTAGACGTGGGCGACAGGGTAAACGTGAATGTGGGGGTTGCTGTGCGCGTGTCTGTCATTGTAAACGTGGGCGTAGCTGTCATTGTCGCCGTAAATGTCGGGGTCGCAGTAAACGTGTGGGTAATTGTTGATGTGTTTGTGGGCGTGTCATCCGACGGCGTTATTGTGTGTGTAAATGTGTTTGTAACCGTAAAAGTCGGCGTGGGCGAGAGCGTGAAGGTGAATGTCGGCGTCGGTGTGCGGGTATCCGTGAAGGTCGGCGTAGCAGTGGAAGTGGGTGTCGCCGTCCTTGTCGGAGTTGCCGTGGGTGTCGCCGTCCTTGTCGGAGTTGCCGTGGGCGTCGCCGTCATTGTCGGTGTTGCCGTACGCGTCGGAGTGGCTGTACGCGTGGGCGTATTGGTCGGAGTCTCCAACATTATGGGTATGCAGTCAACCGCCTCAGCTCCATAGCTTGCCGCGGCGTGGTTGCATATCATCGGTATTGTTGGCGTTATCGTAGGCGTTACCGTGGGGGTATCAAGCGAGCACTCGGAGAGAAGTATCGAAGTATGCGCCACGCCGGGCGACACATAATACTGGCCCAGTTCAAGATCCCCGTATCCTATCACAACAAAAAAATACTTTGGGCCCTGCAGCGTATATGCCGCAGGAACAGGAACCACCATTTGATAACCCGTTACAGAGGCGCCGGACGCTGTGGCCGGCGCTATCTCAACCTGTGACTGCCACGGCGGGGTATTGCTCGGAGGATTGCCTCCGCCCGGGTTTAAGCCCCAGATGCACTGGTCAGCCACGCCGCTGTTGGGTGAGTAATTCAACGTATTATCAGCAGATGCCACAACAAGCGCCTCCATTTTCTGCCATGACTGAGTATGCGACGCATTTATTGTTATTGTAAGGTTCTGACCTGCCTCAAAACAGGCACCCTTTGAGCTTACAGCAGAGGTTATCGTGACCGTGCTCGCTCCAAAAAGGAAAACGGGCATAAGGATTAATGCAACTGCGGCAACTTTTACTTTTAAACCGCGTTTCAACCCGTTCATTCAGCCCGCCTCCTTTCTTTTTTTATCATTGCAGCGTGCCCCACCATGTGTAGCTCCTGCACTGTCCCTCGTTAAGCGGGGACGCGTCCCACCATATAACCCCGCCCGGCGCAGTAACCCCAAACCCCGGGGTCCCCACCCAGCCGCCCCAGTTGATCGTATTGGGAATTGTATCCCACACTGTCATCGGATTGGCAGGGGGCCCTGCAGCGGAATTGCACGCTTCAAGTATCCATGTTACAGCATCACCGGAAGCAAACGTGCCTGTCGGCTGATGGCTCTTTACAAGCGTAATGACCGGTGTCGGGCATATGGGATACGCCACAACTTCGTTTGAAAAGATTTCCTCTATTGAGGAACCGTCAATTGAACCCTGATTTGTTATGGGGTCGCAGGTATCAACCCTTGCCCACCAGGTAAATGAGCCTCCTTCATCAGAGATCATACCGAGGTTCCAGGACAGATTAGGCGCGCCTGTTGCCAGCGGCCTCGGCCCCTGCTGTCCCAGATAAGTAAGCCCCGGTGGCACCGGGTCATACAGCACCGTATTTGCCGATACCCTTGGCTTTAGCAGTGTAAAATTGTTATATGAGTCCTGGGTCAGCGCAATATCGCCGCCCTGTTCCGCGATGCCCGCGTACCAAGTACGTCCGCTGCCCGAGCAGTGGAACCCGTCAGCCACGCAATTTGTGTCAATAAAAGCCGGTAAACTCCATCCTGCGGGCTCAGGGTCGCCTTTGGCCCATACCTTGGCATTAAACTCACATGGATTTGTGGGCCCTGTCTGTATCTTTACCCTGTACCACCTGTTTCCGATAATGGGAAATGTGACAGACTGGGGCCACATACATGTTCCTGCTGTATAAGGGCCGTAAGGCGTGGCTCCGCACCGCTGCCATCCGATATTTCCATTTGGGTTTGTTCCTATAAAATTATCAACTGACAAAACAAGGCCGTATGCCCTGCCGCCCACAGCAAGCCCGTCATCCCTTATTGCCACAAGGGAGTCAGCTCCTTCGTAACCCGAACCGGTCGTTCCGCCTAACGGGTTTATCAGAACTTCCGCCGTTATTATGCCGAGACACTCAGCGTCGGTCTGCATTGGATATCCGCTGTATAAGAGGCCGGGATAATCATTGGAGAGCGATGTGTTGCCCCGTATTATCCTGTCTCCTGTGCCGCAGGGGTCCTCTATGTACCACGTCCCGTTCGTGACGCTGGGCCTGAACTGCCAGCCCGGCGGCGGTGTCGCGTGGTATGTTCCAAGAGGCATATCGTCAAACGACTGGTAAGCCACGAGCTGCGAACCGTTTATCTGGTAGGACAAATAGTAGGTTATGTTTTCGCCGTAGACCGGAGCCACAGAGCTTTGCTGCTTTGTTATTGTTACTGCTGGCTGGCCCACTACAAGTGATGTTGCTGACGACCTGTTTATCGAGCCCATTGAGGCGTTGGCAGTATTTTGCACAAGCCCGCCTGCCGTTGGATCCGAGTTTACCCTAAGCAGGAACCAGACCGTTCCTTCAGCCATCCCTTTCTGGTTTGTCCTGTTTGGAAGCGCCCACGATAAAAGCGTACCCGGCGCCACAACAGAACCCGGAGCGGGCCCGGAATAAAACCCCATCGGGCCGGCAGATACAAGTGTAATTGTTGTTCCCGGTATGTTTGGTATTTGATCCGTTATTGTAGGCTGCCCGTTTGCGTATGAGTAATCAATGGAAAAAAGCACAAGGTCATTAGCAAGCTGCAGCACGCCCTCCGCGCGTTTGTGAATGTTTAAGGTGGGCGGCAAAGTGGGTATTGTCCAGCTCAGGCTTCCCCTCTGACAGGCTGTCTGCGTGTGGTACTCGCCGTCATTAAGGTTATTATCTTTCATCACAACGTGCAGATAAAGATTTTCAGGGTTGCATCCGGGATAATTTTCCGCCGAAGGGACTGTTAAAGGTTCATTCAGCCCGTAAGTAACTGTAATACGCATACCGTCATTTGAGCCGCCACATGTGTTGCAGTTTGCGGTTCCGCCTCCGGGATTGGGATGAGCCGTATATCCTATCTCCCCGCCAGGAGTCAGCGCCGGCACCGAAGTGTGAACATTGATTCCCCGCCTGCTTACTATAAACACCTGTCCACCGCCCGATATTCTCGCGTCCCCCGGCACATTAACAGTACTTACCACAAGCCCGAGCTCATGGTCCTGATACAGTTGTCCGCAATAGACTATTGTGACCGTTATCCTGTCACCGAAATTGGGTGAAGGAGGGACCATTGTGATTGACTCTACCTGCGGGTTGCCCGCAAAAAGCGCGGCAGGCAGCATAAAAATTATAAATACAAACAGTATAATAAGAGACAAATTATTTTTCCCGTTTATATCCGCTTTTTTCATAACACCACCGCTTCCTTTCCTATATAATGGCTGTTTTTTAGACACTTTTCCCGCTTTAAAGTTTCGCAATATATCTTACATTATTTTTCGGACTTTTTCAATAAAACTCGAAAAGAATATAATAGCGGGAAAACGTGTTTTTTGCGATTAGCGCAGAACCGCCATATAAATAATGGATTTTATGACGCTAAATATAAAAACAAAAGATAGGATTTTAAGAAACGCGAACTGAAGTTCGCGGCTACGAAAAACCTGCGAAGGGCCGGAACAAAAAACCGGGCGCCGCAAACTTTCGTTTTCGGTTTTATATTATTTTGAGCCTGCAAGCCCCATCTTTTCCATCTTTCTTTCAACATATCCTTCGCTGTTTCTCGCCTCAAAAACAACCACATAGGGGCCGGCGCTTGCCTTTCTCCCGCCTCTTGACCTCAAATTCCAGGCAGCTTCGCCGCTCTCAAGCGTTGTGTTGATAATCGAGACCAGCTCGCCTGCCACATTGTATATGCGTATGTTCATTGTGCCTGTCTCTGCTGTTTCTGTTGTCCAGATGAGGCGCACCATCTCCGGCTTTCCCGTCTCCCTCTTTACGGGATTGGGCGCTATCACAATATCGGACATATATTTTTTTCCCTCGTTTAAGACTATCACGGTCTTTGACGCCTCTATGCGGCTGCCCTGCGACGTATGCGCCACTATCTGTATCTCGTATGTGCCGCTTGTGACTGTCCTGCCGCGGCTGTTCTTTCCGTCCCACATTATGTGCTCGCCCTGATTGTATTCTATCGCGATGCTGCTGCCGTCCTTGTTTATTATGAGCAGTTCCGAGACTTTCAGGGACAGTTTTTCCGACACAGGGCTCTTGTACTGCCTGATGGAGCGCACAATCTCACCCGCGCTGTTGAAGATATTCAGTTCCACATACTCTTCCACCCTGAATACCGTGACTTCATTTATAAACGCGCTCACATGGCCGTACTGATCCTTTGATTCCACTTTTATGTAATAGACTCCCTGCCGCACTTCCTGTCCCTGGCTGTTTTTCGCGTCCCACATAATTGATGTGCCCCCAAGCCCTGCCGAATCCGGCGTCTCAATGCCCGGAAGATGAATCGCATAAGGGTCACCGGCTGCAAAAGACGGCGGATTTTGAATAATCTCCCCGTTTACCACAGTATAATATTCCACGGATTTCACGGGGCCCGACGCGCGCATAACCTCCATCTGCCTTACAACCTCGCCCGCCTCGTTGTAAACGCTGATTGTAACCAGATAAGGATACGGCGGCATTGTGGCTGTTATTGTAGGCGTAAACGTTACCGTTGAAGTGGGCGTTGCAGTAGGCGTCGCTGTAAAGGTCGGCGTCGCTGTCATTGTATATGTGGGCGACATGGTCGAAGTAAAAGTCGGAGTGGCTGTAAAGGTCGGCGTCGCTGTCATTGTATATGTGGGCGACATGGTCGAAGTAAAGGTCGGCGTCGCAGTAAACGTAGGCGTGGCTGTAGGCGTCGCCGTATAAGTGGGCGTGGCTGTCGGAGTGTCTGTCGGCGTGTTTTCAGACGTCTCTGTTACGGTTGGAGTGGCAGTGCGGGTAGATGTTGATGTGGGCGTGGCTGTGAGCGTTGGCGTGGCTGTGCGTGTATCCGTCGACGTGCGCGTAGGCGTAGCTGTCGGCGTAGCCGTAAATGTCTGTGTAATTGTCTGTGTGACGGTAAATGTGTCATCCGACGGCGTTATTGTAAACGTGATTGTAGAAGTGACCGTGCGTGTAGGCGTCGCTGTCATTGTAAAAGTAAACGTAGGCGTGGCTGTCCGCGTGGCCGTAGCCGTAAATGTGGGTGTCGGCGAGAGCGTGAACGTAGACGTCGGCGTGGCTGTACGCGTATCGGTGGCCGTAAATGTGGGTGTGGCCGTAGGTGTCGCGGTAAATGTCTGCGTAATCGTCAAAGTTACCGTAGCCGTATCCTCAGAGGGCGTTATTGTATAGGTAATTGACGGCGTAACCGTTCTTGTCGCTGTTGATGTAAGAGTGGGCGTGGGCGAAAGCGTAAATGTGAATGTCGGCGTCGCTGTAAATGTGGGCGTAGGCGACATTGTAAAGGTAAATGTCGGCGTCGCTGTCCGCGTAGGCGTTGCTGTCGGCGTGGCTGTGGGCGAAGGCGTTATTGTGCGTGTCGCCGTGCGTGTCGCCGTAGGCGTTGCTGTAGGCGTTGCTGTAGGAGACGGCGTTATTGTGCATGTCGGCGTAGGCGTCCTTGTCGGAGTGGCTGTGCGGGTCGCTGTGCGTGTGGCTGTGCGCGTGGGCGTGCTGGTCGGGGTTGAGCACATAACATCCAGATACACCCAGTTTGAGTAAAGCGGCTCTGTATTGTCGCTGTCTATAAATGCCCTGTTGCTTATGGGATTGGGGGAAACAGAGCAATCCACCACGCCCCACCATGTGTATATGAGCCGCTCTGGTTTGCTATAGAGCCTAAGTTCCATCTTACGGGGTTTGTGCTTGCGTATCCAGCGCTCGCGCCTGCAAACGTGACTCCCGGCGGGATGTCATCCGATATAAAAGCGTTGGCGTTTGTCCTTGGCTGATATACCATAAAGTTGTCGTATGAGTCCCTGACCGCTGAGTCTCCCCTCTGCTCATTTACACCGGGCCGCCACGTGTTATATGCGCCGTCACAGCGCCAGTTGTTATTTGTGGCAGCTCCTGTCTGCGTATACTGTATATGCCACGTATTTGGTTCCGGGTCACCCTTTGCCCATACCCTCGCCCTGTAAATATAATCATTTCCCGACTGAATAACATCTATTCTGGTCCTGTACCATTTATTTCCAACAATATCTATTCCGTTAAACGTTGAGGGCCAAGAAGGGGTTCCTCCGGTTACAAGCTGAAACGCGAGCCTTCCGGGAGTGTTATCAATAGACAAAATCAGGGCCACAGAATAAGAAGCAGCACCTGTCTGGCCGTTGTGCCTTATTATCACCTGCGCGTCAGCGCCTTCGTATGAATAGGGCTCTATCATAACATCAGATACTATCTGTCCCGTGCAAAAGGTCTCATTTGGCCCGTCAAGAAGAAGCCCCGGATAACGCTGGTTTGCTGACGCGCTTCCCCTCAGGTAATTGTCGCCTGTTCCGCATTCATCAACCACCTCCCACGAGCCCACGTCCCCCGATCCGTCGGGTGAAAAACGCCATCCGGGCGGCGGTATTCCGTTGCCGGGAGTGCCGTAAATTGTTCCGGGCGCAAGGTTGTCAAAGGACTGGTAAGCCACCAGCCTTGAGCCGTTTATCTCGTATTCAAGCGTATACGTGACTATCTCGCCCTCCTGCAGAGTGGGCACATTCTGATATTTGTTAATTGTCAGCGCTGCGCGGCCCACTGTCATCGTGGCTGACGAATTCTTGCTGCCATGGCCCGGCATTGAGGCTGTGGCAGTGTTTGGAATATTAGTACCGATAGCGGGTGCGGGATTGTTTAATTCCATCAGTATCCATACTGTTCCCTCAGCGTATCCGGGCACACCCGCCCTGTTCGGAAAATCCCATCTTACTGTTCCTGTTGTCGCTCCCACAGCGGGCTGCAATGTTAAAAACGGCGCTCCCGGGCCTGCCCTCACAAAACGCAGGTAATTTCCCGCAGGCAGCACATCCTCTATGCGAAGCGGCCCTCCACCGTATTTATAGTCTATTGAGAAAAGCACAAGGTCGCCCGGGTCCTGCGCAACGCCCTCAAACCTCTTCCTTATCTCATACTCGGGCGGCGGCGCGGGCAGAGACCAGTTGAGCCTGGAGTGGCGGCAGGTCGAGTTGGCGTTTGCCCAGTTTGTCGAGTCCATATTATAGTTTCTTCCCACTACGTGCAGGTAAAAATTTGATACATCGCATCCCGGAAACATATTGGCGGGCGGTATCCTGAAGGTAAATGTGTGATGGACAACATGCGAGTTGCTGTTTCCGCCGCAGTCAGTGCAGTTAAATGGGCCTTGCCAGTCAGTAGGGCCGGTTCCCGCATTATAACCCATATCATTCGATGCTGTTCCGAGCCAGTATGTTCCCACAGGCCCGTTGTTGTGCACCACAAAAATCTGTCCGTTTGTGGGCGCACCCACTAAGTTGGCATGGCTGCTTATAGCCATGAGTAATGTCGCCGGATTTACATACTCGTTAATACATAAATCAAGGTCAACGGTTACTATATCTCCGAAACTCGGGTTGGGCGGATTCATGGTCAAATTTAGTATTCTTGGCTCGCCTGCCTGTACAGCAGACGCGAGCATCATTATAGAAGCGGCTATTAGTAATAAGTTTTTTACTGTTCTCTTCTTTTTCATAATCCTTCCTTGTATTAGCTGTATTTCCTGCTCCGTCCATTAACCGTTTAAATTATTAGACAAAAAAAAAGCCTTAAAGTTTCGGTCAATTAGAATAATATAGCATTTTTTAAGGCGTGTCAAGGAGTATGTGGAACCCAGAAACCGCAATAGGAACAATTGAAAAGGCCGTTTAATCCATGTATAATAACGTTATCAACGCGTTAAATACA
>OMKS01003568.1_pt1 | contig 12274 bp, 14 predicted proteins | sample 1674721 | NCBI WGS metagenome assembly OMKS01 (sample SAMN06264996, study PRJEB25208) | sediment metagenome | isolation source: hot spring sediment | place: USA: California | collected 2014-09-02 | reverse complement strand
AAGACGGCATACGAGATCTAGTACGGTCTCGTGGGCTCGGAGATGTGTATAAGAGACAGGAGACAAGGCGCCTGACACGTGCCCTACCTGCCTGCATCCCAAGCCGTATTTTGAGCTTCTTTGCGATAACTTTTAAGCAAAATAAAAAAGGAGGGAAAAGAATGGGAACAAAGGGAATTGAGATTTTGGGCGGAAACGTAAAGGAAATACTGGCTCTTCTTGAAAAGGCCTTCGCGGACGAGTGGCTGGCTTACTACCAGTACTGGCTCGGCGCAAAGGTGGCGAAAGGGCCGATGCGCGAGGGCGTAATGGCAGAGCTTATCCAGCACGCAACAGACGAACTGCGCCACGCCGGAATGGTAGGCGACAGGATTATCCAGCTCGGCGGTACGCCCGCGCTCTCGCCGAAAATATGGTATGACCTTACGAACTGCGGATATGACGCGCCTGAGGACCCTTACGTGAGGTCGCTGCTTGAGCAGAACATAAAAGGAGAGCAGTGCGCCATATCAGTATACAAGAAGATGCTCGACGTCACAAAAGACAAGGATTTTGTAACCTACAATATGGCGCTGCAGATACTGCAGGATGAGGTTGAGCACGAGGAGGATTTGCAGGCCATTGTTGAGGACATAGACATGATGGTTTCAAGGGAAATGAAAAAGTAAAATTTAAATTTGGAATTTGAATTTTAAAATGTATGGCAGGGACAGAACTGTTCCGGTATGGGTTTTGTTGTTAACTTGAAACTTGAGGAGGGCGGTGCTCGATGGCAAAAAAGAAGGCGGTAGGAAAAACCGGGAAGAAGACGGCAAAGAAAATCATTTCGCCGCACGGCGTCTCCATTGTCCTTGCGGGCGAGGCGGGGCAGGGAATCCAGTCCATTGAAACCCTGCTTGTAAATGTCCTGAAAAAAGACGGGTTTCATGTCTTCGCGACCAAGGAGTACATGTCGCGCGTGAGGGGCGGCGTAAACTCCACGCAGCTGCGCGTGTCGCAGGAGCCCGTGCGTTCTTATGTTGACAGGATGGATATATTTATCCCTCTCGACGGCGCGGCTTTTGAGAGGTACAAAAATAAAATAACAAAAGAAACAGCGGTAATAGGGGACAAAACAAAACTTGCCTATGAAAAGACAATCAACATACCTTTTAACCGGATTGCCTCGGAATTCGGCAATGCTCTTTTCTCAAATACGGTAGCAGCAGGAGCTGTGTGCGGCATTTTGGGCGGGTCTGAAGAGGCCCTTTATGATTACGTTAAGTCGGTTTTTGCCCGAAAAGGCGATGAAATAGTAAAATCAAATATCGGCGCTGCCAAAAGCGGTTATGAAATCGGAAGGGGGCTTAAAGCTGAAAAGATAGTTGATGCGGGCCCCGGGAAAAAAACCAGCACAAAGGAAAGCCTTCTCCTTGCGGGCGCTGATGCTGTGGCAATAGGCGCGCTTGCGGGCGGGTGCGATGCCTGTTTTGCCTATCCAATGACGCCTTCCACCGGGGTATTCACCGCAATGGCGGGTTACGCGTCAAAAGCAGGAATCGCGGTTGAGCAGGTTGAGGATGAGATAGGCGTGATAAACATGGCGCTCGGCGCGTGGTACGCGGGCGGCCGCGCTCTTGTATCGACATCGGGAGGAGGTTTCGCTCTTATGACAGAAGGGATATCCCTTGCGGGAATTATTGAATCGCCGGTTGTGGTACACCTCGCGCAGAGGCCGGGGCCCGCGACAGGGCTGCCTACACGGACAGAGCAGGGCGATTTAAACCTTGCGCTTTACGCCGGGCACGGCGTGTTCCCGCGAATCATACTGGCGCCCGGCGACACAAAGCAGGCGTTTGAGCTTTCTGCCGGTGCGTTTAACCTGGCGGATAAATATCAGGTGCCGGTTTTTGTGATGACAGACCAGTATTTTGTTGACACCTATTATGACACTGTGGACATTGACGCGTCAAAGGCAGAGCCTGTCAGGCACATAACAGAGACAAAAGAGGGGTACAAGAGATATGCCCTTACAAAAGACGGTTTTTCGCCGAGAGGAATACCTTCTTTCGGAAGCGGCCTTGTGTGCGCGGATTCCGACGAGCATGACGAGAGCGGCCGCATTACAGAGGATCTTGACGGCATATCAAAAAAGATGAAGGACAAGAGGTTTAAAAAGTTTGACGCGGTAAAAAAGGCGGCGCTGCCGCCCGTGTTAACCGGGCCGAAAAATTACACCCGGCTCGTTGTGGGATGGGGTTCGGTGTACAACACTGTTATTGAGGCGCTTGGCCTGCTCGGTGACAGGAACACGGCCTTTCTCTTCTTCCCTCAGGTATATCCGGTGCCTATTGCCGCGAAAAAATATCTCGAGAAGGCAAAAACCGTAATTGCTGTTGAGAACAACCAGACGGGCCAGTTCGCGGATTTGTTGTCCGCGGACACGGGCATAAACATCAGCCAAAGGATATTAAAATACAACGGCATGCCCTTTTCTGTTGAGGAACTTGTGAGGGCCCTTGTGAAAAAACCCGGAAAAGCGGCCGGGAAAAGGGGGAAAAATGGATAACATCTTTGATTACAAAACAGACACGGCGTGGTGCCCGGGCTGCGGCAATTTCGGGCTGAGGAAAATTGTAATGTCGGCCCTTGCCGAACTGGAGATTAAAAAAGAGAGCCTTGTATTTGTCTCCGGAATAGGCCAGGCAGCCAAGGCGCCGCAGTATCTTGATGTAAATTATTTTAACGGCCTTCACGGAAGGTCGCTGCCTCCTGCCGCGGGCATAAAAGCCGCCAATCCGAACCTCACTGTAGTGGTTGAGAGCGGCGACGGCGACATGTACGGCGAGGGCGGCAACCATTTTATCCACGCGATCAGGCGCAATCCTGACATAACGGTAATAGTGCACGATAATATGGTTTACGGCCTGACAAAGGGGCAGGCATCACCGACAACTCGAAAGGGGATGAAGACGCCGATTCAGGTGAACGGCGTTTTTGAGGAGCCGATAAACCCGCTTGCGCTCGCCATATCCCTTGACGCTTCATTTGTTGCGAGAGGTTCTGTGGGCGAGATGGAAAAAACAAAGGAGATAATCAAGGCGGCGATAAAGCACAGGGGTTTTTCGCTTGTTGATGTCTTCCAGGCGTGCGTGACATTCAACAAACTGAATACGCACAAGTGGTTCAAGGAAAACACATATGTGATTGATGAGTCGCATAACCCGCGCGACAGGCAGGCGGCTTTTTCCAAAGCGCTTGAGTCGTCGCCGTGGCCGCTCGGGGTATTTTACATAAATGAAAACAAGCCGGTGTTTGAAGAGGAACTTGCGCCTTATGCATCGGGAGACAGAAAGCCCCTATATATGCGCGCGCGGGGAGAGGGGCTCATAAAGGAACTGTTGTCCGCGAAAAAATAAAGGAGGAGAAAAATGGACTGGGGATTGATCATAAAGGCAAGCGGCATTACGGCAGCAACGTTTGTAACAGCCGCGTTTGTCTTCGGGTTTTTCAGGATAAAGATTGCCAACAGGCTGGTAATACACAGGAGGCTTGGGACAGCCGCTTTTATCCTGGCATTAACGCACGGCTCGATTGTTGTCTATACAAACTATTTTATGTAGAGGAGGCAGGAGATGAAAAGGTTTATTTCAGCTGTTGTTTTTACGGTTTTACTCTTTCCGGCGGCCATTACCGGCCACCCGCCGTCTGATGCGGAGTTTGAGTACAAGGCGGAGAAAAAGATGCTCAAGATCAGTATTATTCATAATGTGAGGAGCGAAAAGTCGCATTACATAAACGAGATTGAGCTTAAACTGAACGGGAAGGATATCATCAGGCAGAAGGCCTCTGTTCAGACGGATTTGAAGGGGCAAAGGGTTGTTTATGTAATTCCCGAAATAAACGAAGGCGATGAGGTGGAAGTATCCGCCAACTGCAATGTCTTCGGGAAGAAGAGTTTTAAGCATAAGATTGAGGCAGTAAAGGCCGTAAAAGAAAAATAGCCTGTTTTTTGCAGTTGGTTTTAATTAATAATAAGAATGCTGAATATGAATCAAGTTTTTATGGGGAGGCTGTCATGGATGTAAAAGAGGCAATAGAAAAGAGGCGGGCGTACCGCTCGCTTGAGCCGGTTGAGATAACCGGTGAGATTGTCATGGAGCTTGTTGAGGCTGCGAGGCTGGCGCCGTCCTGTTTTAATAACCAGCCGTGGAAGTTTGTCTTCGTGCGCTCAAAAGAGGCGCTTGAAAAAATGAAGGAAGCGCTTAATAAGGGGAACGAATGGGCGCGCGCAGCTTCCTGTATTATCGCTGTATTCGCCAAAAAAGAGTATGACTGTGTCATCAAAGAGCGCGAGTATTATCTGCTCGGAACAGGGCTCGGCCTCGGGCAGATGCTTCTCAGGGCAACTGAGCTGGGGCTTGTGGCGCATCCTATAGCAGGCTACTCGCCGGAAAAGACAGCGGAGATCCTGGGAATTCCCGAAGGGTTTAATATCATTACTCTGGTTATAGTCGGGAAAAAGAGCCCGAAAGACAATAACGGGCTCCTGAATGAAAAACAGGAAGAAGGCGAAAAACAAAGGCCTGAGAGGATGGCCCGTGAAAACATATATTCGGTTGACAGGTATGATGATAGGCTGGACACGAAGGCAGAACATTAAACAGGGTGCAGCTATATTTGATAGTGAAAGAAAAACGGGTTATGGTAGAATGGTTTTATGAGCGGAACAATTGAACAGCTTGCGATAAATACAATAAGAGCGCTTTCGATTGATATGGTGGAGAGGGCAAAATCCGGGCATCCGGGAATGCCGCTCGGCGCCGCGCCCATGGCATATACGCTCTGGGCAAAATTTTTAAAGCATAACCCCAAAAACTCCAAATGGCACAACCGCGACAGGTTTGTCCTCTCCGCGGGCCATGGCAGCGCGCTGCTTTACTCCCTACTTCATTTATTCGGCTATGAGGTATCAATGGATGGGCTGAAAAAGTTCAGGCAGTTTGGCTCTGTCACGCCGGGCCATCCTGAATACGGCCTGACGCCGGGAGTTGAGGCCACAACGGGCCCGCTTGGACAGGGCTTTGCGATGGGCGTGGGAATGGCAATAGCCGAAAAAACGCTGGCTGATTGTTTTAACAGAAAGGGGTGTAAAATAATAGGGCATCATACTTACGGTATTGTTTCTGACGGAGATTTGATGGAAGGAATTTCCTCGGAAGCGGCATCGCTCGCGGCTACTCTTAAGCTGGGTAAATTAATATACCTTTACGATGACAATGAGGTATCTATTGAAGGAGGAACAGGGCTTGCGTTCACGGAAAATGTGCGGTGCAGATTTGAGGCGTACGGATGGCACACGCGGCAGGTTTCTGACGGAAATGACATATACGCGATTGAAGCAGCCATAAGGGAAGCGAAAGAAAAAAAGGATATGCCGTCGCTTATTATAGTCAGCACAAAGATAGGATACGGCTCGCCCAAGCAAGGCACAGCCGCGGTTCACGGCGAGCCGCTCGGGCCGGAGGGTGTGAAAACAACAAAGGAATTCTTTAACCTGCCGACTGACAGGGAATTTCATGTGCCGGATGAGGTCAGGGCCCATTTTTCGGCTCTCGCGGAGGGGGGAGAAAAAGAGGAGAGAAAATGGGGGGAGGAAGTCAGGGCATACATCAGGGATTACCCGCAGGAGGCGGAGCTTCTTGATAAGTATTTAAGCGGCAACATAAACAAGGAACTGCTTAAAAACCTTGAGTTTTTTGACGCGGGGCAGAGTATTGCGACCCGGGCCGCTTCCGGAAAAACCATGAACCTGATAGAAAAGTATTTTTCCGAGTTTATTGGAGGTTCGGCTGACCTGGCCCCTTCCACAAAGACAGCGCTTCAAGGATACGGTTCGTTCGGAATATCAGGGCTCTGCTCGCGAAACATTCACTTCGGCGTCCGCGAGCATGCCATGGGAGCCATTACAAACGGCATGGCTCTTCACGGAGGGCTTATACCTTATTGCGCGACATTTCTTGTTTTTTCGGATTATATGCGGCCGGCGATACGGCTTGGGGCGCTTATGAAAACCCACTCTATTTTTGTATTCACCCATGATTCCATAGGGCTGGGTGAGGACGGGCCCACGCACCAGCCCGTCGAGCACCTGTCGTCATTGCGGCTCATACCCGGCCTTACTGTGATAAGGCCGGCAGACGCCAATGAAACAACGGCTGCATGGTATTACGCAATAGTAAATAAAAGGCCTGTAGTCCTGGTTTTTACGAGGCAGGATGTGCCCGTGCTTGACAGGGAAAAATACGGGATTTTTGAGGGAGTTCTTAAGGGGGCGTATGTTCTTGAGGGGGAAGGAGAGAGGCCCGATATAATGCTTATAGCCACCGGTTCAGAGGTTCACATCGCGCTTGACGCGGCGTCTAAGCTGAAAGAAAAGGGGATAAAACCGAGGGTTGTATCCATGCCGTCGGTGGAAATTTTTGAGGCACAGGACAGGGAATACAGGGAGAGCGTCCTGCCTGCCGGTGTTAAAAAGCGTGTTATAATAGAGGCTGCTGCCACGGGTTTCTGGCACAAATATGCCGGGGATTGCGGCGCTGTAATCGGAATCGACAGGTTTGGCGCGTCAGCGCCGGGAAAGACAGTTATGGAAAAATACGGTTTCACGGCCGATAATATTGTTAATAAGTGCATTGAACTGCTGGCTGATAAAACGGGATGATATGAGGAGGAAAACATGAAGCTTGGAATGGTAGGCCTCGGCAGGATGGGTTTGAATATGACAAGAAGGCTGCTCAGGAACGGGCACAGGGTGGTTGTCTTCAATAAGTCAAAGGATAGGGTAAAAGAGGCGGTAAAGAGCGGCGCTGTGGCCGCGTCAAGCTTAAGGGACCTTGTAAAAAAGCTTTCCCGGCCCCGCGTTGTATGGTTTATGCTGCCTGCGGGCACTGTGACCGATGACTGCATAGAAAAGCTGGTTTATGTCATGTCAAAGGGAGACATAATAGTGGAGGGCGGAAACAGTTATTATAAGGACGATATCAGGCGCGCGGCTGAACTGAAAAAAGAGGGGATTCATTACATTGACGCGGGCGTCTCAGGCGGGGTTTGGGGCTTAAAGAACGGCTATTGTATTATGGCGGGCGGGGAAAAAAAGGTATTCAAACAGATTGAGCCGGCAGTAAAAACACTGGCTCCGAAAAACGGATACCTTTATTGCGGGGCAACAGGCGCCGGCCATTTTGTGAAGATGATTCACAACGCCATAGAGTACGCGATGATGGAGTCATATGCGGAAGGTTTTCAGATATTGAAGGCGTCAAAATACGGAAGCGGCCTCAGCCTTGAAAACGTGGCATCCATGTGGAACAACGGGAGCGTAATACGCTCCTGGCTGCTTGAGCTGTTAATCGAATCTTTCAGGGAGGATCCTGAACTGAAAAAGATTCAGGGATATGTGGAGGATTCGGGAGAGGCGCGTTTTACGGTCAAAGAGGCGGTTGACAGCGGCGTCGCGGCCGATGTGATAGCGGCTTCGCTTTTTAAGAGGTTCAATTCAAGGCAGGAGGATGTATTCGCGAACAGGGTGCTCGCTGCCCTGAGAAATAAATTCGGCGGGCACGCTGTGGCAAGGGCGGGTGCAAAGGCGCGTGTAAAAGGAGTGTCAGCCGGCTCTGTTACGCACGCCGCTCCTGACAAAAAAAGAAAGGCAGGACGGCCAAATGGCTGTAATATCGAATGATAAGAATACCGGGGAGTGCGAGTTAGCGGGCGCGAAACCGTGCGGGTTTATTATTTTCGGCGCGTCAGGGGACCTGTCACGGAGAAAACTTCTGCCTTCTTTGTACGGGCTCTTTAAAAAAGGCGCGGCAGGTGAGGGGTTTTATATTATCGGAGCGGCAAGGACCAGGCTGGATGACGCCGGGTTCAGGGCAAGAGCCGCCGCTGCCGTTAAAAACGTTTTTCCGGAAGAGGGCGAAGAAGAGATAAGGGCGTTTACCGATAAGTGTTATTATACCGTGATTGATTATGAGGACGGCGCCACTTACGGCCGTCTAAGGGACAAAATAGAGTCGGTTAAAGGAGGGCTGAAAACAGGGGATAATATAATATTCAACCTCGCTGTCCCGCCGCTTCTTTGCGGTGTTATAACGGAGCGGCTTGGGGAAAGCGGCATGCTTAAAAAAGGCATGGAAGACAACCCCTTTCAGCGGCTGATGATTGAAAAGCCGTTTGGCAGGGATTTTGAAAGCGCGGTAAGGCTTAACAATACAATACTGAAATATGCAGATGACAGGCAGGTTTACAGGATAGACCACTATCTGGGAAAAAACACCGTTCAGAACATACTTGTATTCAGGTTTGCCAATATCTTGTTTGAGCCGGTATGGAACCGGGAGAATGTTGACAATGTTCAGATTTCAGTTCTAGAAAAAGAAGGAATAGGGAACAGGGCGGGGTATTTTGAGCAGGCCGGGCTTATAAGGGATATGCTGCAAAACCATATGCTGCAGCTTCTTGCGCTGACAGCCATGGAAAAACCGCTGTCGCTTCAGGCTGACGCGGTCAGGGATGAAAAGGTAAAAATAATACGGTCGTTGCGCAGGTTTTCCGCCGAAACAATGGCCGCGCATATAATAAGAGGGCAGTACAGGGAAGGAACCATTGACGGAGTGAACGCAAGGGGATACAGGGACGAAGAGGGGGTAAATAAAGGGTCCTGTACGGAGACGTTTTTCGCGGCCAAGTTTTTTATTGATAATGAGCGGTGGAAAGACACGCCCTTTTATCTGAAGGCGGGCAAGGCGCTGGCAAAGAAAGAGGCAAAAATAACGGTTGTTTTTAAAGAGGGAAAAGAGTGCCTTTTCTGCGGCAACGGAATGAAGCACCGCGCGAACGTCCTGACTTTCGCCATAAGCCCGGAACAGGGAGTATCACTGAGGTTTATTGCCAAGGTGCCGGGCTCGAAGATGTGCCTGAGCCCTCTTGATATGAGGTTTAACTACAGCGACTATTACGGAACCGAGGCGGCTGAGGATTACGAGACAATCATACTTGACTGCATGAGGGGCGATCAGACGCTCTTTTGGAGAAAGGACGATATAGAGGAGTCATGGAAAATTCTGACACCGGTGCTTAAAAAGTGGGAGACGTGCGCCGCGGACGAGAAGGAAAAGATGACCTTCTTCTACAGCGCCGGAAAAGAGCCGGCTGCTGCGGAGGAATTCATAAAAAAAGACGGCAGAGAGTGGCTGTGAAAAAGAGGAGATTCGGGTGGATATAAAGGAGTTTGAAGACAAGGATTTAATGGCAGAGAGGGCTGCCGGCTTTATAGCTGAGAAAGCCCGATTTGAAATAGCGGAAAGCGGGTTTTTTTCCATGGCGCTGTCAGGGGGTAATTCCCCGCGGGAGATTTACACAAGGCTTGCTGACGAAAACAGGGGCATTGACTGGAAAAAGGTATATGTGTTCTGGGGCGATGACAGGTATATACCGCATGACAACAGGGAATCAAATTACAACATGGCGTATGAAACGCTGCTTTCAAAAGTGAAAATTCCGGCTCATAATATTTACAGGATACCGACCGAAGTTACGCCGATTGGGGACGCGGCGGAATTGTACGAGCGTATAATGCGAAAGTTTTTCGCGTCCATGAAAGCGATTGACGTGGAAAAAAAGATGCCCCGCTTCGGGCTCATTATACTCGGCGTTGGAAGGGACGGCCACACTGCATCGCTTTTTCCCGGGCACAAGGCGGTTAATGAAAAGGCGAGATGGGTTGTTAATGTAAAGGCTCACGCGAGAACCACTCTGCGGGAGAGGATAACAATAACGCTTCCGGTAATAAACGCCGCCAAAAATGTTATGTTTGTGGTCTCGGGCGAGGGCAAAGGCGGGATTATAAAGGATATTGCGGGAAGCGGGAGAAAAAAAGAGGCCTATCCCGCGTCAAAGGTCAATCCTGACAGCGGCAGGTCCGTGTGGTTTATTGACAAGAATGTATATGAGTAGGAATGTATTTAATAAACTGAAAAGTGAAAACTGAAAACTTAAAGTTAAGCCGTACTGGCGGCCTTGTGCCCGTCTAAGCGTCATGTCTTCCGGTATTTGCACTAACTTGCAAATTCCAAATTGTAAATTGCCCTACTGGAGGTGGGCCGGGGCAGGCAGCGGAGAAATTTCGCCGATTTACATCGGCGGTGAGCCTGTCCAGATGGAGACTCGTGAATATACGCGATTAGGCTTGCGCGGGTTTTAGGGCGGATTGAACGCTGATGTGCACGGGTGCTTGGGATGTCGTTGAGCAGGGAACAATACAGACGCGCCCTGAGTTCTCGACGAAATTTTCCGCTACCCGCCCCGTCCTGCGATAGTGGTTTTGTGGCAACGGTTGTTTCGTGTTCTTAATAACTTGCAAATTGTAAATTGCAAATTTAAATTGTCCTACTTGTGGCAAAGGTTGTTTTGTAATCGTATTAACTTTAAACTTTAAAATTTCAATTTTCAGTTGCCTTTATTGATGCCACCCGCCCCGTCCTGCGATGGTTGCACGTTATGGCAATACTTGTTTAGCAGCCTGTAAAAACCAGCGTCTTGTCTTTCGGCGTTTGTACCGGCTTTGAACAATATAATATTTTGTTTTTTTTAAAATTTTGTTGTATAATTGAATATGATAAAGGCATGAAAGGTTTTCAGTTAAAACGTTTTAAGGAGGCACAATATGGCAAGGCCGAGAAAAGAGGAGCGGGAAGAGAATAAAATAGACCGGCAGATAGTCAACCTTGAGGTTGACCTTTTTGTCCTTAAGCCCACGGAGTTTCTTATACTTCCGGAGACGCCGAATATTTATCTCAGCAATGAGAAGGCAAAACGTTTTTTAAGCGAACTTCAGGAGGCGATTCGCGTCGCCAAAGACGGGGTAATAATAAGGCTGCAGGGCGAAGTCAACCCGCGGGAGGATAAATCCGAGGGAGACGGGTCAATGTTTTTGAGCAGGGAGATGAAGGTAGGCGAGCTGGAAATGGGGAACTGAAAAGAGGGTTATGAAAAAGCTTATGGCCGCGTTTCTTCTGACAGTAACAATCTTAGTATTGACATTATTGTCTTTTGCGCTGTCCGCGTCCGGAAAAGAACCATTGTTATATGCCGGGGTATTGTCCGGGATTTGCGCGGTTGTTTTATTCGGTTTTTTGCTGAAAATGATACCGGCCGGGGAGAAAAAAGATGGCGTTGAGGAAGAGGAAAAACAGGATTCAGTATAAAAATTGTTTTTTTGTATCTGTTATGATTTTTGTACTTGCCGCGTCCGCTGCGGGCAATGACATGAAAACATCCCTGCTTGTATCCCCGGAACTCTCCTTTCCGCTTGTAAAATCAGCTTATGCTGTCATGCCCGGTGTTTCTGCCGGGCTAAAGATAATACAGGATAATTTTCTTTTTATCGGAAGCATAAACAGCTCGTTTGGCGCGGGTGAAGCCGCTGTGTCGGAGGGAAAACTTTACGGCATATACCCTGACGAGTGGTTTGTCGCGGAAAATGGCGGGGGAAGCGCTGTCTATTTTAATTCGGGAATATCAGCACTTTTTGGATGGCAAATAGCCTCGTTTTTTGGAGCGAGGCAGTACATAGCCGTATCTTTCGGCGGAATATACGAGAGCGAGAAGATAAAAACCTCTGAATTCTCGGGATTCGGAAGATATACCAGCGGCATTTTTCTGGCCGGCGATTTGCCGCGGATTTTCGGGATAAAGGCCTTCGGAAAAACAGGATATACACGGACCGCTTCTGTCGACAGCGTGAAGAACAAAGATGAGTTTGGCGGGTTTTTTGTCTCAATAGGAGGGGATTTTCCGTGTCGTGAGGCCGGGGCAGGTGATGCAATCTATAAATCAGGCGAAGAAAAGGGAAAAGACAAAGTGGAGGGAGAGGCATTATGGGAGTAAATATAAAATAAACCGGAGGTAAAAATGGCTGAGATTAAATGGGAGATAAAAAAGGAACTGGGCTCTATCGGAGAGGGAAAGTGGAAAAAAGAGGTAAATATAATATCATGGAACGACAAGCCGGCGAAGATTGATATACGCTCCTGGGACGCGGAACACAAAAAAATGTCCAAAGGAATAACATTCAGCAGGGACGAGGCCAAAAAACTTAAGGAACTTTTTAATTCGCTGGATCTGGACACTCTGGAGATGTAGCGGAAGGAAGAGGCAGTTTATATTTGATATTTTATATTGTATAGTTATGGAATGTAGGCGCGGACTTTAGTCCGCGGTATTTGAGTGCGAC
>OMKS01003567.1_pt1 | contig 12277 bp, 14 predicted proteins | sample 1674721 | NCBI WGS metagenome assembly OMKS01 (sample SAMN06264996, study PRJEB25208) | sediment metagenome | isolation source: hot spring sediment | place: USA: California | collected 2014-09-02 | reverse complement strand
GGATATAGGTGGCAGTGCTGACGCTGACCGTGTGGCAAAAGGCTTTGAGATCATTGTGTCTGATCCTAATGTAAAAGCAATTCTGATTAATATTTTCGGTGGGATTGTCCGTTGTGACCGTGTAGCCCGGGGAATCATTGATGCCCTGAATACGGTGGATGTTTCTATCCCCGTTGTTGTACGCCTGAAAGGAACCAACTGGAAAGAAGCGGAAGAACTGCTGAATAAGAGTCCCCTGGATTTTATTGTAGCTCATACCCTCTCGGAAGCTGCAGAAAAAGCGGTTGAAGCGGCAAAACAGGCGGGAGGATCGTTATGAGCATTATCCTGAATGAAAATTCCCGCATTGTGGTTCAGGGGATTACAGGTAAAGAAGGACGTTTCCATACTAAACTTATGCTGGAATACGGCACAAAGGTCGTGGCCGGTGTAACACCGGGAAAAGACGGACAAACAGAACAGGGGCTCCGGGTTTTTGACAGGGTTGAACAGGCAGTAAAGCAGGAGGGTGCCAACGTATCCATTCTTTTTGTGCCGCCCCCTTTTGCAGCCGACGGTATCCTTGAAGCCGCGGATGCCGGTGTGGAATGGATTATCTGCGTGACGGAAGGTATACCGGTCCGGGATATGATAACAGTGAAAGCCTGCCTTCAGAATTGTCCTGCCAGACTTATCGGACCTAACAGTCCCGGTGTGATTTCACCCGGGAAATCAAAAGCCGGTATCATGCCCGGGTTTATCCACAAAGAGGGTTCGATCGGTATAATCAGCCGTTCCGGAACTCTGACGTATGAGGCTGTTGCCCAGATTGTTGATGAGGGGCTGGGCCAGTCTACGGCAGTGGGAATCGGTGGTGATCCCATTATTGGGACACATTATATAGATTTATTGACATTATTTGAGAAGGATGAGCAGACTGAGGTGGTCCTGCTTATTGGGGAAATTGGCGGTATGGCGGAAGAAGAAGCGGGGGAATGGGCGAAAAAGCATTTCACAAAGCCACTGGCTGCATTCATAGCAGGTCAGACTGCACCGCCGGGTAAGCGTATGGGACATGCCGGCGCCATTATCAGCGGTGGTAAAGGAAAGGCTGCAGATAAAATGAAAAGTCTGAAAGAATCGGGTGTTCATGTTATTGAAAACCCTGCCTTCATAGGAAAAACATTGGGTGGTTTGCTAAACTGAAGGAGGATTTATGGAGCAGACGTTGTGTATCATCAAACCGGATGCAGTATCCAAAGGTTACACAGGTAAGATCATTGATGAAATGATTCAGGCCGGTTTTATCATTCACGGACTAAGAAAAACACGGCTTTCAGAGATTCAGGCCCGGAGTTTTTATAAAACCCATGAAGGTAAACATTTCTATGAAGCATTGGTTGCATTTATGACCAGTGGTCCCTGTGTGACACTTGCCCTTGAAAAGGAAAATGCAGTGGAGGATTTTCGTGCTCTGATCGGAAATACAGACTCCAGAGAAGCTGAAGAAGGGACTATTCGGTATAAATACGGGGAAGATAACCGGAAAAATGCAGTTCATGGCTCCGATTCATATGAAAACGCTCAGAAAGAAATTGCTTTTTTCTTTGCAAATATTGACCTTATTTAATAGTATTAATGTACGTAACAGGAGGTAATGATGAAAAAAGTGATCGTTGGAATATTTCTGCTTCTTTCCGTATTAGTGGTTTTTTCCGGATGTGCCAAAAAATATCATGGAACAGTGGGTGAAGCCATTGATGTAACTATTGATAAAAGCACGGAAAACATCACCCAGTTTCAGTGGGCATTCAAGAAAAAACCAGCCGAATCCCGTCTGGACCCCCGTGATTTCATCCCTTCAGATTATGCGGAGGCTGTCACCTTTGTCCCTGACGTTCCCGGAGCCTATGAAGTGATTGTTGTTATGATAGATGAAACCGGTAAGGAAACGGATGCCAGTTATGTGTATGAGGTGACTTTAGCTGAGGAAGCACCTTTGGCAAAGGTTGAACAGGTTGAAGAACCACTTCAGGAAAAGAAAACAGAGGTTGTCAAAGAAGAGGAATGGCAACCGGCTCCACGGCCTACACCCGAACAGAAGAAATCCTTCAGGCCGCCTGTTTCCACACCTTCTCCGGATCAATCTGCACAGGATGCAGCGAACCGGATTCCCAGCGATAAAAGCCGCTATACCATTCAGGTCTCAAGCTGGACCAGCTATGCAACAGCCCAGAAGGCGATGAAAACACTCCAGGATGCCGGTTTTGATGCCTATATCCAGAATGCCTATCTGAGCCACACAGATAAAGTGTGGTACCGGGTCAGGGTTGGGAATTTCACCAGCCGGGCTGATGCACGCAAGATAGCCCAGCAAATTAAAGATAAAACAGGCCAGGATACCTGGATTGATTATATGCGGAAAGATTATTAAGCCGGATATTCTTGTAATACCGCGCTTTCCGTCTTGACTCTTGTTCAAGGATATAATAATTTAACCGGCTTATGGAAATATATCTTTCACATATTTCCGATAAGGAAAAGTTCTTTGAATTTGAAGAGCGGTCAGAAGAGTTTGGACTTCCTACCCAATTTGGCACTGTAGGTGCAGGGATTTATATCTATACTCTGGGCGAGAAGTATTATGCCCGGGGTTGGGTGCGGGCCGACGTTCGCATGATCTGCGATATTTGTCTGGATCCTTTCACGGCACATTTTGACGAATCCTTTGAAGTGATTGTAGAAAAAGGTGCAGATACTCAGAATATTAAGGATGAAGATGAAGAAATCATCACATTACCTTCCAAAGCTCTGACGATCAAATTCAATGATTACCTGCGTGATCAGCTCTTGTTGGCTGTGCCCATTCAAAAACGATGCAAACCCGATTGTCGGGGATTATGTCCAGTTTGCGGAGCCAATCAGAACCGGGAAACCTGTTTTCATGATTCAAAAGAGATTGATCCGCAGTGGGAAACCTTGAAAAAAATTAAAGAAACAATGGAAAATCCGGAGAATTAGATGGCCAATCCAAAAAGACGACATTCACATGCACGAGGGGCAAAAAGACGAACCCATTATACGTATGACGCCCCAACCTATCAGGCATGTTCACATTGCGGTCAACCCAAGTTACCCCACCATGTATGTCCCAATTGCGGTTACTACAAGGGTAAACCGGTTATTACCCCTAAAGAAAGTTAATTATGAATTTTCTCTTGGCACAGCAATTCTAAATATGATTAAGCGGATTATTATCCGCTTTTCTGTTTGTTAAGCTGTGCAAAGGAGATGTTTTTATGACTCAGACAACGAAAACAGCCTTAATATTCCCCGGTCAGGCATCCCAGTATGTAGGTATGGGGAAAGATCTCTATCAAACGTTTAATGTTGCGAAAGAGATGTTTGAAAAAGCAAATGAGATCGTTGGTTATGATCTGGCGGATAAATGTTTTAATGGTCCTCTGTCAGATTTGACCCAGACACGGATTACACAGCCGGCGATATATACCGTTTCATCTGTTTTATTGACTCTTTTAAAAAAACTGAAATTTTCTTTCCAGGCAGTAGCCGGACACAGCCTTGGTGAATATTCCGCCCTTTATGCGGCCGGGGCTTTTTCTTTTGAGGACGGTCTCCGTCTTGTGGCTATCCGGGGTAAAACCATGCAGATTGCCGGAGAGGAATCCCCTGGTGCCATGGCTGCGATTCTGAAACTGGATCGTGAAAAGACGGAAGAAGCCTGCCAAAAAGCAGCAGAATTCGGAAAAGTGCAGATAGCTAATATCAATGCACCTACACAAATTGTGATTTCCGGTGATGTTGAGGCAGTTCAGGCTGCCATGAATTATGCAAAGGAATTGGGAGCATCCCGGGTTATTCAGCTTGATGTTAGCGGAGCTTTCCATTCCCATCTTATGGCTTCTGCAACAAAGGCACTGACTGAAGCTATCCAAACGATTACATTTCATGACCCTCAGATTCCTGTCTATTGTAATGTAGATGGCCAGATTGCCCAATCAGCGGAAAAAATCAAAAAAAACCTGATCGACCAAATCGAAAGCCCGGTTCTCTTTGTGGATCAAACCCGAAATATGATCCGTGACGGTTTCGTCAATTTTATCGAAGTCGGCCCGGGTAAGGTGATTCAGGGGCTCTTACCCAGAATAGATCCCGGTGTAACTGTTCGCGGGGCATCCAATTGTTCCGAACTTCAGGATTTATGCGGTGATCTGATGGTGATTGAATCATGCATGTAAACTTTAATGACAAAGTTATTATCGTGATCGGAGGAAGCCGTGGAATCGGTTATGCCATCGCCGAAGCTTTTTTAAAAGCAGGTGCAATGGTTTTAATCGTTGCCAAAAATCCGGACAGGCTCCGTGACGCCGCTGATAAACTTTCCCAATCAGGCAAAGTTGCTTCCCAGGCCTGTGATATTACCGATTCCGATGCAGTTCTTGAACTCTTCCAGTTTGTTGCCGATACATATGGCTGGGCAGACTGTGTGGTGAATGCTGCAGGCATCACACGGGATCAACTTATGATACGGATGAAAGATCAGGACTGGCATGATGTGATCAATGCCAACCTGAATGGGACTTTTTATGTTTGTCGTCGGGCTGCCCGTATGATGATACGGCAGAACAGAGGTTGCATTATTAATATCAGTTCGATTATCGGATTGCATGGGAATTTTGGTCAGGCAAATTACAGTGCCTCCAAGGCCGGAATGATTGCCATGACCAAATCCCTTGCGCGTGAACTGGCAGGTAAAAACATCCGGGTAAATGCGGTGGCACCCGGTTTTATTGATACGGATATGACCCGGGACTTACCGGATACCATAAAGGAATCAACCCTTGACAAAATCCCCCTCAGCCGCATGGGTATGCCTGAGGATGTGGCTGGAATTGTCCTGTTTCTGGCTTCGGATTATGCCTCATATATCACCGGTCAAACAGTGATTGTTGATGGCGGAATGACAATGTAAATTCTCAGGGTTGAATGCATTAATGATGTAAGGTGTTAAGGAGAAAAAAGAATGGCTCGCATTACTTTTGACGAACTGAAAACAAAAGTTGCAGAAAAACTCAATATTGATGAGAAAAAAATTACACCCGAAGCGCGCTTTATTGAAGACCTGGAAGCGGATTCTCTGGATACGGTTGAACTCATTATGTCACTTGAAGAAGAATACGGACTCACAATATCAGACGAGGATGCCGATAAACTCCGTAAAGTCGGAGATGTTTTTCTCTATCTGCAGTCCCACACCTGATTAAATCATCTGAAAATGTGTTTCTGTGCAGACCTTAAGGCCTCTAACGGAACAATTTTACATGACTCTTATTTCCTTGTGGAAAAATAAAATCAGCCACGGTCTGAGCCGGTTTTTCAAATCCGGTAAACAGGCACGCCTGAGTGACATATTATATCGTATATATCCCTATAGATTTCAGGATCCTGATCTGTTAAACCAGGCATTTTTACACGCATCCGCCATCAATCCGGAAACCCAGACCCGGGATGACAGCTATGAAAGGCTTGAATTTCTGGGGGACGCGGTTCTGGAACTGGTTGTGAGCCGTTTTCTTTTTTATAAGTTTCCCGATTATTCCGAAGGAAAACTGACGCAGATGCGCTCCAAGCTTGTAAACCGGACCACTCTTGCTAAAGTGTCCGAACAGTTGGAGTTCGGTGATTTTCTTATTTTAGGCCGGGGTGGTGAAAAAGACAACCTGAGAACCCTTCACTCCGTTTTATCCGATCTGTATGAATCTTATACAGGAGCTTTGTATCTTGACGGTGGCCTGCCAGTGGCTTCCGATTTTATCAATAAAACCCTTCTCATCAACCATCATAAATATATCCCGGCACAGGATACCCAGAACTATAAAGGACGGTTATACGAATACTGCCAGAAAAACGGTCTGGGTGAACCGGTGTTCAAACTGATTAGTGAAAACGGCCCCGATCATGGAAAAGATTTTGTGATAAGTGTCCTCGTTGCAGGCGACGTGTATGGTACAGGTAGCGGTAAAAACAAAAAGACCGCCGGCCAGGAAGCGGCCCGCTTTGCCCTTGGGAGAATTAAGGAAGAAGAAGAGAGGACCTGAAGAAGAGAAGGGAGAGATTTGTATGGGAGAACCTTGTGTTCACCCTGCACAGGTTATAATTCCCATTCCTCACCCAATTCAGAAATTCAATTAATCATCTTAAACTAAAAATTCAGAATTCCAGAATTCAAAATTCCCTGTTTCCCGTTTTATAAAACTGATTTTCACTCGAGAGAATGGATTCCCCAAATTGTTTTTTCCAATCCGGGAAGAAAGATATAAACTGTTCTTTTAAGGCTTTATAAATATTCTGTCTTTTATCCATTTTAATTATATCAGTGACTAGTGGTTTCATCGTGTTAAAAGAGATGCCACGGATAATGGAGCGCACCGGACCAAGAAACATGGGACTCACACTCAGCATATCAATATTCAGTCCCACTAAAAGTAGAATGGATAAGGGATCACTTGCCATTTCGCCGCAAACGGATACCTGAATATTATGCCGATGGCCGGCCATGATAATCCACTGAATTGCCCGGACCAGTACCGGGTCGTAATTACTGTAAATATAATTTACTTTCTCGTTACCCCTGTCTACCGCCAGCATATACTGGGTCAGGTCATTAGTCCCTATAGACAGAAAATCGGCTTTAGCTGCCAGTTTATCCGCCATTAAGGCGGCAGATGGTATTTCTACCAGGATTCCTGTTTCACACTTTTCATCAAAGGGAATATTTTCTTTCCGCAGTTCCTGCTTGGCCTTTTCAACATAAATCAGAGCTTCTTCATATTCTTCAAGTCTGGAGATCATAGGAAACATAATACGTACTTTCCCGTAATGGGATGTCCTGAGCATGGCTTTCAACTGTGTGATAAAAAGGTCTGGTCTGTCCAGACAAATACGGATAGCCCTGTACCCCATATTTGGGTTATCTTCATGCAGCAGCTCCTGCTCCAGAATAGAAGCCATTTTATCCCCACCCAGATCAATGGTTCTGAGTATGACCGGTTTATTTTTCATAAAACGGACCAGCTTAACATATTCCTGGAATAGTTCTTCTTCGGTAGGGGGTGTATGTTTCATGACATAAAGATATTCGGTGCGATACAAACCGATGCCGCTTCCACCTAATTCATTAAGATTTTCCAGTTCAACGGAAAGGTTGATATTGGCATCCAGTTCTACATATTTACCGTCAAGGGTTCTGGGGATGTCATCCCTGTGCTCAATATAAAAGGTATTGAGTTCTTCAATCTTTTTGATCTGATGGAGGTAGTGGTGTTCTGTCTCATGATCCGGATGAATGATTACTTCGCCATTGTTTGCATCCAGGATCAGGGTTTCACCGGCCAGGCTTTCATTGGCGATATTGGGAACACCTACGATCATGGGTATTTTCATGGACCGGGCAAGGATGGATGTATGAGATGTTGTCCCACCAATTTCGGTCACAAAGCCTTTAACATTTTCATCGCTTAAAATGATGATGTCACCGGGAGTAAGATACTTGGTCACGAGAATAACCGGTTTATCACCGTTATTAGTAAAACCATTACCTTCTTCAGACATAAGAACCCGGAGCACTCTTTGTTTCACTGCCCTTATATCCAGGATCCTGTCCTGAAAAAAAGTGGATTCACCATCATCCAGCATCTGAATATAAACATTCATGACTACACGGTAAGCAACAGGGATATGGACCAGATTTTCGGCCATATAAGTCCGTATTTCCTCATCAATATGACGGTCCATGAGTATGGATATCTGAGCATTGATCAGTTCAGCATAATTGGCACCAAGCCGTTTTTCTATCCGGTCCCGAATCAATTCCAGGTCACCCAGGACAGTTGCCCGGGCTTGTTCAAGGCGGGCCATCTCATTATCAATATCCTGGGGATTGATGTGTATTTTGGGGATAGTTTCTATTTCGTGAGGACGGTACAATAGAGCCTTCCCCATGGCAATGCCAGGGGATGACGGAATCCCTTTAATGCGTTGATATGAGCCCACTATTCCTCTTCCATGCCGAATTTATTGTCCACAAGCTCAAGAATTGCCCGGACTGCTTCTTTTTCATCGTCACCGTCTGCTTCAACCTTTAACCGGGCTCCTTTTTCTGCTGCCAGTACAAGTATCCCAAGAATGGATTTGGCATTGATCCGTTTGTTTTCCCGGATCAGAAAAATATTGGAGTTGAATTTTGCCGTAAGGGAAACTAAAGCCGTTGCCGGCCGGGCATGAAGTCCCTGACTGTTTTTTATCACAAATTCTGCGTCTGTCATTACTTTGTCCTGTTCAATATGAAGGATGAAAATGTATTCAAAATGTTTTGCTGCGGCTCCGGAAGCTGCCGGGTAATAAGACGTGTCTTTTCTGCTTCCTGCTTTATGCGGTTGACGGTCATTTCAATGACTCCCAAGGTATGGAACAATTCCCTGATACTGTTTATTCCGTTATTGAAAATATAGTCAGGCGTGAGCATAGAATCAAGAAGGCTTCTTTGTTTTTTATCTGCTGCTTTATATGCGTTAATGAGTAAATAAGTCTTCTTTTTTTCAATGAGATCGCTTCCAAGACTTTTTCCCATGTTGTCCGTACTGCTGGTGAGTTCAAGAAGATCATCTTGTAGTTGAAAGGCACGTCCTACTGCCAGTATCACCGATTCTATAAGCTCAAGATCCTTATGGGAAGCACCGCCTAATACTGCCCCGATTTTGGCTGCACCGCTGAGAAGATGGCCTGTTTTCTTTTCGATCATTGTCAGGTAAGCTTCTTCCGTCACATCTTCGGTTGTTTCAAAATCCAGGTCCAGACTCTGTCCCTCACAAACATCAAGAATAGATTGGATGAAAATCCGGTTTGCCTGGTAAATGGCAGGTGAATTTCTTTCTGTTAGGCATTTAAAGGCGAGTGTAAAAAGTGCGTCGCCTGACAGGATTCCCGTATTAAGATCCCATTTTACATGGAGGGTGGGTTTACCGTGACGCAGTTCGTCACTGTCCATAATGTCATCATGTACCAGTGTAAAAAGATGGATCATTTCTATAGCAAGGGCCGCATGAAGGCTCTCTTCCCGGCTTATTCCGTAACTATCTGCCAGGGCAGCTAAAAGTGCAGGGCGGATTCTTTTTCCGCCTCCGTCCAGGGCATACCGGACCGGTTTGTATAAATTTTCCGGTTTATCAGGCAACGGATAAGTATGTAACTGTTCGTTAAACCATGGCACGTAATTAGGATAGAATTTATTGAAATCAGTCATTTCGTCGTCTCAATATTGTTGGATTTCCCCTGAATTCCCCCATTTTTCTGCAACCTGTCAGGAACATGATTTGTTCCAGGATGGTTTTTCTTTCCTGAATGTGGTGTTTTACTCCTTCTTTCCCTTTATCCAGCCAGGTCTTATAAACAGAAGTCGCCGCCGATACAAGTTCACAACCCAGAGCCAGAGCTTTTGCCATGTCAAATCCGTCATTTATCCCGCCGCCGGCAATGGGATACATCGCCGGACAGGTATTCAAAACTGTCCGGAGACATTCAGCTGTGGGAATTCCCCAACTGTCAAAAGGATTGTAGGGACAGGTGTTCCCGTTTCTGAATCTCTCCACTTTTGCCCAGGAAGTTCCGCCTGCACCACCCGTATCGATAAAACGAATTCCGGCTTTAAAGAGGGACAGTATATCTCCGTGGGAGAATCCATGTCCCACCCCTTTGGCTATGAGTGTAAAATCTGCTGTGTCAGCCAGAGCTTTCAGCCCATCCCTGATACCTTTGAAGTCCCTGTCCCCGTCTTTCTGTATTATTTCCTGAATTTTATTGAAATGTATGGCCAGTGCGTCATAACGGCTTTCTTTCATGAAGCGGTATATTTTATTCCGGGCTTCATCCGTGCGCATCTGGGCAATGCCAATGTTGGCAACAAGAGGGACATTGGGGGCAGCATCCCGGAGCCTGTAAAAAAATTTTGTCTGTTCAGGTCTGTCCAGGGCGCACCGGACTGAACCGGTTCCCAGGGGAATTTTTTCTGATTCGGCCACATCTGCCAGATCCATGTTCAGTCTGTTCCCTTCATCAGTTCCACCTGATATGGCGGCGATCATAAAAGGATATGAGAGTTTATAGCCTAAAAAAGAAACGACTGTATCAATCTCATCAAGAGAAATGTCCGCTGTCTCATTGGGAATCCAGTCCCACGCTTCAAAACCGTTTGATTTATGTGTATCTGACAGATCAAACGCCTTGAAGAGTTTCAGATGTTCATCTTTTCTTTCTTGAATTCCCATTGAATTTCTATATGTGATGATAATCAGACAGAATTATACAGGAAAAATTTCCACTGAAACGTTTATCAATGGCCGCCTTCTTTAAGAGTGCCGAATTCCGCCAGTTTATTCATGATCAGACTTTGGATTTCTTCCAGCCGTTCCGGTGTTCTGGCTTCAAAACGGACCACAATGATCGGTTGTGTGTTGGACGCACGGACCAGTCCCCAGCCGTCTTCAAATTTCACCCGGACGCCATCAACAGTTATGCATTCATAATTCTTGCTAAAGAATTCAACAGCTTTTTCCGCAATATGGAATTTTGCTTCATCCGATTCTGCTTCCAGCCGGATTTCGGGAGTCGCCACAAATTTGGGCAGTGCATCCAGGTATGTATGCAGAGATTTGTCCGAACGGGAGATCAGTTGGGCAAAACGGGCTGCTACATAAAAAGCATCATCAAAACCATAATAACCGTCCGCAATGAATATATGGCCGCTCATTTCTCCGCCGAAAGGAGCTTTTGTCTCATACATCTTCTGTTTCAGAAGACTGTGGCCTGTTTTCCACATCATGGGTTTGCCGCCCAGGCGACGGATTTCATCCTCAAGGACCTGAGAACACTTCACATCAAAAACGATGGGAGTTCCCGGTTCTTTGATCATCTCCTGAAGGAAAATGCTCATCACCTGATCCGCCCAGATAATCCGTCCCTTATTATCTACAACTCCCACACGATCTGCATCACCATCAAAGGCAAACCCCATGTCATATTGACCGGTTTTCATTAAATCAACCAGATCTTTCAGGTTTTTTTCCACGGTGGGATCCGGGTGATGATTGGGGAATGTAGGATCGATTTCACTGAACAACTCCGTTACATCTGCTCCCAGTTGTTTAAAGAGTTCGGGACCAACCAGACCACCGGCTGCATTACCTGAATCAAGGACAATTCTCAGTGGCCGTTCAAAGTGAATTCCTGCAGTTACTTCCTGAAGATATTCCTCCTTAATACGGGAGTCAGTGGATAAAATACCTTTTCCCTCTTCAAAATCATTTCTTTCGATCAATTTTCTGATATCCTGGATTTGCTGACCGAAAAAAGCCTGTTTATTATAGGATAATTTAAATCCGTTGAATTCAGGAGGATTGTGACTTCCTGTGATCTGGACACTTGCATCCACATCCCGTTTGTAAAGGCTGTAGTAATTGAGAGGTGTTGGAAGAATACCGATGTCAATCACATGGACTCCGGTGGATAAGACTCCTTCAGCAAAGATTTTTTTCAAACGCGGAGTGGTGTTTCGTACGTCACCACTCAGGTTCAGGGATCTGGCGCCATGCCGTTTCAGCCATGTACCAAACCCTTTTCCCAGGTTTATAACCACGTCATCGGTGAAGTCCTTTTCAACCACTCCCCGGATATCATATTCACGAAAGATAAATGGATTCATGGTTTGCTCCGTTTTTTTTATTTTTCCAAATATACAATTAATAATTGATAATTGATAATTGATAATTGATAATTTAGTAGCCGGTAGCCGGTAGCCGGTAGCCAGTAGCCGGTAGATTGGTGCAGCGGGTTATTTTTGGTTATGTGTTTTGGCGTTTGTTTGTTGTTTAATCAATAATTTTGTTTAATGCTTAATATTAGATGAGTCTTGTAATATGCCTACAATGTTTTTTTTAATCTTCAGGTCTGGCAGTTCTCTCATGACTTTGTTATCTATGTTTATAATATAACAAGGAACTACCCACGGGATGAAATATATGGACTCATATCACAATTCAGGCGGGCAGCTGTTTCCATTCCTGCCAACCCCGTGAAATAATTAATTAGAATATTTCACAGGGACTGATGGATTCGGAAAGGGTTCAAAAAAAGAAAAAGCACATTTTCTTTCAATTAGTCATGGATCTCTTGAAGAATGCCGGTATTATATCATCTTATCAAAGGATTTAGGATACATTGATAT
>OMKS01003566.1_pt1 | contig 12277 bp, 9 predicted proteins | sample 1674721 | NCBI WGS metagenome assembly OMKS01 (sample SAMN06264996, study PRJEB25208) | sediment metagenome | isolation source: hot spring sediment | place: USA: California | collected 2014-09-02 | reverse complement strand
TCGTGGATGACGCCGTGGGTCCAGTGCCGGTTGCGACCCAGTAAGCCGCCGAAGGCGTTCTTCATCGCCCCGGTGACGGTGGTAAAGACGTGTGTTTTCACGGTCGGTAACTGGATGATATTGCGCCCGATGAGGAACTCGGGAATATAGACTCCCTCGGGGTAGACCCGGTCCAGCACCAGGAAGGGCTTCTTGGGTTCGTAACGGACCCACTCGTACTGAGGTTCGAAGAGGTGCACATTGCGGACACCGTATTTATCGACGACGTACTTGTGCTTGTTGTTTTGCTCGCCGACGTGGGCGTCGACGACGACGGTGTCGTTGTGCACGCCGCTCAAACCTTCGTAACCGGCTTCCTGTAATGCCCCTATGACCCCCTCCAACTGCCAGGGCGCGGTGGAACAGGCGGGATACCAGGTCTGCCAGGAGATGTTGATCTTGAGCGCCGTCTCGTTCTCCTGGGGCAACACCTGCCGGAAATCGGCCAATTCCATCAGGCGGGCGTAATCCTCCAGAACCGTCTCCGGCCTGGTTTTCAGGATCGCGACTTTTCCTTTGCCGTGATATGTGTTAGCGTTCATACAACCTCCTGAGGTAAAATCTTACGTTTTACGCGTTGACTGACTCAACTGATACGATCTTTTTTTGGGTATGGCGCAGACAATCAACCCCTCTCAGTATACTTCACTTCAAACTAACTGTCCAGTATCATTTGGGTGTGTTTCAAATGCTTTGATCGTTGTTTGTAGTAGGCGCTTCAGCGCGCTTTTACGGCGCGGAAGCGCCTACTACAAACTTGACCTCAAATGAAATGAAACGCACCCGTATCATTTGTCAAGGCGCCAGTTCAGTATGGCTTGAACAATGTTCACCGGGCTTCCTTGGCAGTCTCTCGGCGGCCTCTCGGCAACTACAATCGAACAGTGTCCCCTATTTTTCTATCTGGTGAGCGTGTGCAATTGCGAAACCCTTATTGTTTGGTATAATCAAGCTAGGGCCTAAGCAATCGAATCCTTGCCCTGCTAGCCGCCACATTATGGGGTCAATCAAGCCCATTGCCTGGGCGCATAGCCGAAACGATGATCATCGCTGAAATTCATAACCGCGCACGCAAGGTGTACACCTTGCTGGTACTCAAAACCGGTCTTGACCGGTTTTGGCCCGACGCTTTGGTGCGTTTGTCGGATGTTGTGTATCCGCACGCACTTGATGTGCCAGACGACGATTTCAATCGTCGGCAAGCTGTGCGTGAGTGCGTTTTGGCGCTGAGCCGACACTCATTCACGGGTATTGGGTTTAGACAGGAGAACGAGATGAGCGATACACAGTCAATGTCTATATTCGACGGTCACAACGATTCCCTTTTACACCTCTTTCCCGAAGGAACTGAAGATAGACGCTCTTTCCTGGTCCAGAGCAATCATGGGCACCTCGATCTCCCCCGGGCGCGTCAAGGAGGATTTGCCGGGGGGATGTTCGCTGTCTGTCCGCCGAGCGGCTCGGATTGGTCTTACGGCGGTGCACTGACCGTTTCTGCCGATGGTTACCGGGTCGATATGGCGCCAGCGATCGAGATGACCGAGGCCCGACGATTTACATTTTCGGCGCTGGCGGCCCTTTTCCGCCTGGAGGCGGCCTCTGATGGACAGATCCAGGTCGTGCGTCGTGCGGACGAGTTGGAAAGCTGTTTAGACCAGGGTGTCCTCGCCGTGGTCTTACACTTCGAAGGCGCCGAGGCCATTGATCCAGATCTGGATGCTCTATACGTTTTCTACGAGACAGGATTGCGCTCTCTGGGCATCGTTTGGAGCCGGCCCAACGCCTTTGGTCACGGCGTCCCCTTTGGATTTCCCCTTTCCCCCGACACCGGTCCTGGTCTGACGGATGCCGGACACAAACTGGTGCGTGCTTGCAATGCGCTGGGGATTTTGATCGACCTGGCCCACCTGAACGAGCGCGGGTTCTGGGACGTCGCCCGGTTGTCGGACGCGCCGTTGGTCTCTTCTCACACGGCCGCACACGCTATCTGCCCCTCGACCCGTAATCTGACCGACGAGCAGTTGGACGCCATTGGCGCGTCGGGCGGGGTTGTGGGCGTCAACTTCCAGGTGAGTGATCTCCGGCCCGATGGCCAATTTGATGATAACACACCACTGTCCGTATGGGTGCGTCACGTCAATCACATCGTGGAGCGGATAGGCGTGGAGCACGTGGCATTTGGGTCCGACTTCGATGGAGCCCGAATATCACGCGAAATCAGCGACGCGAGCGGATTGCCGAAACTCGTGGAGGCGTTGCGGGCTCACGGTTACGACGAAGCGGCCTTGCGCAAGATCGCCAACGAGAATTGGGTGCGCGTATTGCGCGATACGTGGCGTGCGTAAAAAGGATGGGTGTGTTTCAAACGATTCAAGCCTTGTTCGTAGTACGCGCGCTAGGTAGCGGCTTCAGCGCGCTTTTACGGCGATAAATCGCCTACTACAAACTTGACCTCAAATAAAATGAAACGCACTCAAAAGGGATAAACGGAGCCATTACGTTTTCGGAACGCTTCTCGAGGAGGTGATGTCTATCGACGCGAGGATGATCTGTTGCTGACGGGCGGTTTCCCGGCGTGGTCTGGAGACTGCCACACTGTCAATCGTTACCACGAATAGATTGAGAGAAGAGGAGGACAATTGTTATGAAACGCACCTGGCTTTACACGCTATTAGCAACTCTGCTCGTCGCCGCACTTGTGCTATCCGCCTGTGGCCCGCAAGAGACGCCTGTACCTGAACCGACGGAGCCAACTGAACCTATAGATGAACCGGAACCTGTGGAGGAGCCAACCGAGGAACCGGTAGAGGAGACCAAAAAATTCGTCACGATGACCTTCTTCCAGGAGCCTGACTCCTTGAACACCGCCTATTCTGGGATGTGGTACGCCAGTCTGGCGATCGACCTTTTTAACCCTGGCCTGTGGTACTGGGACGATAACCTGGAGCCCTCGTTGGAGATGGCGGCCGAGTTCCCCACCAAGGATAACGGCCTCATTTCTGAGGATGGCCTGACGATCCGGGTGCCGTTGAATCAGGATGCCAAATGGTCGGATGGCGAAGCGGTGACCGCCGACGACTTCGTCTTCACCTACGAGATGATCCTCGACCCGGCGAACACCGTGCAGAGCACCTGGCCCTACGCTGCCTACGTGGCGAGCGTCGAGGCCGAGGACGATCACACGCTGGTCATCAACTTCACCGAACCTTTTGCCCCCTGGGCGACCTCGATTTTCCAGTACGTGATGCCGGAACATGCCCTGCGCCCAGTCTACGAATCGGCGGGTTCTATTGACGAAGCCGATTGGAACCGCAGCGGCGATCCCGCCAACGGGCCCTACGTCGTCCGGGAGTGGGCGGCGGCGAGCCACATCATCTACGAAGCCAACGATCATTACTGGCGCGGTCGGCCCATCGTCGACGAGGTCCACATCCTGATCGTGCCGGATGACCAGTCGCAGATGGCGGCGATCAAGACCGGCGATACCGATATCGGCATTTTCCTCTCCTACGCCGACATCCCCGAGATCGAGCAGTTGGATGACGTCGTGGTAGATACCGTGCTCTCCGGTTACAACGAGAGCTGGTTCTTCAACCTCAATACCGACGAGACAGCGGCCGATAACGGCCACCCGGCGTTGCAAGACGTGCGCGTGCGCAAGGCCATTGCCTACGCGGTGGACTTCGACGCCGTGTGCGAGGAACTGCTGTATGGCGGCACCTATCCCCCGCTCACCAAGTGGGAGGGGACCCCCTATTCCTATCCCGACGCCGATCCCTACAAATACGACCCGGATAGGGCACGGGAACTTCTGGACGAGGCCGGTTGGGTCGATTCCGACGGAGATGGTATCCGCGACAAGGATGGCGTGGATCTCATCTTGACCTACGTCACCACCCAGGGGCGCGAGGTACGCGAGCAGACCCAGGTCGTGGCTATGCAGTACCTGGCGGACGTCGGGATTGGGATCGAGATCCAGAACGGTTCCTACGACGTCTTCTGGAACTCCTATGGCGAGGGCGGCCCCATCGCCACCGGGCAGTTCGACATCGCCCAGTGGTCCGATTCCTCTGATTTCCCTGATCCCAACGAGGATCAATGGCTCTGCGCCGAGATCCCCTCGGAAGAATCGCCCGACGGCAACAACTGGTATGGCCTATGTGACGAGGAATTGGACGCCCTCGTCCAGGCCCAGGCCACCGAGGTCGACTCTGATCGACGTATCGAGCTGTTCCACGAAATCGGACGGGTCATCAACGAGCAGGTATACTGGCTGGGCGTGTGGCACGATAATGACATCTGGACGCTCAACACGCGCCTGCAGAACGTCAGAATCTCCGGCGCCGACCCCTTCTGGAACTGCTGGGAATGGACCGTGACCGACTAACTGACGTCGTGTGAATGAATGACAGGGGGAGGGATGACCCCTCCCCCTGTTTTCCAGAACACATCGTCGGAGATCGTTTTCTGTTTCGTGATGGGAGGGTGTGATGTTTCGCTATATCGTGCGACGCCTTCTGATAGCTATTCCACAACTTATCATTATCAGCCTCATTCTCTTTATACTGGCCAATGCGATGGGAGACCCCTTGGCATCTTTCGCCGGACGCCGTCGTCCCCGGTCCGAAGACCGGGAGCGATTGAAACGCCAACTGGGCTTGGATCAACCGGTCCCGGTTCAATACCTGATCTGGCTGGTGGGCAACGATTGGATGAAGATTGACGTGGATGGCGATGGGATACCGGATGGGACCGGCACGCGGCGCGGCGTGTTACGGGGAGACTTTGGCACCTCCTTTATGGAGCGCCGGCCGGTACTGGAGATGATCGGCGAACGGGTGCCGAACACGTTGATCCTGATGCTGACGGCCGAGATCGTGATCCTGGCGCTTTCGCTCTTCATTGGGATTTATTCCGCCTTGCGCCAGTACTCCGTGCTGGACTACGTCTTCACCGCTTTTTCCTTCGTAGGTTATTCGATGCCTATTTTTTGGTTAGCCCTCATCTTGATGTACGTCTTCGCCGTGCGTTTCAAGGCATGGGGTTTGCCCTATTTGCCCACAGTTGGGATGTATGATTTATCGGTGGGGAAGACGATCCCGCAGGTTGCCCGGCACCTCGTGTTGCCGGTCGCCACGATCTCTATTATGAGCATCGCCGGTTACAGCCGTTACATTCGCTCGCAGATGTTGGAAGTCATCCACCAGGATTACATCCGTACTGCTTACGCCAAGGGATTGCCCGGTCGGCTGGTGATCGTGGGCCACGCGTTAAAAAACGCCGCGCTGCCGCTGGTCACCCTCATCGGGATGGACCTGCCATTGCTGATGAGCGGCGCCGTCGTGACCGAGTCGATCTTTGCCTGGCCCGGGATGGGACGGCTTTTCTTCAACGCGGCCAAGGATACCGACGTGCCGGTGTTGATGGGCGTTCTGTTTATGATTTCTGTGCTCGTGGTCCTGTTCCAGATCATCACCGACGTGACCTATACCTTTCTCGATCCCCGCATCCGCTACGATTGAAATTTGTAATTGAGGCTTGCAGATATGGATATGGCTACCACACAAGTAACCTGGGAAGTTTTTGAGGACAAGGCCGAGCGAGCGCCGCTCACGCCGACTCAGGTCGCCTGGCGACGCTTCCGACGTCACAAGATGGCAATGGCGGGCGTCATCATATTGACCCTTATTTTACTATACGTCACCGTGGGCGCTTTTTTTTACACCGAGGCGTATGCCAATTACAACGATCTATCCATCAGATTCTCCCCGCCATCGTGGGAACACCCCTTTGGCACCGATGGCACCGGACGAGATATCATGGCGCGCACCATCTACGGCGGGCAGATCTCCGTGCTGATTGGATTATGCGCGGTGATGGTTTCAATGACGTCCGGAGTACTGGTGGGCGCGCTCTCCGGGTATTACGGCGGCTTCCTGGACGCTGCGTTGATGCGCGTGACCGAGGCGATGTTGAACATCCCCCAGCTTTTCCTGCTCATCATCCTATCCAAGTTCCTCGGTGGGAAAGTGCCGACGTTCAACCTGCTGGGACGGACGCTCAGCGGCAGCGTCGTCATCATCGTGGTCGTCATCGGTCTGACCAGTTGGATGTACCTGGCCCGGATCGTGCGGGCGAATTTTCTCTCCCTCAAGGAGCAAGAGTTCGTGATGGCTGCCCGGTGTATCGGCGTTCGCAACCGGAATATCATCTTCGAGCACATCCTGCCCAACAGTATCGCCCCCATCGTCGTCGCCGCGACGTTGGGCGTGGCAAGCGCCATCATCAACGAGGCCTACGTCAGTTTCCTGGGGGTTGGTGTGCAGGCCCCGACGGCCACCTGGGGCAACATGCTGGATCAGGCGTACCATCACCTGGAGACGAGACCGTGGATGTGGTTCTTCCCCGGAATGTTGATTTTGTTGACGGTGCTGGGGATCAATTTCGTCGGCGACGGGTTGCGCGACGCCCTGGATCCCCGGGCATTGGCCCAATCGGAGTAGGAGGCAAGCGTGACAGCGCTATTGGAAGTTCGTAATTTAACGACTCGCTTTCATACGATGGATGGCATCGTCCACGCGGTCAACGGAATCTCCTACACGTTGGAAGAAGGGGACACCCTGGGCATCGTGGGAGAGAGTGGGTGCGGCAAGAGCGTCAGTGTACTCTCGGTGATGGGTCTCATTCCGGACCCGCCGGGCAGGATCGCCGATGGAGAGGTGCTATTCCAGGGGCGGGACCTGATTCAGTTGAGTGACCGCGAGATGCAGAAGATCCGTGGTCGGGATATTGCGATGGTCTTTCAAGATCCGATGACGTCGCTGAACCCGGTGTTGACGGTGGGATGGCAGATCAGCGAGGCGTTAGTCGTGCACCTGGGATTGGGGCAAGAGAAGGCCCGCCAGCGTTCGGTGGAGTTATTGAGACTGGTGGGAATTCCACAACCAGCGGATCGCTATAGCGACTACCCCCATCAGTTTTCCGGCGGTATGCGCCAGCGGGCGATGATCGCCATGGCGCTGGCGTGCAAGCCCAGCGTCTTAATCGCCGACGAGCCGACGACGGCCCTGGACGTGACGATCCAGGCCCAGATCATCGACCTGGTCAAGGACCTGCGGGATCAACTGGGGATGGCAGTGATTTGGATTACCCACGATCTGGGCGTCGTGGCCGGGTTGGTGGAGAAGTTGATCGTGATGTACGCCGGTTTCATCGTGGAAAAGGGGGACGTGGACGATATTTACGCCCATCCCCGCCATCCGTATACCCTGTCGTTGTTGAAATCGGTGCCTCGCGTCGACCGATCCAAGGACGAGAAGCTGGCGACGATCCCTGGGTTGCCGCCGGATCTGCTGGGGCTGCCGCCGGGCTGCCCCTTCACGCCGCGCTGTCGTTTCGCGGTCGACAGGTGCCGGCAGGAGAACCCACAGCTTGAGTTGGTGGGAACCGAGCATTCGATTGCCTGCTGGGTGGACGTGAGCACGGGGAGGGAGCGATGAGCGAAACCGGCGTCTTGGTGCAGGTCCAAAAACTCAAGAAACATTTTCCCATCACGCAAGGGATCATTATCCAGAAAGAAGTGGGCGCCGTGCTAGCAGTGGATGGCGTTACGTTCGACATCTACCAGGGAGAGACGTTGGGGTTGGTGGGGGAAAGCGGTTGCGGCAAGACGACGGCCGGCCGGACTATCCTGCATTTATATCAGCCCACCGATGGGCGGGTAGTCTTTGATGGGCAGGATCTGACAACCCTCTCGTCCGAGGAATTACGCCGTATGCGGCGCCGTATGCAGATGATATTCCAGGATCCATATGCATCGCTGAACCCACGCATGACCATCGCCCGCATCATCAGCGAGCCCCTGCGGGCGCACGATCTGGCGTCCAGGAAGGAGCAAGTGGAGCGGGTCCAGGAGTTGTTGCGCCTGGTGCGGCTGAATCCCCGTTTCATCAACCGCTATCCCCACGAGTTTTCTGGTGGGCAGCGGCAGCGCATCGGGATCGCGCGGGCGTTGGCCTCGGAACCGGAGTTTATCGTGTGCGACGAGCCGATCTCCGCCCTGGACGTATCCATCCAGGCCCAGGTAGTCAACCTGTTAGAAGAACTACAGGAAGAATTTGGATTGACCTATTTGTTCATCGCTCACGATCTGAGTATGGTGCGGCACATCTGTGATCGGGTGGCAGTCATGTACCTGGGCCGGATCGTGGAGCTGGCCCAGAAGGATGAGCTATACAATCACCCGGTGCATCCTTATACCCAGGCGCTGCTATCGGCTGTGCCCGTGCCCGATCCGCCGTTGGAGCGTAAAAGACAACGTATCCTCCTTGAGGGTGACGTCCCCAGCCCCATCGACCCGCCGCCCGGTTGTAATTTCCACACCCGTTGTCCCCGGGCCACGGATACTTGCTCGAAAGAAGAGCCCTTTTTGCATGAGGTGAAAGAGGGACACTTCGTCGCTTGTCGGGCATGTTGACGGAGTGAGTTTCGGTGTGGATGCGTGTGTGGATGACAGCGGGCTGCAATGACGCTTGTAGCCCGCTAATGCGTTGAGGCACCAGCATCCCAATCGCCCACTTTTTGAGAAGATGTGGAAGATGTTTAAGCTGGAGTTTTCCACTTAAGAATTCGGAAGTCTTCCGTCGAGTATCTCAGAGGCAAAGTTGATTGACTATCACGTCAAAATCGGCTGTTCAATGCGCCTTTTGAGACTTCCGAATTCTAATGACGATTGACTGGAAAACTCCAGGTTTAAGGTACATATATTGAGGAGATCTAGACGATGAGATCATCGACGACCGAGCGCTTGGCGGTTGTGGTTGGCGAGTTGCTCGGCGCACGAGGGATGACGTTGGGTCTGGCCGAGTCTTGCACGGGCGGGCTTATCAGTCATTGGATAACCAACGTGCCCGGCAGTTCGGCTTATTACCTGGGGAGCGTTACGGCGTATGCCACCGCCATCAAAATTTCATTGCTGGGCGTGCCACGCGACGTTCTGAATCGTTATGGAGCCGTGAGCGAGCCAACGGTATTGGCTATGGCGCGTGGCGCTCGCTGTGTCCTTGGCGCCGACATTGCTCTGGCGGTGACTGGCATTGCCGGGCCTGGCGGCGGAACGGACGAAAAGCCGGTCGGGCTGGTTTTCATCGCTTTGGCGGACGCTGGAAACGAGTGGGTGGAAAAACACATTTGGTCTGGCGCTCGATTGGCGAACAAAATCCAATCGGCCGAGGCGGCATTGGCGCTCCTCCATCAATATTTGCTGGGCCAGCCAGTGTAGAGGAATAGCGCGACATGGTAGCGACGGGAATACGTGTGCGGCAAGCGACTAACAAGATACGTGCATTCAACCCCTTGAGAGATGCCCAGGCGGTCACCGATCTGATGGCGCTGGCTTTTGGCGACTCACTGGGCGTGGATGGGGCCCTGGCATTGGCAGAAATGCAGCGGATGGCTCGCTGGCGTTTCTTGATAGGGTTGTTCTATTGCTTCAACTGGGGTTGGATGGATAGCGCCCCCGGTTTTGTGTGGGTCGAAGACGGGAAGGTAGTGGGTAACGTATCGCTGCGGCCGGGCACAGAATACGATAGCTTTTTCATCGGTAATGTGGCTGTTCATCCAGCATATCGAGGACGGGGGATCGGGCGTGCCTTGATGGATGCCGCCTTGGATGCCGTTGCGATGGCGGGAGGAGATGGATGGGTTGGGTTGGAGGTGCGCGAGGAAAACGTCGTGGCCCGTAAACTTTATGAGAAGTTAGGCTTTCGATCTGTTGGCCGCACCTTGCATTTGCTGCGGCAAGCTGGCCCGTGGGAGAACGAGGAACCTCTGCGTCACCCGGCGTTGCGTCGCGTCCAGAGCCAGGACAGCGCCGTGCTGCTTCAATTGGTGCGGGCCACCGTGCCGGCCCGACATCGGGCGCTCCTAAGCCTGAGAAAGAGCGATTATGAGGTGGGATGGGGAAGGACGTTGGATTGCTGGCTTTCCGGGCGTCGCGAGGCCTGGTGGGTCATAGAGGAAGACGCGATGATCACAGGTGCCGTGCGGGCGTTGCGAGAGCGTGGCCGTCGGGCCAATCGTCTGGAAGTCCTGGTCGCTCCTGGATGGGAGGGAGCGTTTGAGGACGTGCTGGTTCGTCAAGGACTGTCAGGCATACCCCGCCTGTGTGAAAAGATAGTCGGAATCGAATTACCCACTTCCAATCCCGCGATGGTCGCGGCCCTGGAGAAACGGGGATTCCAACCAGAGCGGGTGCTGGTGCAGATGCGTTATCATTGAGCGTCGTTGACGACGCCATTTTTCTGGAGCAGCGTCATAAAAGCTAAGGCCCCCTGGGGTTCCAGGGGGCCTATGGCCAAGGAAAGGAGGATGATTTGTGGCTGTTATTGCCACGCATCTGGCTCACATGTTAACGCAGAAGTCTGCTGTTACGTAGTGGCTAATGACATATCTCTCGTGTGACAAACTTCCTGTACAAATAGCCCTGTGATCTCCCCGTACCGATCCTCCCACTGGCCGGTCGCGCCGGGGCTTCTGCTCGTGGGTGCGGCTCTTCTCCTGGGGATGGCCGCCTCCAATCACGCTATCGCCGTCAGCGGCGACGTCGGCGGGAGCATCACCAACATCCACAGGGATGGGAACGTCATCGGCGATTGCAACGAATCAGCGATAAAGTGACAAGTGATACGTGATAGTGCCTATCCAGTGACATGCTTGTTTTTTGTGCAAGAATTTTGCATACGAAGCGCTCTTTATTGGTTTCGGCTCTGTCCGGGATAGGGGCTAGGTCGTTCCTACCCGCTGCTCGTCGCCAAAGACCTGCTGGCGCAGCCGTTCGATAAAGTCCTCGTGATTGGCCGCCTCCTCCCGCTGGGATAACAAACCCTGGAGCCACTGTAATTGCCGATCGTGATGAGCCTGCGCTTCGGCCTCGCTCTTGTAGCGCCAGTGCGCGGCGATCCCATACTCTGCCTCGCGATGCATCGCCTGGGTGCGAATCTGGAACTCGACCGGCTTGCGAGAGACGTCGGGCACCGGGTAGACGCAGGTATGCAGGGATTGGTAGCCATTGGCCTTGGGCAGGCCGATGTAGTCGTCGAAAGCACCCGGAACGGGGCGAAAGTGGGTGTGCAGGAACCCCAGCACGGTGTAACAGTCCTCCACCGACGACACGATGATCCGCAGGCCCAACCGGTCCAGGACGTCCCGGGGAGAGGCGTCCAGCCGGCACATCTTGTGGTATAGACTGTACAGCCCTTTCTTCCGGCTGTGAATTGCGCTCTTTATCCCCTGCTGCTTCAGGAGCCGCTTCGTCCCATCGGTCAGCAAGGCCAGGTAGGCCTCGTCCTCCAGGCGAGTCTCCTCCAGGCTGCGCGCCAGTTCGTCGTAGATGGTCGGTTGCAAGATGTGGAGACAGACGTCCTCCAGGCGTGTCCGGAGAGCCCCCAAACCCATCCGGTCTGCCAGGGGAACGTAGAGATCGAGCGTCTCCTGCGCCATATCCTGGCGCTCGCCGTCACCTTGATCGACCAGGCGCTCAAGCTCGGCCAGCCGCAGGCCGACCCGCAGGATCACGGCCCGCAGGTCGCCGGAAATGGAGGTGAGAAAACGCTGGAGATCCGCCTCCCGATGCGCTTCGGTGTCGGTGCGCAGAACGTCCTCTGAGAAGACCTGTTCCACCAGGGCAGCGAGCGTCTCCCCGAAACGCGACCGAATCTCGTCGGTCTTGATGCTGCCGTACTGACGCAGGGGCGCCAAAAACGCACCAGCGATCACGACGGGATCGGCTTGTTGAGACAGCAGAATGTCGGCCACGCGGGCGTATTTGGCAAAGTCCTCGTCAAAGTGCTCGGCCGCGCAATCGTGGGCTTCCAACACCAGGTCCGCCGTGGCGTCCGTGAAGAATTCTCGCACAACCTGGCGCAGATCTTTTTCGCGTTTGCTTACGTCTCTCATCTCGTTCATGTCGCTTTTTTTTTGGGGGGGGATTAGCCTATTACCCACAAAACTCGATGATCATCGTGATGGTTTCCAGACAGAGACTAATCTAGCAGTGGAGTATAAGAATCGCATTAGCGCTCCATTAGAAATTCATTAAAGTCAAGGGATAGCATTATCTTGCCCTAACCCGTACCTGCGTTATAATTAGGACTTACGCAGTTGGTAACTGCTCAGCCTACGTGTGCAGTGCGGATCACAATCCGCGTCGATGGGGCAAGGGCCATCATGGGTGGTGACG
>OMKS01003565.1_pt1 | contig 12277 bp, 13 predicted proteins | sample 1674721 | NCBI WGS metagenome assembly OMKS01 (sample SAMN06264996, study PRJEB25208) | sediment metagenome | isolation source: hot spring sediment | place: USA: California | collected 2014-09-02 | reverse complement strand
GCCACTTCCCGCTACAGTAATCGGTGGTTGAAACAAAAAATATGAGAGAAAATTCTCTAATGTGACAAAGTCAAATTTTATTGGATAGTTTCATATTACCGCCTCTGTGTTGATTGACTGCCGGTCAATATCGGCACATAAAAAAAAGGGATTACCGGGATTTCACCCGTCATGGGCACCCTTCTCGGTGAACTGCATTGATTCGTCCATCATGTCGAGCACGCCCGGCGTTATCTCCTGATACACGGACGTGACCGATCCTTTCTCGGCTCCGAGCACGCGCTCCATCATGTCGCCGGCGGCTATCATTTTGGTGCGAAGGGCATCGTCCTGCAGGTCATCTGGCGAGGACAGGAAAAACCGCATGCCGTTGAAGATGAACTCGACCGCCTCGCGGGGATACGGGGTGTCGAAGCGGCCAGTGGTGACGCCTTCCTCGACGATCTCGGTGAGCAGCGGCGTTATCTTGTCGAGGGCGCGCTGCATCCACTTGTGGTAAAACAGGCGGTTTTGTTCCTGGAGCATGTACCCGATGAGGTACGGCCTGTCTTTTTTGAGAACGAACATCTGTTGTACAAAGCGGTGGAATTTTTCCAGCGGCGTTCCATCCCCGTGCACGATGGCGCTGAGCCGCCGCCTGCTCTCCTGGACCAGGTGCTCGATGATGGCGTCCAGCACGTCTTCCTTGGAATCGAAGTAGTAGTAGAAGAGTCCGTGGGCCACGCCCACCCGGTTGACGATGTGGCTGACCGAGGTGTTCTGGTACCCCTTTTCCATGAACAGGGTTTCCGCTGCCCTGATGAATTCCTGGCGGCGTTCCCCCGGTTTTTTCACGCTGCGGGCCATGGTTTCACTGACTGACTGTCAGTCAGTAAGCGGTAGGTCATATTTATATCTTCCCTCACACTCCATCAGCGACTCAAAAATATATCAGCCGGAAGCGGTTATCACCAGCTCCCCGTGCTTCACTCCCCTCAGGGCCGTGATGCGGTCGGCCAGGGTGCGCACCCGCCCCGCCTCCCCCCGAATCACCAGCACCTCCAGGCAGGCATGCGCATCCAGGTGAACATGCAGGGTGGACAGAATCTCCGCCAGGTGGTGATGCTCCAGGTGGAGCAAATTGCTGGTGACGGTGCTGCGGTCGTGGTCATAGACAATGGTCAGGGTTCCCACCACCTCTCCCTCCTCTGACTCTGCCCGCTCCGCCAGGATAAAGGAGCGCACCAGGTCCCGGATGGCCTCGGAGCGGTTGGCATAGCCCTTGGCCCTGATGACGTGGTCAAAGTCGCGCAGCAGATCCGGCTCAAAGGAAACCCCTACTCTCTCCACGGCCATGGTAACACCATCAACCGCTAAAAGTGCTACTATTATTTTAATGTTGCTACCAAAGAATTATATGCTTCCGTGGTGTTACGAATTAAAAAATAGTGTTACGGTGATGCCGTGAAAGCAATCTTATACATAACCCTGGGGGTACTCTTTCTTACCCCGCTCCTTCCGCTCCCCTCTGCCCACGCCCACCAGCAGTCTTCCCCGCACGTGGTCTGCACCAACGCCATCCTGGCAGACTTCACTTCGCAGTTGCTGAACGGCACCCACAGCACCATTGACCATATCATGCCCGCCGGTGCCTGCCCCTCTCACTTTGACACCCGCCCCAGCGACGTGCAACGCATCGCCTCTGCCGATATCATTGTCTCCCTGGGATGGGAGCCCTGGCTCCAGGACCTCCTCGACGCCTCCGGAGCCTCCGCCGCGCTCATCACCTGTGCCGGCCTTGGCGAGTGGAACCTCCCAGAGGGAGCACGGAGCTACGTAAGCACGCTCGCCGGCCAACTGTCCGCCGTGTTTCCTGATCACCGGGACCTCATCAGAGAAAACGCTGCCTCGTATCTTCACCGCATTAACCATACGGCAGCCCATCTTCAGGAGCTGATGGCCAGCCACGGCTTCACCGGCGCCAAGGTGGTCTGCATGGAGTGGCAGCAGGCATTCGCATCGTGGCTTGGCCTCAACGTCACTGCCTCCTACGGCCCGCCGGAGAGTCTGTCCACGGGCGCCATGCTCAACATCTCCCGTGCGGCCTCCGCCCCGGGGGTCTGCGCGGTCATTGACAATCTGCAGAGTGGTACCTCCTTCGGGGCCTCTGTGGCTGCAGATGCACGGATATCCCACGTGGTTGTCACCAACTTTCCCGGTGCCATCCCCGGTACCGAAACCTATCTCCAGATGCTGGCCTACAACACCGACCAGATTGTTGCCGGCCTCTCCGCCCATGCCTACAAGCAGGGAGACATCAGCGAGTTGGAAGGCCGCATATCCTCCCTCACCCTGCAGAGGGACGTAATGCTCACTCTGACCCTTATCTGTGCCGGCCTGGCCCTCGCCTTTTTTGTTCTCTACCGGAGGAAATAGCATGGACGACACGCTGCGCCGCATCGAACGGTTTCACGGACACCTCGGCCCCTACGTGGTCATCGGCTACCGCATGGGGCTCCTGTCCAACCAGATTCTCGGCGACAATCCCTTTGCAAAAAGCGCCGTGACCTGGACCGGTACTACCCCCCCGGTATCCTGCATTATCGACGGCATACAGCTGTCCTCCGGATGCACGCTGGGAAAGGGCAACATCACCGTGCACGACGGCGGCATACCGGCGGCCCAATTCACCGATCCCGCGGGCACCTCGCTGCGCATCACCCTCAAGCCGGCCGTCCGCCAGGAAATAGAAAGCCAGGTGACGGAGGACAACATGAGGGACTACTCGGCGGATATCTATAGCCGTCACCACGACCAGCTGTTTGACGTGAGCATCGAAAAAAATGAGTGCCAACACCAGTGACCCGGCCGTTGTCCTCCGGAATATCGCCGCCGTCTACGAGGGGGAGCGCGTTCCGGCCATCTACGACATAAACTTCACCGTGAAGCAGGGAGAACTGGTATCCATCATCGGTCCCAACGGGGCGGGCAAGACCACGCTGCTGGAGACCATCAACGGCCTTCTGGCCTACACGGCCGGGCAAGGGTATGTCTTCGGCAAGGACATCGCCGTCCATTCCCGGATGTTGCGAAAGCACATCGGGTACGTCATCCAAAACTTCGACATCGATGCCCTTGCTCCCTTTCTGGCACGCGACGTGGTGATGAGTGGCCGGGTGGGGGCCATAGGTCCTCTCCGGTTTCCCCGGCCCTCCGACTGGCACGTGGTACGGGACAAGATGGAGCTGGTGGGCATGTCCTCCTTTTCCTCGCGACCGGCAGGGAAGCTGTCCGGCGGAGAATTTCAAAAACTGCTGCTGGCCAGAGCCCTCGCTCAGGAACCGCGACTGCTCCTGCTCGACGAGCCCTTCTCCCACTTGGATATCTCGGCCCGACGGCAGATGAGTGAGCTCCTCAGCCGGGTCAACCGGACCCAGGAAGTCACCATGGTGATGGTCTCCCACGACCTGCAGTCGGTGCCGGCGGCGTGCTCCCGGGTGGTGGTGATGGACAGAGGGCGCATAATCATGCAGGGAGCCAGGGAAGAAATGATTTCATCGGCGGCGGTGGCCAGCATTTTCAGAGAGGGAGACACCTGATGATAGCCCTTCCCTCCCCGCTGCTCATAACCTCGATGGCCGCCGCCCTGCTGGCCGGATTCGTCTGCTCTACGGTGGGCATCTTCGTGGTGCGGATGAACCTGTCCTCCATCGGATACTGCATGTCCCATGCCGCCTTTGCCGGTGCCGCCTTCGGCATCATGGCTGCCATCGACCCCCTCGTCGGCGCCGTCATCTTTTCTCTGGGCACTGCGCTGCTCATCGGTCCGCTGGGGGAAAAAGCAAAACTGGAGAGCAACGTCATCATCGGCTTTCTGTTCTCGGTGACCATCGCCCTGGCGTTCATCTTTCTGAGCATGATACCGGGACAGGCAGCCTCCGGTACGGCATTGCGCATTCTCTGGGGGAGCATCTTCGCCGTTACTCACCAGATGGTGCTGCTTCTGCTGCTGCTGGCAGCGGCCCTCTTGGCCTTCGTGATTCTCTTTTACAAGGAAATCGTGGCCGTTCTGTTCCATCGCAAACTGGCGGAGGCGGCCGGCGTCAATACCACCGTTTTCTATTTTGCCATACTGTTTTTCACCGCCGCCGCCGTCTCACTGTCCCTTCGCCTGGTGGGGGGCCTGCTGGTGTTCGCGCTCATCGTGAATCCTACGTCCACGGCGTACCAGTTTTTCTATGACTTCAAAAAAATCGTGGTGGCATCGCCCCTCGTCGGTATGGCCAGCTGCCTGGCGGGCTTCTTCCTTTCCCTGCTTACCGATTTTCCGGTGGGGGCCTCCATCGTCATCGTCTCCGCCGGCGGATTTGCAGCATCCATTGCCGTGTCGCCGAAACGCCGGCGCGGGGGCAGCGCCGCCAGTTGAAAGAAAGGTTTATGAAAACCTGAAGGGTAGGCATCCATGCAGGACATCAGAAAAATCGGCGTGGTTCACAACGACATGCATGAGCCAACGGACCCCTTTGAGATGCGGAAACAGGAGAGCGTCATCGAGATACACGAGCAGTACGCAGACGGGCTTTACCGCATCGAGGACAGCGACTACATCCAGGTCGTCTTCCGGTTCCATCGATCCGAAGGTTACAAGCTCAGGACGCCCACGTACAGCGGCGATGTCAAGGGTGTCTTTGCATCGCGGAGCCCGCATCGGCCGAGCGCCATCGGCGTGACCACCGCACGGCTGCTGCAGCGGGATGGCACCAGGCTGCGGGTAAAAGGCCTGGACGCCATCCACGGCACGCCGGTGCTGGACATCAAGCCGTACACGCCGACCTTCGACGAAGCAGAGCAACGGCAGGTGGCTCGCGAGCACGCGAAGGCCAGCCCTCGTTTTGAGATTATGCACCTCGTTCGCACCGGAGCGCTGGAGGAACTGCTGCTCCGGGCCGGCCAGCTTCACGGTCATTTCTGCCCCGGGCTGGCTCTGGGGGTGATGGCAGCCGCGTATGTCGTCCGGGAGATGGGCTGGGCGCCCGAGGGCATGGAACACGTCGTCGCCGTGGTCGAGACCAACAACTGCTTTGCCGACGGCGTGCAGTATGTCACCGGCTGCACCTTTGGTAACAACGCCCTGGTGTTCCGCGACCTCGGCAAAACAGCATTCACCCTGGCAGGCAGAAACGGTGAGGGCGTCCGCATCGCAGCCCGGCCACGCGAACGCCGACAGGACGAGTTCTCCCAGCTGTTCAAAACAGTCGTCAGAGACAGAGGCGGCAGCAAAGAGGATGAAGCCCGCTTCAAAGAACTGTCCCGGGAGCACTCGTTCGAGATTCTTGAGCATGATATCGAGGAGCTGTTTACCGTTGAATGCGTCGCCGTCGAGCTGCCGGCATATGCCCCCATCCATGACAGCGTTATCTGCGATATCTGCCACCAGCCAGTGATGGCAACCCGCATCGCGGGGCGGGGGAACCGGCAACTCTGCCTCTCCTGTGCCCACGCTCCCTATTATGAGCTGACCGGAGCCGGCATAGCCAGAAAGGAGAGGTAGATTCAGCCCGCACATCGCACGCAGCTTCCGCAGTACGGGCAGCGGTTGCTGCCGTCGCCGACCGGACAGCCACAGCGGGGACAGACCATGGTGAAAAAGACCTTCGACGCATATAACTGCAACCGGGGGCTGACCCACCGTTTAAATGTCTTGTCCCTCTGCCGGCTCTACAACTGCTTTTTGATGGTGCGTCCCAGCCGCTCGATGCCCTCGGTTATGTCCTCGTCGCTGGGAAACGAAAAGTTCAGGCGCATGCTGTGCTGGCCGCCGCCATTGACGTAGAAGGCCCGGCCGTGCACGTAGGCCACCTTTTCTTCCAGGGCCGCCGGAAACATGTCCCGGGTGTCGATGCTGTCCGGCAGGGTGGCCCACAAAAACATGCCTCCCCGGGGACAGGTCCAGGTGCAACCCGGGGGGAAGTACTCCTCCAGGGCTTCCAGCATGATGCTGCGCTTGCGCCTGTACATGTCGATGATGAAGGGAATATGCTGCTCCATGTGGCCTTCGCTGATGAAGCGGAGGGCCACGGACTGGGTGAGCATGGGAGTGCAGAGGTCCACGGTCTGCTTGGCCAGCTCCATCTTCTTGAGCACCGCGTCAGGGGCGATGACGTAGGCCAGGCGGAATCCGGGGGCGAGAACCTTGGAGAAGGTGGCCATGTATACCACGTGCTCGGCATGGGCCTTGAGCGGTTTCAGCGTCTCACCCTCGAAGCGCAGCTTGCCGTAGGGGTCGTCCTCCAGCAGCACCAGGTTGTGCTCTTCTGCCAGCTCCACGATGCGCCGGCGCCGCTCCGGGGACATCTCCACCCCGGCCGGGTTCTGGAAGGTGGGCACGCTGTAGATGAGTTTGCCCGGCTTTCCCTGCTCTTCGGCAGCCACGATTTTTTCCTCCAGCAGGTCCACGTCCATGCCGTCGTCGTCCACGGGCACCCCGACCATGTTGGCGCCGTAGGCCCGGAAGACGTTGATGCCGCCCAGGTAGGTGGGCAGGCCCAGGAACACGGTGTCCCCGGGGTTGATGAACACCCGGCCGATGAGGTCCAGGGCCTGCTGCGACCCCACGGTGATCAAAATGTCTTCGGCAGTGGCCCGGATGCCCTCCTTGGCCACCATGTCGGCGATGGCCTGGCGCAGGTGCTGCCGTCCCTTGGTGGTTCCATACTGGAAGGCCAGGTGGGGCTCTTCCTCCATGACATCCTCCAGAATGGTGCGGATGTGGTGAACGGGAAAGGCCTGGGGGTTGGGCAATCCCCCGCCAAAAGAGATGACGCCGGGTTTCTGGGAAACAGCCAGCAATTCACGGATTTCGGATGACTTCATCCTCTTTATGTTCTCCGAGTAGTGGCGGGCAACATCCATCGAGGGTGAATGCCCTATCTTCTTAAATGTGTTGCCTGAAAGGTGACAGCACGTAACACTATTTTGCGCCTTCAGCGCCTGCCCAACTGTAGCGGGGTTAGTCCAGCCAGTTGCCGGGAGCCAGGTTGTACATGGCCACCGTCAGCTCGTTGCTGTCCTGGGACTGCCGGCCGTGGGCCACGGCGGTGACCACATGGTTGAACAGGGAAAGCTTGGTGTACGTATGCTCGTACGGCTGGCCCTCGGCGATGCCCCGGAGGCGACCGTCGAAATAAAATTCCACCCGGCTGATGTCCTCCTGCGTATAAATCTGGGCCCGGGCCAGGGTCTGCCCCAGCACCATGGTGCGGTGGCTGTCCAGCACCATCAGCTTCCGGCTTCCCAGGTAGAGGGCACCCCGCTCCGGCTCCACCAGCCGCAGGTAGATGGACACCTCCCGGTCGGCGATGGTGGCCAGGGTGGCCGTGGCCAGCTTGCATACCTTGGTCAGGTAGCTGAAATTGACGTGCTCTATGGTGTCCTGGGCGGAGTGGTAGTAGGGATTGAACTCGTATTCCAGGAAGAAGACGCCCTCGTAGCCGTAGTTGAGGAATGACTGGTGGTCGCTCCCCGGGAAGTTTCGGTTGCGGTGGATGGACAGGTCAATGTTCTGTCCATAGATGTCCAGTACCTCCTGGGCCACGTCGGTAATCCAGGTGGAGGCTCCCTCCGCGCACAGGCGAATGGTGCTTCCGCCCTGGCTGCTCTCCGCATGACCCACGCCGTCCAGCTGCAGGTCGGCCAGGATGTATTCGTCCGCCAGATAGGCCTGGCGGGCATGGTGGGCGCTTCCATATAGCCCCTGCTCCTCCCCGGAGAAGGCCACGAACCGGATGGTGTGCCGGAACCGGTACTGGCTGAGAATCCGGGCGGCCATGAGTACGCAGGAGACGCCGGAGCCGTCGTCGTCGGCACCCGGGGATACCTCCACGCTGTCGTAGTGGGCGGAAATAATCACCGCGAAGTTGGTCTCCCCCGGCAGGGTGGCCACCACGTTGCGGCTGGACAGTCCGGCGGCCTCCCAGGGCTCATAGGACACCTCCAGCCCATAACTCTGGAACTCGTCGTAAATGAAGGAGGCCACGGCCCGGCAGGCCTCGCTGCCCGTGGGATGGGGGCCGAAATCCTGGATGGTCCGGTCGTAGCGATACAGCTCGTCGGTGTCCACGGCCTCAATGATGGCCTGAATCCGGTCCTGGCCGCTGTGGGCGGGCGTCGACAGGGAAAAAACGGGAATGGCCACCATTAGCATGACCAGCAAAGCCACTTTGCGCATACCCCGTTAAGTATGCTGTCTATTTATAATTTATTCGCCTCCGGGGCGGGCGAGGGGACACGGCGTCCGCCATCACCTGTAGGCAAACCATACCTCCTCGAACTCATCGGCCAGGGACAGCAGGGTGCCCACCGGGGCGCCGTTCAGATGCACGTCGAAGAAAGCCCGCAGGAGGGCGTTGGTGATGAAAACCAGGCGCCCGGGGTCTATGGACCCGAAGCCCAGTATGCCTCTGGGCAGCAGCGGTGCCAGGTGGGAGAGGAGAATCCCCACGTCGGTGTAGCTGTAGTGGGCGGAGCCGTTGACCTCGGCCCGGTAGGCGGAACCCTCCAGGCTGCTCCACAACTCCTGGATGTCGCTGCCTCGGGTGCGACCCTCGGCCAGCATGAGCAGCAGCGGCGTTTCCAGCCCTGCCTGGACCACCTCGCCCCGGAAAAAGCCATCCAGGGTGGCCCCGGCCCGGAAGCGAGCATCGCGCAGACACACGTCGGCGGTGGCCCCGCCCCCGAAGGAATGGCCGTACACGCCCGCCCTTTCCAGGTCCAGATGGCCGCTCAGGATGGGATGGAGGTCATTGCACCGGGTGAGGTAGTCCAGGGTGAAAAGGATGTCCCCGGTCACCGCCCGGAAGGCCCGCTGGAAGTAGAGGTCGCGCTGCTGGGCGTCACCCGGAACCGGGGCCAGTTCCACGGTCCGCCCGTCAGGGAACACGGTGATGCCGGCGATGTAGGGGTGATTGACGGCGGCCACCACGAACCCGTGGGAGGCCAGCTCCTCAATCAGGGAGGTGTAGATGGCCCGCACCCCGTCATATCCGTGGGAAAACACCAGTACCGGGAACGCCCCCGGGGCGGCATCTGCCTCCAGATAGGCATGGGTGTGAACGAAGGTGTAGGCCCGGTCCGGAATCATGAATAGGGGAATGGGGGCCCGATGCTTCAGCCAGCCAAAGGTCACGGGGTCCATGTGCTCTGCCCGCTCTCCCCGTGTCTCGCCTGCCGGGTACCACAGCTGCACCATCATCTCCCGGAAGTCTTCTTCATCCTCCGTGAACTCCTCCCCCCGGCTCTCGTCCACCAGGTGCACCGTCTGGGTGCCTATGGGATAGGGCCCGGAGGGCGCCGGCAGGAAGGACTCGTAGTGGGTTCCCTCAACCGATAGGGCTCCTCCCGTTACCGGCGAGAGCAGCCGGAGACCAAAATGGGTATCGTTTCTGGTGAGCCACCCCAGCAGCGGGCGCATCCCGCTACCGCCTGCCGCGCCCCCCACGACCAGGGGGCCGTAGAAGCGGCCGGCCAGGGTGCCGCCGTCCCCGCCGTCCTCCTTCCACTGCCCCTCGAACCGCCCCACCGTGGGCCGCCGCCCCACTGCCAGGTACCCCTCCACGGTTCCCGCTGCCTCCTGGCCCCGGTACAGGGTGCCGTTGAACCATCCATCAGCCCACATGGGCATATCCAGAGGTGCAGGGGCCCCGGGCTGGAACTCTTCACGGGGGACATTTGAAGAATACACGGGGAACCCTCCGGCAGCGGCCTGGAAAAGAAGGCCCAGCAGGAGCAGGACAGCGACCGCACGTTTCATGGACTCTATATGGCCGGGATGTACTTAATAATATCTTCAGACGGCTGGCTACGGCCTCCAACCGCCGTTGGCCGCGCAGCCGCGGGGCCCCGTCTTCCCCGCCCCGTACAAAACATTAAATACGCCGTACAAATCTTTACGGTGAGGCGAAAAAATGAATGGAAAAACCATGGGCCTGGTGGTTGTGGGATTGCTGGTCGCCACGCTTCTGCCCCCCGTGCTAGGAGTGTCCTCTGCATCTTTTTCCCTGATCGCCAGCCATCGGATTTCGGACAGCGTAGGAGTCGCCATGGATCTCCCGCCGCCGGAAAACCTTGACCTGGCGGTTGAGGAGGCCCTGGCCCGCCGCATGTCCATACGGGAGTTTACAAGTGAAGCGGTGAGCGACCAGGACCTGGGCACCCTGCTGTGGGCGGCCTACGGTCTCACCGACGGCGGGCGCACCGTCAACCCGGTGGACGGCCACCATGCGGCGGTCATCTACGTCCTGCGCCAAGACGCCATCTACCGCTACGACCCCGTCAACCATTCCCTGGTTCTCTACAGGGAGGGAGACTACCGGCATCGGGTGGCACAGTACACCGCCCCCGTCCAGCTGGGACTGACCTGGGACCTCACGGTGAGCACCGACGAAAACGCATCGGCAGCAGAAATCGGGGCCATCGGACAGAACATCCAGTTTGCAGCCAACGCCCTCAACCTGGGAACGGTGGTTACCGCCGAGATTCCCTCCCGCCTGGACAACATCGGGCTGCCCCCGCACCACAAGGGGCGGATTGTGATGCCCCTGGGTCACCCTCTGCATCCCTACGCTTTTGTGGACCGGCCCCTGTGGATATCCTTTCTGCCCCGCATATCCGCCTCGGACGGGCCCCTCACCGCCGCGCTGGGGGAGCGCAGCGAAGCCACATCCTGGAGCAGCACGCCGCTGTCCCGGGAGGAGGTGAGCCATCTGCTGTGGGCGGCCTACGGCTACTCATACTACCTGGACAAAAGCGAGCAGGGCAACAATCCGGTGAAGCGCCACCGCACGGTGCCCAGCGCCCACGGCTACTATCCCTTCCACATCTATGCGGTGACCGCCGACCACACCTGCCGGTATTTCGGCAATGTGGTGCCCATTGACCTCTGGGGGCTGCCCATCGTAACCTTTCTGTGGCCGATATGCAGGGATGACAACCGGGAGGCGGTATCGGATGCCTCTGCCCCCTACGTGAGCCGGGCGCCGCTGCTCATCATCCCGGTTCTCAGCATCCAGAAGACCGTTTCCTGGGATGACCTCTCTGCACTGCGGCTCCGGTGGATATGGACCTACGAGGCAGGGGCGGCGGCCCACAACGTGCTGCTGGAGGCCACGGCCCGGGGCTTGGCCGGCAACGTTGCCCCGGTCACCGACAGAGAGGCCATCTGCTCGCTTCTCCACCTGGACCCCGAGCACTATGACCCCATGATGGTCATACCCGTGGGGTACGCCTAGGGGGCATATGGCTCAACGGTCACCTGGCCAGCCCATTGCCTCCCTGACCAAAACCCTGGGCAGCGGCGGCCTCACCTGGCTGCGGGTGATGGTCTACGTGGTGATGGCCGTGTTTGCCGTTTTTACCGTTCTGGTGCTCTGGCTGGCCCTGGCATAACGCTGCGCAGAAAAAAATCCCGGTTTCCGGGTGCCGGGGCAGGCCGTCGACGCTAGTCGGGGGCTAGGTGCAGCCTGGGCAGAGGCTGGTGGTGGCCGCCGGGCAGCAGGCTCTCCCAGGTCAGCCAGATGCGACGGGGCAGGCTCAATGGGCCACCATCTCCTTTTCGTACCAGGCGGAGCGTAGAATCTCCCGGAGCACGGCAAAGCCCATGTGGCGGGGGATTACCTTGGCCGCTCCCGCCTCCCTCATGGCCCGGGCCCACTCGCTCTGGAAGGCAGAAAAGCCAAAAATGGTGGCCTTGGGGTCCAGGTTTTTTATCTGGCGGGTGGCCTCGATGCCGTCCATTCCGGGGAGCTTGATGTCCATGATGACGGCGTCCGGGCGCTGTCCGTTCTCCAGTGCCTCCTGATATTTGCGGACGCCTTCCTCGCCGGTGAAGGCGTGCAGTATCTTGACGTTCAGGGGCGCCAGATACAGGTCTATGAGCTCCTGGAGCGATTCCTCGTCCTCCACAACCAGCAACACTTTGGTCATACTTCCTCTTTGATTGCTATTTGCTATCAAAAGGATAATGTTTTGCTATTATATATATTTTTCTCATTTGCTCGCTACCCCGAGATTGGCAAATTTATAAATACTATATAACACTTCCTAATTTGAGCGAGCGAGAGATCCCCTGCCTTTAGGTAGGGGATGAATCGCTCTCAGCGGTTCGACAACCCTTTTTACCATACGTATTGTTCCATATTTGGACAGGCGCGCCCGCGGGGGCGGGTGCTGTGGTACCTGTCCAGAGCGTGAAAACATGGAGTTGAATAGCGGGAGCCATAGCGTTGGCCAGAGTCTGTACCAC
>OMKS01003563.1_pt1 | contig 12284 bp, 10 predicted proteins | sample 1674721 | NCBI WGS metagenome assembly OMKS01 (sample SAMN06264996, study PRJEB25208) | sediment metagenome | isolation source: hot spring sediment | place: USA: California | collected 2014-09-02 | reverse complement strand
GCAGCAATGAAAACGAATGGACGCGGTGCGCCCATTCGTGTATTCGTGCAAAATTCGTGGTTATCCCCCCGCGATCATGTGCACCACGCGTACGTCCGCGTTATCCGGCACCGGCGTCGTGTCGTAGGCATCGTGGCGCACCACCGCACCGTTGATGATGACGATGATGTGCGGGAAGGTGTAGCGCATCGCCGTCAGCACGTCGCGCACGGTCATCTCGGTGTGCCAGGGGAGGGTGTGATGTTTGTTGACAGTAATCATTGAAGTCTATAGTCCAAAGTCTAAGGTCGAAAGTCGGAAGTCATTTCATCGTCAAGGGACTTTTGACTTGGGACTTTCGACTTTGGACTTCACCACCGCAACCACGTCCGGGTAATCAATGCCCAATGCGCGCAATTTTTCCACCGTCGGCACGCCATTCTTCGTCCAGCCGCGACGGGCGTAGACGGCGTCGGTGAGCAGTTCGTATTGCGCGGTGCGGTGGGCGCGGTGGGCGGCTATTTTTTCCTGTAGCGTCAGCGTCGTCATGGCGTCGGCATCGAGGTCCAGCCACTCGCGGAGTTGCTGGTCGTAACGCTCCTGGCGCGAGAGGTACTCGGTCTCCGTCACCGGCCCCATCGAGCGGTAGGGCGTTGCGTCGTGCTCGCGCAGGCCCTTGCCCAGGCGGATGTTGAACACGCGCTGGAAGTTGTAGACGCGCTCGGACATCGCGATGAAGTCATCCGGCGTCACCTCGCGGCCCGTCACGCCACTGAAGATGTCCACGTAGTTCTGGACGTGGCCCATGATTTTCGCCGGTTCGGGCGTGTAGGCGTTCTCCGGCGGGATGACGTCGTTCCACAGCAGCTTGCAGAAGCCGCACAGCCCAAACCACGTCCGCCACATCGGGAAGTAGTGCAGCGCCTCCGCTTTGTCCTCGAAGGTCGGGAGTTGGTGGTTCACCTGATCCATAAAGATGAGCCACGCCTCGTCGTGCTGCGGCCCTTTGTTCGTCAGCCCGTAGCCGCCCTGCTGCGCCAGCGACTCTTTGGGGATGTACTCCGAGTATTCCAGCCCCTTTGCTTCCATACCGATGTCCTGCACGAACTGCGGATCGGCCCCAAAGTGCTCGACGAAATACGCCTTCATCCGCCGTATCCCCTGCCCGAAGATCAGACCGAAGCCCTCGCCGCGCGCCATCTGGTGCAGCACTTCGAGCGCGGCCTCCGCGTTGCCGGGATGCAGGTCGAGGCCGCCGGTCTTTTCCAGGTCGAGGATACCCGCTTCGTAACATTCCATCACAAACGCCATCGACGTGCCGAAGGAGATCGTGTCGATGCCATAGGCGTCGCAGTAGAAGTTGATTTCGAGGATGGCCCACGGCTCGAAGATGCCGCAGTTGCTCCCCACGCCCGCGATCGTCTCGTACTCCGGCCCATCGACGATGACGCACTGGCCCTTGTACGGCCCGGTGCGCAGCTTGAAGTTGTCCACGGCGTGCGCGCAGGCCATGGTGCAGCCGTACCAGCAGCCATCGGGCAGCCCTTGTGTGTAGCGCGCCTCCCACACCTCCCCGTTGATCTTGGGCGTCTCCGGGTGTGAGCCGTAGCGGAAGTTGTGGACGGGCAGCAGGTCGTAATCGTCCATAATCTGCACCAGGTACGACGTACCCCGGTTGCGCATGCGGTTTTGATCGGCATCGTAGGTGGTGATTTCCTTGCGCATCCGCGCGCCGGTCTCCGCCAGCCGGTCGAGGTCGGCGGGGTCATTTGTATCGCCCTTGAAGGGCGGCGTGCGCACCACCAGCGCTTTGATCTTCTTGTTCCGGAGGACGGTACCGATGCCGCCGCGCCCGGCCTGCTTATAGCGCAGTGCCTTGCGCCGGCGGTCGTAGAGGCTGAAGTTGAGGCAACCCATTAGTGCGTGCTCGGCCCCACGCCCGGCGGTGACGAACGAGACGAACGGTTTGTCCGCGTCGTTCGGGGCGAAGTGTTCCAGCAGCCACGGCCCTAGCGCGTGCGTGTCGGTAGGGCAGTCCTCCGGCGCTTCGATGAGCTGCACCACGCCTGCCGGCCCGTCTACATACACGATCACTTCCGTGTTTTCTGTGTCGTCTGTGGTTGCTTTCCCCTGCACTTCGATGGCGTCCCACCCGGCGAACTTGAGATACGGGCCGAAGTGCCCGCCCGCATTGCTGTCGATGACGATTTCTGTGAGCGGCGAGATCGACGCGGTGATGGATTTGCCGGAACCGGGATACTGGGTGATCCCACCGCACGGCCCGGAGGCGATGACGATCTCATTTTCGGGCGAGTCCCAGCGCGTGTCGTCGTTGACGCCCTGCCAGAGCAGCCACAGATCGAACCCCCGGCCGCCCGTGAACTTCGCCTTCATGTCCTCCGTGACCGGTTTTGCGGCGATTGTGCCATCCCCTACGTTGACGTAAAGTGTCTGTCCCGTATACCCGTGTTCGATGGCGGGGACAGTGTATGCAAACTCACTCAAAACGCGCGATGTGTTTTTCGACATCGTTCCCTCCTAAAGATAGTGATTGAGGATTGGGGATCAGGGACTAGGTGATGCGTACCCAATTCGCAATCCCTAATCCTCGGTTACGAATCCCCTTCCCGTTTGTTGCCTTCATGCCTAATCTGTACTATAGTTGAGCGGGGAGGATTTGGCAATGTCAGAACGTCATCATATTGCACGCGAGATTTCCCCAGTGCCAGTGGCGCGCGCGGCGCGGATATCGATTCTGGGGCTGGCCTTTCTCGTGCGCAGCATCTCACTGGACACACAAGGCTTGTGGCGCGATGAGGTCGACCAGTGGCGCTTCGCCTTGCAGTCATGGGGTGAGATGCTGCGCAATTTCACCCGCGCGGGCTGGAATGGCCCGCTCTATTCGCCGCTGATGCGCGTGTGGATCGCGCTGACGGGCGACTCCGTCTTTGCGATGCGCTATTTTTCGCTGTTGTGGGGCGTGCTGAGTGTGGTGCTGCTGTACGTGCTGGTGAAGCGCCTGCTTGACGCCACGACGTTCGGCGAGGCTGCGGCGCAGTGGAGCGCGCTGTTGCTGGCGCTGTCGCCATACATGGTGTGGTACGCGCAGGAGATCAAGATGTATACCTGGGTGCCGATGCTGGTGCTGCTCGCGCTCTACGCGCTGGATCGTGCCTGTACCCAGCCGAGTTGGCGCTGGTGGTTGACGGTATTGCTCGCGACAACACTCGCTTTCTACAGCCACCTCCTGGCGGCGTTGCTCATCCCCGTAGAGGTGCTTTGGTTCTGGCTGCACCCTCGCCGGCAGAAACGCGCTTGGCGTGGCGGCGGGGTCACGCTCGCGCTGTTGACGCTCCCTTATCTGCCGATGCTGCGCTGGATCGCGCCGCTGCTGTTCGCCGAGCGCGAGACCGGCTACCCGGCCTATTCCCTATGGCAGATGATGAAGACGCTGTTCGTCGGGTGGGCGCTGGGTGTGGCGCAGAGTCTATCGCGCAATCCACTCCCGCTCTACATCGTCCTGTTTCTGGGTGGGATAGTATTGGTAGGCATAGTGACGTTGGTGTTGCGTGACCGCATTGCGACGCTGGCTCGATTGTGGCTGTGGATGCTCGTCCCGCTGCTGCTGTTGTGGCTGGTCTCGCTGCGCGGCCCGATCTTCACCGACCGTTATCTCATCTGGGCCGCCCCGGCTTTCTACGTGCTGGCGGGAATCGGCCTGGCGACGATCCGCGATCGCTGGCGCTGGCTGATCATCATACTCTTTCTGCATACGCTGGTGCTCAACGGTGTTGGTCTCTATCGCCAGGCCACAATCCCCATCAAACCGCAATTCCAACTGGTAACGCGCCACATTGAAGCTTCCCGCGCCCCCGGCGAATTGTTGCTGTTCCAGATTCCCTACAACCACCACGTTGTGGGGTACTACGCCGAAATGCCATTGGATCCGTGGGCCGAAGCGCCGTTTACCAACTGGCGGCGGGAGGACGGTAGTTACTACGTCTACATGCCTTATGTCGATAAAGAGATGGCGGCGCTCACTTCTGATTATTCCGGCATTTGGCTGGTCTATTCGGAAGTCGCGCTGTGGGATGACCGGGAACTGGTCAAACAGTGGCTCGATGCGCACGCCCGGCTGGTCGAACAGCACTCTTACCACGGCGTGGAAGTCTTCCACTACGTTGGAGAGTTTCTGTCAACGGATTGAGTGGATTTTAGCGGAATTTTAACCGCGAATCACGCGAATTTTGTATTAGTCGGGATGATACTAAACACAAAAGCAGCAGATTTTTACCGCCGAGTGCGCTGAGTTCGCTGAGATTTTATGCTATTTCTCTGCGTCCTCAGCGTGCTCAGCGGTGAAAACTGATTTGACCGAGTGTACAATATCTTGTCGACCAGCACAGAATCACGCGAATTTTCGCTAATTTTTAGAGATTCGCGTAGATGCGCGAGATTAGCGGTTTAGTTTCAGAGAGGATTTACGATGTTGCGTCGCTTGCTCAAACTCTTTCCACCGGAAACTTTCGTCCCAATCCTGCTCGCCGTGGTGGTTGGGCTAGGCGTAGGGTTGGGGATGGCGATCTATCAATGGCTGCTGGATACGGTCGGCGCGCTGGCATTTGGGCCTGTGCAAGGCGCGTTTGGCTTCTTGGGGCGTTACGGCATCATCGTCATCCCCCTGATTGGCGGACTGGTCGCCGGTCCGTTGCTGCACTATTTCGCCCGTGAAACGAAGGGGCACGGTGTGCCGGAGGTGATGGAGGCGGTCGTGCTGCGCGGCGGGCGGATTTCACCGCAGATTGTGGTGAATGCTCTGGCCTCGGTGTTTACCATTGGGTCGGGTGGCTCGGCGGGCCGGATCGCCCCTGTGGTGCAGATCGGCGCGGGGTGGGGATCGGCTGTGGGGCGTATCTTGCGCCTCTCGCCGGAGCGTTTGCGCAATCTGGTAGCCTGTGGCGCGGCGGCAGGCATTGCGGCGACGTTCGACGCGCCGATTGCCGGGGTCTTTTTTGCCCTGGAGGTGATCTTGGGCGAGATGGAGACGCGCGCGCTGGCGACGATTGCGGTGGCATCGGTCACGGGGAGCGTGGTCGGGCGCTACTTCTTCGGCGACCGAGCCGTTTTTCCGATTCCCGATTACGCTCTGGTAGACACAGCCGAACTCCTGCTCTACGTGGGCTTGGGTTTTGCCGGCGCGCTCGTCGGCGTCTTCTTTGCTCACATCCTGGAATGGGTGACACATCTTTTCCGGCGCCGGCATTTCCCGGAGGTCTTTGAGCCGGCGTTGGGCGGACTTGTGGTTGGGCTGCTGGCGGTTTTCTTTCCTCAGGTCTTGGGGATGGGTACTCAGACCATCGAGACGGCGCTGCGCGTCGGATTCCCCTGGCATTTGATGCTGGCCCTGTGTTTCGTGAAGATTCTGGCGACGTCGTTCACATTGGGATCGGGGGGCGCGGGCGGCATCTTCGCGCCCGCGTTGTTCATCGGCGCGATGCTTGGGGGCGCGTACGGCGCGTTGATGTATCGCTGGCTGCCGGGTGTGGCCTCGGCATCGGGCGCTTACGCGCTGGTGGGCATGGCGACGGTGTTCGCCGCCACCGTCCGCGCGCCGATCACCGCCGTGTTGATCATCTTCGAAATGACACGCGATTACCGCATTGTGTTGCCCCTGATGCTGGCGACGGTGCTCAGCGTCGTCGTGGCCTCGCTGTTGGAGACGGAGAGCATCTACACCAAGAAGCTCGTCAACGAGGGCATTGACCTCCGTGCTTTCCGCGAGTTCAACGTGATGCGCTCGATCACAGTGGAGGAGGCGATGATGCCGCTCTCCGCATTGACGACCGTGGCAGCACCTGCTTCCCTGCGCGAACTGGAGCGACTTTTCGAGACCACACGCGAACGTGGGTTGCCGGTTCTGGATGCGCGCGGCGCTTTGTATGGCGTCGTGACTTTTGCCGATTTCCGGCGCGGGCGGCAGATGGAGGGGTGGAAGGAGCGCCCTGTGGCGGATATTTGTACCACTGATCCCCAGGTAGTGTTCCCTGACGAGACGCTTGAAGATGCCCTGCGCGCTTTTGGCGCAACAGGTTTTGGTTGCATCCCGGTAGTGGCGCGTCACGACGCCGGACAGTTAATCGGCCTGTTGCAGCGTGAGGACGTCATCCGGGCGTATGCGCGCGCCACGCGCGATCTCGAAGAGCGGCGTCGGCGGGCCGAGTTGTGGCAGATGCAGCGTGAATCCAAAGCGCGCCTGGTGACGTTCACACTACATCGAGGGGACGCGGCAGCAGGGAAAAAGCTCGCCGAACTCTCTCTCCCGCAGGAATGTCTGCTGGTGTCGATCCGGCGCGGCGGGCAGACGTTGGTGCCGCGCGGTGCAACGCGCCTTCTGGCAGGCGATGACGTCGTCGTTATGGCTGCGCCATCCTACGATGACGTGATCCGCGCAACTCTCGCGCAGGGCGAGGCTTCCTCTGCTTAGTGCCTACGGGATACACAACACCTGTCCGGAATGGATGAGGTGCAGGTTGTAGATGCGGTTGATCCGGGCGATATCCCAGATGTTTGCCCCATATCGCAGCCCAATGGCGGTGAGGGTTTCATACGGCTGGACAGTGTGGTAGACGCGGCAACCTGGCTCAGGCGTGGGGACCGGTGCGGGGATCAGGCTGGGATTGAACTGCCGCGTTGCCGTCGGCCCCGGTGGGACGGTGGGCCACGGCGCGTAAGGAATCGCCAGGTGGTTGCTGGCGTGAATCCTGCGCGGGTTGATCGTCGGGTTGCACGCTACAATCGCATACGGATTGGTTGCGTAGGCGCGGGCGATGGCGTAGAGCGTTTCGCCGCGCTGGACAATGTGGTATCCCTGGACGGCGACGCAATCCACGCCGAGGCTTTGCGCTGTCATAGGTTGCGTGGCGGCAGTCGCTTGCGGGACCGGTGTCGGCGGAACGGGTGTGGCAGTTGGCGGTACTGGCGTTGGTGAAAACGGAGTAGGGGTAGAACTGTCTACACTGCCGGCCTGAATGGTGATTTGCGAACCCAGGAAGCTGCAACCGATGCCATTGCCACCCTGATCGGACAGAAACAGATCATCTATCCTGACGTCGGCTTGCCCGCTGCCTATCCCTTTAAAGGTGATGCGCGCCAGCACGCCCCCGCCATTCGAAGGGGGATTGGGGGAGACTTGCTGCATAATGTACTCGATTCTGCCGTTGGCGACAACATTGGCGCCCTCCATACCACCGCTCAGAAAGTCACCTGTCGTGATCTGTGTGCCCGGTTTGTTGGGATCGGCATCGACTACCTCAAGTAGATTAGGATCGAACGTGATAAATATCTCGACGCCGTAAAGGTTGGCGATGTTTTCCACCTGCACCGTCATTTCGATGGTCTGCTCCACGCCGATGAGCGCTTCACCTGGGACAAGTTTGACCTGCGTCAAATTTTGCGCGAAAGCGCTGCTGACCCACACTGCGATGGTGACAAATGCCATAGCCGCGCTTATCCACGGGCTGTGACGTGTTCTGTGCCCTATGGTGTGCTTCTTCATCGTGCTTGTCCTCCTTTGACGCCTCGATGAAAATATCATTGTTATTATAAGGTATTTTTACAAAGATGTAAACTATTGGACGCTGTGTAGGCGCGGTCGCGACCAACCCGAGCAACTTCCAATCATGCGCAATTATACCCTTACTCTTGTCTTTTCTTAAAAGCCGGGTAAAATGCACTCAAGAGTCACTGTTGGAGAATAAGATGCCAATTACCTATAGCGAATTACATCAGGAACTTCTGGAACAGAAGCGCCATCTTACGGTGCAGTTGGAAGCGACCGCCCGCGCTGTTCGCGAGGATGGGGTGGGATACAGCAATCACATGGCCGACGTCGGCACGGAGGTCTTTGAGCAGGCGCGTGATGTGTCCCTGGCGCGCCAACTCAAGCGTTCCCTGGAAGACGTAGAGCGCGCTTTGAGCAAATTCGACGACGGCACCTTTGGTATTTGTGAGAACTGCGGGACCATTATAGAACTTGCTCGTCTGGAGGCCTTGCCCTCTGCGCGTTTGTGCATGCATTGCCAGTCTCGTCGTGAAGGGACGCGATGAACGTTGCGGCTCGCGGCCGCCTCCTGTTGTGGGGAGGAGCGGCGTTTGTTGTGGTGCTCGACCAGCTTTCTAAGTTATGGGTCGTGGGTTATTTACCTGCCTATACCCCGGTGGATTGGATTCCCCAACTCGCTTCTTTTTTTTCGTTTACCTTTGTTAAGAATACCGGCGTCGCTTTTGGCCTTTTTCCACAGTTAGGTGGCCTCTTCACCATCCTGTCCGCTCTTGTGATTGTGGGCATTCTTGTTTTCCATCGCATCATTGCCGAGAGCGATTTGTGGGTTTATGGCGGTCTGGGATTGGTGACCGGCGGTGCACTCGGCAATCTCATCGACCGCTTAGCACGCGGTTACGTGGTTGATTTTATCGACGTGAATTTCTGGCCGTTCCGTGAGTGGCCCGTGTTCAATATGGCGGATTCGGCGATTGTGGTAGGTGTGGCGATTTTGTTGCTTGACGCTTTTCTTCTCAGCGAAGAGGAGGCTGTGACCGATGCCGTCGTTTGAACGCGCGGTTGTTGAAGCGCGGATGCGGTTAGACCAATTTCTGGTGCGAACCTGGCCTGGATTGAACCGGCACTCTGTGCGGGAGAAGGTGCGTGCGGGGCAGGTGCTCGTCAATGGGCGGCCCGCCTCGAAGGCCGGACAGTACGTCGAGGTTGATGACGAGGTCGCTGTTAGCGAGGTCGCTGTTAGCGGCGTCGCTGCGGATATTGTCGCTGAAGTTGAACCGTCCTCGCTCGGCGTGAGTGTGCCAGTGCTGCCGTTGCCGGTGTTATACGAGGATGAAGCCGTGCTCGTCGTCGAGAAACTGGCCGGCGTTCCTGTGCATCGCGCATCCCGTTCTATCCACCAACCAGCACAACAGACGTTGGCGCAGCACTTGAGCGCCCTCTATCCATCGATGGCGCACGTCGGCGGTGCTGACCGTGCCGGTATCGTGATGCGGGTTGAGACGGAGGTTTCCGGCGCCGTGTTGGTCGCTAAGGATGAGACGCGCTATCATCTGTTACAGCGCCACGTCAAACATGCTCAGGTAGAACGCATCTACTCCGCGTTGGTCGAAGGACGTTTGACCGGCCAAGAGGTGATCGACCAGCCTATCGGCAATGTGAAACGCGCCCGCCAGAGGCTGGCCGTCGCGCGCGAAGGGCGTCCGGCACGGACGGCTTATCGTGGGCAACAACATTACAAAGACGAAAAGCGCGACTACTCGTTGTTAGAAGTACAGCCACAGACCTCTCGCCTGCACCAGATTCGCGTCCACCTTTCGTGGTATGGCTTCCCTCTGGTTGGTGACCGCGTTTATGGCTCGCGCCAGCAGCCACTGTTGCCTGATCGTATTTTCTTGCATTTAAGCGTGCTGACCTTCCCGCACCCGGTCACCGGGGAGCTTGTCCGCGTGGAATCGCCACTCGCACCTGAATTGTATTCCGTGTTGCGTTATCTCACCCGTCCAAAGGGTTAGTGACGCGGTTCGTAATTTGGCATCCTTGCGAAGATTCAGGCGAACCGAAAGTTCGCACACCTTCGCAAGGATGGTTTCGATGACTTTTGACGAAAGACTTTTTTGGAGGCTTCAAGATGCGTGAATTAAACATTGCTGTGGTCCAAATGGAACCTGAACTGGCGAGAATGGAAGCCAATGTTGGCAAGATGGCGGACTTCATCGTAAAGATTGCGACGGAGCAGCCGATTGATATCATCGTCTTCCCAGAACTATCGGTGACGGGGTACGAAGGGGGGCAGCGCTTTGCGCAGATGGCCCAGCGCGTTCCCGGTGCAGTGACCAACATCCTGGGACAGCACGCCACCGAGTTCGGTGTTTACGTATTGATCGGGATGGCGGTCAAAGAGAAGGTGGAGACGGTGCTTTACAACAGCGCCGTGTTGATCGGGCCGGATGGCGCTGTGGCGGGTGAATACCGCAAGGTCCATTTGCAAGCTGAAGAGCGTCTGGTTTTTCGCCCCGGCTATCGTATTGCGCCCATTGAGACCGAAGTAGGTGTCATTGGCATGATGTGCGGCTGGGATCTAACCTTCCCCGAAATCGCCCGCAACCTGGTGCTCGATGGTGCGGAAGTGCTGTTGCTGCCGGCAGCGTGGCAGGCGAAGGACGCCGATATGTGGCGCACGCTCTTGGTCGCGCGCGCTTACGAGAACGACGTCTTTATCGCGGCGGCGAATCGCATTGGCGAGGAACCGTCGTACACCTTCGCCGGGCAAAGTGCCATTCTCGCGCCTACCGGCGAGGTCTTGGCGGCGCTTGAAGAACCTGAAGAGGGCTACGTTGTGGTGCGGTTGGACCTGGACGAAATCCGCCGTCGCCGCGAGGAAACCCAGATTATGCTGGCCCGCCAACCCGGCTCTTACCGCTCGATTGTGAAAAAGTACTGACTCGCCTGACAGAAGCCAAAAACCGGGATTTTTACAAAAATCCCGGTTTTTTTTCATCTCTCCTCCCTCCCGTCTACCGTCTACTGACCACCGTCTACCGCCTTATCATAAATCCGGTACGTGCGGTAAATCTGCCCGTGCAGGTTAGTGGCAGTCTGGCGCATCGGAATGTTGGTCTCGAGCACCCACGAGAACTCGATGTGGGTGTAGCCTCGGCGTAACACAATCTTCAAATCTTCCAGAGCGAGGATGGCGTCCAGTCCGCGCCCGCGGTATTCCTCGATGAAACCGCCCGCAAATGCGCGCAGTGTGGTCACACACTTGCGCACCTTCCACCAATAAAACATCTTCGCCAGCGACCACCAATCCGGCACGCCGGGGCGCGGGTAAGCCCGGTGTAGCGCCTGATTGACATCCGGCAGGGGCAGGCTGGCTCCGATACCCTGCCCGTCTTTCTCCGCAAAGAGGACGGTTGGTGGATCAATGATGGGTTTGAGCGCGCCGACCTCGTGGGCCAGCTCGGCATCGGTAAGCGGCACAAAGCCCCAGTTCTTGGCCCACGCCGCGTTGTACAAGCGTTTGAAGAGCAGCGCATCCTGCTCGAAATTACGCATATTGATCGGGCGGAGGGTGAAGCCCTCGATCCGGTTGCGTGCTTTTTGAGCGACGCGCAGCACTTTGGGATTGAGGCCCGTTCCATCCGGCTGGATATTCGAGACGTCGGACAGGAAAGCGTAGAGGTCCTGAGCCTTCACAAAGCCCGCGCTCTCGATGAAATCAGCATAGTAGCGTGGATTGTACGTCAGCATGGCTACGGGCGGGCCGTTCCACCCGTCGACGAGCAGGCCGCATTCCTCGTTGGTCGAGAAATTCATCGGACCGCGCAGGGTATCCATCCCCTCGCTGCGCACAAAATCCTCGGCGGCTGCCAGCAATGCGTGGGCCGCTTCTTCATCCTTTAGTACCTCGAACAGCCCGAAGAAGCCGACTTTGTCATTCCAATAGGCATTGTGGTTGTAGTTAATGATGCCTGCAATTGTGCCGACAATTTTTCCATCGCGCTGCGCGGTGAAGTAGCGGACTTTAGCGTGCTGGTGAAATGGGTGTTTCTCAGGATCTAGAAACTCCATGCGTTCCGAGATGAGCGGCGGGACCCAATAAGGATCCCCTTTGTAGACTTCCCACATAAAATGGATATAAGCTTTGCGCTCTGCGGCAGTTTCGGCTGCCTGAATTGCTAATTTCCCGGGCATAATAATTCCTCCTCCCATAAAATGGCCTCGTTGTCGTGAATCGTTTGGTCAGAGCGATATCCCTCTCGAATTGGGTGTTGGCAACGAGCCAGGCTGAATGATGTGCGGATTATAGCTGTTCCTGAATTTAGGTCAATTCGGTCCAGCCAATGGAAATCTTATGCTGGGCTAATCATCTTCTAACTTCGAGCTAATCTCTTTCTAATAGACGTCTCTTATCATCACTATAGGTGCATAAGTGCACGACTGGCCCAAACAGAGGTTGTTACTGATATTGAAGCTCAAAAGGTGTTGGGAATCACTACTCAGGTCAGTCATCGAAGATCGGAGAAAGAGGATTTTACTATGGAAACAAATCGTTATACTGAAAAGGCACAGGAAGCCTTGTTGCGAGCACAAGGTTTGGCGAGCGAGCACGGTAACCCGCAGATCGATCCTGAGCATATGTTGCTGGCCCTTCTGGAACAGAGCGATGGTGTGGTGCCGCAGATCGTTCTGCGCGCCGGGGCCGATCCACAACGTCTGCGCGCCGACCTGGAAGGCGTCATCC
>OMKS01003562.1_pt1 | contig 12287 bp, 11 predicted proteins | sample 1674721 | NCBI WGS metagenome assembly OMKS01 (sample SAMN06264996, study PRJEB25208) | sediment metagenome | isolation source: hot spring sediment | place: USA: California | collected 2014-09-02 | reverse complement strand
CGTGAAAATGAACGGCATTGATATCGATGCCGTGTACCTTCGACTCCGCCCGGGCAATGGTCTCGAACATGCGGAGGCTTCGTTGGCGTACTCCGTCCGACAGGGCGGCGGCTGCCAGGATTTTTCTGATATCGTCGAGTTTCCGTTCGTGATGGCCGTGTCCCGCTCCGTCATGCTCCGGAAGTACGACATCGACCTTCGTTCCCGTGATTCCCCGGCGCGACTGTCGAGATATCGCCAGTTCGTATCCGGAAATATTGAGGGCGCGAAGCGACTCGACAAGAAATGCCGGTTCGACGCCCAGGTCAATCATGGCGCCCAGATTCATGTCTCCGCTTATGCCGGCGAAACAATCATAATACAGAATTTTCATCGGTTTGATATCTCCCTCATTGAACAGATTTTTGACACGCGCTTTTAAGCCGGCATCCGGAAAACGCCTGTCCCAGCAGTCACGGCCTGTGTATTCAAGGGAAAAATTTTAAACATCATGAACCCCTATTGCAATATTTTTCCGCTATTCGCCGCGGTCAACGCCGATTGAGCCGGCCGGCATGCTGTAAAAAATGGCATTTCATGATCCATTCGGGAAGTTCAAACGGTTGCATTTTACTACTTTTAATGAAATAACCTTGTCCGTAAAAACCGCGCGGTGACTCATATTCAGAAAAACCGCCCATTCAGAGTTCAGGAGGTTTCATTATGGACATTACGGGAAAAATCGTCGTTGTTACGGGCGGCGCAAGTGGCATAGGGCAAGCCCTTTGCAGAAGGTTCGCGGCGGAAGGGGCAAAATCCGTTATCGCCGCTGATGTCGATGAAGAAGGAGCACGCGCCGTAGCCCGCGAGATCAGGGGCGTCGCCGCGCGTTGCGACGTGCGCGACGAACAGGACGTCATCGACCTGATCGAGCGGACTGAAAATGAAATAGGACCGATAGATCTCTTCTGCTCCAATGCCGGCATCATTGCCATCGGCGGCGTGGAGGTTCCCAATGACGAATGGCAGAAAATCTGGGAAATCAATGTCATGGCACACGTATACGTGGGACGTGCACTGATTCCACGCATGATCGAACGGGGCGGCGGAGCGCTGATGATAACCGCATCAGCCGCCGGGTTGCTCAGTCAGATCGGATCGGCTCCCTATTCGGTGACGAAACACGCGGCGGTCGGCCTTGCGGAAAACATAGCCATCACGTACGGCGGCCAGGGCATTCAAACGTTCGCCCTTTGTCCCCAGGCGGTGCGTTCGAACATGACACAGCAGCATGAGGGGGGCGGCGTGGCAGCCGTGGACGGTCTCATGGAACCGGAGGAACTCGCTGACGTGGTGATACAGGGACTCCGGGAAGAAACGTTCCTCATTCTGCCTCATCCCGAGGTAAAAACCTACATGCAACGCAAGGCGGCCGATTATGACCGGTGGATACGGGGAATGCAGCGCCTTCAATCCCGCTTCCTCGAAGGGTCTCCGCTGAAGCAGCGGTAACGCGGGAAAACGGGCACGGCGGCGGCAACATACTGAAATGACATTGACAAACGAAAACGGGCGTGGTTTAAATATTTACGCTGTATTCACGTCTTTAATTAATTATTTTTCGAAGGCGGCAATGTGGCATAACGGTTGCCGCCCGGCACATGGGGCGGGGGCGTGTCGTTACGCTTACGCAACAAGTTTTCCGCCGGCACTGCCGGCGGGAGGACCTGTTTCTGCCGGGACTGAAAAAAATGATCACCACCGGCCTGAAATGGTCCTTCGTGAACAGGGATGCCCTGCCGGATCCGCTGATTTCCTGTTTCATGGCAGGTTCATCATACTCTGAAGGCAACATAAACTCTTAAAAAAAGGAGGGGCACCATGTCTGGTAGGCGTATGAAATCTTTCTCGAAGGTACTGGTCGCAACGGGTATTGTCGCTCTCGCGGGAAGTTTGTTTCTCTCCGGTTGTTCAACGACGCCCATGCAGCTCAATCCCGACATTACCGATCCCCAGCTTATTGTCAACCCTGCTTCCATACGCCTCGGCGTAGCCAATGTTGCGGGAACGGCCATCGTTTTTGAAGGATCGGGATTCAAACCGGAAGACTCGGTGTTCATATCTCTTATCGGACCCGGGGACACGGACGCGGCCCTTGCGAACGGCACCGTTGAAGCCGATGGAACATTCCGGGCAGTCGCCAGCCCGCTGGCCAAAGTAACGGGAATTCTTCGTGCCAATATAAGCGGCAGTTATGACGAGGACGGCAGTTACAACCAATTTGTGGTCCTCACGAAACCTCTGGTACCGCCCGGTGTTTATACGGCCCGCGCCACGGCGATGCTTTCCGGCCAGTCGGCTGAAACAGACTTCATTATCAAAGAAGCCGCGGGCGCCCAGCAACTGAAAGACTGGCTCGGTATAAAACTTGGGAAAATCGTCGACAAGCGGCCTCGCTAACCGCACCGTCGATGTGCAAAACAATATTATGATCGGTGGACCCGATACGGTCCACCGATCCGGCAGGACGGCGAAAAATACTTGACTTTACCGAGTGGCAACGTATGATGCGCCCCGTCGAGACGGCGGGGCGCCGGACGACAATGTGAATGAAAAAACAGGCGGTGACAGTATGTCCGCCTTTCAAGGAACTGGTTCATGCTTGTCATAGAAGACCTTCAAGTCATGATGGGCGACAAGGAGTTGTTGAAGCATATCGACCTGGAAATCCGGCCGGGAGAAACGCATATTCTCTTCGGACCCAATGGTTCCGGAAAAACCTCGCTGATCATGACTATTATGGGGTATCCCCAGTACCGGGTTACGTACGGGAAAATATATTTCAAGGGCGAAGATATCACGAACATGCCGATCGATGAACGCGCCCGCCTGGGCATCGGCATGTCTTACCAGAGACCGCCCAGCATCAAGAGTCTGAAAACCAGGCACATGGTTGAAATATGTTCCGGCGACTCTGCTGATGTCGATTCCCTGGCCGGAAGAATCAACATGACCGGTTTTCTCGACCGGGATATCAACGTGGGATTTTCCGGCGGCGAGATCAAGCGGTCGGAGTTGCTGCAGCTCATGTCACAGAAACCGGACCTGTTGCTCTTCGACGAACCCGAATCGGGCGTCGACCTGGAAAATATCGCCCTGATCGGCACCACAATTAACGAACTGCTTGAACGGGATCACACACCGACAAAAGACAAATCAGTCAAGGAGATTAAAAAACCCAGGTCACGCATGGGACTGGTCATTACGCACACGGGGTTCATACTGGACTACGTGACGGCCGACCAGGGACAAGTTCTCTATGACGGCGTACTGGCCTGCAAAAGCAATCCAGTCGAAATATTCAAGCAGATAAAATCCGTAGGCTACGAGGAGTGTGTGCGATGCGGATCCGAGACCTAGACGACAAGGCCCGCTCGGCGCGGCAAAAAGCGGCCGACCTCGGGCCCGATATAGACCTGGACTCATACACTATTGAGTCCCCTCCTCATGAAGCGATCAGCGATCTCGCACGCCTTTCTGACGGGGACAAGGAGCGCATGCTCCTCGTCGGCATAGAAAGCGACACCGGAGAACGTTCCGGTTCTTATATTCAGAAGGACGGTGTTCCGGTCTTCACTGCGTCTCTGCAAGAAGGACTCGAGATCGTTCCCATTCGGGAAGCTCTGGAAAAATTCGACTGGCTCGCCGATTATTACTGGAAGCTGATAGACGTGGACACCGATAAATACACCGCCAGGGCCAGCCTGGACCTTCATAACGGATACCTTATCAGGGCGCTTCCAGGCGCCAGTATCACTTTCCCGGCCCAGGCCTGCATGTATCTTGAAAAGGACGGGTTCAGCCAGAACGTGCACAATATTATTATCGCCGAAGAAGGATCGGAACTTCACGTTATTACGGGATGCGCGACCGCCGCGCACGTGTCCAGCGGCATCCACGTGGGCGTCTCCGAATTTTACGTCAAGAAAAACGCGAAACTGAGCTACACCATGATTCATCACTGGGCTGATAACGTCGCCGTCCGGCCTCGTTCGGCGGGCATTGTTGAAGAAGGCGGCCTGTTTCTCAACAACTATATTTGTATGAAGCCGGTCAAATCGCTGCAGACGTATCCCCGTACCTCGCTGGTCGGCAAGGGCGCCGTGGCCCGTTTCTACAGCCTTCTCGTGGGAAGCCCCGGCGGTGAGCTGGACGCGGGAGGCGGCATAGACCTGAAGGCGGAGGATACACGCGCCGAAATCATTTCCAGGGCGATTTCCAACGGGGGAAACATTTTGGCCCGTGGCGATCTCGTGGGAGAAGTGCCGGGCGCGCGGGGTCATCTCGAATGCCGCGGCCTGCTTCTCAATCAGGGCATGATCCACGCAATTCCGGAACTCGTGGGAAAGGTCGACGGCGTCGAAATGTCCCATGAAGCCGCAGTGGGAAAAATCGCCCAGGAAGAAATTTTTTATCTCATGTCGCGCGGCCTGACGGAGGACGAAGCAACAGCCACGATTGTCAGGGGATTCCTCAGCGTTGACATTCCCGGCCTTCCCGCTCCTCTGCAGAAAGAAATAGACCGCGCCGTCGATATGAACAGAGAAGACCTCTTGTAAAACCGCCGCCGGGCTCGACAAGCCGGCGAAGGCGATGCCTGTCAAGTTTTTTACCCGCCGGTCGATACTAGTATCAGAATAAACGTGGAAGGAGACGCGGTTCTATGTCTTCGGTACCTGCGACCGCACTCAGTGCCCTCGGCGCCGCAATGAATGTAATCGCCCACAACACCGCCAACGCCTGTACCGACGGTTTTGAGAAAAACCGCGTTCTTTTTCACGAGGCCCGTTCCGGCGGCGTGACAGTGTCCATAGAAGGAAACAGCGGGAAAAGGGCCCGCACGTATCCCGACCGGACGATCGAGACGGAGACCGGATCTTCAAACGTGAATCTTCACGAAGAATGCGCCCGGCTTATCACAACGCTCCACGCGTATGAAGCCGTGATCGCGACGGCGCGCGCGGAAGACGAAACGAAACACGCGCTCATGGACATCATCGCCTGACCGTGCCGTTTTTCATGATCCATCCGCGAATACCGCGAATGCTCTTGACGGCAAAAAACCGTTCCCGCTCCTGCACATCGCCGGGCAATTTTCGATAACGCGTCATGGCCGGATCCTGCCTTAGCACATCCTCGAAAATCATGTCCTCGAACAGCTTATCACTTCCACCGGCGTTCATCCGTTTTTCCACCAGTGAAACCCAGAGATCGAGCTGGTTCAGGGCGGCGTCAAAAAGACGGGCCGGGCCGTCGCAGAACCCGTAATGCGCGAAGCAGAGATGCGAAACATCAAGCGCCGCCGCTTTCAGGAGCGACGATCGGTATACGTCGTAAAAAAAGGGGGCCGGCGACGCGAGACGCAGATACGGCCCGGTTTCGTGAGGATACAGGACTCCCGCAGCCTCTCCGACAAACAGAATGTCCTCCACCCGGTAGCACCGGTGATGTGAAGCATGCCCCGGTGTTTCAACTGTTTCGAATATTCCGACCTGTTCCGCCTCGTGCTCGTCAAGAAACGCCGTCCCGGGACTGGGCTTGATATTTCCATACAGGTCGGCCACATCCCCCAGAGCTTCCCGCGAAGCGGCTGCAAGTTTCGATGGATCAGTCAGGTGCCTGATGCTGGAAGGTTTGCAAACCACCCGGGTTTCCGGATGTCTCTCCAGCAGGTGGCCCAGCCCCCCCACGTGATCTATGTGAATATGGGTAATGAGGACAAAATCGATTTTCTTGACGGCAAGGGCGTCCAGTTCCTCTTCCAGGTGTTGAACGGTCGACGAGGGACCGGGGTCGATGAGCATTGTTGTCCCTTCACGACGCACCAGCCAGCTGCTGATAAACTTTTTGAACCCCCGGCGCGGCTGATCGAGGTCTATCAAAAAAATATCGTCATAAATTTCACGCGCCATGACCGAACAGGAACGTCTCCTTTCGTCAGTTCCGACTCTGCCCGCGGCAGGGATCGCCTATATACCGGGACGATCAGCGACGGTCAAGGGGAAAAGGCGGGACCGCTGTTCCGGGAACGATCAAAAAACAATGGACTTGCCCCGGAAGCCTTCTCTGGTATATACACCACGGTCTGTTCCGGTAAAAAGTGTGGTTTTCGTGAAAGGCGTCGTACGGTTGTTATGAAAGTAATCGAAGAAATCAGGCTTGCCAACGATCTGCTTGTCCAGGTAAGAGACCGGTCTCATCCCGTCGCAGCGGATACGACCAGGGTAGCGGTGGAAATTGTCGTTCCCGTCCCGCTCAGAATCGAGTATTTCGACTCGAGTGAAGACTTCGACCTTGTCAAAACAGTATTCGGCGACCCCGTGAATTTCACCGCCGTTAACGAGCGTACATTCGTGCGAAATGATGAACGGGATTCCGTTTTCGCTGAACTGCTTAATAATTTCAAGAGCGATTCGATTCCCTATCTTGGAAAACCGGGATTTCCGTCACGCTTCGTTCGTTCAAAACTCGATGATGTAAAGAAACGTCCCCACCGGTATCGGCTGAGAAAAGTAAAATAACCGTCGAAACCGGACAAACAAGGCGGTGATAAACCGGCCGTCTCAAGAGAACCGCTGTTTTTCAGGCGGTGAAAAAATTATAAAAAGAAAGAGGTTGCAATCATGAAAAGCAAGGTCGCCGTTATAGGCGCCGGTTTTGTGGGAGCAATGGTAGGCCAGAGAATCGTTGAAAAAAACATGGCCGATGTTGTCCTGGTCGATGTGGCGGAAGGCATCCCACAGGGCAAGGCACTGGACATAGCCCAGTCCGCCGCGGTTGAGGGCTTCGACGCGCGCATCGAAGGAACCAACGATTTCAGTGAAATACAAGATTCCTCCATTGTCGTCGTTACCGCGGGGTTCCCGAGGGCGCCCGGCATGACCCGGGAGGACTTGGCACGAAAAAACGCCGACGTTATCACGTCGGTTACTCGAAACATCGCCCGTTTCGCGCCGGACGCGGTCATGATCGTCGTCACGAATCCCCTGGACGTGATGACTCATGTCGCCTGGAAACAATCGGGGTTTCCGCCGGAACGCGTATTCGGCATGGGCGGCGTGCTCGACGAGGCACGATTCAAATATTTTCTGTCCCGCGCCCTGAACGTTTCCCCGCGGGATATTGAAACGCTGGTATTAGGAAGTCACGGGGAAACCATGGTTCCCCTGGCAAGCCGTACGACGGTCAAAGGTACCCCCGTCAGTACCATCCTTTCAAAAGAAGACTTCCGGCTCATCGTTGAGAAGACCAGGCAGGGAGGGGCCGAAATCGTCAACCTGCTCAAATCGGGCAGTGCCTGGCACGCCCCCTCTGCGGCGGTTACAGCCATGGTGGAAGCGGTCCTGGGCGACACCCGGCGCATGATGTCAGCTGCGGCTTACCTGGACGGCCACTACGGTATTCGTAACATTCATATCGGTGTACCGGTGATCGTGGGAGCCGGCGGAATCGAAGAAGTCTGCGAGCTGACGCTGGACGACGACGAGGCGGCGGAGCTTCGAGAGGCGGCGGATACCGCACGCGAAATGGTGAAACAACTTGAAACGGCCTCCAATGCGTGACAGCGATCTCGAATCGGTCCTTCCCCTGGTTCAAAAACCGGCCCGCTATACCGGCGGAGAGACCAACGTCGTTTACAAGGAAAGCGGCGATGCCGCTTTTTCTTTCGCCCTTGCCTTTCCCGACGTGTATGAAGTGGGCATGTCGCACACGGGCCTCCAGATTCTCTATGGAATTCTGAACAGCCTGCCCGACTGGCGGGCCGAGCGGGTTTACGCTCCCTGGCCCGACATGGAAGGTCTTCTTCGCGGAAGAAATATTCCTCTCTCGTCACTTGAATCGGGCATCCCTCTGAACCGCTTCGATGTTGTGGGATTTTCCCTGCAGTACGAACTTTCCACCACCAACGTCCTGTGCATGCTCGAGCTGGGACGGATACCGCTTCGTGGAAGCGATCGCAGGCAGGAACATCCTGTCGTGATTGTCGGCGGTCCCTGTACCTTTAATCCGGAACCGACGGTTCCCTTTTTCGACGCGTTCGTTATCGGCGAAGGCGAGGAGGTCATCGTCGAAATCGCCGGCGCTGTCGCGGAGGCAAAGCGGTCCGGAAAAACACGTACGGCGATCCTTGAAAGGCTTGCCGAACTGGATGGACTGTATGTACCGTCTGTTCACGGAATGAATCATCCCGTAAAGAAGCGGACGGTCGCCGATATCGACAACGCCTTTTTCCCTGAAAACCCAGTCGTTCCCCTGATAAGGACCATACACGACAGAATCACCCTGGAAATCGCCCGGGGCTGCACCCGCGGGTGCCGCTTCTGCCAGGCCGGCATGGTGTGGCGTCCATACCGTGAAAGAAATCCCAGGCAAATCGTAGAAAAAGCAGACCGGATTCTTGAAGCAACCGGGTATGACGAGTTATCGCTCCTGGCGCTCAGCGCGGGCGACTACTCCTGCATCGGACCGCTTATGACGGAACTCATGAACCGGAACGCCGAGCATCACGTGGCGCTCGCTCTTCCTTCACTTCGAACGGAAACCCTGACGTCGCCGATCATAGAACAGATAAAGCGTGTGCGGAAAACAAGCTTCACCCTGGCACCGGAAGCCGGAACACAGCGGCTGCGCGACGCAATCAACAAGGGCAACCGGGAGGAAGACCTGCTGGACACAGCCAGGATCGTTTTCGAAGCCGGATGGAAATCGATAAAATTATATTTCATGATCGGCCTCCCGGGGGAGCGCAGGGAAGACCTGGAAGGAATCACGGATCTCGTGTACAAGGTACTGCGGGCGGGGGGCAACCGGCGCCAGGTAACGGCGAGTCTCTCCACCTTCATTCCCAAACCCCATACGCCTTTCCAGTGGGAGCGCCAGATCAGCCCCGATGAAACGGAAGAACGACAGCGCTATTTCAAGGACATTCTCCGCCACCGGAACCTGAAGTTGAAGTGGCATGACCGGCGCATGAGTTTTCTCGAAGGAGTTATCGCGCGGGGCGACCGGCGCGTGGCCGATGTCATAGAACGGGTTTACCGGCTCGGCGCACGATTTGACGGATGGAGCGACCTGTTTCATTTCGAGCTCTGGAAACAGGCTTTCAGGGAAACCGGATTCGATCAGTACCCGTACCTGGAGAACCGCACGGTGGAAGCCGATTTGCCCTGGTCATACGTTGACGCCGGAGTCGACAAAAATTTTCTCCTGCGGGAACGGAAGAAGGCCGCAACGTCAATGACTACTGAAGACTGCCGGACCGCCGGCTGTTACGGTTGCGGCGCCTGCCGGGACGGGCTCGAGCTGCGCTCCGCGCCGGCAGCCACCATCGCGGGGAACAGCGTCGCCGAGGCCGAAAAACCTCCCCGGAAAGAACCGTGGACGCCTCTTCGACTGCGTCTCCAGTACCGGAAGGCGGGAAAGGCCCGTTTCCTCTCTCATCTGGACACGGCATCGGCGCTTATTCGAGCGATCGCAAGAAGCGGCCTGCGATTCGACTATTCACGGGGGTTTCACCCGAACCCGAAAATATCTTTTCCCTGTGCAACCCCCCTGGGAATTGAAAGCGAATCGGAATTCGCCGACATCTGGATCAGGCCGCCCGGCAAAGAACGTGTCCGGCGTCTGGTCGACGTTGTTAATCGTCATCTTCCGGCGGGCCTGGAAATTATTTCCATGAACGACACCGAAGCGGAGCACCGTGCACTGTCGAAACAGGTCATCGGATTCGTCTACGAAATGCAGCTTGACAGAAGCGACAGTAATGAGAGAAAAGCCGGATATGAGCGTCGCGTCAAATCATTCCTGAATGCAGAATCCTTCATTATCGAACGGACCAGAAGGGGAACGACTCAAACGAGAGATCTCCGCCCCCTGGTGGAATCGCTGGTCTATGACGATGAACGTTGCATCCTGCGGGGCGTTTTTCTCTTTACCGCGCAGGGGGGAGTAAAACCCCAGGAAATCCTCACGGAAGTGATGGGAATGGAAGACGAAGAGGCACGAACCGTTCGTGTTGTAAAAAAACAAACGCTCATGACAGGCGGGTGAACACAGTATGGCGAAAGAAATGATCTTCAACTGCAACGAGTATGAAACGAGGATCGCCATCGTCGACAACGGGACGCTGACGAATCTTTACGTGGAGCGATGGGATGAACGTTCGATTGCAGGAAACATCTATATGGGCAAGGTTGTCCGCGTTCTTCCCGGGATGCAGGCAGCTTTCGTGGACGTGGGTCTTGACAGAACCGCCTTTCTGTACGTAGCCGACGCCTTCTACGACGGGCGCGGCATCGACTTCACGTCGGGAATCGACGTCGACAACGGCGATGATCCGGGCATGAACGGTACGGGCGGGCAGACCATGAATCATTCAATCGAAGATATCCTGCAGGAAGGTCAGGAACTGCTCGTCCAGGCATCGAAGGAACCGCTCGGTTCCAAGGGCGCGCGCGTTACTACCCACGTGTCGCTTCCCGGCAGGAACCTCGTCGCCATGCCGTCCGCCCACCATATCGGCATATCAAGAAAGATTACCGATGAGACAGAACGGGAACGTCTTCGCACCATAATTGAAGAGATACGTCCACCCGATTTTGGTTTCATCGCCCGGACAGTCAGCGAGGGCCGGTGCCGTGATGAAATCGAAAAAGACGTGGATTACTTGATAAGGCTCTGGAATACCATCACTGACAAACAGGCCAGGGTCGGCGCGCCGGGCCTGGTGCACAAGGAACTGAGCATGACGCTTCGGGCCATACGCGACCTGTACACGGAGGACATGGACCGCATCGTTGTTGATTCGAGCGTCGAATTTGAAAAAGCGAACGAATTCATGCAGTATCTCATGCCAAACGTGTCCTATAACCTGGAACTCTACGAGGAGCGGGAACCGATATTCGACCATTTCGGTATCGAGGTTGATGTTGAAAAACTCTTCAACAAAAAAGTATGGCTCAAATCCGGCGGTTTCATCGTCATCGAAGAAACGGAGGCCCTCTGCTCCATCGACGTGAATACGGGAAAATACGTGGGGAAACGGAACCTTGAGGACACGATATTGAAAACGAACCTTGAAGCGGTCAAGGAGATCGCTCATCAGCTCCGGGTCAGGAATATCGGCGGCATTATTATTATTGATTTTATCGACATGGAAATCGAGAGAAACCGGGAAATCGTTTATAACGCACTTGCGGCGGAGCTGCAGAAGGATCGCAGCAAAACGAGCATCCACAAGATTTCGGAACTGGGCCTCATCGAAATGACCCGCCAGCGCCGTCGGCGAAGCCTGTCGAAAATCATGTGCGAATCATGTCCTTATTGCGGCGGACGGGGCATCGTCAAGTCGAAAGCGACGGTATATTATGAGATTTTACGGGAGCTCGAACGGCACCTGATTCGAAACATGGCCCACTCCATCTGCGTACTGCTTCATCCCGACGTGGCGAAACTGCTCCAGGAGGATCAGCAGAAACTCCTGGACAAGCTGGAACAGAAATACGGAAAAAAAATTATTGTTCAAACGGATAACAGCTTTTACCAGGATAATTACGAAATCATTCCCATGCATTGATTGTCTCGTGAACACTATTCAGAATAAAAGCCGAAGCAGCCGACAGCAAAAATCACGGCGGCCGGGGCAACTCCCCGAGTATGGTTACCGCCGGGAAGCGCAGATAATTATACGAGAAAGGACGGAATTTTCATGAACACATCACAGTTTTCCCTGGAAGGCAAAGTCGCCCTCGTTACCGGCGGAAGCCGGGGAATCGGCAGGGCCTGCGCCCTGGCTATGGCCGATGCGGGCGCCGAGGTAATTGTAAGCAGCAGGAAAATCGCCGACCTGGAACTGGTGGACGAAGAGATCAAAGCAAGGGGCGTCAGGGGAGCGGCAATAGCCTCACACGTGGCAAAGATCGAAGATTCAAAGACTCTTGTCGGCCAGGTTATGGAAAGGTTCGGCCGTATCGACATCCTCATGAACAACGCCGGCACCAATCCCTATTATGGCCCTCTTATGGAGCAGGATGAGAAGACCTGGGACATCACATTCAACGTGAACCTGAAAGGCCTCTTCTTTCTCAGCCAGTTCGTGGCGAAGGTGATGAACCCGACTTTCGCCAATAGGAGCAACTAATCTCTGAAACCCTTATCTGGCGGGGGTTTCCTGACGTTATTCGCGATTACATACTATCGAAGAGGCGTTTTTGTGGAGTAATACAAAACATTTTGAGGGCTTATTATTT
>OMKS01003561.1_pt1 | contig 12288 bp, 10 predicted proteins | sample 1674721 | NCBI WGS metagenome assembly OMKS01 (sample SAMN06264996, study PRJEB25208) | sediment metagenome | isolation source: hot spring sediment | place: USA: California | collected 2014-09-02 | reverse complement strand
GTCTTTGTATAGATACCGCCGCCTACACGGGCGAACAGTGCAACCGAGGAAGCGCCCATGCCGAAACCGCTCAGATACTGCAGCATCCCGGCACCGTTGAACCACCAGTAGAATACTCCAAGGCCTATAAGACCAAGAGAGGCAACCGAAATGCCCATGACCGCACCGCCGCCGAAGTAGGAAACGTGCAGCGCAGCCTCAAGACCATACTCCTTTGCCGCCTGGCTGGTACGGACATTCGCCATGGTAGCCGAATTCATGCCTGTATAGCCTGCCGCGATCGAGCAGAGCGCACCACCGAGGTAGGCAATTGCCGTGTAAACACCCAGGCCCGGTGCCAGAAAGAGAAGAATACACACCACAATGATGAATACTGAGAGGATGGAATATTCCCTCTTGAGGAATACCATTGCCCCCTCATGAATCTGATGCGCCAGATCCTGCATCAGTTCACTGCCCGGATCCTTTTTCTTGAGTGAAACATACATCGCAAACGCGATGAGAAACCCTATAACACCTATTATTGCTGCCCCATTTGCCCATTGTTCCATATGCCGTTATCCTCCCTTCAAGTACTTGAATTATCTTTTTCCCGCCTGTTAAAGGCGTTCATAGACGCTACCACTCCCTCTTCCAGACACATCTGTGCCGCTTGCGCAGCACAGTCGATCTGCTCTTTGACAACCGGCATCTCTTCACTGGTGAACTGCCCTAGCACATAACCACTTGGGTCGCAACCATTTGCCGGCCTTCCAATCCCGCAGCGGATACGGATAAAATCTGCACTCCCGATCGTGCTGATGATGGAATCCAGCCCTTTGTGACCGCCTGTTCCACCGCCGGATTTTACGCGTACTTTACCGAAATCGATATCCAGATCATCGTGTACTACAATAAGATCTTGTGGTTGAATATTGAGGAAGCCTAAAGGAATCCCGCTGCTGTTCATATAAGTAAAGGGCTTTGCAAGCATTACGGCAGCCTTATTGATTTGTCCCCGGCCACTGGCAATATCTGTCCCGGCAGGGTGTATGGGTATGTGCCATGTTCTCGACAGGAGATCCACAACCATGAAACCGATGTTGTGTCTTGTAAGCATGTATTGCTTTCCTGGATTTCCCAAGCCATAAATCACCTTCATCGAAACACCCAAAAAATGAATACTCATTCATCATTTGGCTCTATATACCTTAATTACCTTGAGTGTCAAGAGATCTTTCCCATGAAATTGCTGGAAATGCTCCCGCTTATCCCGCAAAACAACGGCTTTTATTACTACACACAAGCCTGTTTCAATCATAAGATCGCTCATAAAAAGTACATGGTTGTCCATCTCTGTTCCCAATCTGGGATCTTTCAAGATCTCCTTTTCAGGGAACCCTGGAAACTGTCTTTATTCCATGCTATGAAAGATAAATGGGTCTTCGAGCCGACATCACTGACAAGCTGCCCCGCGGCACCGGAGTGTATATCCTCAAGAATTCTCATGGAAAGATCATTTATATCGGAAAGGCGAAAGACATCAGAAGTCGCCTTGCGTCATACCTGAGCCGCGATACCAGGCCGTATGCCGGACATATCGTAAGCAATACAGAATCGGTAGACTTCATCCTGACCAGAAACGAAAAAGAGGCCCTGCTTCTCGAAAACCAGCTTATAAAGGCCCATAAACCAAGATTCAACATCGAGCTCAAGGATGACAAGACCTATGTACGCATCAAGGTCACGAAGGCTGCAGACTGGCCGGGCATCTATATTACAAGGAGAATGACAAAGGATGGCTCTCATTATTTCGGCCCCTATTCTTCTGCACAGGCAACCAGAAAAACGCTCAGCGCAATAGGCAGAATATTCCCAATACGCAGGTGCAAGGACACGGTATTCAAAAACAGGACCCGCCCCTGCATGTATTATCAGATAGGTATCTGCACGGCACCATGCGCCGGCAGGATATCCAGGCATGAATACTCCGGGCTTGTAAAGGACCTGGTCTCGTTTCTGGAAGGCAGGAACAAGAACCTGGAGCGCGACCTCCATGCCCGCATGAATGCCGAGTCGGAAAGAATGAACTATGAGGCTGCCGCCCGGATACGCGACCAGATCTCTGCGATCAGAACAACGCTTATCCCCCAGATCATCATCGGCAATGCAGCTGCGGACACAGATGTCTTCGGCACATGCAAACACGTAAAAGGCATCCGTATTACTGTGTTGCATATTACAAAGGGGGGTATTTCCGACAGCACGAATCTTACCGTCGACCCCGGCGAAGACGAGGATTTCATGTCCAAGACCATGCTCCAGTTCTACCTTCGGGCTCCCAGCATCCCGACAATGATATATACCGATATCATCCCGGAAGAAAGACCAGAGATTGAACAGATCCTGACCGATATGCGCGGCAGCAAGGTAACGATAAAAATGGCATTACGGGGCAGGCCGAAGCAGTGGACCTCGATGGCACGTGATAATGCCTGTCAGCACTCGAGTATGAGCGAATCTTCCGTCCTGGACGATATTGCCCGGCTTCTCCACCTGAGCGTGATACCCTACCGCATGGAATGCTACGACATCTCGAACATACAGGGCTCTTATGCAACGGCATCCAGGGCAGTCTTTATTGCTGCCGAACCGGAAAAATCCCTTTATCGCCGCTACAGGATCACCGGCATCACAGGCCAGGATGATTTTGCCATGATGGAACAGGTTTTAAAGAGGAGATTGATCACTGACGAGACCAGACCCGATCTCATAGTGATCGACGGGGGCAAAGGTCAGCTGAATATCTGCGTAAGCGTTCTTGAAGATCTCGCAATGTCAGGAATTCCCGCGGTTGCCATTGCCAAGGCACGCGGCACCAAGACGGACAGATTTTTTCTGCCTGGCAGAAAAGACCCTCTAGTGCTTTCCAGGAACAGCCGGGCATTGAAAGTCTTACAGCGGATACGCGATGAGGCGCATCGTTTTGCCATAAGATATCATCGGCATCTCCGAACACGCTCGGAAACCTGCAGCCTCAATGATGTCCCCGGCATCGGTCCCAAGAAGGCACGGGCAGTCCTCATGCATTTGTCACATATCCAGGATTTAACTAAGATCACGCAGGAAGACCTCAAGGGTTGCCCAGCTATCAATAAACGCGATATTGAAAATATCGTCAGTCATTACCAGGCAGATGAGCAGGTTTAACCCTAGACCGGCACTGAATCTACCTGCTGGCTTGTTATAAAAATAACCTTCCCTATAAACCTTCCTTGGTCTATAATCTCGTGTCCATGACAAAGAAAAGAAAAGACTATTTCTATCTGCTTGAAGGGGAGTACGGACCTTTTCTGCATCCTATAATAAAACGGCTTTTCTCGCAGATGAATATACCCATACTGTATAAAGAGTCCATATCATCACTGTGCGACAAGGGGCATATTGTCTACGCACAAAACACAAAAAGCACAATCGACGCCCTGCTGATAAATTATCGATTCAAAAAAGAATCTCTCCCTGTTCCACGAATAATATTCCATGAAAGGTTTCTATTTTTTCAGCCTGCACACAGAATCTTTGCACTGCTCCGTTCTTTGCTGTCCCGCACGGCTTCTCCGTTTGATAACAGATTTTATCAGCGGTTCATACAGCAGGATCATAACGCATCACTCCTGTTTCTTGACGATAAACCGCAAAGGTCTCTGACTGATCCCATACTTGAACTCCTCAAGATTCAGCGTGATATTGAAACACCCATATATCTTGTACCGCAAAGGCTTATCTATACACGCGCACCCCTGAAAATAAAGGATTCCACAAAGGAAGAGAAAACTCAGATTCAGGGTCTCAGAAAATTGCTCACCCTTTTCAGGAGGCAGGAGCATGGTTTCATTGAACACGGAGAACCCATAAATCTTAAAGAAGAAATAAGGAAGGCCGTCGGTGAATCCAAGTTTTACGAAGAGATTGCAGCAGATATCAAAAACGACCTCGTGCAGCGGCTTGCTGTCCTTGGCAGGAATATCTCAGGAGCACCCATCAGGGAGAGATCATTCATCATCAAAAAAACCGAGAAAGACCCGATCCTGCAATCGTTCCTGAGTTCATTCTCGCATGAGAACAACAAGAGAAAAGAAGATTTAGAGAACACTGTCCACAAATACCTCGACCAGATCGCATCAGACCTCAGCCCTAATATCATCAATTTCCTCAACAAATCGCTTTCATGGATATTCAACAACATCTATGACGGCCTCGATGTCAATATCGATGGCATACAGAAGGTCAAGGAGGTGGCAAGGAATGGATCTCTGGTCTATGTCCCGTGCCATAAAAGCCATATAGACTACCTCATCCTGTCCTATTACCTCTTCAATAACTGGATGAGTGTTCCGGTCATTGCGGCAGGAATAAACCTCGCCTTCTTTCCCATTGGGTCGATTCTCAGAGGAGGCGGGGCCTTTTTCATGAAACGCTCCTTCAAGGACAACCCTGTGTATGCTCAGACCTTTGCTGCCTATGTGCGCACCATTCTACAGGAAAGAATCCCGCTTGAATTCTTCATAGAAGGCTCCCGCAGCAGATCGGGCAAGCTCATGCTTCCGAAGAAAGGTCTGCTTTCCATGATCATCCGGGGCTGGGAATCCGGAGTCAGCCGTGATGTCTCCTTCGTCCCTGTCTACATGGGATATGACACAGTCGTGGAGGAAAGCTCTTATATACGAGAGATGAAAGGCGACCCCAAAGAGAAGGAAAATCTCTGGCAGCTGCTCAAGGCCGGAAAGGTACTGAAAAACCGTTACGGCAAGGTATACATCCGTTTTGCAGAACCCGTTTCTCTGAACAGCTTCATGAAGGACAAGACCCTCTTTTCTCATATGGACACTGATCAAAGAGAAAACCTCTATGATGTCTTTGCTAAAAAGATCATCTCATCAATCTATGAGCAGACCGTTGCAACCCCTTTTTCCATACTGTCTTGCGTATTGACAAGCCGGTCTTCTGCGATGGAGGAACAGGCAATCCGGGAAGGATTCATGCTGTTTGTGGACTATCTCAGATATCTTACGTGCAATCTCGCATCATCTCTGTCCAATGCAGATGGTGCCTATACTGATGCCTTTGCCCTGCTCAAGGAGAAAAAACTGGTCAGCATTGATGCAGGAGAAAACGATGACGACCTGAATCTCGTCATTACAGAGGGTGAAGCCAGGATACACCTCGAGTATTATAAAAACACCATACTGAACTTTTTTGTGCCGGCTTCTCTCATATGCAATGTTCTTCTCAAGAATGACACAGGCATTGACGAAAAGACCTGCAAGGCTCAGGTGAAGGCTCTTGCTGTATTGCTTGACAACGAGTTCATCCTGGACATGGAAAGCTTTACGGTTGCCCAGCAGTATCTGCTGGACAAACAGATCATCCAACATTCAAAGGGCATGTATTCAATCCAAGGTAGCAGCAGAGATATAGCAATGATGTTTGACGGGCTCATTGAAAACTATCTGGAATCCTATCTGTGTACGGCAAAGTACCTTGCAAAGGTCAAGGAACTCGGAAAAAAAGATCCCCTCAAGGAGATAAACCGTTTTGCCTCCAGGATGTATAAAAAAGGCGAGATAAAACGATACGAGGCACTGTGCCTGCCCGTGTACAAGGGAGCCCTGGATACCTTCAGAAAAAAAGGCATCATTGACAAGAACAACTCCCTGACCGACAAAAAACGTCTTGAGAGCATTATCCGTGATATAGAGGCATACCTTGAAAACTAGAAACCTTGTCTTGGCTCTCTTCATGATATCTTCACTCTTTCTCGGTTGTTCTCATACCCCCAGCTCAACAGCCTGGCAAGAGGTCGGCACAGCCTCCTGGTATGGAAAGAAATTTCACGGCAGACCCACAGCATCCGGAGAAATATATGATATGTTCGGTCTGAGCGCCGCTCACAAGACACTTCCTCTGGGCACCCGCGTTCGCGTGACCAACCTTGACAATGGCCGGAGTGTCGATGTCCCCATAAACGACAGGGGGCCGTTTGTGGGCAGACGTATAATCGACATGTCCTACGGCGCAGCCAGAAAGCTCGATATGGTTCAAGAAGGGCTTGCCAAGGTACACGTTCAGGTGATACAGAATCCACGCGCTTACACGTATACATATACCTTACAGTTCGGTGCTTTTACGGAAAGGGACAATGCCGTGGCAATGGCAGACAAGCTCACAGATATCGGCTACTCGCCAGATATTGAAAAAACAGACATACAAGGCAGACAATTCCACAGGGTTCGTCTCGGTGAGTTTCAATCTCTCAAGAAGGCTCAGAATCTGGCTGAAGCAATACGCACGAAAGGGCTTGTCTGTGTCATTGTAAGTCAAAAACAACAGCAGGAGATTTAAACAATAGATACTTTAGAGGGGGATGCAAATGAGTGAAATAGTTGATGTTGTTGCAAGAGAAATCCTGGATTCGCGGGGAAATCCGACCGTTGAGGTAGATATCTATCTTTCCACCGGAGATATGGGAAGGGCCTCTGTCCCTTCAGGCGCTTCAACCGGTGAACACGAGGCCATGGAGCTGCGCGATGGAGAAGAAAAACGTTACCGGGGCAAGGGTACGCTCAAGGCTGTGGAGAATGTAAACAAGAAGATTGCCCCGCGGCTCATCGGCATGGATGTGCTCGACCAGGTCGGCATAGACACCATGCTCCTGGAGATCGATGAAACCCCCAACAAATCAAAACTCGGGGCCAATGCAACAACAGGCGTATCTGTTGCTGCTGCCCGGGCTGCTTCGGTTTTCATGGGGCTGCCCTTATACCGCTATATCGGCGGGGCCTTTGCCAGGGAACTGCCAGTACCACAGATGAACATCATCAACGGCGGCAAACATGCGGACAACAATGTTGACCTCCAGGAATTCATGGTCACCCCGATCGGCGCCCCGAATTTCCGTGAAGCACTGCGCTATTCCGCGGAGACATTCCATGCTCTCAGGGATATACTTATCAAGAATGATTATGCAACCGGTGTCGGAGACGAAGGTGGATTCGCACCGAACCTGAAATCCAATTCTGAACCCTTCGAGCTTATCGTCCAGGCCATTGAAAAGGCCGGCTACAGGCCCGGTGAGGATGTTGCCATCGCCATCGATGCGGCAGCCAGTTCCTTCTACAAGGACGGAAAATACATTCTCGCATCAGAGAAGGATCCTGAAAGAACAGCCGAAGACATGATCGATTTCTACGAAGAACTCATTGCGAAATATCCCATTGTTTCCCTGGAAGACGGCCTTGACGAGAACGACTGGGAAGGCTGGAAGATCATGATGAAACGTCTGGGCGGCAAGGTACAGATCGTGGGTGACGACATCTTTGTGACCAATGCAAGATTCCTGGAGCGCGGTATAAAGGAAAACACAGCAAATTCTGTCCTTATAAAGGTCAACCAGATAGGAACACTGACAGAAACCATGCAGACCGTCGAGATGGCACGCAGGGCAGGCTTTACAACCGTATTCTCTCACCGGTCCGGCGAAACCGAAGATTCCTGGCTCGCCGACGTGGCGGTTGGTTATTCAGGCGGACAGCTCAAGACCGGGTCGACATCGAGAGGAGAGAGACTGTCGAAATACAACCAGCTCATGCGTATCGAGGAAGAACTCGGTGCAGAAGCCCTGTTCAGAGGCAGAAACGTCCTTTACAGCATCAGATAAGAACTCTTCGAAGGGGGCGGGTTCGCCCCCTTCCCTCAAAGACATTGAAAAAGATCATATCAGCGGCACTTATCCTTCTCGTTGTTTCAGGGCTCTGGCTCCTGAACACAAGCCGGCACAGGACTCATAATCAGCGGTTTTTCCTCATGGACACCATTGTGGAGTTCAAGGTTGAAGGAGACAAAGAACACGCAGAGACAGCAATGAAACACGCGCTTGAAGAACTGAGGCGTATCGATTCAACCTTTGGCTATCAACAATCCGTTCTTACAGAACTGAATGCCCGGCACATTATCCGTAATCAGGAACTCTACAGTCTCATAGAATTCTCCCTGGAGGTAAACAAAAACTCAAACGGTGCATTTTCCCTTACACTACGACCCATCCTCGATTCATGGGGGTTCTCAGGCACCCATGCCTATCAGGTGCCTGAGAACTCGGATTTTGAGCGATGGAAGTCACTGCCGGGTGATTCGGGCATCATTCTTTTTGATGACGGCCTGACTGTGAAAACGCATGAAGGCATACTCATCGATCTGGGGGCAGTTGCAAAGGGCTATGCAGCAGACAATGCAGCGAGAATAATGAAGGAAGACAATATTGCCGCCGGGCTCGTCAATGCGGGCGGAGACATAATGGCTTTCGGAGACAGAGACTGGCAGGTAGGAATAAAGCATCCGAGAGCCCCGGGCATCTTTGCGACAATCCCGCTCAGAAACAGGGCAATCGCCACATCCGGCGATTATGAACGATTCTTCATCAAAGACGGAACAAGGTACTGCCATATCCTCGATCCTGAAACCGGCCTACCCAGCCGGAGGTATATGAGTGCAACTGTTGTTGCACAAAGTTGTACACAGGCAGATGCCTGGGCGACAGCGCTGTTCGTCAAGGGGATCGAGACGCTCAAGGACTTCTTTTCACAACATGATATGGACTGGATCGTGATAGACAACAATGGAAAGGTTTATGCCAGTGATGCCCTGAAGGAATACTGCCCGGATCATATCTCAACAACCCCCTGACCGGCCATGCGGATGTACATACCTATCCGGAACGTAGAACTCAAGACCTGATGATCCCGCCAGTATTCCATAATCAACCCTGAGAGTTCCATGTTTTACAGGCAGGACCGTGCTCAGACATCTGTGTCTTCTTCAACCCACTTCTTCAATGTATTCAATATCTTTGCTGCCTGTTCTTTGCTTGAGATCGTAAACTTGGACTGCTGCCGGTACTCGTTGTTGATCTTGCGGTATCTGCGTATGGAATACCGCTGCGGGCCATATTCCTCTTTCTTCGCATCCCACTGGGTGTATCTGAAAAGAATGGTGGTCCAGGCGCCCCTGGAAAGGATATCCTTGTCTAACTCTTTCACTTTAAGAACATCATCTTCTTCGTAATTTATGGTGATATCATCAACAGTTGATGCCATTCAATCCTCCTTATTGTCTACACACACCTATATCTGCATATTCCTGGCAGAAAAGACAAGTCTTTATTGGTTTGTCAAGTATGCAGCTTTCATGAAACGGCAACATCGGCAGGCCTTTATGCTGAACACGGGGAATTCCCGTTGGAGATCTTCTGTGTAACATAGGACTTGATCATAGCGAATATACCGTCTGTCTGCAGCGATTCGGGCATAGAGGCCCGGATCATCTCAAGATATGCTTTTCCATTGAGACGTTTAAATGTGGGGTGAAAGTTTACATCAAAGACCCATGCAGCCTGAAGGATCTTAAAATCGTTCAGAGATCTTACATCGTAGTGATTTATGACCCTGTGCGCCATAATCCCTTCATATACTCCAGGGGATACACCGGGAGTATCCGGAAGGTTCAGCTCGATTGCCCGGTTCTTCTCGCGGTCGGTGCGCGAATAATACGAGGTAAGCACATACCATATGTCCAGTTTGTCTGCATCGCGCAGCAATCTTGAAAAGAACAGACATTCAGGGGTTTCTTCATCGGGCAGAGAAGGTCGGTTATGATAGGAGATCACCTTGTATATAAATTCTTCTGTGGTATTGTCGAGCATTGCCAAGACAGAATTCTCTTTGAGTATCTCAACGCCGAACTCGGCATGGTTTACCGAGATCATGTCGACAAATGTCCTGTACGTCCTGAATTGCTCGAAACGCCCGATATCATGGAAAAGGGCCAGCACCCAGGCCATGACCAGCTCGGCTTCATTAAGACCAAGCTCTTTTCCCAACCAGTCTATCTCGTTGCACACCCGTATGGTATGTTCTCTTTTCAGAGTAACATTCTCTGAGAGTTCTTTGTCATGCATGTCGAATGTATCCAGATACGTATCGAACCATTGCCTGATCTGCCTGACTGATGATACATCAATAATACCGGGATTTCTTTTCATTTATAATTTCCTTTGTCGTTTTATTAACTGATGATTCAACCATATGGTCGAAAACTCGGGACCACGCACCTCGCCGCAAGCTTTCGAGGCATCAAGAATCTATCTTATTGCCCCCTCACCTTTGTCCTCTCCCTGATGGGAAAGGATGATATCTCGTGCTTCAGGCAGCTTACGTATCATCTGAATCAATGTTCTTGATTTTTTTGTCTCCTTGTTTTATCCACTGATATTCTGCGGACAGGGATTTCTCATATAGATACAATGAAATATGTTATTATTGCAAGGAATGCTGATTCAATCTAATGGTTAAGGAGAAGAAATGAAAGAAGTTGTCATAACCAGTGCAGTTCGTACTCCGCTAGGAGATTTCAATGGGAGCCTCTCGGGCGTAAGCGCTACCAAGATGGGCGCAATAGTCATAGAAGAGGCAATACGCCGCTCCGGCATAGAGAAAAATGTCGTCAATGAAACCATTATGGGCATGGTTCTCCCATGCGGTTATGGCCAGAACCCCGCAAAGCAGGCGGCAGTACAGTCAGGTCTTCCCTGGGAGGTAGAATGCATGACCGTCAACAAGGTGTGCGGTTCCTCGCTCAAGGCGGTCATGCTCGCGGCCCAGGCCATACAGTGCGGAGATGCCGATGTAGTCGTGGCAGGCGGTATGGAGAATATGAGTGCCGCACCTTATTACCTTGAAAAGGCGCGCAACGGTTACCGTATGGGACCGGGTGTCATACAGGATCATATGGTTCATGACGGTCTGTGGGATATTGTCAATGACTTTCACATGGGCATCTCAAACGAGCTCTGCTCTGAAAAGTACACTGTGTCCAGAGAAGATCAGGACAGATATGCGCAGATGTCATACAGCAGGGCTCTCGATGCCATCCGCTCTGGAAGGTTTATCGATGAGATCATCCCGGTAAGCATTCCTCAGAGGAAAGGTGATCCGGTCATATTCTCTGTCGATGAGTGCCCGAGAGAAACAACCTATGAGAAGTTGTCAAAGATGCCCCCTGCATTCAAGAAAGGCGGCGTTACAACAGCAGGAAATGCCTCTGTCATCTCAGACGGCGCTTCAGCCGTAGTAGTCATGTCGAGGGATAAGGCCCAGGAATTGGGATGCACCATAATGGCAACCATCGGTGCACAGGCAAGCGCAGGGCTCGATATGAAATATGTCCTCGTTGCGCCCATACTTGCAATCCCCAAATGTCTGAAGAAAGAAGGTATTGCCCTCAAAGATCTCGACCTCATCGAGATAAACGAAGCCTTTGCAGGGTCAACGCTTGCAGTTACAAGAGAACTCGGCATCGATATCAAGAAGCTGAATGTGAACGGCGGCGGTGTCGCACTGGGTCATCCCATCGGGGCAAGCGGAACCCGTGTGCTCACTTCACTTCTCCATGAAATGATACGCAGGGACAGCAAGACCGCTTGTGCTTCTTTATGCCTTGGCGGAGGGGAAGCGGTTGCCATGGTTGTCAGAAGGGATTAATGCCTTCAACGGATCTACCGTTATATGAACATACGTGAGAATATACATATGATAAAAAGGAGCGAGAAATGGAAATAAAAACCTTTGGCGTCATCGGTTCCGGACAGATGGGTGGAGGCATTGCCCAGGTTGCTGCTGCAAGCGGGTTGAATGTCATCATGAACGATATCAATGACAGCTTTGTTCTCAAAGGCATGCACAATATAACCTCAAATCTTGGCCGCCTGGCGGATAAAGGAAAGATTGCCCAGGATGACAAAGAAGCGATCTTAAGCCGCATCAAGACGAGCACCAGCCTGCAGGACATGTCCCAGGCGGATTTCGTGGTCGAGGCTGCAACAGAGAACCAGGAGATTAAATTCAAGATATTTCAGGATCTCGACAGCATATGCCAACAACACACTATACTCTCAACCAACACATCTTCCATACCTATAGGTCGCGTTGCATCACAGACATCAAGGCCGGAAAAGGTTATCGGCATGCACTTCATGAACCCGGTGCCTGTAATGAAACTTGTCGAGGTGATCAGGGGAATCGCCACTTCGGATGAGACCTTTGATGTTACCTGGAATCTATCGATACAGTTCGGCAAAACCCCGGCACAGGCAAATGACTACCCTGGATTCATCGCAAACCGGATACTCATGCCCATGATAAATGAGGCTGTTTACTGTCTCTACCACAGCGTGGGCACAAAAGAAGACATAGACAC
>OMKS01003560.1_pt1 | contig 12289 bp, 10 predicted proteins | sample 1674721 | NCBI WGS metagenome assembly OMKS01 (sample SAMN06264996, study PRJEB25208) | sediment metagenome | isolation source: hot spring sediment | place: USA: California | collected 2014-09-02 | reverse complement strand
GGTGGGCGAGGAGCGGCTGTACGCGTTGAAGAAAGGGTCCGGGCTCGTGGCGGGGATCGCGGATGGGGAGGCGTGCGTGTCCTCCGATCTCCCCTCGATCCTCCCCCTCACCCGGCGCATCGTGCGGGTCGAGGACGGGGAGATCGTGATCCTCGAACCAGGGCGGATCGAGCTGCGTCGGGCTGCCGACGGGGCGAGGATCGACCGCGATCCGGAGGTGATTGCGGAGACGGTGGAGGAGGCCCAGAAGGGCGGGTTCCCCCATTTCATGCTCAAGGAGATCCACGAGCAGCCGCAGCGGGCGGGGGAGATGCTCCACCTCTACGAGGCCTCCCCCCATGTGGCCCCGCTCGTGGAGCGGATGAGATCCGCCCGGAACCTATACCTCGTTGGGTGCGGGACGAGTTACCACGCGTGCTTGCTCGGCGCGGTGTACATCGCCCGCCTCTCTGGACGCCCGGCGATCCCCGTCCTGGGCCCCCAGTTCGTGCCCCAGAACCTCCCGGCGGTGGGGCCGGGCGACGTGGGGGTGTTCGTGAGCCAGAGCGGGGAGACGAAGGACGTCCTGCTGGCCCTGGAGGCGGCCCGGTCCCGGGGGCTGGAGCCACTCGCTCTCGTGAACGTGATCGGTTCGACCCTAATGCGGGAGAGCCGGGCCTACCTCCCGCTCGCGTGCGGTTACGAGGTCAGCGTCCCGGCCACGAAGACGTTCATGAACCAGGCCCTCGCGTTCCTGTACCTCGCCCTGCGGATGGGGGGCCACTCGACGGCGGCTCTCCGCCAGATCCCCGAGCTGATCGAGAGGACGATCTCCGCGACTGAGGGGCAGATCGAGACACTAGAAGGGGACCTTGCAGGACGGGACGACCTGTACTGCCTTGGCTACGGGCTCACCTACCCCATCGCCCTCGAGGGGGCGCTCAAGATGAAGGAGGTCACCTACGCCCACTGCGAGGGGATGCTCTCCACGGAGTTCAAGCACGGGCCCCTGTCCGCGGTGACCGAGGGGTACCCGGTGATCTTCGTGTCAGGCCCGGAGGACGTGGCGCGGATCGTGAGCGGCGTGAACGAAGTCACCTGCCGCGGGGGGCGGGCGATCGCGATCGGCGAGGAGGAGCCTCGCCTGCGGGCTAACGCTCACGATCTGATCGTCCTTCCCCAGGCAGGTCCGCTTCTGAATCCACTGCTTGCTGTGGTCCCGCTGCAGCTCCTCGCCTACCGGATGAGCGTCGCGCGGGGCTTGGACCCCGACCACCCCCGCAACCTGAGCAAGACCCTGACGGTGGACTAGCGGGCGAGCGCCTCGAACTGGGCGATCCGCTGCCCCAGGACGGCCAACCCTCCCTCCCAGAACGCGCGCGACCCGAGGTCGAACCCGAACCTGCGCGCGAGCTCCGCCGCCGGGTAGATCCCCACCGAAGCGAGGAGCTCGTCGTACTTCGCCACGAACGCCTCCCCCTCTCGGACGTACTTCTGATACAGCGCGAGCCCAAACAGGAGCCCAAACGTGTACGGGAAGTTGTAGAAGTCGGTCCCGTAGTAGTGTGGCTTCACGGCCCACATGTAGGGGTGGTAGGTGGCCAAGGCGTCGCCGTACGTCGCCTTCTGGGCGTCGAGCATGAGAGCGCAGAACTCCTCGGCCGACAGCTCGCGCCCCGCCCGCTTCTCGAACACTGCCTTCTCGAACAGGAACCGGGAGTGGATGTCCACGACGACCTGGGCTGCCCCTTGGAGGTCAGCCTCGAGGATCGGGAGCTGCTCCTTCTTTGGAAGCGTCCTCAGCGCGGCCTGGACGACGATCGTCTCGTTCATGATGCTCGCCGTCTCGGCCAAGGTCATGGGGTAGGTGCGCAGCAGCGGCGGCCTCTCCCGCAGGCAGTGGTTGTGGTAGGCGTGTCCGAGCTCGTGGGCGATCGTGGAGACGGAGTCGAAGCTCTCCTCGAAGTTGGCGAGGATGCGGCTCTTGCCGCCCCCGATGTGCATGCAGTACGCCCCGCCGCGCTTGCCCACCCGGGGCTCGGCGTCGATCCAAGCCTCGCGGAACGCGGTCTGGGCCACCTCCGCGTCGGAGGGGGAGAACGTGGCGAGCTGCTCCACCACGAACCCCGCCCCCTCCTCCCATGTCCACCGCTTCTCTCCCTTCCCCACCGGGGCGGCGAGGTCCCACCAGTCGAGCTTGGGCTTCCCCAGGAGCCGGGCCTTGGCCGCGAAGTAGCGTTTCCAGAGCGGGAAGCTCGCCACGACCGCAGCCTGCATCGCCGCGAGGACCTTCGGGGTGATCCGGTTGCGGAACAGAGCGGGTGCGAGGTCATCGGACCAGCGGCGCTTGCGGTTGAGGGTGGAGGCCTCCCCCTTGACCCCGTTCAGGGCCGCGGCGAGGGGCACCTCATGTGCCTTCCAGGCCGCGAGCTCCGCGTGGTAGGCCTCCTTGCGGATCTTCGGGTCCGGGCTGTGGGCGAGGTTGCGCACCGCGGTGATGGGGAGTTCTTTGCCGCCCACGGTGGCGGTGATGAGGCTCGAGACGTTGCCGTGGAGCTTGGCCCACGCGCTCCCGCCCGAGAGGCGGAGCTCGGCGGCGAGGATCTCCTCCGGCTCGCTCATCATGTGCTCGGCCTGGACGCGGGCTTCCTCGAGGAGGAGGGTGTACGGTCCGGCGTCGACCGCTTTCGGGTCCAGCCGGGCGAGCCAGGCGGTGAGGCGGGGCCGGAGCCGCTCGTAGGCGAGGAACATCTTCTGCAGCTCCGACAGCTTGGCCTGGGCGGCCTGGTTCGTGCTGTCCGTGTCCACGAGGCCGGAGACGAACGCGCGGACGGGGGTGAACGCCTCCATCATCCCGTTGATCGCGGACTTGATCTCGTGGAACGCCTCCCGGTCCGAGGGGTGCATCGGCCGCGGGCCGACCTCGTGCTTGTCCAGGAGGGAGCCGAGGGCGTGGAGGCGCCGCTCGAGGTCCGTCCACGCGGACTGGAACTCCGGGGAGTCCAGGCTCGGGAACAGGGGCGAGAGGTCCCAGTGCGGCAGCTTCTTCTCGGTCATGAGACGGAGTATACCCTGCTCGGCGCCAGATCCGGCTTGGGGTTAGACTGAGGCCCTATGAGAATCGCGGATCTCGTTGGGGACAACGGACGATCCGTGCGCCAGGCGGCGGAGCTGCTTGTCCGCTGCTCCTCCCATATCCCGAGCGGGTGGCACACGCTGGAAGAGGGGCTGGCGGAGGTCCGGGAGTCGCTGGGGCCGGACCGGATCAGCCGCGTGGCTCTGGATGAGAACGGCGACGTCCTCGGCTGGATTGGGGCGATCCCCTCCTACAGGTGCCACGTGTGGGAGCTGCACCCCCTTGTGGTGCGGCCGGATCGGCAGCGCCAGGGGATCGGCCGCGCTCTGGTCGCGGACCTGGAGGATCTGGCCCGGGAGCGGGGCGTGGACACGCTCTTCGTGGGCACGGACGACGAGGACGGGAGGACGAACCTCTATGGGGTGGACCTCTACCCGGACGTCCTCTCGTGGGCAGCGCGGATCGAGGACGTGGGCGGGCACCCGTTCGCGTTCTACCGGAAGTGTGGGTTCGTGGTGGTGGGCCTGATTCCGGATGCCAACGGGTTCGGCAGGCCCGACATCCTGATGGCGAAGCGGGTCACGGCCCCGGGGCCTGAATAGCCCGCGGGGGAGAACCGGGTCTTACCGCCGAGAACGCCGAGATCGCGGAGGAGACCTGAGAAGGTCTGGCACTGGGTTCAATCCAGATCTGCGATTCTCGGCGACCTCAGCGCGCTCGGTGGTGCGGCTTGGATTTCGCAGGCGTGTCTGATTCGGTCGATCAGCGGATGAACGCGCGGGGATCGGCTGTGAACTGCGCGAGGCCGACCGCCGTCTCCTCCCCTGAGGCGAGGTCCTTGAGCTTGATCTGGCCGCGGGCGAGCTCGTCGGGCCCGAGGATCGCGGCGTAGCGCGCGCTCCGGCCGGCGACCTGCATCGCCTTGCGCAGGGACCGGCTCATGTAGTCGGTGTCGGCAGAGATCCCAGCCCGCCGCAGGGCGGACAGGACCTTCGCCCCCTCCCTCTTCGCCTCGTTCCCGATCGGGACGAGGTAGAGGTCGAGGTCCGGAACCGACCCTCCCGCTCCGCTCCGGGAGGAGAGGAGGATGACGAGCCGCTCCATCCCCCCCGCGAACCCGACCGCCGGGGTCGGCGGCCCGCCGAGGAGCTCCACCAGGCCGTTGTACCGCCCGCCGCCGAGGAGGGCGTCCTGGGCCCCCAGATCCCGCGAGCAGAGCTCGAACACGGTCCGGGTGTAATAATCCAGGCCCCGCACCAGGGTCGGGTCGAGCTCGTGGGCGAGCCCCAGGTCCGCGAGGTGGGCCTCGACGTCCGCGAAGTGCGCCCGGCAGTCCGGGCAGAGGTGGTCGGCGGACCGGGGAGCGTCTCGGGACAGGGCGCGACACCCCTCCTCCTTGCAGTCCAGGATCCTTAGCGGGTTCGTCTCCAGCCTCCGCTGGCACTCCGGGCACAGGGCGTCGGCGTGGGCGGCGAAGTAGCCGCGCAGGGCCTCCCGGTAGGCCGGGCGGTCCTCCCGGCAGCCGATCGAGTTCAGCCGGAGGAAAAGGCCTTCCCGCCCGAGCTCCAGGCGTTCCATGAGGTGCCAGGCGAGGTCCATGACCTCGGCGTCGAGGGCCGGATCAGGGGACCCGATCGCCTCGACCCCGTACTGGTGGAACTGGCGCTGCCGCCCGAGCTGGGGCTTCTCGTACCGGAACATCGGCCCGAGGTAGTAGAGCTTGGCGAGGTCGCCCCGCGCGTGGAGCCCGTGCTCGACGTACGCCCGCACCACGGGCGCGGTGGCCTCGGGCCGCAGGGCGAGCTCGAGGCCCTTCCGGTCGGGGAACACGTACATCTGCTTGTCCACGACCTCCGTCTCCTCTCCGACCCCGCGGGAGAAGAGCTCGGCCCGCTCCACCACGGGAACGCGGATCTCCCGGTACCCCCAGTGGGCGAACGCCTCGCGGATCTCCGCTTCGAGACTCTGCCAGAGCGGGGTCTCCTCGGGGAGGATGTCCCGCATCCCCCGCACGCCCTCGACCCTCATCTCCCGATCGCCCGCTCCAGGTTGACCATCTCCACCAGGGCCTCCGCGGCCTGGGCGCCCTTGTTCCCGATCTTCCCCCCCGCCCGCTCCAGGGCCTGGTCCATCGTGTCCGCGGTGAGGACCCCGAACGCCACCGGGATCGGGAGCTCGAGGTTCAGCTTTGCCACGCCCTTGGCGACCTCGGAGGCCACGTACTCGAAGTGGGGGGTCGCCCCGCGCACCACCGCGGCCAGGGCGAGGGCCCCGTGGAACTTGTTCGACGCCGCAAGGACGTGGACAGCCCGCGGGAGCTCGAACGCCCCCGGCACCCACGCCACGGAGATGTCCTTCTCCGCGACCCCCAGCCGGCGCAGCCGATCGACTGCCCCCCCCAGGAGCTCCTTGGTCACCAGCTCGTTGAACCGCGACACGGCGATCGCGACCTTGAGCCCCTTCCCGTCGAGCTTCCCTTCGTAGGTTTCCATCCTCCCCTCCTCACACCTTGTCCAGCTTGTGGCCGAGCTTCTCCTTCTTTGCCCGGAGGTAGTGCACGTTGTAGGGGTTGGGCTCGACCTCGATGGGGACGGTCTCCACGATCGTGAGCCCATACCCAGCGAGGCCGGCCACCTTGCGCGGGTTGTTGGTCATGAGCCGGATCCGCTTCGCCCCGAGGTCGGCGAGGATCTGGGCCCCGATCCCGTACTCCCGGAGGTCCGCCGGGTACCCGAGCTGCAGGTTCGCCTCCACCGTGTCCAGCCCCTGGTCCTGGAGGTGGTAGGCGCACACCTTCCCCAGGAGCCCGATCCCTCGCCCCTCCTGGCGCATGTAGAGGACGATCCCCCGGCCCTCGCGCTCGACCCGGGTCAAGGCGGCCCGGAGCTGTTCCCCGCAGTCGCAGCGCAAGGACCCCAGGGCATCCCCGGTGAGGCACTCCGAGTGGACGCGCACCAGGACCGGCTCATCTTCCGCGACGTCGCCCTTCACTAGCGCCAGGTGCTCCTGGCCGGTGAGGATGTCCCGGAACGTGATGATCCGAAACTGGCCGTATCGCGTGGGGAGCTCGGCCGCGCAGACCCGTTCCACGAGCTTCTCCCGCCTCTTGCGGTAGGCGATGAGGTCGGCGATGGTGAGGATGAGGAGGCCGTGCTTCTGGGCGAACCGCTCGAGCTCGGGGAGGCGGGCCATCGTGCCGTCCTCGTTCATGATCTCGCAGATCACGCCCACGGGCTGGAGCCCGGCGAGCCGGCATAGGTCCACCGCGGCCTCGGTGTGGCCCGCGCGACGGAGCACGCCTCCCTCCCGCGCGATCAGCGGGAACACGTGCCCGGGGCGGGTCAGGTCCTCCGGGCCGCTTGCGGGATCGGCGAGGACGAGGACCGTCCGCGCCCGGTCGGCGGCGGAGATCCCCGTGGACACGCCCCGGCGGGCGTCGACGGAGATCGTGAACGCCGTCTCGTGGCTGTCTTCAGGGGGCTCGACCATCGGCTTGAGCTCGAGCCTCTTCGCCCACTCCCGGGGCAGAGGGACGCACAGGAGGCCTCGGCCCTCGCGGAGCATGAAGTTGATCGCGTCCGGAGTTGCCCTCTCCGCCGCCAGGACAAGATCGCCCTCGTTCTCCCGGTCCTCATCGTCCACGACGATGATCATCCGGCCCGCGCGGAGCACCTCCACCGCCTCTTCGACCGTCGCCAGCTTCACCTCTCCCTCCACTTGTGCACGTATTTCGCCAGGATATCGAACTCCAGGTTCACCCGGTCCCCCACCCGGCGACGGGAGAGGTTCGTGTGGTGCCATGTGTAGGGGACGATCGCGCACCGGAACGCGCCGTCCCCCACAGCGAACGGGGTCAGGCTGATCCCGTCCACCCCCACCGAGCCCTTGTCGGCGAGGAAGGCATCGTAGCGGGGGGCGAACGCGATCCCGAGGAGGACGTCCTCCCCCTTTCGCTCGACCAAGGCGACCTTGCCCACCGTGTCCACATGGCCGAGGAGGAGGTGCCCCCCGAGCTCGTCCCCCACGCGCAAGGCGGGCTCGAGGTTCACGGGGTCCCCGGGGCGGAGATCGCCGAGGGCGGTGCGGGCAATCGTCTCCGCGGAGAGGTCCATCACCGTCTCCCTCCCGCTTGATCCGGTCACGGTCAGACAGACACCATTCACGGCGACGCTCGCCCCCGGGGGGGGAGCGAGGTCGGGGCTGGCCACAACGAGGCGGCGGGGGGAGCGCTCCACCACCTCGCCCAGGGCGCGCACGATTCCGGTGAACATCGTGGGCGAGTGTACGTCCGCCGCTGGCTTTCCCCAAGGCACGTTGAGGAGAGGAGATCTCCCCGGTAAAGTCGCGGGGTTATGCACCTCCGCACTTTGCTCCTGGGCGTCCTGGTGACCATCGCGTGCCCCCTCCTCGCCACCGCGGAGCCGGTGGAGGTCCTCACCATGGTCGAGGAGGGGACGGAGATCGTCCAGGTCACGACGAGCCTCCTTCGCTACCGCTTCTCCGAAGCAGGCGGGACGTTGCGCAGCGCGTTTGTCCATTTCGCTGGGTACGGGACGACGGTCCTCGACGCTGTTCCGGGCTGGAGCAGCGGGGCTCAGCCAACGCTTGGGTATGGGGTGAGCCTGCCGTTCGAGGTCTGGGTGGGGGAGGCTACTTCCGATCCCCGACCCTATGTCGCTGTTGCCGAGACGCCCGAGGCCGCGCAGGCGGTCGTCGTCCTCAGCCATGCGGGGGATGACCTCGTCGCCACCAAGGAGTTTCGGGTTCAATGGGACGCTCTGTACACGATGGATGTGGGGGTGGACGTCAGCGCCCCCGGCGAGAGGATCCGCCTTGTCCTCGGTCACCGCCCGAGCGGGAGCGAGATGGAGCTTGTGTTCCTCTACGATGGGAGGACGTCCAAGGCCCCCCTCGCTCCGGGGAGCTACGCCCGGTTCCAGGGCCTGGGGTTGGTGGGCAGGGATCGGGTGTACTTCCTTCGCCTGGACGGAGGGAACGCGGTCCCGTTTCTCGGTGTGAACGAGGCCGGCCATCCTGTATTCGGCGTCGAAGGGACAGACCAGATTGCGCTGCGGGGGACCCTGTACACAGGGCGCAACCGGTACCTGCTCCTGGAGAAGGCGGGGATCGCCGTGGTGGCGCCGGTGGGGTTCTTCTCCCAGTTCCTGGTATGGGTGATGAAGTTCTTCGAGTGGCTCTATCTCTTCACCGGGAACTACGGCTGGGCGATCATCCTGTTCACGGTCATCGCCCGCGTCGTGACCTACCCCCTCATGCGTAACCAGTACCGGTCCATGGCGAAGATGCAGCGCCTGGCGCCGAAGCTGAAGCGGCTCCAGGAGAAGTACAAGGACGATCGGCAGACGCTCCAGCAACAGATGATGGAGCTCTACCGTCAGGAGAAGGTGAACCCGCTCGGGGGGTGCCTGCCGCTCATCCTCCAGTTCCCGATCCTGATCCTCCTCTGGCAGGCGATCATGCACTCCGCGGAGCTGATCCACATTTCGCCGGGTTTTCTCTGGCTCCGCGACCTATCGCAGCCCGATCCGTACTACGTCATGATCATCCTCGCCACAGGGGCGCAGCTCCTCCAGCAGTGGCTGACCCAGCGGCGGACGCCCGAACCCCCCACCGGCGGGACCCAGATGATCGGGTGGGTGTTCCCGATCGTGATGGCCCTCCTCTTCTTGAGCTTCCCCGCTGGGCTGTGGCTGTACTGGCTCCTCTCCACCCTCCTCCAGATCGGTCAGCAGCTCATCTTCGACCTGGAGATGGCGCGGGAGACGAAGCGGGCCCCGGCTGCGGATGGACCCCCGACTCCTTAACGAGGTGCGCGGGTTCTGCCTTGGTCTCCTCCGGGTGGTGGGGGAGAGGGGCGAGGCCGTGGCGAGGGCCGAAGGGGAAGGGGTGTACGTGGACCTCCGTGGCGAGTTTCGCCATCTCCCGACGGGGGACCCGCTGTTCCGGTCCGCCCTCGCTCGGGTTGCCCGCCTTCACCTGAAGAGCCATCACGGCCAGGATGTCCCTGTCCTCGTGGACATCAACGGGGAGGCCGTCGCTCACCGCGAGGAGCTGGCACGGCGGGCGCGGGAGCTGGCGCGGCAGGCACTGGCCGAGAACCGCCGGATCGAGCTCGCCCCGATGCCCCCCGACGACCGACGGACCGTCCATCTGGCGTTGGCCGACTTCCCGGGGGTCCGCACGTTCTCCGTGGGGCGGGAGCAAGGCCGCCGCGTCGTCATCGAGCCGGATGTGGACTAGGCCGAACTAACGCCGGCGGGCCCGGGCGCGGTCCGCGGCGAGGCTCCACGCGTAGACAGCCGGGTTCGATATGAATAGAGAGGAGTACGTTCCCACCAAGACTCCCATCAGCATCGCCACCGCGAACCCGCGGAGAGGGACCCCGCCGAACACGAACAGGATGATGATCGGGATGAGGGTCGTGACCCCAGTGTTGACGGTCCGGGTGAGGGTCTGGTTGATCGCGCGGTTGACGTTGTCGGCGAGCGAGGCCTTGCGCGCCGTGCGCACGTTCTCCCGCACCCGGTCGAAGATGATGATCGTCGCGTTGAGGGAGTAACCGACCACCGTGAGGAGGCCCGCGATCACGGGGAGGTTGAACTCGATCCGGGCGATGGAGAACACGCCGAGGGTGATCACCACGTCGTGGATGAGGGCGATCACCGCCGCCACCCCGTACCGGAGGCGGAACCTCCACGCGATGTAGACGAGCATCGCCCCCAGCGCGACGAGGATCGCCTGCCAGGCGCGGTCCCGGATCTCCTGGGTCACCATCGGCTCGATCCGCGTGACGCTCACGTCGGGGCTCCCGGTGCTCGTTTCCAACGGCCGAGGGATCCCCGATCCCGGCCCAGGGCGGGTGAACGCCTCCTGGAGCCTGTCCATGAGCTCATCGGAGGTCGTCTGCACGGTGATCATCTTTCCCGCCACGGGGCTGCCATCTCGGTCGGCGGTCACGCTCTGGATGGAGAATGGGGCGCTTGCCGCGGCGTCGGAGAGGAGTTGGGAAACGTGAACCCGCACCGCGTCGTTCGTCGGTTCCTCCCCCGGTGAGTAGAAGATGACGAGCTGAATGCCGCTTGTGAACTCGATCCCCGGCTGGAGGCCGAGGGTGAGCATGGCGAGGATGCTTCCCAGTACGAGGGCTGCCGATAGAGGGACGGAGTACCGCGCCTTGCCCAGGAAGTCGAACCCGGTCATCGGCGCTCCTCGGTCACGGACGGCGAGCGGCCTTAGCGAGCCGGGACTTGAGCCGGGCCGCACGGTTGGGGTGGATTACCCCACGGGCAGCGGCCTTGTCCACCGCCTTCTGGAGCTGCGGCAGAGCCTGGTGGGCCTCTCCCTGTTCGCCAGCAGCGACAAGCTTCTCCACCCTGCGCCGCCGGAACCTGATCGCGCTTCGGCGCGCATCGTTGCGGCGCCGCCGGCTCAAACTCCGGCGCTCCTCCCGTTTGGCCGAGCGTTTGATTGGAATGGCTCATCTCCTCCTTGATTGCGGTTGCCGGCCGCGATGTTAGCCCCTCCCTCGGACAGGCGCAAGGGCGGGATCCCTCTTCTTCATCCGGACCGAAAGGACTTCCCTGGACACGAAGGAGTTTCTGGTGTAGATGAGCCTCGCGGCCTCGATCCGGCCGGTATTGTCCTGTTCAGCTCCTCATGGTCGGTACGGCAGGTCCCTCCGGCTCCCTTTCAGCCAAAGTGACGAGAGTAGCGCGTAGGAGATGGCTAGGCCGAGAATGCCCAAGGGTAGAGCAACGAGGGTAGCCAGACACGCCCCCGACGCGATCAGCGCGGCCCCGAACGTGCTCAGCCGCGAGCGGGGGGCAGCCCGTCGGACGAGCGCACCGCTTGCCACCAGGGAAACGCCCAATGCCGCAACCGACGCCAGCGCGGCGAGCTGCCATGGCCCAAACGGCCCTCCGATGGCCCTCTCCCAAAGCGCAGGCAGCCCGAGAGCGACGAGCAACACCAGCCCGGCGATGGGCGCGACAAGGAGGACCTGGTCCCGGCGGCGGGCCACCGGGACCAGGATAGGTAAACCCAACCAGGGCAGCACAGCGACCGCTGTGCCCCCGAGGGTTAGTGCGAGGACCAACGCGAGACGAGCCGGCGTGGGCTCAATGTGTGACACCATCATCCCTCGATGGCCTGCCAACCAGATTTGCACGGCAACGGAGAACGGGGACGCGTGATACCAGGGCGACGCCAGGATCAAAGCCACCGCCCCCATCGCGCTGCCCCCCAGAAGCCACCCGGCCCTAACAGCCGCCCGGCACGGACTCGTCATCGTGCAAACCCAAATAGCAGGCCTGGGCTCCCCGGCACGGCGCTCAGAGGCTCATGGGACCCATATCGTCCGTGACCAAACCACCGTAAACGCGAACGGAGGCGAATAGCCAGGTGGGAACTCTGTAAAGTGCCAACTCTCCACCTGGTATTGCCCACCACTCGGGACACGTTGGATGTCATTTGTCGTGACGCGCCAGACGTTCCAACCATTCGCGTATGTTATACCTACCGGCAAATAGGGCCATCCCCCACCAACCACCAGAGGCGCGCTGTGACGTCCATATAGGGCATCCGCAGAAACGGAGGGGAAACGACCGTACTCGATGCCCCGTAGTACACGTCTCGCTGCCCCATATCGCTGATGCTGTTCGTACAGACAACCCAGATAGGCAGGAAAGTTGGCTGCACATCCCCGGCCCCATCCTTGGGTGGTGTCTTACCGGCCCAGCGGGATACCTGCGTAGCTGTGTCCCAAGCCCAAGTTACCTCCGTCTGCCAAGCATCCCGAGGGATACGGTGAAGCATCGCCGGATCGGCGAGGCTGAGGAACTCCTGAACCGTGATGGTAGATCCCCGCAGTTCGAGGCTTACTGCCCGGACTCCAGGCTTGGTTTGAGCCAAGCTCACCTGGCTGAGCACCAACACGGTGGCCACCACCACCAGGGCCCTCTTCCAAATCGCCATCATCATCACCTCCGGGAGCACTATAGCGCCCCCCGCTGTCAAGGCAATAATCTTGGTGCGCCAGGAGATCGTTACCAGGCGGAGGGGTTGGTGACGGGGTGGTTGAAAGAAGGCGGTGCTCCTCCTAAGAGAGCTTGGCGACAAGGAAAGGAGGAGCAGGGGGCAGTGGATCTTGCCTACAGAGAAGCGTATGTCATGAACCGGGAGGCGGCAAGGATGAGGCTGGTCGAGACGTACATG
>OMKS01003554.1_pt1 | contig 12299 bp, 14 predicted proteins | sample 1674721 | NCBI WGS metagenome assembly OMKS01 (sample SAMN06264996, study PRJEB25208) | sediment metagenome | isolation source: hot spring sediment | place: USA: California | collected 2014-09-02 | reverse complement strand
GTAATCAGTTTAAACTACTTAATAGTGATTTAAACTTTTGAATTAGTAATCAGTTTAAACTACTTAATAGTGATTTATCAGAAATCATTAAACAATTAAAATTATGTAAAAATAAAACTCTAATAAATAGCCATTAAATAGCCATTAAATTATAGTATATTATAGCCCTATTTTTACCCTATTTTTACCATATTTATTTTTTATTAAAAAGTAGTAAAATAAAGTCATAAATCAGACCCAGCGACCCATAGCCAAAATCCAAGCCCATCGGTTTCAATAAAGGCAACAAGGCAACAAGGCAACATAATTAATTAATATATATTAAGATATATTAAAGTTAGGCAAGACAACATACACTAAAATAATATCATATATGGCAAAGCAAGGCAAGAAACTATATATTAATTAAATGGTATTAGGCAAGACATCTGCACCACTCGCACATAATGTCGTTTGTCTAATAGACATTTGCTTATTATATATAGGATTATAAGATATGTGATATACCCACCCATAAATAATGCAGGGGCTTCTGAAAAATAAACTGCCCCTGCTAAATATATATATTATTTCTTCTTCTTCTTTGCCATTTTAGACACTCCTTTTTTTACACATTTACCTTTCTTTCTACCTGTCATTGGTCCTTTTCCTTCAGGACCAGTTTTATCTTTTCTTGGCATTCTTGTTCAAACTCCTGCCAGTTAATCTGGCGATTATTATTTATTCATTGATAGCAGTCTTGTAAATCCATATACTATCAAAAGTGTCATTATTCCAGCCAATGATAATCTGTATATGCTGTCAAGCATAATGAAATCTGTTGTCACTATGAATCCTGTGAATAGCAATATCAATGGCACAAATATAATCAGCCATAGCTCATATCCTGCCTTGTGAGATATTAATCCATATGCTATTACCATTGATATGTATAATGTGAGTAAATAATAATTATAGAAAAGTTGCATAAACATCTCAAAAAACAATACTATTATTGTTACGAAATCTCCTGCCATTAAAATGACACCTCCATATTAGTAAATTTTAATTGCCAATAATTTCTATTATAATTTGTTTTAGTATGACAAACTTTGCAAAGTGTTATTAAATTATTATGACTACAATTATTTTTACTATAGTCTATATGATGAACACATTTTGATGGTGTTTTACCATAAAATGTATTGCCTTTTTTTTTCATTAATATTCTCCTCTTATTTTTTGCTTGTTCTGCTTTTTCTTCTCCATATATTTTTTCCCATGTTTTTCCTTTTCTAAATTTTGACATTTTCTTTTTTGCTTCTTCTGAATTCTTTTTACCATACATTTGATTTTTTTCTTTAATATTTCTCAAGAATCCACACCGCCGAAAAAGTCTATTAATCCGAATATAAACATTACTGTGAGTATTATTCCAAACAATATCTTGAATTCTACAGGAAGTGCATTTATTCCTGTTATAGCTATTAATGGTGCAAAAGCAAGTGGAATTAAAAATGTTACCATTCCAGCCCTGACTAATCCAGATATGTCTGATACAAATATTGAAGCGAGTCCTATAATTATTCCGCTTCCTATTGCTACAAGTCCGAGCAGTTTCATAAGCCAGTTATCGTTTGAAGAATCAGCATCTTCATAATCTATTTCACCTGTTGTTTCATTATATTCAATATTTAAAATATTAAGTATTGGATTAGAATTTAAATCCAAATCATATAATCCTACAAAGTATAAAGACATATTCAAAGCTAACAAAATCAATACTATTTGCTTTATGTATCCTGCCATTCATATCACCTTCTTAATGATGTTAAGTATATTAAACCTATTAATACTACAAATATTGTAATTATTGTCATTGATTCAACTGATATTAAATCAAGGTAAGTTGCTGCTATATACCATAAATAAACCCCAACACCTGCCCTTAAGCTTCCAAATTTTGAAAGCAGTAATCCTATGACTACTCCTATCATTATTGCGAAGAATGACAATATAAAGTTCTTTGTTTCATTTGATATTCCTTCTAAATTCTTTTCTTTTATATCTGATATAATCTTGTCAACTGTATAATTTCCTGAAAAGTCAGCAGTTACATATACTGTTTTTGGAGATATGTATGTTGTGTTTATGTCGTTTCTCTGGAACATATATTCTGCATATATTTTCATTGGTCTGTCTGGAACATAATTATAGCTTAAGTATCCTCCTCTTGGTGCTGTTGAATTTCCTAAATATATCTCAGTTGAATTGTCAAGCGTTAATCTCATTGCAAACCATTCAAATGTATCTTTGTTTGCTTTTACATTCATTGAAAATTCTATTGTTTCATCTACAAAGAATAGTTCTTTAACTGGTCTTAATACCCATAGTGTTATTGATTTGAAGTATGTTTTTGATATTATTCCTGATATATCTTCATATAGTGTTATTGTATATGATGTTGATGTTGGAGTTAATGTATTGCTGAATGGCTTATATCCTTCTTTTTCAGCTGTTATTAAATATGGTATATCTGGATTTAGGAATAAAGAGCCTGTTCCTGATACATCTGTTGTTTTTTGCTCTACTAAAGTCCAAGTTCCTTCTATGTTTCTGTATGCTGATATTTCTGTGTTCTGCAATGGCGAACCAAATCTATTCAATACAAGGAATGTTACTATCTGTCCTTCTGTCAAATTTAATAATCTTGCGTCAAGATAATATGGTGTATTTTCTTCTGTTAGGTTAAGATAATAGTATCTTGTATAAAATCCTGACTTGTCTATCTTTATTGTTGTATATCCTAACCAGTTATCATAATAAGAATTAATGCCTGATTGAGAATCTGAATTTGTTGAGTTGTATATGTTTAAATTCCATGATGATAATTTGTTTGATGTTTCTTCATCGTATGCTTCTATGAATAATCCACCAGACTGAGGAAATTCATCATATACAACAGAACCAGGATAAACAAATCTTACCTTATTGTCATTATATTGCCCATGCTTTATATAAAATGTATTATAACTTGCTGGAAGATTTCCATCTATATATGACTGTATGAATAATGGTTCTTCTGTTATATCTTCAAACGCGCACTCATCAGCGTGTATCCATACTGAATTTGTTCCTCTCTTTCCGAATATATGGCACATTCCATCAGGTGTTTGCTTTAAAGAATTCCTGAATATATAATCCAAATTTCCTGCTGGATTATAAACTTTTTCAGCACTCCAAGAGTTTGTTAATCTGTCATAAATTCTGTAATAAAGATTATAGTTTGTTGTTCTTATTCCAGCAAGTACAAGATTTCCATCTGATAATCTTTCCATTGAGAATCCATTTGAAAACCTTGAACCAAGACCACCTGTTGATATTGTTGTCATGTTTTCAATGTTATACTGTCTGCAGCCTGTGTTTGCTGTCGTATCTGAGCAAAGCATACCGCTCCAGCTGTCATCTGCTCTCTGGAATACATTGAAAGCAAAGGCACTGTCAGTAGCACTTGTATATGTCTGTGCGTTTCCTTCAGTCATGTATCCGAAATATGAAGTGTATGTTTCTCTTGGAACTCTGAATATATTAGTATTGCTTCCTGTTATGTACAGATAATCATCATCAAGCCATGCTCCCCATGGTGCTGTTGACAAACCAGCCATATTGTCATTTGACTTATAAACACTCATATCGTGCCTGTAAAGACTATCATAAACTCCATCTGTCATGGCAAAGAACACGCCATTTTCATAGTCAAGTCCTCTTCCGTTTGCTGTGTGCATTGTGTATGAGTTCCCTGTATATGTCCCTGCTCCATTTGGGAAGCTGTTTGTATATTGATAAACTACTCCACTTGCACTCAAAACATAGAAGTATGTTCCGTCATAAGTCAAACCCTGTGGTGCTGTTGTCTGAGAGCCTGTTCCAAAGTATGCTATATAGTTCCAGTCTGAATCATATTTATAAACCCTATTATAATAATCTCCTACCATATAGAAGTATGTTCCGTCAGTTGCCAGTCCTTTTGGCTGTGTGTCCTGTGATGAAATATCTATTGAACCTATTCCTGTATATTGAAATAATGTATATGAATCTGGGTCTGCAAAATAAAGTTTATCACCAAAATCATTAATTATTATTCCTACTGGATTTGTTGTATTAGATGTTGTATCAAGAAAATCAGAATATGTTCGTGTTCCTATATCCCATGGTGTAGATAATGTATATTCATAAATTTTATCATTATCATTTCCAGATACATACATTTTAGTTCCATCTTGTTTAAACCATAAACCTTTAATATTTGTGTCTTCTGTTAAAGTATGTGTTGTTGCAGTTCCTGCTGTTGATATACTCCATGGTGTAGATAATGGATATTCTTTAATACGCCCATCAGTTGTCATTGAAACATACATTTTAGTTCCATCTGGTTTAAAGAATATAGTATAAGGACAATACAAACTTTCTTGTTTATAACTAACAAATGATGCTGTTCCTATGTTCCATGCTGTTCCTAAGTCAAATTCAGTTATGCCTCTTGTTAAAATATTTGTAATATACATTTTAGTTCCGTCCGGTTTGAAGAATACATTAACTGTTGATTTTACATATGGATTAAAATCAAATGAACGAATATAAGTTGCTGTGTTAATATCCCATGCTGTTCCTAAAGTATATTGATATATAAAATTGTCCCATCCAGCAAGATAAAGTCTTGTCCCGCTTGAATCTATGAAAACTCCTCTTAATACCTTTGTTAATTGTGAACTAAAATCTTTTTCTTTTTCATAATTAAAAGTAGTTAAATCTTTGTAAAATACATATATGCTGTCTGTACCATCATCTGCTACAAATAAGTGTGTGCTGTTTCCGACTATTCCTTTATATAATGTTCCTGTCAATCCAGTTGTGTTTATTTGTGAAGAAATATCAAATCCAAAATCACTTCCGCTATTTTCATACATACAGAAAGCTGTCCTGCTGTCATCTCCTCTTATTATTGAAGCCCAGCATATTGTATCTGTGCTTCCAAAAGCATTCTGAATATACCTTAAAGGAGAAGCATATAATCCATGAAGATTTGGAGAAGCTGAAATAATCTTTCCAGTTTCCCTTGCTGTACCAAATGTGTCTGTCAGCAAATTATATTCTCTGTAAACATAACCATAATTGTATTCATTCATTATGTATAACTTGCTTCCTATTCTTGTCATTGTCAATCCAAAGTCTGTTGCTGGAACAAGCTCATCTGTCTTATCTTCATTGTTCCATGTTGCTCCGCCATCTGTTGACTTAAACATATTTAATGAGCTGTCTGTTGTGTTTTTTAGAATTACATATGTATTGCTTCCGTATGTTTCTATGATGTTTCCATCAACTGAATCAACTCCAAAGTCTGTTGATATTGATGGGTCTATTGTTATTGTTTCGTCTTTATCTATTTTTCCTATGTATGTTGTCTGCTCTAATATGTGTCCTTCATCAAATAATTCATATGATGTTTCCTGCTCTGTTATGTCATTCCAGTCATAGAAGAATTTGTTAAAACCTGTGCTTTTTTCAGGTATATATGTTATCTTGTCATCTGAAATCAACCTGTATTTTAACCTGTATTCCTTGTTTGGAATTCCTGATTTTATGTCTATTGTAAGCTTTACTTTTGTATCATCATCCTTTAATTCATAAGTTACATTCATGTATGTGTTTTCATTGAATCTCATTATTCTTTTAACACAGGCTGTTTCTTCTGAAGAGCAGTCTTCAAGAGAATGTTCAAGAATCATTAATGACTTCCAATGGTTTCCTGTAAGTCTTTGCAATTTAAACATTGACCACTTTCCTACAACATTTCCTGTCTTCTTGTCAATTATTAAATCATAAGCGTCCTTAGAACATATACCGTCTTCATCAAACCATTCCCATACTTCCCACCATCTGCATTCTTCATATTCGTCTTCATCTGTATGTCCATTTCCATCATTATCCATTCTTAATTGTATCTTCATTAAATTGTTTTCAAGAACTCCATTATTATAAACTGCCTTTCCTGGCTGTGGTGGAAATAGCAAATCTTCTGTTGTAATGACTCCAGCATAAACAGCTGTGGAACTAATTAAAACTACCAAAAGTGCTAATATCATTGCTCCTTTAAACATAGCTAAAACCCTGTTTCATCCCTTACTTCTATTAATCCAAATAATATCATTGTTACTATAACAAATGGTATTAAATTGAATATTAACTGTGTTGCTTCATATCCTGTTTCTTCGCCTTCTGTTGTGTTTGTTGCCTGATAAATTCCTTCATTTCCCCAGTCAATAGCCTGTATTACAACAGGAAGCATTATAGCAAATACAAGCAATGATAATACGCCGAAAATCACTGAAATCATTGCAATTCCTTTTCTTTTCATTTTTTACACCTACCAAAAATCTATGCTTAGTTTTTTGCTCCTTTTTTTGTTATTTCCTATTCTTCCGCTTCCTATTCTTCCGCTTCCTATGCTTAAGTCAAAACCACCTGTTCCTATATCCAATGATGGCGGCGAAATTTCTGCTCCTGGCGCTTTTGATTTTCTTCCCCAGCCCATTATATCAATATCAAGTCCCATTCCTTTTCTTTCTTCAGGAGTTTCTCTTAAAAGTGTCTGCCTTTCTAATTCTTCTTCTGCAAGTCTTGCTCTTAATTCTTCTCTTTCCTGCAATGCTGCTACTCTTGCTCTTAATTCTTCTGTTGTAAGATTTTCAATTTTCTTTGGTCTTCCTCTTCCCTTGCTTCCTCTTATTATTTCCTCTCTTGTAAAATCACTAAATTCTTCTTTTACTGGTGTTTTCTTAAACATATCTTCTGTTTCTATCTGCCTTCTTCCAACTATTTGAGGCTTTAATCCATTCTGCTGAAAGTTTTCTATTCCTGCACTTACTCCTCCTCCAAGACCAGCAAAGAAATCAGTTTCTGGCTGAACTATATTAACTGGCTTTTTTATTCCAATTCTTCTTGAAGAATATGGTGAAGTATATAAAATCTTCATTTTCTTAGGCTTTGCTTTTAATTTTTGTGCTTTTATATAATCCTTTAGTTTTTGCTTTTGAATAGCTTCTGCAGCTCTTTCTTTTGCATATGCTTTTTGCTCTTCTCTTGTTAATTTTCCTTTTTCAAAAGCCTTCTTTCTTCTTTTTTCAGCTTCTTTTATTGCCTTTTCTTCTTCTTTGTATGATGCTTCTTCTTCAGCCTTTCTAATTTTATTTGCTTCTTCTTTTGTTAATTTTGCCATTTATTTATCACCTACTTTGTAGTAAGCTTATTCTTCTTTATGTATGCCCACATCTTTTTTGTCATCTCTGACGGAGCAACTGGTTTGCTTCCAATCATTTTTGCCATGTTTGCATCAGGCTTTATCTTAAAGCCACCGAATGCTTTCTTTTTTGCTGCCATATATATACACTCTCCTATTTTGTTTTCTTCTTTTTTAAAGCTGCTGTACAAATCGCATATGGATTTATCTTACCTTTTTTAGCAGCTTTTGTCTGCTTTACTTTTTTTACGCATCTATCCCATTTTTTTGGCATAAAATTACACCTCAAATTTTGGAAGACATATTTCTGTTTTTTTCTTTACTCTTTTGCAGTCTTTTGCACCATTCATAACAACTGTTGAAACATCCTTTATCATTTCTGGAGGAACATTTCCCTTTATTCTCATATCTTTTGTTTTGTCGTCATATGCAACTTTTAATATGTATTTTTTTATCATTTTTTTCACCTCCTATAAATTGCTTCCTAAATCGCTTCTGTTTGCTCTATACTCATAGTATATGTTTCCTTTTTTGCTTCTCCTTTTACCTGGTGCTAAAGCAGCCCATTCCTTATCCTTCTTTATTGAAACTGGTTTTCCTACCTGCCTTTTTGATTTTTTAAGGATTGTTCCGCCTGGTCTTTTATATACTTTCAAACAAATCACCTCTTTTTTTGTTTTCTAATTTTATTATGTTCCATTCAGGAAGTTCAACACAGATTATTCTGTTGTTTATTATATCCTTGTCTATTTCTGGAACATATTTTAATATGTCATTTATTTTTTTGTCTTTCTTTAAATCCTTGTTTTTCATAATTTCATCCGCATATAAATCCGCTTACTGAAAATGAAATAAATATTGTTATTCCAAGTATTATTACAAACTTTACAACATCATTACCTTTTGATAAATCTATATTTCCAGATGATATTCCTATTAATGATAATGCTACAACCAATAGTATCAGCAGATATGGTATTGTCTGCATTATAGGGAATGTTGTGCATATACTTGTAAGATTCATTGTAAATGTTAAACTTGCCATTCCTACTATGCCTGTTATTGTATCGTTTCCATAAACTGTTATTGTATTTGCCCCGTTTGATAGTGATGAGAGTGTTGCATTTGGAGTGAATGTTATGTTTGTTGCTCCTCCATCCAATGAATACCACCATGCATCAATAGCCTTGTTTGATGTTACTTCTAATGGAACTGATGTTGCGTAATATGTCTTTGATTCAGGAGAATGTATTGTTATTACTGGTGCATCTGCTGTCAAACCTAATATTCCAAATATGCTGAATTCTGACACATTGTTTGCCCAGACATATTTATCTATTGTATTTACTCCAGTGTCTGGCATTGCTTCATAATCTGTTCCGTTGTATCTCCACACTTTCAATGTTGATTCAACTATTGATGGTGTTATATCTCCTGCGTCATAATACCATTTTGTTATGTTTGTGTGTCCGCCCCATGATGTTGTATTTGAAATATTTAGGAAATGACCTATTCCTTCCACACCAAGCGGCAATATTGATGGTGTTGATGTAGACCTTATTAATTCTATATCCCATGTGTTTTCAAGGTCAAATCTTTCTCCATTTCCTGAATGGTTTGTTATGTTAAGATATGAATTATATAAATATATTGATTGATATATTGTATTTTCATCTATGTTATTGTTCATTTCAATTGGATATCCATCTTTTATTAAATAAGCGAAATCAGTATTGTCTGCATAATTATTATTTAATACAACATTTGATGGATATTCTGATTCAATTAAATATCCTGTTTCTGCGTCATAAACTTCATTATCTGTTATTATTGCCCCTTGTGAATTTGATGATGTCCTTACTCCATAAGTATTTACTCCATAATAAACTTCTATATAATTTCCTGAAATTGTGTTTTTATCTCCCTCATTTCTTATTCCAAAATTTACTTCTGTTATTGTATTATCTGTCATATTTAGAAATTCTGTAGTAAATGTATTATAAATTCCTGTTGTAGCGTTTATTATATCATTGCTTATAATTTTGTGCCTTAATCCAAGACCATTCATTATTATTCCTGTTTCTGTAATAGTTTCAATATTGTTATTAATAATCTCTACATCATTTCCAGCATTAAGGTATATTCCTCTCCATACATCATGTATGTAATTATTTTCTATCAATAATGTTGTATTATAGTTGCTCTGGAGATATATTCCATAGTTGAATGAACCTCTTCTCAAATCATAAATCTCATTGTTTGTGATGTTTGTAAATCCATTGCTTCCATAGTTTTCAATTCCTCTGTCAGATGTTCCGAATATTTCATTGTTATATATATGATTAATATCTCCTGCTAAATTATTATTATATATTCCTGAATAACCGCCTGACAGATATGCTCCTGTTGAATTTCCATCAATGTAATTATCATGTATTGTTACATTATATCCATTGTCTTTCTTTATTCCTGTTGTATAACTATGTATGTTGAAATTCATTATTTCTATGTTGTTTGCTGAATTGTTAAGATGTATAGCATAATAGTCATCTGTATCATTTCCTAAAAGCCACACATTGTTTCCGTCAAGGTAAATATCTGAAGCAGTCGGTATTAATACTGGCTTCATGTATGTTCCTGGACATACAGAGATGTCAGAGCTTATGTAATTTATTGTGTTGTTTGCTATTGGTCTTAATGTAGCATTATTGTCATCGCAGTCATATCTTTCATCCCAACCATCTCCATCTAAATCAGGATAGCCAAACTGATATATTGTTGTTGAATCTCTTGGCTTGTTTATGTAAAATATTGCGTTATAATAGCTTCCGTTTGCTTCCCATTGTATTTCGCTTGAATCCAATAATTTATTCCATCCTCCGCTATTACGATACATTAATGACTTGTCATTTGTTGTATTATAAACTATAACATAAATCTTTTCTTCAGTATTTTCCCAATTTGAATTTCCAGTCATATTAAAGTATGAATTTGCATCTGCTTCTGAAAGGCTGAATTCATATATAAATGAAGCGTTATTAAACCCATCGTATGTTATGTCTGTTGTTCCTGATACTGTTGCAGGATTTCCATAAACTAAATATTTATCCTGCACAAAACTTTGTGATGTCTGTGAATCTAAAAATGATATTGTCCACATGAAGTCCCTGTTGTTTATTATGTTTGTTCCATCAAGATAAAAACAATGCCTTATGTCATCACCGCCTGTTGGTTCAAAATCTGCCTGATAACTGTAAAATGATGTTGAGCCTGGGTATCTTGGCATTCCTATCATTCCTATTGATAAATCACCTGAAGAACTTCCATACCAGGATGTCCACCATAAAGAATCATCATCAAATGTGTCATAATTTCCTGTTGTTCCTGATGTTGTTGAATCTGTCTGTCCTAATTTTGAGCCATAAACATAATGAAGTCCGCCCCTGTCATATCCTGGTGCTGTTGCATTATTGTCTTCAACTATAAAACTTGGGAAAAGAGCTTCATTATACTTGTTTGTATATCCTGAAGCTGTCAGTCTTCCAACATAATATTCATCATACAAGTGCCAGGTGTTTTTTATTGTTCCGTCATATTCACATCTGACTGTTGCTCTGTATATTCCATCTTCATCAATATAGCATTTGTCTGGTGTTACTTTTTCCGCTATTTGTGATAAATATAAACTTGCTCCCTGAATATATCCAACTCTTATATAATTAGCAATATAAGCTCCAGAAACAATATCTGTTGCAGAATATTTTAATGATTTAAATTCTTCTATCATTCCATAATAAGTGAAAGCTGTGTTGTTTGTTACTGAAACGTTGTAATTGCTTGATGAAACCCAGATATAATTACCTGTTGAGTCTATGCTCACATCAGCCAAAACCGGTATAGCTGAAACTAACATGAATCCTAAAATTATTGTTGCTAATATTTTATTCATTTTTTTCCTCTACCTATTGGACCTTTTCCTTTTCCTATTCCTAATCCCATACCCATACCTTTACTTCTTATCTTGCTTCCTGGACATTTGTAATATTCTTTTTTTATTTTTTTATCATCCAAAACAAGATAAAAATTATTTTTATCTTGTTTTATATCCCAAGCCTTTTTAAAATCAAATTTTCTTTTTTCTCTTTCAACTTCTGTTTTTTTGAAAAGTTCTTTTGGATATTTTAGCTTTGATATTATTGTCATATATACACTCTCCTTTATTTATTTATCTTTCTTCTTTTTCTTTGCCACTTTTTTTCACACCAATTTATAAATTTTTTGTTTCTTTTTGAGATATACAAATATACTTCCATCGCCAACATAATACTTTATATTTTCATCTTCATTTATGTATATGCCGTCACGATAGTTGTTTCTCATACTACCAGCTCAGGTCAAATCTTGGCAATGCCACTCCTGTTCTTTTTTTCTTTTTGCTTGGTGTTTTTCTCCCAAATCCTAAACCGAATGTTGGAACTTCTATTCCAAATCCTTCTAATGATTTCTTCCTGTTTGCTATCCATCCTTCAACTGTTATTCCCTTTATTTCTCCTGGTGTATCTATTCTGTATTCTCTCTTTTCTATCCAGCCTTCTTTCATTGGAACTTTCTTCTTCTGTTTTATCTTGTATTCCCTTAATTTATGCTTTGCTATATTGAAATATCCTGGTGTTACTAATCTGCTTGGTTTTGGCTGTTCTTTTGAAGGTTTTATTATGAATGTTGCAGATGGTGTCTTGTCAACCATCTCTGCACCTAAATCTCTTGCATGATGATATGTCATTGGCTTTTCAACTTTGACTTTCTTTCCTCTCTGCTTTACATATAATTGGTATGCTTTTGCTTTGTCCTTTGGTGTTTTTCTTTCTAAAAATGATAATCCTGGTGAAAATGGAATAAATATTACTGGTGGTTCTTCTATTAATTCTTCTCTTCTTATTCTTATTCTAGGTTCTATTCTAGGCTCTATTCTAGGTTCTATTCTAGGCTCTATTCTAGGCTCTATTCTAGGTTCTATTCTAGG
>OMKS01003553.1_pt1 | contig 12304 bp, 8 predicted proteins | sample 1674721 | NCBI WGS metagenome assembly OMKS01 (sample SAMN06264996, study PRJEB25208) | sediment metagenome | isolation source: hot spring sediment | place: USA: California | collected 2014-09-02 | reverse complement strand
GCTTTGGCAGGCGGCGCTCGGCCAGTTGCAGCTTCAGCTTGCCAAACCCACCTACGACACCTGGGTAAAGAACACCCAGGGCATCTCGTACGAGGATGGGGTGCTGGTCGTGGGGGTGCATTCGGCGTACGCCAAGGATTGGCTGGAGAACAGGCTCTACGGTCAGGTACAGCGCACCGTCACCGCCACCGCCGGGCGGACGGCGTCGGTGCGCTTTATCGTGCGACGCAACGGCGCCCAGAATCCGGCAGAGGTCGAACTGCTGGATCGTCCCCAAACGCCGCGATCGAGCGGCGGGGCGCCGGGGGGCGAGAGCGAATACACGAGGGTCAACCCCCGCTACACCTTTGACACCTTTATCGTCGGGCAGGCGAACCGCCTGGCCCATGCGGGCTCTCTGGCGGTGGCCGAGAACCCGGGCATGGCCTACAACCCCCTGTTCGTCTACGGCGGCGTGGGGCTGGGCAAGACACACCTGCTGCACGCCATCGGCAACCGCGTGCTGCAGGACCAGAAAAAGACGCTCTACGTCTCGGCGGAGACCTTTGCCAACGAGATGATCAACGCCATCCGCAACCGCACCACCGAAGAGTTCCGCGCCAAGTACCGCACCATCGACGTGCTGTTGCTGGACGACGTGCAATTCATCATCAACAAGGAGCGCACCCAGGAAGAGTTCTTTCATACCTTCAACGATCTCTACCAGGACAACCGCCAGATCGTCCTCTCCAGCGACCGGCCGCCCAAGGCGTTCCTGAGCCTGGAGGAGCGGCTGCGCTCGCGTTTCGAGTGGGGGCTGACGGCGGACGTGCAGCCGCCCGATCTGGAGACGCGCATGGCCATCCTGGAGGCCAAGGCCGAGCTGCGATCGCTGCACCTCCCCTACGAGGTGATCGAGTTCATCGCCCAACAGGTGGACAGCAACATCCGCGAGTTGGAGGGGGCCCTGAACCGGGTGGTGGCGCTGGCGAGGATGATGGACTTTCCCCTCACGGTGCAGACGGCGCAGAGGGCGCTCAACGATTTCGTGGCGCCGGCCACCAAGGTGACGCTGGACGACATCCTGAGCAACCTTTCTCCCCTCGGGAGTCAACGTGATCAGATCGTAAGGCGCGTAATTAATGAGACGTTTTTCAGACAACAGCCGCAACGCTCCGGTGACAGACGAATTGCTGACTTGCATGCGTTCGGCAATATCCTTGGCGCGGGCGGCATGTTTCTGCGCTTCGATATGAAAAATCGCCTCAAGATAATCTTCCAGGCTATCACTCAATTGTTTAGCTGAGTCAATCACAAAACCCTCCAAAAACTTATATCTTCTTGATTTATTTATACTAAACGCACATTGAAATTTCCAGTGATCAGTCAACATACTGAATACTGATGATGGAAAGTTGCAACTACTCAGGTGTACCCCGGACAGCCTTGTCCGGGAAAAATCGAGCCAGAGACATGTTGTCGTGTTGCGCTGCATCCGTTCCCGGACAAGACTGCCCGGGGTACAATGACTGAGTAGCTACGGAAAATTGTATCATACGTTTAGCATATCATGCTGACGGGCGATAGTCATGCAGCAAGATGGCGGTGAGCGTCGGCCCGTCAACGATGCGACGGCCTCGCAGCATCTCCTGAATTTCTTTGCTCAGACGGGTGCAACGCTGACTGATACGTTCCACCACCGCAACGGCTTGCTGCGGCAGCGTCCCGCACAGGCCGTTGAGCAAGAGCTGCGTATTCGCTGCAATCGCCGCAAACGGCGACTTTAAGGCATGGGTGGTCCACAACATATGACGCATTCGCTCATCCAGGGCCGCTTCGAGTCGCCGATTGGCTTGAGCCAACTGAATATCTTGTTTTCGCACGGTATCGGCCAAATGCCCTGCCAGATACCACACACCGGCCCAAATACCGAGAACCGAACCATAGTGCAGCACGACCCACCGCAACGGCAGCTCCGAGGAACCGCCATAGGGCATGGAGGCAAAAATGCCGCCCGTTGAAAACCCGCCGTAACGTTCCAAAACAAGACATGCCCCAAAAAGAAGACAAGAAAAATCTAAAATCAAAAAACTCATCCCGCTTGTAAAAAAAATACTCGACAACACAATGTGGAACAAATACACGAACGGAATGTGTGTTTCCGTACTTCCGATAAAATATACCACAAACGTTAGAATAATCAGGTCCACAAAAATCTGCGACAACAGATTAAGCTGCGCCATTCGCCGTGTTTGACCGATTCGTGCCCAAACCAGATAAATCACATTGGTCATTGCTAACACAGCGGACATCACAAACGGCCATCGACCGATTTCCTGCAACCCCCAGAAGTCACGTATGCTCGTATTGAGTGCGGCCAGCCCGAATAGGGCGAAAATCCCCGCGACGCCCCAGCGCTACCGGCAAAACCAGCGAATATTGCCCAACAAAACACCCTGCGATAAAAACGCAGGCGGTGCAAGGGGACTGCTCGCCGCAACCGACTTGTTCAACGGCACTTCATAAGTCGAACTGTATGTGGGCACAGTCATTATATCCATATTCAAAAACCAAGTTTCTAACTTAATAGTACTCGACATTCGAATGAAAATCAATAAAACATTGTTTTCCTATGGGCAAAATATGAAACTTTTATAACATCTTTGATATATTGAAAGCCCAAAACTCGATCTTATATAATTGGAATTAAAGAAAGTTCTGGATTAACGTTTTTGTCGTTTTGATCGGGCCTTCATACCGATGAACAGAAGCCTGCTGAAACGAAGCAGTTTGCCAATAACCATACCGAGCACATGAACCGCCGGTTGTCAGAAAATTCTTGCAAAAATTCGATTCCCCGGCGATACTCATTGAAATTTGTTTAATTTTTACCACAAGCAACTTTTTATGGAGACGACAAGATGTATCTGTTGGGTTACGATTGCGGCACCTCATCCATCAAGGCCACCCTTCTGGAAGCGGCAAGCGGCACGGTTGCCGCCTCGGCGACATGCCCGGCCGTAGAAATGCCGATTGACTCACCGCACCCGGGCTGGGCGCAGCAGGAGCCGAGTCTGTGGTGGGACAATCTCAAGGCCGCCACCGCCAAAGTGCTGAGCGATTCGAAGGTCAATCCCGCCGACATCAGCGCAATCGGCGTCACCTATCAGATGCACGGGCTGGTGTGCATTGACAAAACCGGGCAGATCATCCGCCCATCGATTATCTGGTGCGACAGTCGAGCCGTCCAGATCGGACAAAAAGCCGCCGAGGCCCTCGGCCCCCAGCAGTGTCTGGAGCATTTGCTCAATTATCCGGGCAATTTCACCGCAAGCAAACTGCGATGGGTCAAAGAAAACGAGCCGGACAACTACAAACGGATTGATAAAATTATGCTGCCCGGCGACTGGGTCGCGATGAAGCTGACCGGCAGGGCCGCCACGACCGAATCGGGGCTGTCGGAGATGATTTTGTGGGATTTCAAGCAGACTCGCTCCGCCGATTTTCTGATGGAGTATTACGGATTCAGCTCCGACCTACTGCCGGAGATTGTGCCGACCTTCGGCAGTCAGGGCCAATTGACTCAGGCTGCTGCTGAAGAATTGGGGTTAGCCAAGGGCACGCCGGTAACCTATCGGGCCGGCGACCAGCCCAACAATGCCCTGTCGCTGAATGTGCTGAATCCCGGCGAGGTGGCCGCGACCGCCGGCACCAGCGGCGTGGTCTATGGCATCAGCGACGCGCCGACCTTTGATCCGAAATCCCGCGTCAACAGCTTTCTGCACGTCAACAACACCCGCCAAACGCCCCGCAATGGCGTACTCCTGTGCGTCAACGGGACCGGACGGCTCAATAGCTGGCTCAAGCACCATCTTAACGTCGGCGATTATCCGGAGATGAACGCCAAAGCCGCTGAAGTCCCCGTCGGTGCAGACGGCCTGGTCGTGCTGCCCTACGGCAACGGCGCTGAGCGCACCCTCGAAAACCGCAACATCGGCGCAGCAATCTGCAACCTTGACTTGAACACCCATCACATCGGCCACCTCCTCCGCGCCGGACAGGAAGGCATCGTGTTTGCCCTCAACTACGGACTGGAGATTATGAAATCAATGGGCATCGATATCCATACCGTCCGCGCCGGAAAGGCCAATATGTTCCTCAGCCCCCTGTTTGCGCAGACCTTTGCCACACTGACCGGCGCGACTGTCGAGCTGTATAACACCGACGGCTCACAAGGCGCCTGCCGTGGCGCAGGCATTGGCGCCGGTGTGTACAAATCGCCGCAGGACGCCTTTGCCACACTGAAACAAATGCAAACAGTCATGCCGGATTCGAAACACGCCGTTGCCTGCCAAGAGAGTTACCAACGATGGCTCGATGTGTTAAAAAGTCGTCTGTGACGGTGCAGTTGAAATATTGACCACTGGTAAATATTGCACTCTCCGGACAATATTTTCGCTATAATGCCGAATAAACTTAAACACTGTCGATTCAATTATGGAGGCCGTTATGAGAGAGTTTTTTCCGGAAGTCAAGAAAGTCAAATACGAAGGTCCGGATTCGAAAAATCCGCTGGCGTTCAAGCACTACAACCCCAAACAGAAGGTTATGGGCAAGACGATGGCCGAACATCTGCGGTTTGCGGTCTGCTACTGGCACACCTTCAAAGGACTGGGAGCCGATCAGTTTGGCGCCAACACAATTGTCCGCAGTTATGACGACGCCGCCGATCCGATGGAGCGTGCCGAACAGACCATGCACGCGGCCTTTGAGTTCTTTACCAAGCTGGGCGTGGACTTCTGGTGCTTCCACGACCGCGACATCGCACCCGAAGCGGACACGCTGGCCGAGACCAACAAACGGCTGGATAAAATCGTCGCATTGGCCAAGAAACTGCAGCGCGATACCGGCCTCAAATGCCTCTGGGGCACGACCAACGCCTTTTCGCATCCGCGATTTATGGCCGGGGCGGGAACCAACCCCAACCCGCACGTGTTCGCCTATGCCGCCAGCCAGATCAAAAAGGCGATGGAAATCACCAAAGAACTCGGCGGACAGGGGTATGTCTTCTGGGGCGGCCGCGAAGGCTACGATACGCTGCTGAATACCGATATGAAACGCGAATTGGACCATCTGGCCCTGCTGCTTCAATTGGCGGTGGACCACAAAAAGAAAATCGGCTTCAAGGGTCAGCTTTATATCGAACCCAAGCCGAAAGAACCGACCAAACATCAATATGACTTTGACGCGGGCAACTGCTTTGCTTTCCTCCAGAAATACGGCCTGCTGCCGCACTTCAAGCTGAACATTGAGGCCAACCACGCTACACTGGCGGCTCACACCTTCCATCACGAGCTGGAATTCTGCGCCGTCAACGGCATTCTCGGTTCGGTCGATGCCAACCGCGGCGATTTGCTGCTCGGCTGGGACACCGACCAGTTCCCGACCGATCTGTATGACACGTCGCTGGCGATGTATATCATCCTTAAGGCCGGCGGCTTTACCACCGGCGGGCTGAACTTTGACGCTCACGTGCGTCGGCAGTCCATTGATAATCTGGACCTGTTCTACGCCCATATCGGCGCGATGGACGCCTTTGCACGCGGCCTGAAGATTGCCTCAAAACTCATGCGAAGCAAGGTCTTTGAAAAGGCCGTCAATAAACGCTACAGCGGCTGGGACACCGACTTCGGCAAAAAAGTCGCCGCCGGGAAAATGGACTTTACCAAACTGGAAGCCTACATCCTCGAAAAAGGCGAACCCAAACTTCAGTCCGGCCGACAGGAACTGCTCGAAAACATCCTCAACGAGTATATCTAACCCCATAAAAAAAGGATGGGATGATGCCATCCCATCCTTTATCTTTTTCAGTTCGACGCAAGCGCTGAATCGAACAAACGGCTATTTTACCGCATCGGCAACCGCGTTGAGAAGCACTTCCGGCTTGATCGGCTTTTCAAGAATCTGCTTGACCGGCAGCCACGTCTCATCCGGCTCAAAGCCGAACGGCAGGTTCATCTCTTTGCGAACTCCTGTGACCATAATCACCGGCGTATTTTTCAACTCCTCGATTCCGTGCAGTTCGCGGGCGATATTGAACCCTTCATCCTTGGTCGTCATCATTACATCCAGCAGAATCACATCGGGGTTTTCGGCCTTGGCCGTCTGGACGCCTTCCTTGCCGTTGGAGGCCGAGGCCACGGCATACCCCCGCGCTTCGAGCAAATTCACTATCGATTCCACAAAATCACTGTCGTCGTCAATGACAAGCACTTTCTTGGCCATTTTGCATTCTCCTATAGACTTGAAAGTTGATCTTTCTACATAAGCACGCAATTTTCAAAGGCGTTATACCATAGTCGCTCACGATTGTCTCGATAATTTAGGATAAAATTCACAATAAATCAAACTTTTCGCGATTCGGCGGCGGCCTTGCGGTACTGGTTGATGATCTCTACGGTCTTCTTCGCATCCAATTCGCCATAGATTTTATCATCAATCATAATGACAGGGGCAATGCCGCACGCCCCCAGACAGCGTGCTTCCTGAAGCGTAAACAGCCTATCCTCGGTCGTCTTGCCGACCTCGACGCCCAGTTCCTTTTTGAGGACATCCAGCACCTGCGTGGCGCCTTTGACGTAACAGGCGGTGCCCATACACACACTGATCGTGTGCCGGCCGATCGGCTCCAGATTGAAATAATGATAAAACGTCGCCACACCCCAGATATGCGCGGTAGGAATCTGAAGCGCCTCGGACGCTTCGTCCATCACCTGACGCGGCACATAGCCGAACAGCTCCTGGGTCTTATGCAGCACGGCGATCAAATAAGATTCAGCGTAGTCCTTGTTGCTGACCTCCGCCATAAATTCGCGGAGCGTTGTCATTTTATCCTGTGCTAACTCGGTCATTGGGTCACCTCGATTTTCTTTGCTTCTTTCGGAATAATACCCTTCGGCAGCTTGGCCTTGTAGTGTGTATGCAGATATTTATGCGACACGGAACTGAGCGGATGCTGCAGGAATTCTTTATACAGCTTCTGCACGTCCGGATTGTCGTGACTGCGGCGAATGGTCTTGCCCCGATCCAAATCATAAAGGGCCTGAGCGCGTTTTTTCAGCGCCTTGTCATCCAGCGGAATCGTATTGATCGCGGCATACGGCTGGCCGCCGCCGCCGACACAGCCGCCCGGACAGCCCATAATCTCGATAAAATGGTAACGCTGCGGATCCTGCCGAACCACCTCCAGCAGTTTACAGGCATTGCCCAGACCGTGAGCGACCGCCACACGAATCTCTTGTCCGTCCATCGTCAGGCTTCCTTCTTTGATGCCCTTCAGCCCGCGCACGCCTTCGACCTCGATATCCACCAGCGTCTGGCCGGTATAAAGCTCGTAAGCGGTGCGGATGGCCGCTTCCATCACGCCGCCGGTGGCGCCGAATATGGCGCCGGCGCCGCTGGACAGCCCCAACGGATGGTCAGCTTTTTCAGGCTGGATATTGACAAAGTCAATACCCGCCGATTTGATCATCCAGGCGATTTCGCGGGTCGTCACAACAACATCCACACCGCGCATCCCGTCAAACATCAGCTCCGGACGTTCGGCCTCATACTTCTTGGCTGTACAGCACATCGCCGCGGCGCTGCATATCTTCGTCGGATCGATACCCATCTTATCGGCAAAATAGGTCTTGATCATCGCCCCCTGCATCGACATCGGCGATTTACACGTTGACACATTGTCGATCAGGTCGGGATAAAACTGCTCAAGGCATTTCATCCAGGCACTCGAGCACGACGTAATCATCGGCAGCGTGCCTTTATTCTGCAGCCGTTCAAGGAACTCGTTGGCCTCTTCCATAATGGTCAAGTCGGCGCCAAACTGGGTGTCAAACACATAATCAAACCCCAGCTTGCGCAGCGCAGCGATCAATTGCCCTTCCATATTCTGACCAATGGGCAGACCAAACGCCTCGCCGATGGCCGCCCGGACGGACGGAGCAAACTGAACAACCTTAACCCTTTCAGGGTCGTTAAGCTGTTCGAACAATTCCTGCGTATAGTTCTTTTCGACAAAGGCCGCGGTCGGGCAGACATTGATACACTGACCGCATGCGGTACAGACGCTCTCGGCCATCGGCAGGTCGTACGCCGGCATCACCACCGTCTGAAAACCGCGATGCGCCTGGGTCAGATTGTGCACCTGCTGAATCTCCGAACACATCCGAACGCAGCGGCCGCACAAAATGCACTTTTCGGGATTGCGAATGACGGCCTCGCTGGACAGGTCTTCTTCATACCGCTTGCGTTCGCCCGCAAAATGCCGCGCGCGAATGCCCATCGACGCCGCCAGACGCTGCAATTCACAATTGCCGTCGCGTTCGCAGGTGTGGCAATCCATCGGATGGTTGTCGATGATCAGTTCGACAATATCCCGACGAGCGCGACGCAGCGCGTGGGTATTGGTTTTGATCTTCATCCCGTCGCTGACCGGAAAGGCACAGGACGCAACAAAATTGCGCTGTCCCTCGACCTCAACGATACAGACCCGACAGGCGCCTTCAATCGAGAGCTTGGGATGGTAGCACAACCGGGGAATCTTGAACCCCAGCGTATCGGCGGCCTGCATAACCGTCTGATTCGGCTCGACCCGGTAATCCTTGCCGTTAATGGTAATCGTTATCATTTGGCTCATAGGTATCCTCACGCTTTGGTAATCGCATCAAATTTACAGACTTCGTAACATTGTCCGCAGCGAATGCACACCTCCTGAAGAATACGGTGTTTTTCCTTGCGAACGCCTTCAATGGCATTGACCGGACAGACGCGCTTGCACGCCCCGCAGCCGACGCACTTGTCGTTGATGGTATAACTGAGCAGTGCGGTACACTGACCGGCGCGACACTTCTTGTCCTGAATATGTTCTTCATATTCCTCGCGGAAATTCTCAATAGTGCTGAGCACCGGATTCGGCGCCGACTGCCCCAGACCGCACAGCGACGAATGCTTAATCATTTCACCCAGCCGCTGGAGTTTTTCAATATCGCCGGGTTGGCCTTGGCCCTCCGTGATCCGCGTCAGAATTTCGTACATCCGCTTGGTGCCCTCGCGACACGGGGTACACTTGCCGCACGATTCATCCTGTGTGAATTCAAGAAAGAACCGCGCCAGCGACACCATACAGGAATCCTCGTCAATCACAATCATCCCGCCGGAGCCCATAATCGAGCCGGCCTTGGCCAACGATTCGTAATCAATCTCCGTATCGAGATAGTGTTCCGGCAGACACCCGCCGCTCGGGCCGCCGGTCTGAACCGCCTTAAAACGTTTGCCGTTGGGGATGCCGCCGCAGATGTCATAAATGATCTCACGCAGCGTCGTGCCCATGGGCACTTCGACCAGACCGGTATTTTGCACTCGACCGGCGACTGCAAAGACCTTGGTGCCCTTGCTGGTTTCAGTGCCGACGGTATTAAACCAATCGGCGCCGTCCAGAAGAATCACGGGGATATTGGCCCACGTTTCCACATTGTTAATCAGCGTAGGCTTGCCGAACAACCCTTTGACCGACGGATACGGCGGACGGGGACGCGGCATCCCGCGGTGGCCTTCAATGGAGTGAATCAGAGCGGTTTCTTCGCCGCAGACGAACGCACCGGCGCCAAGACGAATCTCAATATCAAACGCAAAATCGGAGCCGAGAATGTTCTCGCCGAGCAATCCGTGCTCACGTGCCGAAGCGATGGCTTTTTCCAGCCGTTTGATCGCCAGCGGATACTCGGCGCGAATATAAATAATGCCTTTGCCTGCGCCGATAGCGTAACCGCCGATCATCATCCCTTCAAGCACCGTGTGCGGATCGCCCTCGATGGCGCTGCGATCCATAAAGGCGCCAGGATCGCCTTCGTCGGCGTTGCAGATGACGTATTTTTCGTCGGAATCCTGATTGGCGGTAAATTCCCACTTCAACCCGGTTGGAAACCCCGCCCCGCCGCGACCGCGCAGCCCGCTTTTTTTGACTTCCTCAATCACCTGACCGGGCGTCATCGTCTCCAGCGCCTTGGCCAGAGCCTCATAGCCGCGCAGAGACAGATAATTATCAATATTCTCCGGATCAATGATGCCGCAGTTACGCAGGGCGATACGCATCTGTTTGCCGAAAAAATCCACATCGCCAAAGATTCGGAAGAACCGGTTATACAGATGATCTTCGGTAATAATCAGCCGGGTAACGGCCTTATTGTTGACCAGATGCGACTCGACAATTTCGGGCACGTCTTCAACCTGCACCCGACCATACATAATATAGCCGGGGTTGACGATGAGAATCGGCCCTTTTGTGCACATCCCCAGACAGCCGCTCAAATGAATACTGACACTGTCCTTGAGTCCGTGCTTGTCCAGCTCCGTCTCGAGCGCCTGCTGTACCGCTTTGGAATGATTGTGAATACAGGCTGTCCCGTCGCACAGCGTAAGTTTGTATCTCGTTTCTTTCACGTCCATTGTCCTTTCCGTCAGATCACCCATTCGGCAATAATCTCGCCTTTTTTCAGATGCCGTTCAACAATATCCCGCGCCCGCTGCGGCGTGACCCGTCCGTATTTGACGGGGATTTTACCTTCTTCAACCACTTCAACCGTCGGCTCCAGATTACAGCGGCCCGCACAGCCTTTCTGACTCAGATAGACATCCGTCAGCCCGTTGGCAATCGCCTGACGAAATACATCCATCACCTCTTTGGAGCCGGCGGCGATTTCGCAGGTCGCCATGCCTACATACACCCGTTTGGTGGACAGATACCCTTTGCTGACAATGCGGTTCACCGCTTCAGCACGCTTTTTTTTGATAGCTTGTAATGGCGTTAACACGTTTGTGACTCCTTAGGAATTTGAAATATAAATGAATTACCGTTGTCTTTTGCCTGAACTTCAATATGGCCGCCGTGGCTTTCAATGATCTGTTTGGTAATATACAGCCCCAGGCCGGTACCCTTGACTTTCTTTTTTTCGGGCGTATCCAGTCGCGAAAATTTCTTAAACAGCGACGCGCGCTGCTGCTCGGAAATTGGCCGACCGTCGTTATAGACCTCGACCGTAACTCGATCACCTTCTTCATGGGCGCTGAGGATAATCTGTCCGCCTTCGCTGCCGTATTTGGCGGCGTTGCTGACCAGATTGTTCGCCACAATCAGCATCAGATCCTGATCGGCGGCCACCGTCAAATCCGGATCGATCCGGTTGACGACCTGGATCTGTTTGTCGTTAATCAGCTTCGAGAACGTCTGCACCGAATGGCCGAATACATCCTTCCAGAGAGAAAACCGGGTCTTGTTGACTTCCAGATTGCCGCGTTCAATTCGGCTGAGATTCAAAAATTTCGTTACCGTCGCCGCCAGATAATCCAGATTGCGGCAGATCGAATCGACGGCCCTTTTCTGCTTGAAATTGATCATCCCCAGAAAACCGTCACGCAGGGCATACGCATTCAGTACCGCAGAGGACAGCAGCCCTTTTAGTTCGTGCGCCACAAAGCCCAGCAGATCAAGATAACTCTTGTTCAATTCTTCAAGTTTCTGGTGATTTTCATGCAGCCGCACCTCGCGTTCTTCCAGACGTACCGACATCTCATTAAACGAATGCGCCAACTGGTGCATCTCTGCAATACTCGAATGAGGAGGCATCACCAGATGTCCCAATTCGCCGCGGGACAATTTTTGTGTGCCCTCAAGCAGCTCCGTCAACGGCTGCGAAACCGATCCGACCAGAATGTAGGCCAATACAAACGCCAACACCGAGGCCAGCAGAATCATCGCCAGAAACGCCAGCAGCAAATTGGCGGCCCTGTGATGAAACGGCTCTTCCAAAATGCCCACATACAAAATACCGATAATCTCATCATGGATATTGACAATCGGCTCATAAGCCGACTTGTACCAGTGTCCGACCACCAAGGCCCTGTCCAGCCACGGCCGGCCCTGAAGAATCACCTCATTATAAACCGCTTCAGAAACGCGCGTCCCGATGGCGCGTTGCCCGCTTTCATCCAGAACATTCGTGGAAATCCGTACATCATCGAGAAAAATGGTCACCGTGCCGACCGGAATACCCCGATAGTCATCGCCGCCGAAAACAAGCTGACGAATATGGTCAACAAATTCATAATCTTGATTGACAATACGACCCCCAAAGACAACCTCCGTCACGCGGCCGGTTGAATCCGTTAAAGCAAGAGCGTATTCTTTAGCCATGGCCGAATCCAGCGACGTCTTGCGGGTCGGCCTGGCTTTGGCCGTCGGTTTGATGTCAATGTGCGCACGCTCTCGAAT
>OMKS01003549.1_pt1 | contig 12309 bp, 8 predicted proteins | sample 1674721 | NCBI WGS metagenome assembly OMKS01 (sample SAMN06264996, study PRJEB25208) | sediment metagenome | isolation source: hot spring sediment | place: USA: California | collected 2014-09-02 | reverse complement strand
GTGTATAAGAGACAGCTATAGAAAGCTGCCAAAAAAGGGGGTGCTGCGATGGCTGGGTGGGGGCCCCGTCCCCTGAGGGGATCAGAAAGCTCAACGACAGCGGCCATCAGGTGACCGTGATCTCTTCGTTTCTGGTCTTTGAGTGGTCACCAAGGCGGTTGTGTACGGTCAGGGTCACGGTGTAGGTGCCCGGACTGGTAAAGATATGCACCGGGTGCTGCTCATCCGACGTCGTCCCGTCGCCGAAGTCCCAGTGCCAGGTGGACGGGTTGTTCGTCGAGAGGTCGGTGAAGGTCACTGTCAGCGGTGCCGGTCCCTCCCGGACATCGCTTTCGAAGTCCGTCGACCTCTTCAGGATGAGGAAGAGGAACGCCCCGAGGAAGATGAGCAGAAGCAGCCATACCCACCACGGGATGCCGCCGGCAAAGGTGAAGCCGCTTATCATCGGGAAGAGATCCGCGAGTTCACCGAATGGCCCGGAGGAGCCCTCGTCACCGATCTTTGGAGGGGTCTCATCAGGTCCGGGGCCCGGTTTGCCCGTTGGTTGTGGGCCGGGTCCCGGCCCCTGTGTCTCCGTCGGACCGGGGGTGGGGTCGTCATCATCATCATCGTCATCGTCGCCGCCCTTGTTGTCAAACGAGAGGGGGAACCCTCCGACAAGCCCTTCGCCGATGATGTAGTTGGTTACATTCTCCACATCAGGCGGGGCATTGTCGCCCGGAGCCCGGTCATAGACCGGGTATGCAGGGGTGATGGTATATGCCATCGTCTGCCCGGTGCGGGCATCGGCCTGAATATAGAAGACGGGGACCCTGTTCCCTTCGGTCACGATCGTTCGGGTCGTGGTCCACGAATCCCCGCTGCCTATCACCACCGTCGCATTGCCGAGCTCCGTCCGGTTCGTTCCCATCGTATCCTCGCGGAGTTCGTACCAGAGGGTAATCGCTGCGTTGATATCGCCGCCGGTGGGATTTCTCACCGCATAGCTGGCCATCCAGGCGGTCCCGTTGTAGGACTTCTCGACACTGATGACCGGTGAAACCGTCCGTTCAATAATCACGGTGTCGGTTGCGGTGAAGTTCAGATAACTCTGGTTCACATGGAAGGTGTGTGTTCCTTTGGAATCCGGGGGATTTGGAATAGTGAGCCGGACCGAAGCAGTACCATTTGCGGGGATGGAGAGAGGCGCGAGGGTATCGTTGCCTGACATCATCAGCTCAGCGCAGTTGGTCCCGTTTGTGAGGGCGATCCGCTCAGAAGGAAGGAAACGGGCAACGACCGGGGTTGGGTAGCCATAGTCGTTGTGGACGACATAGTCCCAGTTGTACTTGTCTATCCTCTCGAGCGTTACGTAGATGTCAAAGGGGGTGCCCGGGACATGGCGGGTGTCGGTACCCGTGGGGAAATGCACCGGTGTCCCGCCTATGGTCATTGCTATCTCGTCGCTGCTCTGAACAACAACCCAGTCGTTGTATATCGTCTGGTCTGCAGGGGCGACGGTATAGTAGACCGCCCGGTACTCCTCGACGGTGGTATCGGCCGCCATTGCGGGAACGATGCCAAGGAGGGCAATCAGGAGGATGCAGCTGAGTATGCGAAGGATCTTCATAACGGGTCCACCCCCAGGTTATACAGGTCACTTATCCGCCAGGCGGCAGGCGTACCAAGGCCGAATTCCATCTCAACCGTCTGCGGCACTCCCTCCTCGAGATTGGTGAAGTTCCACGTGAACTCGTTGCCGGGGGATGCATTGCGGACGTCATCTCCGGACATTGCATCGATCGTCATGCCATCGGGTTTGAGCCAGTAGAGCGATGCCATCGGGATGGTGCCCGACTCTGAAGTGATCGTCATCCGGATGGTTGTTCCCGAAAGGCTGATACTCGCAGAGACGCCCCGGAAGTCACCGGGCAGGCCGCCGTAGTAATACACCTCGCCGAACTCGGAGGTGCACCCGTCATGCAGCGTTGCCGTTCCGGTAAGAATGACTCCGGTTCCGGGTATGATACCGTCGACGTCCAGCACTGCACTGAAGGTGCCGTCGGCATCCGCCTTCGTCGTCCCGAGGTACATCCATCCCTCGCCATAGTAGGCGTCGATTTCCTTATTCTTGCCCCAGTTGTTCCCTACCTGGTTGTCCCCCGCAGTGTCGTTGCAGACGAGATAGATCTCCACCTCTGACAAGGCAAAGTCGGCATTGTCATGGCCGGGGAGCCCGACGAACCCTTCGATGGTGAGAGTGCCTGTGTTGGTGTTCCAGACCGCTGCCGTGATGACGGGGTAGTCCATTCCCCGGTTGGGCTGGTTATCCCGGAGCACGCCGTCATTCACGCTGACATTGTCGACCCCCCCGGTCACGCCGAGGTCGATGCCGATATAGGAGTTGTTGTAGATTGCATTCTTCGTAAACGTATTGAAAGTACTCTGGCGGTTCATCACGACAATGCCGGCGTGGCCGTTCTCACGTATCACCGACGAGCTGACTCTCGTGTCCGGTGCCTGCAGGATGCTGATGCCAAAGCCGGCATTCATCTCGATGAGGGAACCTGAGATCTTCGGTCCGCTCCCTCTCCCTGTGCCGGGAAGACTGATCCGGATGGCATCCGTTTCATCCGTATGGGCGATGATGCTGCGGTCGATCTGCAGGGTGGACGCACCGACCTCGATTGCCGAATGGCCTCCCTCGGGGTCCCTGGCTGTCCTATAGACGAGAATATTTTCAAACAGGCATCCCTCTGCGCCGTCGACGAGGGTTGTGCCGGTGTGCTTCGTAAATGCAATGACACTATCCCGGACAGTGTTGTTCGCGGCGTTTTTATTGAAATTTATGCCTTCATCAGCACTGTTTTTGGATGTTGCATACCCCCCTTCAGGCGGGGTTGCATTTGCCGTCATGCCGATGAGGCAGCGCTCGATGAGGATGTCCGGTGCAAGGGATTCGATGACGCTCCCGCCGGAATATCCCGCGATGTCCGAGACGTACGAACCAGCGCTCTTCAGTTCGATGAGGCCGTTGCCGGTGGGGGGGTTGAGTTCTATTTCCGGCTTGTTGACCGGGATGAAGAGGTCGTCGTCAGCGGTATCTTCGCGCCCGTCGGGGCCGGTTCCGACCGGGACGGCATCGGGTGTGGCGACGGCGACCATCCGGTGGAGATCCTTGTCATATGATACGTAGCCGGGGTTGGTATCCCGGGGGGAAAGTGAGATATTATCAAACACCGTTCCGTTCAGCCCGAACGGACCATCAAAGGAATTTATTCTGTAGGTAAGGTCTAGTTTCCACCACTGGCCGCTTGCGTCGTGCGTGTTGGGGGGGACCGCCATGACGAACCGGCTCTCCTGGAACCCGGCGATATGTTCGGCATTGGTCAGGAAGCGGTGAAGGGAGCCCTGCGCAGCCGTTGTGCCGATATCGTTGACGATGACATCGTAGGAGAACCCGAAGTCCATCGACTCGCCCGCATAGGCACCGGCATTCAGGAACGCCACATGCTCATAGACACCCATGCTCCAGTCATCGGTCACCAGGGGGTCCTGTCCGCCGAACTGCAGGACAAAGCCGTGCGTCCCGGTGGCGGGATTGAAGGATACCTGATAGGTCTGTTCCGCGAGGATATCCTGCTGTTTGGCACCGGGTACCCGTCCGCGGGTCGTGTCCAGTGAAGCCGCCTCTACGGCAATGAAGTAATTCGAGCCGTTGTCGACGGTGAAAGAATATGTCCCGTCAGTAGCGGTGGTGGTCGATTGTACCGGTATGTCCGATGCCGGGTTGAAAGCGAGATCTCCGTCATCAACAAATATCTCCACCAATGCACCCCTGATGGGGGCGTCAAGTCCCCGGTCGGGGTTGGTGACCACGAGGTCTTCGTAGACGATGCCTCTCACCGTCACCTCTCCTCCTCTGCCGCCATCGGTGGCAGAGAGGTCCGGCCCCTGTACACCACGGGGAGCAGGAGCCCCGTCACCGGCATCTTTAGCAACGGTGAAGACCAGGCCCGTCTCTGCCGCTCTGCACGAAAGACGCATGGTATAGGTTCCGGGCAGAAGGTCGACCGGAATGGCGAAGCTGCCGTCATCGGCCGGGAAGACCTCTCCGGAAATATCCCCGCAGGCGTACGAAACAGGCCCTTCTCCCCTGAGCGATTCGGAGATGGTCCCGTTGATCCATCCGTCGACGTACCATGCATTGATGGCACAGCAGCCAACGCAAAACGTCGCCGTCTCTCCGGCGGCCGAGACAGTGTACTCCCCGATAATCACATTTTCCAGGAGAGGATACTCGGCAAGGCATATGCCGTCAGCGCAGGTGAAGGAAATTTCATGGTCAAATCCTGCAGGGTCGCTCACCGTTCCCGTCGTCACATTCCCGTAATACAGGATGAGGACCGTCTCACCCGGCACCCATGACTCGTTGACATCGAGTCCGGTCGGGGCGGGCGTCTCCTCACCGGTCTCTCCCGCGGCAATGCCGGGGAGGGTGGTGATGAGCATGCACACGAGGAGCATGATCGTCACCCTGATTATTTTCGTCCGTTCTTTCATATTGTCATCAACTCTCCTTTCGCTCCGTCTCTCTTCTTACGTACCAGACGACACCGGCGATGCCCGCTGCGAGGACAAGTCCCCACAGGACAACAGACCAGGGAAGTCCGACCTCTGGGAGGGGGAGTGCTGAAAATTCGGCACTTGCAAAGGCGATCTCTCCACGTGCGAGCGATCCCGAGGCCCCGTCCTGGTAGACCAGGTGCTGGTCCGATGAGAACGTCACCGAGTACTCCTCAATGGGGAGATCTGATGCCACTGGTATCGCGATGTTCGTGAACAGGATTCCCTTCCGGGCAAGGTCCGGGGAATCAAATTCAAGGATATAGCTCAGCTCTTTGCCGGGCTGGATGGGATACCAGATTTCATACCGGATGGTGGTATACTCCTCACCCTCTGTCACGCGGGACATCAGGAGCTTTCCATCCGAGGTTATTGCCCGGAGGTTCTTCACTTCCACCGGTTGTGCGGTCGCTGTACCCGGAATGGAGAAGAAAAAAATCCGGGTGGGGGAATATGTCTGGAGCCTGAATTCTCCGATACCGGGGACCACCGGTTTGTCGATGACGTTTCTCAGCGTCACCGTTGTCTTCTGGTGCACAGTGTCCCCTACCGTTATCTCCACGTCATAGTGGGAGATCGTCTCGACGTCAATGGTCTGCGCCTGTGCAGCGCCTGTCATGAGTATGAGGCAGATGGCCCCCGCCATAAGGGCCATTCCCCATCTCGTCTTCCTGTTGTCCATAGGAAATCTTTGGTTCTGCAGGGTTATTTCTTTCTTCGGATGACGAAGCCTGCCACCATGACCGCTGCGAAGAGCAGAATGAACATGCCTTCATAGTTTGCCGACTTTGAGCCGCCAAACAGGGTGATGATGGGTGACGTGTGGTCATTGAGGGAATTGACCGGATCCACACCGACGATATAGACGTCGCTGAGGCGGAAGTTACCGCTGCCCGTCATGTTGTAGGCGATGACGAACTGCTGCCCGCCGGTGATCTGTCCCCAGTCGTCGTAGGCGCCGGTGCCGTCTGCACCGGGCTGGAGGGAACCAAGGCTCCAGATCTGGCCAAGGTCATACCCCGGCATCGGAGCGGTGACATTGCTGTACTCTCCGAACAGGGCAGAGCTGTTGACATAGGTGCTCGTACCTTCGCTCCACACACCCGTGTCATCGGCAAGCGTCATGTTGGTCGGGATCATGTCGTAGATGTAGGCATCGGGCGTCTCTGTCCCGCCGACGTTCTCGACGACGATGTAGACCCTGAACTTGGTGTCTTCACCTGCGAGGGGCACGACGTGTTTGGTCGCCTTGATCAGGTAGTCGCCGACCACCCAGATACGCTGGGAAACGATGAACTCCGACCCGTAGGTCTCATTCCATTTCGTCTCGATTGAATAGCTCCTCTCCCAGCCATGGGTGTCGTTTTTGCCCAGCGCAAAGGTGGCGTTTGCCCAGATGACCGGAATGCCTTCATAGGCGAACTCAATGGTCTGTGAACCGGCGGATGCACCGGGGTTCAGGACCGTCGTCAGATCGGCCGCCTTGTAGAGGACGGTGGTTGAGCTGTCATAGCCCGGCGTCCATCCGGCGTCCTCGACATACGTCCCGAAGGTGCCCTGCTCCGTTGCCCACAGGGCATAGTCGGTCAGCACATAGACGAGACCTGTTGCCTTATTGGTGAAGGTCGCATTGCCCTTCCAGAACCCGTCGGCATGTTCTTTCGTCACCGAAACAAGCGCCTCACCGGTTGCATAGCAGTCGTAGACCACCGAGCCGCTGATCACTCCACTGTCCTCTCCCGTCCCGGATCTTTGCGCACTGAAGGCAATCGTCGTAAACCCGAACGGTTCGTCGATGCTGCCGGTAATCTTTGCGTGGGTGGCCGCCACGTCATAGCTCGTGTTGACCGAGACGGCTGACCCCTCGGTCAGGGCGACACCCGTCACCTGCATCTGTGCCGGGGTAGTGGTGTTGCCATAGAGGGCGGGGCCGTCCAGAAGCACGGATGTTCCCTGTGATGTGAAGTTGTTGGAGATGGGTCCGAGCTCGGTCCACCCGGCTGACCCGTAGTGCGTGCTGTTTTTGCTCAGGTAGTGGTTGATCTCCATTGCGACCTCATCCCCGTCAGCAAAGAAGCCGGAGTTGGTGGTCGCGTTGAAGTACACCGTCCACGAAACTTCCCTGCCGGACACCACACGGGATGCGTCGGTGGAGGTCTCTACCAGTATGAGAGAGGTCTCAGAGAGCGGAGTGCCGTCAATGGAGAGGCTGTCGCCGTCGACCATGTATGAGAGGACAACCGTCTGGTCTGCCCGGAGCTGCGGGATCTGTATCCAGAAGTTTGCGCCGTCATCGTCCATCGCGGGGGCGGATGCAGGCTTTGCGTTATGGACAACGACGTCTGAACTCGCATTCTCGAAGTTCACCTGGAGTCCGTATGTCGGATCATAGTTTGCCAGCGTGACCGGCACCCAGATATCATAGATGTCGTCCGTGCCGTTGTTGAGAATGATGATCCCGCCCGTCACCTGTGTGGTGGCGGTGTCCCCGACTGTAAAGGTCGAGACAGATTCGTTCATGGATATTTCCAGCGGTGCTGCTGCGGCTCCCGCAGCCATGGCACCGATAACGACGAGCACCAGGAATACCTGTGCAATCGTCCCTATCGATACCTTCCGTTCATTGTAGTCTGTTCTTTTCCGTGGTGTGCCATAATCCGATTTCATATGACATTCCCCCTTTTCGTTGATATGCTGTCAGATTGCCTGCATCGCAGGCGTCATGACCGGATAATCAGTGAACTCCCCCCCGGGTGTTCGTATCCTAACAATGCATATACTCTATTTATTATTAACTCTTTGTGGAGAAAAGATTATATATTGGATCTGAATGAATCCCGCGGTGGATGAAAAATCCAGAATTATTCCCGACAATTACGGTGGAATTCCAAAAAAACGCCTGATAATTTGATATTGCAGCGGGCCCTGAAAAAAAATTGCAGCTGGATGGAAAGGATGCAAACGAGCATTCAGGGAATGCTGTGCGCGCAACAACGTGGGGTTTCCCGTCAGCTCAGGGACGCCCCTCACTTCGGGGGAAATCCATATCTGCCGATGACCGGGACAAACCTGACTCCGCCCATGCCCTCCGTCCGTCCCTTCCCATGGACGACAGTGATGAGAAAGAGTTCCTGCACGTACATGTCTCCGACCGGGACAACGATCCGTCCGCCGTCGTTCATGTACGGGTACAGGTATTCAGGAAGGGCGGGTGATGCGGCAGTGAGGATTGCCGCATCATAGGGGGCATGGTCTGCGGCAAGAGCGGTTGCATCCCCTTCGAGGACACGGACGTTCGACGTCCCGATGGCTGCAAGGTTCTCAAGGGCGATGGTGATGAGTTCGGGGATGCGCTCGATACTGACAACTTCTTGTGCGCAGAAGGCGAGCACCGCCGCCTGATATCCCGACCCGGTTCCCAGTTCAAAGACGCGGTCGTTTTTCGAAAGTGAGAGGAGTTCGCTCATGTAGGCAACGATATAGGGCTGGGAGATGGTGGCACCATAGCCGATGGGAAGGGGGCAGTCCTGGTATGCGGCATCATGAAGGTGTTCGGGAACAAAGAGGTGGCGGGGTATGGTCGCCATCGCCCTGAGGATGCACTGGTCATGAATTCCCCTGCCTATGAGCTGGTGCGTCACCATCTCTTTGCGGGCGACCTCGAGCCGTGCTTCTTTCTTATCCATCATCTCCCTTCATGACCTCCTCCCCATTTTAAGGGACATCGGGGGCAGGTTTTTGAATAACGGGCCTGTCACCCTTCGGGTGAAATGCTGTGGTCGGGCCTGGTCACTCCCATGGGGGATGGATGCAGAACCAGCCGCCTTTCAGATCATACTTCTTTGCGACAGGACAGTCCAGGCAGTTGCATCCTTTATTGTCCGGGTCCGTCCTTACCGAAATTCCCCGTGCGCAGAAGAGCATATGCGGTTCGGACTCCTTTAGCCGGTTCTCCCTGAATGTCGGGCAGTTCCCGCAGTATTGCATGCATATTTCATAATTTTCCTCGGTGTCAGGTACTCTCATCATCATCACCTGATCATCCCTGTCCTCCCTGACAGGGACGTGTTCCCCTCACGCCTCCATGGTATAAATATATTCGGTCATTCCCCGGTAGCATCCCCGGTGCACGCCTCCTGAAGGCGTCACGGCCCCTGCCAAGGACAGGAACAAGGCAAGACGCTCCTGCGCCGGTGCGCCGGGATGCTGAATTTCCACCCCGCGGGGCAGCCGATAGTGCGGGAGGTCGGGTGTCTTCCTGTGCACGCCGGTGTTTCTGAAACTGTTCTGGAGGGTACGAACGGAAGGCTTTATTGTACTCACCGATAATGCGGTACATGCGAGGAGTATGGGGCAGGGGATTGGACAGAAAGATGAGGGTGTGGGCCTCTATAGCACCGGGAGTGCCGTATATCCCATAGATAGCCCGGTAAAAAAAAGGATTCTTTCGATGCTGGAAGTGGAGGGGCCGCTCTCCTTTGATGAGATCGCCGGGAGGCTGGGAAAGGCAAAGTCGACCGTTTCCGTCCACCTGAAAGGGCTCGCCGGAGACGGTGTCATTGAGGTGCAGACCAACCCGGATGATGCACGGAGAAAGACCTTCCACCTCTCGGGACGGCATGTCGGCACTCTGTCGGCACACGGCTGTGCCCCGCCACGGACGAGTTCTTCCGCCCCTGCTGCTGAATTTGCCGATATCCCTTCTTTGTACCGGTTCATGTGCTGTCAGGTCCGCACTGCGATGATGGAGGCGGGGATCAATATTGAACCAATTCTGTATTCTGCCGGGAAAATGGTCGGAACGTCCATAGCGGGAATCTTGAGTCAGGGTGATATGAACGCCTCTTGTGGTGCTCTTGCAAATTTCTGGAGGGATTATGGGCTTGGCACCATCACGTTTGAATCATTGGTTCCTCTCGTCATCATCACCACCGACTGCTTTGAATGCGGCGACCTCCCGTATGTCGGCCGGCCTGTCTGTGCATTCGAAAAGGGCGTCTTTTCTTCGGTATTCAGTAGCTTCTACGGGCAGAATGTGACCGTTGCCGAGACGCGCTGTTGTGCGATGGGGGATGACATGTGCAGGTTTGTGATAACTCCCGGCGACCGAAAGAGCCCATAACAACTGTTTACCGGTGGTGCCCCCTTCGTGCTCTTTTTGCAGTATGCCGCTCTCCTCTCCCGCTCCCCCGGATAGCCGGGCGGGGATCAGGGGAGCAGGGGAGCAGGGGAGAGTGCACAACGTGATCTCCTCCTGTACCAATACATGACATGGGTTGGTTTCATCAGCGAACATGAACGCAGGGCAAGAAGGCGTGCGAAACATTCAGCACTGTTACCGGTGCACCGGCATTTTTTTGGAGCGACCGGCGGGGAAATAGTTCAAAAAATATGAAAAATTGGAATGTCCCTGAACCGGACTATCTTCTGGTTCTCTTCTGGCCGCCGCGTGCTGGCGCCGTCAATCCGATGGTGTTTCCGTTGGTAAGGGAAACACCGCCGATGGACTTTCCGGTCATCTCTTCGACGACCATCTTTGCCAGATCATCGGGAATCTCGACATAGGAATTGGAGTCGTAGATGCCGATGGAGCCGATGTCCTTTCCATTGATGCCTGTTTCCCCGGCGATGGCCCCCACGATATCTTTTGGACGGATACGCTTGTCCTTGCCGAAATTCAGGTAGATGCGGGTCATTCCCGGTTCGATGCCGCGGTCACGGGGTACATATTCGTCCGCCACCGGTTCCGGGTCAGCACCAGCTTCAATTTCCCGTTTGAGGAGAGCAGCGGCAATTTCAAGGGAGGTGTAGTCATCCATCATCATCCGTTCGAGGAGGGTTGCATACTTGTCGAGGCCGCCTGCCTTGATGGTCTCACGGATCTCTTCTGCAAGGGTCCTCATCCGCATCTCTTCGACGTCATCAGCCGTTGGAATAGGGATCCTTGCGATCTGGATCTTTGCGTATTTCTGGATGGTTTTGAGTTTGTAGAACTCCTTTGGCCCGACGAAGGTGATTGCCCGTCCCTCACGGCCGGCACGTGCCGTCCGCCCGATACGGTGAACGTAGTATTCCACGTCCTGCGGCACGTCATAGTTGATGACCAGTTCGACATCATCGACATCGATACCCCGTGCGGCAACATCGGTTGCGATGAGGACGTCGATGGTGCCCTTCCTGAACTTAGCCATAACCCGGTCCCTCTGGATCTGCTTCATGTCACCGTGAAGCCCCTCGGCGCAGTATCCCCTTGCCTGGAGCTGGCCGGTAAGGGTGTCGACCGCCCGCTTGGTGTTGCAGAAGATCAGTGCGAGATTCGGGTTGTAGATATCGAGCAGACGGGAGAGGATCTCAATTTTATCGCTGTTGCGAAGCTCGATATACTGCTGTTCAATCTGCGGGACCGTGAGGGTCTTGTGGGGCACCTTCACCATCTCGGGGTTGGTCTGGTACTGTTTGGAGATCTCGATGATCGGCCGGGGAAGCGTTGCCGAGAAGAGAACGGTCTGCCGATCCTTCGGGGTTTCCCTGATGATGGTCTCGATGTCATCCCGGAATCCCATGTCGAGCATCTGGTCGGCTTCGTCAAGGACGATCATCTTTATGCCATCGAGCCGGAGGGTTCCCCTGTTGATGTGGTCCAGTACACGGCCGGGTGTTCCGACAACGATGTGCGCGCCGAACTTAAGCGCCTTAAACTGTCGTTCGATTGGCTGTCCGCCGTAGACGGGGACGACGTGGATCTTTTTCTCATAGTGTGCCAGGCGACCGAACTCCTCTGCCGTCTGAATGGCCAGTTCACGTGTCGGAGAAAGAACGATAATCTGTGTTGTTCCAATGTCTACATCAACGGCCTCGATTGCAGGAATGCCGAATGCTGCGGTTTTTCCGGTCCCGGTCTGTGCCTGGCCGGTTACATCATGCCCTGAGAGTATTGTAGGTATTGCTAGTAACTGAATCGGGGTTGGCTCCTCAAACCCCATGTCTTTGATAGCCCTGAGAATGCTCGGGGATATATTAAATTCGGAGAAGGAATAGGTGTCTTCCATTCTGTACACATTGGTGCTGTGAGTTCTTTATATGTGGCATTGTGGTGACGGCCTTTCTAAGCCCTTCTATTATATGTGGTGGCGGGAGCTTACGCGGTGAAAGCTCCATCATATGGCCAAAGGAATTAAAGGAGGGTGGCTTGATTGGCTGGGAAATGCATGCCACACGGGCCTCTCAGAAAAAGGGGGCGGATCTCATCTCCATGGCTTTTACCGGACAAATGCAGGAATAAATGCCTTTTTGTGCCCCTGCGTGCAGGGTGCGGCGCCTCTCTGTGGCCGGGGAACCGCCAACCCGGTCGTAATACCTCCCCTGCGGCATTATTCTGGCAATTCACCAATTTCATGGTCATTATTGAAATGGTGGAGGACGATGTTGAAAATTTTTTCACACGCGTACCTGCGGTGATTTTCAGGGTTCTCAATAACCATGTAGCGGGGAGTTGTACGGCCGTGGAACCCTGATCCTTTCTTGACCCTGCAGGGGGTGGTTTGCCCAAAATTGACTTCAGGAAGGTTAATTTCTGCACAATGCCTGTAGTGTCGCAGCAAGACTGCTAAATAACGGATATTTATACAAATAATCGTTCAAAATCCTCCAGAATGGTCAAATTTAGCCCGATAATTGTGAAGTAATTCTGTAATTTTTTTATTT
>OMKS01003548.1_pt1 | contig 12313 bp, 15 predicted proteins | sample 1674721 | NCBI WGS metagenome assembly OMKS01 (sample SAMN06264996, study PRJEB25208) | sediment metagenome | isolation source: hot spring sediment | place: USA: California | collected 2014-09-02 | reverse complement strand
GCGTCAGATGTGTATAAGAGACAGATACTATTTTATCATGGGCTCGGACTAACGTAAAGGCATGTATGAGGGCAGAACGACTGTGCACGGATACCGTGACGCTCATTCGCGGGCGCGCAGCACGCACAACTGTTCGAAGAAGAGCTTTGTACATCCTGTGATGGCAACATTGTACCCATGTTCGATGAGTCGTGTAATGCTACGATACGGGTCGCACAACGACGACTGCAGCAAGTAGATGCGTCCGCCCGGGGCAACCACATGGTCGACCCCGTCGATGAATCTGTCTGTGAACGACCGGCCACCCGCGCCGCCGTCCCAGCACCGGTCGTAGTCGGTGGACTTGAACGATTCGGATGGGAGGTAGGGCGGATTGCATGCGATGACATCGAATTTGCCGGAGACGGCATCGAACATATCGCTCTGATGAAACGTTGCATGCATCCCGTTACGTCGTGCGTTCTCTTGCGAGAGTGCCACTGCATCCTCACTGATGTCAACACCGGTGACAAGTGCACCCCTTGACACCGCGCAAAGTGACACATAGCCGGTGCCGCATCCGACCTCGAGCATCCGCTCACCAGGCGATATGCCGATAGAGCGTGCGAGCAAGCGTGTGTCCTCAGATACGGGGTAGACCCCATCACGTTCTAAAATGATGGATGAAAACGAGGGAGGCGTACGCATTGTCGTGACAACGTCTTGACGCTTAAAAAAGCTATGTCGTCAAAGATCGATGACGATCGCCGTGGTGGTGTCTATGACGCCGTCGATCTTGTGAAGCTTTTGGATAACAGTCTTCGTGAGCTCTCCCAGATCCTTTGCCTGGATGCGAGTGATAACATCGTATGGGCCTGTGACTGCATCAATGTACTTTACGCAGTCAAGCAACTTCAATTCCTCAACAACATCATGCACTTTTCCTATGCCAACCGTTACCAGAACATATGCTTCAACCATTATTCCACCACTACACACTTGTTTTAATACAATTTAAATCTTTCTTTATTAATTCGACTCTTTCGTCCGTCAATGCCGCTGCCGGCAACGACGAACGTTCACAGGCTCCCGGTAAGGCGCCCGATGAGCTCGATGAGCAGCGCTACCGCACATACGATGACCGCAACGGCCTGCAGCGTGTTGTGTGAGATGCCGTCCTCATAACGCATCCGGGGCCCGAACCAGGGGAAGTGAAGGTGGCGCCTTCCTACCAAAGGGTAGAGAAGGGGTGCACCAGCGGAGGTGAACGAATCGAGCAGCGTATGGGATGCGAGTCCAAGGGCTGCAAAGAACGCGCCTTCGAGGGATATAAGACCGTAAAGGTCCGGTGTTGGAAGGATGGCAAGAAGTGCTATGAACAAAAAGACAGCAAGCGGGACGAAAAGCGAATGGGTAAGTGGCGTTCGAAAGTGCCTTGAGAATATGTCTGGCACACAGGGTATGACGGAAAAAAGCGAGGTCCATGCGAAGGCGTCCACCATCTCAAGAGGTCCTGTGCCCCTGATCACGGCCATGCCAATCGCTGCGGCGATGAGGCCTCCTGCCAGATGCGACTTCCATTCCATGATATCACTTCAGGCGTTTCACGAGTACGTAGGCGTTCTCCCCGTCCTCGTAGTAGTTCCGAAGCACCTCGCGCCTGCGAAATCCCAATCGGTAGTAGAACCGTATCGCCTTCTTGTTACCTTCGCGCACCTCGAGGCGAACGTATGAGAGGTTGCGTCCGTTGAACACGTCGAGGATGTGGTCCATAAGCGCCTTTCCGACACCGAGATTGCGATATCCCTCATGCACCCCTATCGAGATGATATGTCCCTCGATATCGTCACTTATGCCGATCACGTAGCCGGCGATCGCATCGGCCTCGGCCACGAGGAAGCTCTCGCGGAAGTTGGCATAGAGGAAGTTGATAAGCGATGGGGGGTAGGGATACTTAAAGCATTCGTATTCTATCTTCAAGACTTCGTTGATGTCAGAGGGGGTTATTGGCCTCACGTTCATACTTGTCACGTTCTTGCATGCCGATCGAAAAAAAGCACGATGCGCTAGTAGTATACCTCACTTGATGGTGGCGCACTTAAATACATTGCCATGGTGTTTTTTCAAAGGACAATATTTAAATCATACTGCTCCCACGATGATGTATGGACTCCGGAGGGCCACTTTCCGCATTGAAAAATGCCGTGCGAGCGGGATCGAACGAGTTCATGCCCCCGCCCGTCCTGGTCGAGTCGCCGCTTCCCGAAGGGATGGCGCAGGACGAACTGCGCACGGCCCACGCAACGTTGTGCAAGAACGGGAAGGCCTACTTTCCCCTCTCGTTTCGAGGCGGTGTCCAGGCAACGGTCAGATTCGTCATCGACCACGGGACATTGGAAATGCTTGAATCCAGCGACGATATCACTGGGGCGTCAGAGGGAGCACGAACGTTTTTTGCCCGGCTCGTGCCCACGGCCAAGGCAGCCATGGGGACAACATACCAGGGGCACGATGATAGTGGGACGACCGTCACCCCCCTCGACCAGCTCGACGGCACATACCACGCCATAAACGATGTTCGGGCGCTCTCGTCGCTTATCGACACCGTGCCCGGCATCGATGACGCCCATGTGTCAGCGGTCGTGCGCGAACGCATGCGCATGGCGCGCTCGATGCTGTGCTCGTTTGCCACGCTTTCCGCCAAAGGGCGGATCGACACATACGCGGTGGGGTTCCTCTACGGGTCGTTCGAGATAGGGACGCGTTACGGCATACCCGTGCTGCCCAAACGCCCCGATGCATGGCAGGAGGCGCTCGGTCTCCCGGAGCGGTTCGCTGAGATTGCCGACCGCAGCTACCGCTATTACCTGCTTGACGCATATCTTTCCCTTCTCTTCCCTGGAATGGGCCTCGAGGTACAGGAGGAGTTGTTCTCCGACTTCGAGACGTACGTATCTGCGATAGAGGAAAAGACGTTCGGTGACACCGTGTCCGTAACGGTGCTCGAACATCTGGACATGACGCCAAAAGAGGTAAATGAACGGGTCGCGAAGCTCGAATCGCTCTACGGTTGACGCGGGCCGAGGTCCTCGTCATGGAGGAGGTAATATATTGTGCGGCGCGGTATACCTAGCTCCTTGGATATGCGTGTGATGGAGTGGCCAAGCTTGAGCAGTTTCCTTATCTCGACCACGTCGTTTTCAGAATAGACACGCGGACGGCCGGCACCGCCACCCATCGGCTCGAGGCTTATGCCGACCTTCTCAAGAGCGTGACGCACTCTCTCGGAGGTAAGCTTGTACAGCGAAGGGGGACAGTATATCATAGAGAGGTTCGGACCGTTCTCGAGCAGCTCAACGACGATGTCAATGCAGGGGCGCAAGGTTATGTAGACCTCCGTGTCGGTGAATCCTTCACGTATATGGGCTATCATATCCTCCTTCCGTTTCGCCTTGAAGACCTTCATCGTTCTGCCTTTAGATGGTCAAGGAAGTCCCTTGTCCGTTTGCTGATGAGCTGTTTTCCCTCGACGATGCCAAGCGTGCGGAACCGCTCAAGGGCCCGAGATACTATGGAAAACGGCATATTAAACATTTCCGCCGTCCTCTGCTCATCGTTGCTGACGAGATAGTAGGCGACCGCACCGATCAATGTCGTCTTCTCGTGTATCTTCAGGTCCTCGAGCTTGCCCTCGAGCTCCTCCTTCTTCTCTATGGATCGGGAGAACTTCCCAAAAAGGTGCAGCGGCGCATCGACGGAGACGCCGGGAAATATCGAAGTATACCGCTCACGCTCGTACCGGGACTTCTTCAGGTAGTAGTTGAGCAGGTCATGGATGAACTCGCCATACGAGAGCTGTGCATACCCGATGCCGACACACTTCCTCACGTACTTGTCGATGATGAGGCCGTCGTGATGGCGCGATGAACGCTCGGCCGCGTCGCTGCGAGGCGCCTTCTTGCTCAAAAGCGATTCGAACTCGCTGCCAAGGGGCACGGTCGGTATGGTGCGCGAAGAGGCAGGGCGCGACGGCCGTATGGGGCGTGAATGGGGGCGGTCTGCCTTGCCCTGCCCCAGCGCGCCAACAATCTTTCGGTAGGTATATCGGTCGCGCTTAGGCAGATTCGAGAGCAAGAGCATGTACTCGCCGCGATACGGAAGGTATGGAAGAACGGACAGATTATAGACGCCGTCCGGATTGCATCCGGTCTCGCCATCGGAAGCATTTTGGAACGCTTGCTCGCCGGTGATGCGGCGTTTGCCATTGCGCACCTCGATGGCCTCGGTCGCGTGGGAGAGGGCGATGCGATGTGCGGCGAGTGAGTACTGTATCCTGTCAAAGGTGATCTTCTTCTTCGTCGCTGTCTGGCGGAAGAACGGGTCCTTCCACGAATCGCGCACGCCCTTGATGACATAGTACGGGTTGCGAAACCCGTAAAACTCCATCTCATCCTTGTACGAACGAAGCCGCTCGTAGTTGGAATGCAGCGATTTGAAGAAGTCGGGAAGCCCGCTGCATGAGGAAGGGTATTCATACCGCACGTTGTCAAGGAATCCGTTGACCTCGCTTATCAAAGACATTGCCTACACGTCTATGGCATTGATTATTGACGCAAGCATGTCGGGATCGTTCTCTGCCAGCGTGCCGGTGACGATGATATCGGCCCCCGCCATCACGGCGGTGCGCGCCTGTTCGGGCGTCGTGATGCCCCCGCCCACGATGAGAGGCACGTCGATGACGTGCTTTACGACGCCAATCATCTCGGCGGGCGCTGGGGCATCGGCCCCGGACCCTGCCTCGAGATAGACGAAGCGCATGCCCATGTACTGGCCTGCCAGCGCATACGTCGCAGCGATCGCAGGCTTGTTGCGCGGGAGGAGGTCGGCCTCACCGATGTATCCCACTGTCATCCCGGGCTCGGTGACAAGATACGCCATTGGGATCGGTTCGATACCCGCTTGTTTGACGGGGATGGCGCCGAGAGCTTGCGATTTCGTGATGAAGTACGGGTTGCGTGAGTTGAGGATCGACATGAAGAAGATGGCGTCGGCATGCGGCGTGATCGCGGAAGCGCCGCCGGGAAACAGTATGACCGGCAACGACGTGGTGGCCTTAATCGCCTGCACGACCGCATCAAGGTTCGGTCCGGTAGCGTTGGTGGAGCCGCCGATCATGATCGCTGACGTGCCCGCATCCTCCGCCTTCGTGACTATCTTCCTTGCGCGTTCGGGAGTGACATCGTCAGGATCGAGCAATGTGAAGTGTAGCTTGCCGCGAGCAAGCATGTCCAATATCGACGTCTCAACACGACCTGTCATGTAAGCACCTATTCAGAATTAAGGGAACAGTATAAAAATGTTGGTTGAAAAAATACGGGAATGAGGGAGGATTATGCCCTCTTTTCCTTAGCCTTGTAACGCAATGAGGATGAATTGCACTTTCTGCACTTCTTCGCCTTCCAACCGTTTCTCGCATTGCACTTCATACAAATTTTCGTCTTGAACAGTCTCAACTCGGCTATCTGTGATCTCATATTAGTCCCCCGTCATGTATTCGCGTTGGATCTCTACGACCTCGCTGCTATCATGTGCTTCGGAATAGCGCTCCAAGAGCTCACGATTAAGATCGATAAATGTATTACCCCATTTGAATCTATCCATGATATTTAAAGCTTTTGGCTTCTCTCCGAGGATATAAAGAGCTGCCGCGACGGCCTCTGCGGTCGAGAGCTTGGTGGGCTTCCCGAAGTTTGTCGGATTGGCGGCGACAAGGTACGGGAGGCACCTGTCCTCCACGCGCGGCGAGATGCGCTTGAACAGCAACGAGGCCGTCTCCCACGAGCAGTCGAGCGCCGAGATGCCCTGATTGAGATGTTCCCTGTCAGCGGGCGAGAGCGCCTTTGCCGAGAACGGGTTGAGGTAGATCGATCCGTAAGGGATCGCATCGACCCGCTCGACGATCGTTGCAAGGCCGAACTTGCCCAATCGCCGGGCCGTGCACTTCTTGGGATGGCACTGACGCGCATGGTAAATGACGATCTTAACCATCGTTCCACATCTCTTTCGTGATGGTGAATACGAGCATCCCATACGGATTGGATGCTCCAGTCGAGACGAGGCCGCATCGCTCATAGAGCCGCAATGCCCGTTCGTTCGCCTCGTGGGGGAGGGCTATGATGTCTACAGCGCGTGTGTTCGTGAAGACGTGGTCGATGAGCTGCATGAACGCATCGGTCGCATACCCTTTTCCCCAGTGAGCGGTGGCAAGCTTGATGTCGGCCAAGGCGCATGGCCGCTTCACGTCCTTTGACCACGAACCGAATATGAACTCGCGGGGAAGCATGCCGTATGCGGTCTCTCCGATCGGTGTGTCGTCTGCGTAGATCATGAAGTGGCCCGTGTCCCCCTCGTGCTTGTTACTGGTGCGTGCGTATCGCTCGTACCAGGCGTAGACGTCGATACCGCCGGACGGGATACCGGTGTAGCATGTCACTTTGGGATCCTTCCACAGTGAATCGAGAAAGGGCAGGTGTCGTTGTTCCAGTTCCACGAGTGTTGTCATCGGCTGTTCCATACCAATTCCTCTCATGGGATGACTTTAACGCTTTCGGTTTTTATCAGCGGTGTGCGAATATGACGCGCACGGGTTCCCCCTTTGCATCGACGCGCACGAATCCGACCCGCTCGAACTGCACGATGTCGTCGACCTCACATGCTCCGAAGGCAGGCTCGGCGATGCCTGTGACGCAAGCGATGCTGTCCCGCTGGAGCTCCTTGTCGACATAGAGGGGGGAGGGGACGGTCATCTCGATCGCGACCCCCCCTTCGGGGGCCCACTGGATCTTCTGGATCGAACGCAGGTCGACCTTCTCTTCGGTGACGCGCGCCGTGACGGTGCCGCCCGCTTCCAGGATATCGATGTTGCACAGGTCCTTGAGGCGGATCCTATCAGCGGGGGCCAGAGCATCGGCATCCCCCTTTGATATGAAAAGGGTGGTGCCCACAGGTATCGTGCGCGTTCCGAGGTCTGCGGTCGGATGGAGGGGCAGCGTGACCTCACCGGGCGCGAGGCCCTCGAGTTCGAGACGCACCGGGTCCTCGACGAAGAAGTACCGTTTCGCCTCCGGGTCTATGAGCTTTCGGTTGATCGACTCGACAAGCGACCAGTCGATCTCAGGCTCTGACGTCGAGAGCCCGATCTCTTTGGCGAGCTCGCCCACCGTTTCCGGCACGATGCCGCGCCTGTGCAGTGCACGCAGCGTGACGAGCCGAGGGTCGTCATACCCTGAGACGACGCCCTCCTCGATCAGTGGGCGTATCAGGCGCTTGGACGTAGGCGATCCGCGTATGGTGAAGCGGGAGTACTGGAGCGTGACGGGGCTGCGCAGGCCGAGGCGCCCACGGATGAAGTCCTGGAGCTCGATGCGAAGCGCGAACTCGTTTGAGCGAAGCACGTGGGTGATGCCAAGTGTCGAATCCTCGATTGCACAGGCGAAGTCGTAGACGGGCCAGACCGAGTAGCGGTCGCCGTGAATGGGGTGCGGGTGGTCGATGACACGAAAGAGCGTGGGATCGCGCATGGCCGTGTTCTGCGAGGCGATATCGCCACGCAACCTCAGTACGGCCTCGCCCTCCCCTCTATCGAACATCGCGGCCCACATCAATGTGTTCTCATCGATGTTCCTCTGGCTGCATGGACAGGCCTCGCCCTTGTAGCGCAGCGCTGACACGCGTTCTTGATCGCAGTCGCAGACGTACGCATCACCCTGTTCCACGAGCTTTGCAGCATGCTGGTAATAGACCTTCATGTCATCCGACATGTTGTGCTCACGCTCCCAGTCGAGCCCAAGCCACCGCAGGTCTGAGCGTATGGCTTCGTAGAACTCGGCCTTCTCTGCGCGGGGGTTCGTGTCATCGAAGCGCAGTATGACCTTGCCACCATAGTGTCGCGCATAATAGTGATTGAAGAAGAACGAGAGCCCGTGACCGATGTGGGGGTATCCGTTCGGTTCGGGAGGGAGGCGCGTGACGACAGCGCCTTCCTTCGCATCGGGCAATGGCGGAAGCGAACGCTTCTCCTTCTTCTCGACCTCGAAAAACGAGGGATCGAGGGAAGCGAGCTCGTCGCGCTGGACCGACTCGGAGAGCCCATTCACCTCACCAACGATGCGTTCCACATCGGATATGACCTCCCGAGCATGTGCACGAAGGTCGGGACGGGAACCAAGGAGCTTGCTTATGACAGCCTTTTTCTCCGCACTGCCCCCGTGCGAGACGGCATTCTTGAGCGCCAGTTCGCGTATATGGGTCTCGACATCATCTGACATGTGAAAATCTCATCGTGTGCCCACTTAAAAAGCTATCTAGGTGGGAGAAGATAGATGCGCGCGCCGTCGTCGTAGAGGCATGAGAATCTCATCGCCCGCGAAAACGAGACTGAACGCTCGACGTGGATGTAGCGCACCCCTATTTCAGAGGGGACGCTGTAATCGGTGCTTCCGTGTAGCACGATCCCATAGAGCGCTTCACTCCGTTCGTCGTAATGAGGGGAGAACTCGGCATACTCATCGATGAGCACGGACGCACCGTGATACGCCACGAGATGGCCTGCCGTCGTCATGACGGGTGATGCGGACATGCCTCCAAGATGGTCTGCAGCTTCGATGTCAGGCTGAGTGTAAATGGGCGTTCGAGCAAGGCCAACAGAGAGTCCGAGAGCAAGGAAGACGACAAGTGCAGCATAGAAGGCGTTTCTGTCGCGTTCGAAGATGCGCACAAGCCCGAATGAAGCGATGCCGCAAACAAAAAGGGCGCCGATGGCGCCTATCCGGCTCGTCGCCACTTCCCTTGGTAGCAATAGGGCGAGAAAGACCGTCGCAATTGCCCCTATGGCCAGGGTGCGCCCCTTCAGTCCTCGAGGGCGGTCAAGGGCGGCAAAGGGCAGATAGACAGCGATTGTCATGAACAGGGGCACAATGAACGAGGGGCGCGCATACTGGATCCGCGGTTCCTGTAGTGCGACGAACGCTCCAAGTGCCACCAAGGCCGCCGCAGCGACGAATCGCACGCGCCTGTCGCGTCCGGAGACCGTCACGAGCGTACCGAGGTAGATGAGCGCAGAGAACACGTGTGTAAGCGGGATGAACACCGCCATGACGACCGTTCGCAATGAGCGTTCATCGACGAACCATGCATAGAGCAGCGGCGCCATGGCGATCGCGAGCAGTTCTGGGATGAAGTAGGTGCGAGCGATGAGCGCGGGGTGCAGCGCGAGCATGAACGAGCCGGCGATGGCAACATCGGCACGCTGTCTCAGCATGTATGCGAACGTGCAGATGACCGATGCCGAGAGGAGCGGCGGCACGGTGCGCGCGAGTGTCTGGACGGAAAGCGGGATGATGTGCATGACGAGGTAGAACAGAGGCGGATATATCGTTGTCCTGCCGCCTGCGTAGAGGGCGTCGTGTATGAAAAGGTCCTCGATGATGCGCATATGGTAGTATGCATCCACGCCCATGATCGAGGAGTGTACGAGATATGGTTCGGCGCGCACAAGAAAGGCGAGTGCAAGCACAGATGCGAACGCCGCCTTTTTGAGCATCTCAATCCTCCCAGACAGCATACAACGATGAGCGCATCCCGTCATATGTCTTGTTGAGGAGATCGCTCCTGTCGAGAAGAACGTGGGAAGGATAGTCAAAGCGCTCCTTGCGTCCCACGAAGACATGGTCGACACCGTACTTGTAGAGCACACTGAGCTTACCGTTGTAGAAATCATCGGTGTCGTTGGTCCGCTCCATGTAGTTGTACGAACCCGAATAATAGGCGCCCTTGATCGGCACCTCAGGCGACAGCGCTGCGCCTACAGGTGCGAAGAACCATCCTGTCATGACCTGTCCACCCTCTGCCGAACCCTCTGAGAGCCACTCGAACGCGGCGTCCTCGTCGGGGTAGATGACAGGTGATATGGCGTGCATGTAGATGTATGGCGCGGCAAGCGAGACGAGAACGATGCCACCGACGCCCACGGCGGTGACGATGCGCCGTGAACGTACGACCTCGCGGATGCCGACGGCCGCAAGGCCGGCGACAGGCAGCGCCATGAACTCGATGAAGCGCGATGGAAGCACCCAGAAGAGCGCCGAGGAGAACAAGAACGTAGCAACGAGCCACATGACGAGAAACGTGCCCCCCTCGTCCCTGCGCGTCAGCACGCTCCCGATGCCAAGGAAGGCGAGCCCGAGGTGAAGTGCGCCTAGCTTGCTGGGTATCATCTTCAAGGGGAGGGAATCGCTCTCGGGTATGGTCGAATAGACGCCGTGGTCGAAGAGGTAGTAGAGCCAGTAGGATGGTATGATCACCGCAACGGCCGAGAGTACGAGCACGGCGATGCCATAACGCCTGAGCCCCTCCCTGTCACCTCGTGCCATGAACGCGATGAGCGCGATGTAGAGGCACAGCATCGTCACGGTCACGATCAGCGTGAGGCCGTGGGTGAGAATGACGACTGCGAGGCAGGCACCTGCGAGCGCTGCGTAGGCGAGGCGCCTTCGCATCCTGACGCAGAATATGAACGAGGCGAGCATGAAAAGCGTCCCGATCGCCTGAGGGGACGATATGATGCCGCGATCGTAGGAGACCGGTATCGTCACGGCAAGCGCCGCGGCAAGCAACGAGACGTCCCGTTCGAACCACTGCCGCATGAGCAGGTAGAAGAGGCCGATGGTGGCGGGAAAGACCACGAGGGGCATGTATCGTGCGATGGTCTGGACCGATACGCGTCCAACGATGGAGAGCGCTGCAAGGAGAACATGGAATCCGGGCGGATAGAGGTGCGGCCGACCCTGGGGGCCAAACGAACCCCAGTCCCACCACACGAGCCCATCCTTGAACGCCTCACCCAATCGTATGTGGTACCATACATCCCATGAGAACGGCAGCTGATGGGGGACGACCGCCACCGCCATGAGCACGCATGCTAGGAGGAGCACCGCACACAGTGCTATGTGCCATCCGTGGGTACGCAGGTCCATGTGAAGACATGCACGCGCATGAATATAACATTTATCGTTGCCATCTTTCGGGGGGGAAACGTTCCTTCATCACATCGAGCTCGCGGGCAAGGGCGTCGTCAAGGTCGACATCGAAATGAGAAGCGAGTTGCAACAGCAGCGAGAACGTCTGAGCGAACTCGCGCGCCACGTCAGGGTTCGAGCGCTCGTGGCCCGCACCCTCCTTCTTGTAGCCCTCCTCGAAGAGTATCTCCTCGCCGATCTCGGATATCTCCTCCATGAGGTGCACATATACGAGCGAAGGGCGAAACTCGTCCCACATGCGCTCCTTACAGAATGTTTCTATCTTCCGTTGGGCATCACGTATCTCCATGGTATCACGAGATAGGATACGTGGTTCCGGACATAAAAGGCTACCCGCATCAGCGGGCGATATTGGAATATTTTTATTCCTAAAACCACACATAAGCAAAACAATTATATATACATGCTCCTTTCTAGGTGCCGATGAGGGAGTTAAGCGACATAAAACCAATACGAAAACGGTTGGGCATCACCCAGAAGGAGCTGGCAAAGCGGGCGGGCGTTTCCCAATCCGTCATCGCCAAGGTCGAACGTGACCAGCTCAATCTCAGTTTTGAAAAGGCAAAACGTATTTTCGACACGCTCACCGAGATGGAGCAGACGTCCTCGAAGAAGGTCGAGGACATCCTTACCACCGAGATCCATTACATTCATGCGGAGAGCAAGCTCCTCGAGGCATCGCAGGAGATGCATGAGAAGGGCTTCTCCCAGTTGCCAGTCGTGGGAAAGAAGGGCAACATCATCGGTTCGATCACCGACAAGATCATCACTTCCCTCATCCTCAACGACGTCAAGGGCTGGCAGAACAAGCTCGTGTCGGACCACATGGGCGATCCGTTCCCGACGGTCGACAAGCACATATCGCTTCGCGCGGTTGCACGACTGCTTGAAGAACGCGACGCCGTGCTCGTCGAGAATCGGGGCGAGTACGTGGGCATCGTCACGAGGGACAATCTGTTGCGCGAGATCGAGTAGGTGGGACCATGTATGACAAACTGCGCGGCGTACGAGACTTCTACCCCGAGGACCATATCGGACGACGGCACATGCATGACGCGCTCTATGCCACGGCCCGCTCATACGGCTTCAAGGAGGTCACCACGCCCTCGATCGAACCGCTCGAGCTCATCACGAAAAAGTCTGGCGATGCGATCGTAAACGAGATCTACGCGTTCCAGGACAAGGGTGGGCGCGACATATGCCTCATCCCCGAGCTCACGCCAAGCATCGCACGGATG
>OMKS01003547.1_pt1 | contig 12313 bp, 13 predicted proteins | sample 1674721 | NCBI WGS metagenome assembly OMKS01 (sample SAMN06264996, study PRJEB25208) | sediment metagenome | isolation source: hot spring sediment | place: USA: California | collected 2014-09-02 | reverse complement strand
GCCCACGGCCACGATGAGGTCCCCCTCCACGCGCCCCCCCGGGGCGTGGACCTCCGCTCCGATACCACGGTCGCGGCACCAGGCGAGGCCTCGCTCCACCGCGGCCGACGCCGCGGGCCGCGCCCGGTTGTGGATGAACAGGACCTGCCTAAGTTCCACCGCGTGCCCCCACGAACTTCCACCGGCACAAGACCCGCTCCAGAAGCTCAAGGACGACGTAGAAGAGAAGCCCGAGGAGGGCCAACCCGACCACGCCCGCGAGCGAGATGTCCCCCCGGAACGTGTAGTACTCGATGAATCGCCCCAGGCCGGCCCCGGGCCCCAATAGCACCCCCAGCTTCGTCTCCGCGATGTAGAGCATGGTGATCCCCAACCCCACCGACACCCGCGCCGCGGTGAGGACGCTTGGGAGCGTCGCCGGGAGGACGACATGGCGGTAGATCTGCCACTGCGTCGCCCCGGCGGAGCGGACGGCGGTGATATGGGAGGGGACAATGTACTTGGCCGCCCCTTGGGCCGCGACGACGACCTGGAAGAAGAGGGCCATCACCACCACCACGAGCCGCACCACCTCCCCCAGGCCGAACGCGAGGTAGAGGAAGAGGAGGAGCGCCACGGGAGGCGTCGGGTAGAGGAGGTAGATGAGGGGGGAGAGGTACCGATCGAGCTTGGGCTCGAACCCCACGGCAAGCCCCAGCGGGAGCCCGAGGAGGAACGCCAGCGACAGCGCGATGAGGAACCGCAGGGCCGAGGTCCCGAACGCCGCGGCGAGGACGGGGAGCGTCTCCCCGGCCGCGATGGCGGTGTCCCACGGCGTGGGGAGGATCTGCCGGCCCCGCACCACCTCCAGGAGCCACGACACCCCCGCCCACACCGCGGTGATGAGCGCCATCGCCACGAGATAGCGGAGGACCATTTTCAGGCTGTCCCTCATGGGCCGTTCCCCCCCAGGATCTGGCGCAGGTGGGCCACCTGGGCGGCGAACTCCGGCGTCCCCCGGTACCCCGGCTCGCCCATCCCCGGGTTGTCGAGGACCTCCACCACCCGCGCCGGCCGCGCGGACAGGACGAGGACCCTCTTCCCGAGGAACACCGCCTCCTCGATGTCATGGGTCACGAGGACGCCGGTGAACCCCATCTCCCACCACAGGCCGAGGATGAGGTTCTGGATGTGCTCGCGGGTGATGGAGTCGAGGTTCGCGGTCGGCTCGTCCATCAGCATCACCCGCGGCTGGAGCGCAAGCGCCCTCGCGATCCCCACCCGCCGCTTCATCCCCTCCGAGAGCTCGCTCGGGAACCGCTTCTCGAATCCGGCGAGCCCAAGGTCGGCCAGGACCTTCGTCGCCGTCTCCTTCCGCCCCTGGATGCGCAGGGCGAGCTCGGCGTTGGCGCGCACCGTCTTCCAGGGAAGCAGCCCCGCGTCCTGGAGGATAAGGGCCACGTCGCGGCGCACGCCCCGCACCTCCTCCCCGTGAATGCGGATCCTCCCCGCGGTCGGGGAAAGGAGGCCATCGAGGGCGAAGAGGAGCGTCGTCTTCCCGCATCCCGATGGCCCAACCACGGCCACGAGCTCATAGGTGTCCACCTCCATCGCCAAGCCGGCGACCGCGGGGACCGCTGCTCCCCCCCGCCCGTAGATGACCGTCAGGCCGTCGACCTCGATCATCCTGGCGCCGGGACGACGGCTTCGTCATAGGGGAGCGGGGCGCGGAGGTACTTCTTCCCCACCGCCCACATCATCACGCGATCGTAGATCTCCCGATCGAGCGGCCCCGGCGCGGGGAAGACCGGGATTGCGATCGCCGCAATGCCGGCCTCGATCTGGGCTCGGACCTCCGGGTCCGCCGTCTCCGGACCTGCCCCAGGGAAGAACAGGTCCACCGCCACCGGAAGGGCGTCGGTCACGATCTCGTCGCGCGCCGCCTCGTTCAGGCGCTCCACCGTCCGCCGCAGCCCGCGCAGGAAGGCAGCGAGCGCCTCCGGGTCCCTCTCCCCGAGCGAGCGGCGGACGACGATGACCTCGGGGGGGAGGCGTTCCCCCGGAACCCAACGCAGCGCCACGAGCTCCGGCTTCCCCGGGTAGCCGTAGGTCACGATGTAGTCCACGTAAGGCTGGGGGAGGACCCCCACCGCGACCATCCCCCCGAGCACCCACGATGCATTGGTGAGGAGGTTGTCCTGCCCGATGTACAGGTCGGATGGGACCACGACCCCCTCCTCTTGGAACACGCTGTCCATCACGAACTCGAGGTCCGACTGGCGCGGGAGCGCGATCTGCAGCCGCTGGCCGTTGCGGATGCGGGCCAGGAGATCTCCCCAGGTCCCGATGCGGGAGAATGTGGTCGGGGTGAGGATCGCCAGGTGGTCGACCCCCGCCTGGGGGGCATACGCGACGGCGAGGATCGCCGCCTCGCGGGGGGCGCTCGCCACGAGGAGGAGCGCCGCCGTGAGGTCGGAGACCATCACATCGACCTGGCCGGCTTGGAAGGCGAGCACCCGATCCCGCTGACTGGGGAGCGGGATCATCTCGATCTCGACTCCCTCCTCGTCGAACAGGCCCCACACCTCCCCCATCGCGATCGGAACGGCGCCGAGCGCCGGGGGGAGCGATATCTTGAGGGGACCCGCGAGGGAGACCAGCGAACACGCGGCGACAACCGCCAGTGCGATCGGAGTACGCATGGTGTCGCATTGTACGCACGCACCGGCGACCCAGCAATCGGGCGCGGGGGCCGCCCCTCTCCCACGCCTCCCGTGTCCCCCTCGTGCGGGGAGGGGGTGAGGAGGGCGTTCCTCACGCCGCCGGACCATCGGGGCCGGACGCCCCCTCAGAGAGCCCGTGGAGGAGCGCGTCGGCAGCGGGGCCCATGATCTCCGGGATGTACCCCCCCTCGAGGACGGCGAACGTGGACAGCTTCAGCTCCCCGAGGACGTACCCGATATCATAGAACGCATCCACGTCCAGTCCCAGCGACGCCAGCGGATCTTCCCGGTACGTATCGAACCCCACCGAGATCGCGAGCTCGTCGTAGGTGGAGCCGGCCGCGGCGAGGGCCTGCTCCAGGGTCTCCACGTAGAGGGCCCTCCCGCAGCGGGCAGGCAGGGGATAGTTGAGGCAGTTCCCGCGCGACTCGTGGCCCGTGCCAGGGTAGTTGTAGATGCGGTGGAGCGAGACGTACGTCACGGCCTGATCGCCGTGGAACACGGCCTCCGTCCCGTTCCCGTGGTGCCCGTCGATGTCCACGATCAGGGTCCGTTTCCCGGAGCGACGCACCGCGATCGCGAGGTTGTTGTAGTAGCAGAACCCGCCCAGGAACGAGGGCCCCGCGTGATGGCCGGGGGGGCGGAGGATGGAGAACCCGTGCCGCTGCGCGGCGAGGACGGCCCCCCCCGCGGCGAGGCGCGCGTAGAACCCGATGTTGGGGTACCGCGGGCAGTCCGGATCGTGGAAGTCCCCGCCCTCGACGCGGCGGATGTGGTCCGGGGTGTGGACGGAGAGGAGATCCGCGTCCGTGGCGGGGCGAGGCTCGACGAACGGGTATCCCAGCCGAGCCAGATGGTGCTGCAGCATCCGCACCCGCGCCGGCCCCTCGGGGTGCCCCACCGCGTGGTACTCCAGGCACCTCTCGCTGAAAATGATGTCCATGGTCAAGCATTATGGGAGCCCCACCGCTGCCGAGCAACGGATCGTCCTCGCCTCGACTTCCCCGCGCCGGATCTCCCTTCTCAAGGCCATCGTCGCCGAGTTCGCCGTCGTCGCGCCGGAAGCGGAGGAAGGGGAGATCCGCACGCCGGAGGACCTCCTCAATGTCGCCCGCCGCAAGGCGGAGCACGTACGGGAGCGCCATCGACGAGCGATCGTGATCGGGGCGGACACGGGGGTGTTCCGGGACGGTCGGCCGTACGGCAAGCCGCGCGACGTGACCGAGGCGCGAGCGACGTTGGCCTCCCTCGCGGGAGGGTGGCACTCCGTGTTCACCGGGCTCGCCCTCCTCGCCCCCTCCGCTGAGCGCACGGACTTGGTGGAGACGCGGGTCCTGTTCAAGCCCCTCAGCGAAGAGGAGATCTCGTGGTACCTCTCCCGCGAGGACGTCCTCGACAAGGCGGGGGCGTACGCGATCCAGGGAGGGGCGGCGCCGTTTGTGGAGCGGATCGAGGGCGATTACTTCAACGTGATGGGCCTCCCCCTCTCCCTCCTCTACCGCCGGCTGAGGGAGCTGGGGTGGCGACCGGGGAAGGGTTGATGCCCCACCCCCTCTACCTCGACCTCACCGCACCCGAGCTCCGGGCCCGCGCCGAGGAGCTGCGGGCCCTCGCCTCCCCCTGCCGCCTCTGCCCGCGGGCATGCGGGGCCCACCGCGAGCGGGGGGAGCGCGGGTTCTGCCGGGCCGGGCTCGCCCCGTGGGTGGCGAGCTTCGGCCCCCACTTCGGCGAGGAGGAGGTGCTCGTCGGAGAGGGGGGGTCGGGAACGATCTTCTTCTCCGGGTGCAACCTTCGTTGTTTGTTCTGCCAAAACTACGCGATCTCCCAGCTCGGCGAGGGGGAGGAGATCGGGGTCGACGACCTGGCGCGGATCATGCTCCGGCTGCAGGCGGCGGGGTGCGCGAACGTGAACCTCGTCACCCCCACCCATCAGGCACCCCAGATCGTGGCCGCTCTCGCCGTGGCCCGCGAGGAGGGCCTGCGGCTGCCGCTCGTGTGGAACTGCGGCGGGTACGAGTCGCTCGACGCGCTGCGGATCCTGGAGCGGATCGTCGACATCTACTTGCCGGACGTGAAGTACGGCGCGAGCGAGGTCGCCGCCTCCTTGTCCGCAGCGCCCGGCTACTTCGAGATCGCTCAGGACGCGCTCCGGGAGATGCACCGCCAGGTGGGGGACCTCATCGTGAGGGACGGGATCGCTGTGCGAGGGCTCCTCGTCCGCCACCTCGTCCTCCCCGACGGGCTCGCCGGCTCAGAGGCGGTGCTCGAGTTCATCGCCCGCCACATCTCGCCGGACACGTTCGTCAACGTGATGGCCCAGTATCGACCCGCCCACCGGGCGCGGGAACGCCCCGAGCTCACTCGCCGGCCCACCGCAGCGGAGCAGGAGCACGTCCTCGCCATCGCCCGCCGGTTGGGGCTTCGCCGCGCAGGCCCGCACTGACTTGAATCCCAGACCGGTTTGGGCAATGATCCCCGCGACGAGACCCATTAAAGGAGGGGTTCATGCGTAAGGTGCACTGCAAACTGTTCACCCCAGGGCCCACCGAGGTCCGCCCGGAGATCCTCCAGTCCATGGCCACTCCCCAGATCTACCATCGCTCCCCCGAGTTCCGCGAGCTCTACGCGGAGATCCAGCCCAAGCTCCAGAAGCTCCTGTACACGGAGCAGACGGTGCTCCTCTTCACTTCCTCCTCGACGGGTGCGATGGAGGCCGCGGTCCAGAATTGTGTCCAGAAGAAATGCCTCAACCTCGTGAACGGGGCGTTCAGCAAGCGGTGGCACGACATCACGGCCGCCTGTGGGATCCCGTGCGAAGCCCTGAACGTACCGTGGAACGTGGCGATCAAGCCGGAAGTGGTGGAGGAGGAACTCGCTGGCGGCGAGTTCGACGCGGTGACCCTCGTCTACAACGAGACCTCGACCGGCCTCATGAACCCCCTCCCCCAGATCGCGGAGGTCGTCCGGAAATTCCCCGACGTGTTCCTCCTCGTGGACGCGGTGTCGGCGATGGGGGGGGTGAAGATCGAGTTCGACGCCCTCGGCTTGGACGTGTGCTTGGCCGGGGTCCAGAAGGCGCTCGCCCTCCCGGCCGGGCTTGCGGTGTGCGCTGTCTCCGACCGCGCCCTGAAGCGAGCCGAGGGGATCAAGCCCCGCACCTACTACTTCAGCTTCCCGGTGATGGTGAAGTCCCACCAGAAGAACGAGACCCCCACTACCCCCTCCATTCCCCACCTGTTCGCCCTCAATGCCCAGCTCGACGCGATGCTGGAGGAGGGCCTCGACCGCCGGTTCGCCCGCCACGAGGCGATGGCCGCCCTCACCCAATCCTGGGCCCAGCACCACTTCGCGATGTACCCCGAGGCGGGGTACTGGTCGAAGACGGTGAGCTGCATCACCAACACCCGCGGGATCTCCGTGGACGACCTCAACAAGACGCTGGTGCAGGAACACGGGATGCGGATCTCCAACGGGTACGGCGACCTGAAGGGGAAGACGTTCCGCATCGCCCACATGGGCGATCTCACCGTGGCCGACGTCCGCGGCCTCCTCGGTGTGATCGACGCCATCCTCGAGCTCTAGGGAGGGAAGATGCGCGTTCTTATCTGCGATCCTTTGACGGAGAACGCCCTCGCCCGGCTCCGGCAGGGAGGGCTCGACGTGACGGTAAAGACGGGGATGGCACCGGAGGAGCTGGCCTGCGTGCTTGGGCAAGGGTACGAGGCGATCGTCGTCCGCTCGGCGACGAAGGTCCGCAAGCCGGCGCTCGACGCGGCGGTGGGCCTCCGGCTCATCGTCCGCGCCGGAGTGGGCCTGGACAACGTCGATGCCGACCACGCCCGGGCAAAGGGGATCGAGGTCGTGAACACCCCTCGCGCGAGCTCGGACTCCGTGGCGGAACTGGCCCTGGCCCACATGTTCGCCCTCGCGCGGTCCCTTCCCCAGGCCACCCGCTCCATCCAGGACGGCAAATGGGAGAAGAAGGCGTTCGTGGGGATCGAGCTCCAGGGAAAGACCCTCGGCGTGGTGGGGATCGGCCGGATTGGGCAGGCGCTCGCCCGGCGGGCGCTCGCCCTGGGGATGAAGGTCGTCGCCACTGACAAGTTCGTCACCCAGTCCCCCCTCGCCGCGGTGCCGCTCCTCCCGTTGGCTGACCTCCTCGCCCGGAGCGATTTCGTCTCCCTCCATGTCCCCCCCGATCCGGCGGGGCCGGTGATCGGAGCGGCCGAGATCGCCCAGATGAAGGACGGGGCGTACCTCATCAACTGCGCGCGGGGCGAGGTGGTGGACGAGGGGGCGCTGCTGGCCGCCCTCCAGTCGGGCAAGCTCGCCGGGGTGGGGCTCGACGTGTTCGCAACCGAGCCGCCCACGAACCGGGAACTCGTCCGCCATCCCAAGGTCACCCTCACCCCCCACATCGGGGCCCAGACCCGGGAGGCCCAGGAGCGGATCGGGGACGAAGTGGTGGAGATCCTCCTCCAACGGGCGCGGGCGCGGTAACGATGACCCTCGTCCATCCGTTCCGCGGCCTCCGCTACAACCCCTCCGTCGTTGGGGACCTCTCCCAGGTCGTAACCCAACCCTACGATCGGATCGGGCCCGACGAGGAACGGGCCTACCTCTCGCGCTCACCGTACAGCTTCGTGCGGCTCATCGGGACGAGGATCCCACCGTGCGACGACGGGGACTATGCCCGTCGAGCGGCTCTCCTTCGGGAATGGATCGCCACCGGAATCCTCGTGGAGGACGAGAGGCCGGGGATCTACCTCTACCGGCAGACGTTCCGGTGGGCGGCGGACCGCGGTCCGTTGTCCGGGCGCCGCGATCCCTCCACCGTGAACCGGGAACCGTCAACCGCCTTGACCCGGCAGGGCCTGATCGCCCTCCTCGACCTCGCCCAGAGCGGGGCGAAGGCTCACGAGCACACCCTGCGCGGTCCGAAGGAGGACCGGTTGAAGCTGTTCCGGGCCACGGAGGCCCACCTGGAACACATCTTCCTCCTCTACCGCGACCCCCTGCGCCGGGCGTCGGCCGCGGCGGAAGCGGCGATCGCCGGGCGCCCCCCCGACCTCACGGCGAAGGACGATTTCGCGAACACCCACGAACTGTGGTACATCCCCGACCACGATGCGGTGCGCGCGGTTCAGCAGGCACTGCTTCCATTGGAGCTGTACATCGCCGATGGCCACCACCGATTCGAGACCGCGCAGGCGTTCATGCGGGAATGCCTCGCCAAGGGGTGGAAACCCGCGTCCCCTCAGAGTTTCACTGCCTTGCCCGTCACCCTGGTCAACGTGGAGGAACCGGGGTGCGTCATCCGTCCCACCCCGCGCGTCGTGCGCGACCTCCCGGCGTTCTCCCCGCAGGCGTTCCTCGAGGCAGCGCAAGGGGAGTTCGCCGTCGGGGAGCTTCCCTCGCTCGCCGCGGCGAGGGCGGCCCTCGCCGTCGCAGCGGGGAACAGACACACGTTCATCCTCTACGCCGACGGAAAGTTCTGGTCCCTCGCCCTCCGCAGGGAAGACCGATTGGATCACCTCATCCAGGGGGCCCACCCTCCGGCCTGGAAGCGGCTCGACGTGGCGATCCTCCACAAGGCGATCCTCGAGCCGATCCTCGGCATCGACGACGAGGCCCTCGCCCGGCAAGCGAACGTGGACTACGCCCACACCGACGAGGAGGCGATCGCCCTCGTGGACGCGGGGAAGGGCCAGGCGGCGTTCCTCCTCAACCCGACCCGGGTCGAGGAAGTCCTCCAGATCGCCGACCTCGGGGTCTCGATGCCCCAGAAGTCCACCGACTTCTACCCCAAGCTCCTCTCCGGGCTCGTGGCGATGACGATGGAGATCGCCAAGCCGTAAACCGTTGTCCGTGATCCGTGGACCGACACGGCCCACGGAAGACGGGCCACGGACAATGGGCCTGGGATCCGGGTCACGATCCCGAGGAGGGCGTGGAGGGTCGCCACCGCCACCGTGGTGTAGGCCAACCAGTGGTGGGCCTCCACCGGCCGGCGCTTCCCGCGGCGCCGGGCAAGCCCCATCGAGGCGCCCGTCGCCAGCAGGAAGCCATAGCTTACCAGACCGAGGGAGAAGATCACGGGGAACGGACCGCGCGGGTGGTAAGCGATCTAGCGCAGCATGTCCATCAGTCCTCCAGTTCCATCGACACGGAGCCGCGGGCGGTGTGGATCCCGGTGAACGATGTCGAGCTCCAGTGGTGGGCGAGGAGCACGGTGTACGTTTCCCCCCGGAACGGGGGGCTTGTCCTACCGATCGCTGCTGTCGAGCGGGATCGCGTGTTCGACCACGATCTCCCCCCGCTGATCGTCCCTACGGCCCCGAGGATGTCCTCCCCCCCGTCGCGGCGGTGCGGGGTGGGTCCTGAAGTGATCCTCGATCACGAGCCCCCGCGGTCACGGGGGCGATGATGTAGTTCGCCCCCTGCATCCGCTGGACGGGATCGAACCCCGCCGCCCAGCCCGTGCCCGGGCGTTAGAGGGCAGCGAACAGGACCACAACCCCATTGCGCCAGTAGAGCGTGACGCCGCTTCGCAGGTCCCGAGCCGACCGAGGGTACTCCCTATCCGCGATCAAGCCATCCACAGTCGGGGCCGCGAGCTCTTCTCTCACGACGTAGTCAGCGCCCCCGATCTTCCCGTCTTCGCTGAACCGGAGGAACGACTCGACGTGCACCGTACTCGCTCCCGCGTCAAGCGCGAGGCTTCCGTAGACGAGTCCCGCCACAGCAACGGCACGGGTTACGCCCGTCAGGCTGAGCCCCTGCGCGGGGATGTGCGCGAAGAACTTCTCCCATGCCGCCTTCACGTCTTCGCGGTAGTAGAGACCATCCCAGCCAGTCCCGATGAACGCTACCCCCGCCTCAGGAGCGAACCACCGCGCTACGGCATCGGTATCCCCGTGCCCAACGTCCTCCCAGTGGTGAAGTGCCCACTCTAGGAGCTGATCGCCTGTCGGCTGGGCCATCCCTATCCCAACAGCGAGGAACGCCCCTCCCAGCACAACCATCGCCCTTCGGATCATCTTGTCCTCCCTTGTGACTGAAGCTAGCCAAGTGCAAACGGCGATTGTGACATCCCCCACTCACCATCACAACCGCCTCTCGCGGTTGACACCGCCCCGCGCCATGACGTAGAAACGTCGTGCATGATCACGATCAAGGACCTGGCACGGGCCGCCGGTGTGTCTCCTGCCACCGTCTCTCGGGCTCTGAACGACTCGCCTCTCCTCCGGGCGGAGACGAAGGCCTGCATCCGCCGCCTGGCGATCGAGTTCGGATACGAGAAGAACGAGCTTGCCCGCGGTCTCGTCACGGGGACGTCCGGGGCGATTGGCCTCATCGTCCCCGACATCACCAACCCCTTCTTCGCCGACGTCGCCCGGGGAGTGGGAGAAGCGGCGCGGGCCCGCGGGTACGGAGTTCTGCTGTGCACAACGGAAGGCGATCCCGTACTGGAGAGGAGTCATATGCACCTCTTGCGTCGCAAGAGAGTGGATGGCCTTGTTCTAACCTCCGCCACCGCCGACGACCCCCACCTCCAGGACCTGATCCGCGCGGCCCTCCCGTTCGTCCTCGTGTCCCGTCTCGTACGCGCGCTGGATGCACCGTTCGTGGTCGGGGACGATCGGCACGGGGCTCGTCTGGCAGTGGAGCATCTCATCTCCCTCGGGCACCGCAAGATAGGGTTCATCGGCGGCCCGAAGGATGTGCAGCCTAGCCAGGACCGCATGGAGGCGTACCAGGAGGTCCTCGCCGAACACGGGCTCCCCCTGCACCGTAGGTGGGCGGTTTTCGCCTCCTTTGCCCAAGAGGCGGGTCGGGACTGGGGCCGAACGCTTCTCTCCCAGAACGACCGCCCGACCGCGATCTTCGCCGCCAACGACATGATCGCCCTGGGGGTCATGGAGGCGGCGGAGGAACTTGGCCTGACGATCCCGGGCGATCTGTCCCTGGTTGGGTTCAATGACATCTCGTACGCCTCGCTCCCGCGGATCCAGCTTACCACCGTGGCCCAGCCGACCCAGGAGATGGGGCGGATCGCCGCGGAGCACCTCCTCGGGGCGATCGAACGGGGCCGGCAGCGGAGGCTCGCGCGGATCCTCCGCCCCCGCCTCGTGGTGCGCCGGACGACGGCCCCGCCTGCGCGCTGAGCCAAGAGATCCCTAAGGAGACAGCGATGGAACAATTCGACGTGATCTGCATTGGACATCTCGCCAAGGACCGGATCGTGATCGCAGACGCCGCCAGGATCTCCACTGGAGGAGCCGTGTACTACGGGGGGATGGTGTTGCGACGCCTGGGATTGAGGGTCGGTGTCGTCACGCGGTTGGCCCGAGTTGACTTCCCTCTCCTAGACGAACTTCGTTCCACCGGGATCCAGACCTTCCCCGTCCCCTCCGCAGAGACTTCCGGGATTGAGAATGTCCACCCCGACCCGAACTCCGACCGCCGGATCTGCCATCTCCTCGGATTTGCCGGTACGTTTCGCCCGCAGGACCTGCCACCCGTGGACGCGCGGCTGTTCTACGTGGGGCCGATCATGCCCGACGAGGTAGATCTACCATTCCTGTTTGCCGTTGCCGCGCGCGGTCCCATTGCGCTCGATGTCCAGGGGATCCTCAGGAAGCGTGTTGGAGATGAGCTCATCACGGGCGACTGGCCGTGGGCCAACAGGGACATACCGTTTGTGCGCTACCTCAAGGTGGACGACCGTGAGGCCGCGGCCCTGACCGGCCAGCAGGATCCTCGGCGCGCCGCGGAGGTACTCGCCGAACACCGGCCTCAAGAGATCGTGCTCACCCGGAAGGAAGGGGTGCTAGTGCTGGCCGATGGCCGCTTCCACGAGGCCCCATTCCGGCCGCAGTCGCTGGCCGGCCGCACCGGCCGCGGCGATACCTGCTTTGCCGCCTACCTCGGGCGAAGATTGCAGGGCGATACGCCCCACGAGGCGACGGAGTTCGCCGCGGAGCTGACCACGATGAAGCTGGACCAGCCCGGGCCGTTTCGTGGCTCGGTGGAGGAGGTCCTGCGCCGCCTGCGCGCCGGCTGAGCGGGGCGGAGTTCGCCCACGACCACGACCGATGCCCCGCGTAGGAGAAAAGACGGAGACGGTTCCGCGCCGTGAGGCCTCTGCCGGCCCCCCCGTGATGCCCCCGAAGTAGGTGTTACCGAAGCCGGGACCGGTGCCCGAGAACACATGTTACCGCGGCAACCTTGCCAGGGCCCGTAGGCTCTCCTCGATCCGTCGCTTCAGCACCATCGGGTTCAGCCTCCTGTGCGTCTCCTCGGCCTCCGCCTTCGTGTCCTCGGCGATCTCAGGGGAGGCGAGCACCCGCCGGTACGGCGTCTGAGCCCGGTCGTACGTCCCCCTCCCGTTCCTTGACCGACAGCTTCCGCACCGGCTGGAAGTAGTTCACCACCAGCCGCCAGTCGGCGTAGATCGCCTCCAGGAGATCCAGCGCGGCTTGCGACTCGTACCTTCGGTACCCCACGAGCTGGCGCACCACGGACCAGTTCCTCCCCTCCACGTGTGCCTGGTCGTTCTTCGTGTACGGCCGGGACCGGGTGAACTCGATCTCTTCCTCCCGGCAGTA
>OMKS01003544.1_pt1 | contig 12323 bp, 10 predicted proteins | sample 1674721 | NCBI WGS metagenome assembly OMKS01 (sample SAMN06264996, study PRJEB25208) | sediment metagenome | isolation source: hot spring sediment | place: USA: California | collected 2014-09-02 | reverse complement strand
ATTAAGTCCATACTAGTGCAATTCATCCAGTGAAAGACAGTCATCTATAAAGAATAAGGATATAAAGATATCGATATTAACTCCAGCCAGTGATAATTTGTCTTACAAAATAGTAAGATTTTAAGACAATTTCATTTTTCAAATGGGAGCAACACGGTAAATTTCGCTCCTTGGCTGAAATCCCCCTCCTCTCGGTCCTCCACCCATATATCGCCCCCGTATCTCTCCAGGAGCTTCCGGCAGATACAGAGCCCTATCCCGAACCCCCTGGCGAAGCTGGCGGCAGGGGTGGCCTTCTCCTGGAATATCGCCTCCTTCTCCTCTTCTGGCACTCCCTTGCCGTAATCGGCGATCATGAGCTTGCAGAATTTGCCGTCATCCCTCTCGGCGACACCGAGATCGATCTCGATCCTAGCTTTCTTTTCGGTCGAGAACTTGACCGCGTTGTGCAGCAGGTTGAAGAGTATCTCGTCGAGCATCTCGCCCGCGAGCACCTCGTTCGATTCCATTGAGGACCGAACACCGATGTCCAGCTCCCGTCCCGGGAACGCCTTCCTGAGCGATTGCACCGACTCCTCGATGAGCTTCATGAGATCTATCTTCACGAGCTCCTGCTCCTCCCTCGTATCTATATTGGAGAGCCTCCTGACGCGCATTAGAAGCGCGCTCATCTTCTCGACTATCTCCGAGGCCTTGCAGACGATTGAGACCGGCCGGTCTTCCAGTTCGCAGTCGCTCCGAAGCATGTCCAGGTACGACGACAGGGGCGTGTTCAGGTTGGCCACATCGTGTGACAGCAGGTCCAGGTATAGCTGCGAACGGCTCTTCTCCTGCTCCATATCCCGGATCAGCCACGCGTTCTCTATCGCCACGGACGCGTGCTGCGCGAACAGGGTGGCGGTCTCCATCTCCTCCTCGTTGAATCTATCCGGATGCTTCCTGTGCAGCTCTATTAGCCCGATTTTCTTTCCTCTCGATATCAGAGGCACGCTCAGCATCGAGGTCGGATTCTCCGGGATCTCCGGCACCTTCGCCGCCCTGGGATCCTTGAAGACATCCTCGACGATCTCCGCCACGCCGGACCGTAACACCTCCCCGGCGATGCCTGCCTTCTCGACCGAGAACTCGCCCTCCGCCATGATCTTATGCGCGTACTCTCCGACCGAGTATGCGGGCCAGAGCTTTTCCGTAGCCGGGTTGTATAAGTAAATCACGAGGTCGCGGACCGGTATCAGCTTTTCCAGCTGCTCGATTATGGCCTGCATGACCTCCTCTGGCGAGAAGTCCATCCTGAGCGCGAGCGAGCTGTCCAGCAGCCCCTTCTTGATGTCGCTCATGCGCTGGATCGCCTTGACGCCCGCTATCTGCTCGAACCACATGCCCAGCTCGAGCGATGCCAGGGCCAGGATCGCCCTGTCCTGCTGCGTCAGCCTGAGAGGCCTCCTTGAAAACAGGATGAACATCCCGAAGAAATGCGCCTGCGACCTTATCGGAAAGCCCGCGACCGACTTGAACCCCTCCCTCCTTGACGACTCGATATACCTCTTGTGCAGATCCTTCAGATCGTTATCCAGCCCCGTCATCCTGTGGACCACCTTCCCGTCCTTCGCGACCTTGAAGGCCGTGCTTCTGAGCAGCTGGAGCGCGTGCGTCGGAAGCTCCCCGAAGGTCGATACGATCTCAACCCTCTTGTCCTCGGCACCGATCGTGAATATGAGGCCGCCGTCCGCGTTGAAGGCGTTGGCAAACCTGTCCAGGGCAATCTTTGCCGCCTTGGACATGTCTCCCGTTCCCAGGTAGGACCTGGCGACCTCGTTGAGGGCGGATATCTCGGCGTACTGCTTTTCTATCTTGTCCTCGTAGTTCGCCCTGGAGAGAAGGAAGACGGATACGATCCAGATGAACGGGATGAATATGTAGAAGTCGTTCATGACGGTCGTTTCCATATCCTTGTCGATTATCATGTAGAGCGCGGCAAAGAAGATCATCCCGAACATGAGGGCGAAGCTGAGCCAGGGGAACTTCTGCTTCTTCTCCCTCGCGATCATGATCAGAAGAACCATAGTCCCCGCGGAGAAGCCGGCCACCACCGAAAGCGCGAACTCGTTCTGCATTCATCTCCTCCTGAGGAACGCCGATGCCGCGCCGGCGAATAGTACGACTGTCGCGGCCGCACCGAGCCAGAAGATCATCCGGTCGTGCAATTCGCCCGGGATCTCGTCCCTTAGCATGACCGCCAGGCCCGTGACCACAAGGAGCGGGTATCCCGCATATATCCATAGGTGCAGCCCGTGCCTCTCCAGGTCCTTTCTCAGGAATATCGTCTCGAACACTGCTGCCACTATGAAAATGCCGAGCATGATGTCGCTGATGTCCATTGTTCGAACCTCTCCCTGGCCCTCCAGTTTAAAATATCTGAGCGGCCCCACTAACGGCATTTCTATTGATAAACGCTTGCCGTGTGGTCAATATTCCGACCAGGCGCTTTTCTACCGGTCTCAGGAATATGCTCAAAAATGTTGTATAGGCCATTGGGCTATCCCAAGGCTGACCGGAGGACGGGAGTCTGTCGATGAACGAAGCACTTCTGAAGGCGTTGACCGGTATTCTGGGCGAGGACCGGGTACTGCACGAGAAGAGCGACCTCATTCCGTACTGCAGCGATTACCACGGCTCGCCATCATACGAGGTCAGCGGCAACTGGCCCCTCTGCGCCGTGCTCCCCGAGAGCACCGAAGAGGTGGTCGGGATCGTCAAGCTGGCCATCGAGCACGAGACGCCGATCGTCCCGAGAGGCGGGGGCTCGAACCAGGTCGAGGCGGTGGCCCCCCCGATGGGGTCGATAGTGCTCTCGACGGCCAGGATGAGGAAGATCGTCGATATCGACGAGACCAACATGACTGTCACGGCACAGCCAGGGATCGGCCTCCGGGAGATGGACGAGATACTCGAACCGCACGGAATGATCCTCGCACAGGAGCAGGGGAGCTACAAGACCGCGAACATCGGAGGGGCGATATCCACCAACGGGATCAGCGCCAGGAACAACAGGTACGGCGATATCGGGGAGAACGTGCTGAGCCTCGAGGTTGTGCTCGGCGACGGAAGGGTCATGAGGACTGGCCCGAAGGTCTGCAACAACAGTGCGGGATACCACCTCCACAAGCTTTTCGTGGCGGCCGAGGGCACGCTGGGGATCATCACCGAGATCACATTGAGGGTGATGCCGAAGCCCGAGGTCGAGAGAGGGGTCGCGGCGCTGTTCGACTCCTGGGAGACCGTGAAGCAGGTCGCGCTGGCGGTTATGAAAAGCGGGATAAACAGAGCCGGGGGCGACGTCGTGGATACGCTCGGCGAGAACGGCGAGCGTTCGTATGTGGCAGTCGTCGGCCTCGAGGGTAACAGGGAGGAGGTCGATGTCCAGGAGTCGCTCGTGAAGCGGCTGTACGAGGAGTACGGCGGCGTCATACTAGACTCCGAAAAGGCTACTGGTATCTGGCGCATCACCAGGATCTACTGGTGCGGCACACCGCACCCCAATCTGAGAAAGGACGATCTCGTCGCCGCCATGCCCCTGCAGCATTACGAGAAGGCCCATCGGCGGATCGAGACAGAGGTCTTCCCGAAATACGGGATCGTCTGGGACGATGTCGACAACAAGGTCATCGTCATCGGCAGACGCCCGCTCGCCTGCTTCGACTTCTTGTATGATCCGAAGAAAACCTCGCACGAACTGCTCAAGGAAGCGTTCGCCGACATGATGAAGATCGTAGCCGAGTACGGGGGCGCCGGCCCAGGATGCCACGCGGTGGGAGAGCTGCTCAGGGAATCGATGGCTATACAGCAGGACCCGGTGGCCATGGACATCATGATGAAGTTGAAGCAGCTGTTCGACCCGCACAACATCATGAACCCTGGGAAGAAGCTCCCGTCAGCCTAAGGCGATTCTTCGAGTATATCGAGCCAGAAATGCACTTCCCCGTAGTACTCGCCGTCGATGTACACCATCGCCATCACCCTCTGGTCGCCTGGATCGTACGGGGTTGCCGAGACGTCGAACACCTCGGTCTCCGAGTCCTCAAGAGTGGTCGAGAAGTTGTTGTCCATTGTCTCGTTTATGTATACATCGACTAAGAATAGCGCCTCCCTGCCCTCGCCGTTGAACAGCTCCAGCCGGAAGTCGATCGACTGGTTGACCGTGCCGTTCTGCGGGAGCATGCTGCTGCCGCTCTCCGGCATCATGATGACGTGCGTGGTCGATGGCGGCTCCGCGGTTATTATCAGGTAGGCGAACACGCCGCTGGCCACGACCGCGAATGCGAGGATGGTCGCGATAACCGGGTCGATCTCGTCCCTCGTGGGCAGGGTAAATTCGACTTCAATCTTCGACCCCTTCCCGTGCCTTATCCGGTCGGCAGCCAGACAACCGAAGGTCAGCGCCGTCAGAGCTGCCAGGCTGCTCTCCTGGGTCAGCCCGACCGGTGACAGCGCCAACGCCAATGCGACGAGTATCGCCGACAGCATGCTCAGCCCGAGCGATACCAGGATGAACATGTCCGTCCTGAGCTCCTTGCCGAAGACCAGCCTCGCCATCGCGTAGCCTGGCAGGAAAAAGATTAGCAGGAATGCGAGCGCAATGGTGAGCGTATGCCCTTCGAGCAGAAGCGAGGCACAGGCGGCAGCCGCGCTGAGCGCGCCCGCAATGATTCTCATGATATTGTCAGTAACCTTTAGCTTCAATGCGCAACACCATACAGATACGCGATTCGAGCTTCCGAACGCTGTACCTTGGGTTCGAGAAACTATTTATCCGTATTTTAATCTTCAGTATCTGGCTTCGATGCTAGCACTGGATATGTTCAGGTTCAACGCCAGGCTGAAGGCGCTTACGGTAGCGATCGGCGTGTGCGTGGCATTCATTGTGGGGTCGTTCGCGTTCGCCTACGGGCTAGGCTCCACGGTCGAGAACATAACGACCAAGTTCGAGAGCGAGGGAGCTATTGCGTTTCAGGGAGACGACCTGAGCTCCAGCGTGATAGACCTGTCCGGGGTCACGTTCGACCGCGATTTCGCGGCCGTTCAGATGTGCCGCGCGACCACCAACATCACCGGCGAGAATGAAAGCGCCTTCATTTCGGTCATCGACCCGGAGGATGTGCTCGGCCAGGATCTATCGCCGGATCCCGGGGAGATGCTCACGGGCTCGCTCGACAGCCTCCAGGGCCTCGTGACGGTCCAGACCTCGGGCGGGAGCGCCGAGCTCTCGGTCAACGGGACATACTACAGCGAGATGTTCCCGAACTACTGGCATCTCATCAGCGTGGAGGACATGGAGCTGCTTCGCCCCGGCTTGGAGGGAAAGGCGTCCTTCCTGCTGTTCGACACCGTGGACGGGGAGCTGCTCCGAGCGGTCAAATCACAGGGGCTGAACGTCATCGAGATGACCGCGATACTCGGCTACTTCTCCGCGGGCTCCGCCGAGGTCGAGTCCGACCTCTGGCTGATCATTCTGCCCTCCTCTTTCATAGTGGCGATGCTCGTCTATTCCGCGGTTGCGATGGAGGCCCATGACAGACGGACGGATATTGCGATTCTAAAGACGATGGGCGCAAGCAACCGCCAGGTCGGCGGGATATTCCTCTTCCAGGCGATCGTCCTTTCCGTCCTGGGAGGGCTGATCGGGATCATGATAGGGATCGTGGTCGCCTACGCGATCTCCACCGCCTCCTCGATCGCGATCGAAAACTCGCTTTTCTACCTGAGGGTCACCGAGTACTCGATGCTGGTCGCGTTCATCAGCTCCCTGATCGCCGGCTGCGCCGGGTCCATATACCCGATTCGAAGGGCGATGCGGCAGAACGTAAGGGAGGCGTTGACCTGACGGAGGTGGATATCCGTTGCTGCTGAGGAAGAGGGCTATCGTGGCCGCCGTCCTCAGCCTGGTCATATTCTCCTCCTCGGTCTCGGTCCTGATGGGCATCGGGGAGGCGCCGAGGTCGTTCCTGGGCAACGAGGACGTCTTCGTCATATCGAGCCGTGGGACGGCAAGCGTCATCAACAGCAGGATCGACCTCTCGCTGGCCGATAGGCTGCTGGACCTGGAGATCGCCGAGGTCGCGAGCTCGGAGATATTCTCCTTCTCGGAGATCGATGGCAACGCGGTCGTGATCCGCGGGGTCGATTTCTCCGATTTCATGACTGTTGAGGGAGCGCAGCTGCTCAGAGGGACGGTCCCGGCCATGGGCGACTTGGACGGGGCGCTCCTCGGTCACCGCCTCGCACAGCGTCTGGACGCGGGCATCGGCGACAGGATACCGCTCGTGGGCGCCTTCGACCCGTCGATCGCCGAGGTGGAGATAAAGGGGATGATCGAAAGCGGCTCCGGAGTCGATGACGAGCTGATCGTGTCCCTGCCAGTCGCGCAGACATTGTCCCAGCTGCCGGATACTCAGGCGTCGATCATCAGGGTGATCGGCGACATCGCCACGCTCGAGGAGATGTTCGCGAGCGGGACCGCCAAGTTCAGCGTTTACGACCTATCGATCGAGAGGAGCGAGGTGGCCGTTGGCTCTTCGGTCGAGGTCAGCTTCTTAATCAAGAACTGGGGAGACGCGGACGGGTCTGCCGAGGTCCGCCTCGTCGATACCGCGACGGGGACGGAAATTCTCGGAGAAGCAGTCGAGGTGAAGGCGGGGAACTCCGAGCAGGTCTGCGTCAACTTCTCGTCATCGGCCGTCGGGGAGCATGAGCTGACGGTCTTCCTGGAGGGCGATTTGCCGCAGAACATATCCGGGAGCATCGAAGTGCGGCCTCCGTTCCTGGTGATCGTGGCGCCCGAAATCATACCCGAGTACCACGCGGTCATCATCACGGTCCTGGACCATTATCTCAGCCCGGTATCGGGCGCGGAGGTCACGATCGACGACAACACCTACTTCACGGACGACAGCGGCAGATGCTCCGCGGACCCGATCGCCGTCCAGGGCGCATATAACATAACCGCGTCGCTGGAGGGGTTCGAACCGGCCTATTGGAATCTCTCCGTGGTGGACTCGGAATCGATCCCTCCGGAGGCGGTGATAGAGACGATCGACCTCCAGGTCGATCCCTCCGTCGTCAAAGTCAGGGAGAACTGCACGATCACGATAATCGTCCAGAACCTGGGGAACAGCTCGGGGAACGGTACCGTGCTGATCGAGATGGGCGGGATACCGTTCAGGTGGCAGTTCGTGGAGCTGGACTCGCTCGAGGTCGAGATCGTCAACTACAGCGTTTCGTTTTCCACGACCGGCCATAGAACCTTCACATCGGGTGCTTTCTCGAGGACGCTTACGGTCGAGTCGACCTATGTGATCAACCCGGACATCGTGCAGCTGCTGCTCCGATACGGAAGCGCGGGATCGATAGACCCGTCAAGGGGCAGCCTGATCTACAACACCGCGAAGATCTCCGAGGGGAACATACTGATCGTCATCGTGTCCCTCGCGGTGCTGTCGGCTACCCTGGTGACCCTGGGCGTGTCGATCGCGTTCATGAAGGAGATCAACGACAACATACGCGTGGTCGGGATACTCCGGTCCATAGGCGCCTCTTCGAGACAGCTGCTGGGCATGATCTTCAAGGAGTCGCTCGTGCTGTCGATGCCCGCGGCCGCGATCGGCCTGGCCGGGGGCGTGCTGCTCGCGCTCGCGATAGACGCATCCGGAAGGCTGATCGCCTTCGGACATGTCGTCTCCCCGCTGCTAGACCCGAGCTATCTGTTCCTGGCCGTGCTCGGATCGGTCGCGATATGCGTGGGATCGAGCCTCATCGCGGGGCTGAGCGTATCGAGAAAGGTCGCGATTAGGATGATCAGGGGCACCGAGGAGGATATCTGCACAGGTCCCTCGATCGAGGAGCTGCTGAGGGATGATGCATGATACAGGGAAGGAGGCTTCTCTACCTCTCCCTGATTGTCGTGTTCGTATTGGCGTTCGCGGTCCGCCTATACCCGCTCGTCTGGTCTCCCTATCCGTATAACATCGACGGCCTGGCCGAGGCTCGGATGGCGGAGGACATCGCGGCGAGCGGGCACCTGACGCTTCCCGACGGTTCCAGCTATTGGGACAGCTACATACCTGACATGCCCGTCCTCAACCTGCTGCTCGCAACCTTCTCCGAGCTCGTCGGCATCTCCCCGCTTCACGCGTCGCAGATATTCGTTGCCCTTTTGGGCGCGACCTCCTGCCTGTTCGCGGCGATCTTCGTTCACAGGATCTCCGGCAATTTGCGGGCCGGGGCGTTCGCCGGGGTGTTCCTCGCGCTCCTGGGGACCTATGTCTTCTGCACGACATCGGTCTGGAAGGAGGCGCTCGGGCTCACGCTCATGATCGCCATTTTCACGCTGTACCTCGAGAGGAGCGATTTGCGCATCAGGGCGGTGATGACCCTCGCGCTGCTGCTGATGGTCTTCGTACACCATCACAGCGCGGTACTCACATTCATGATATTCTCGTTCGCCATCGCCTCCGAGGCCTACAGGGACAGAAGGTCGGATCAGCTCACTTGGCGGAACTACGCAGATATCGGGACGGCGCTGGCGGCATGGTTCCTGGCCGCAGCCTACTACTACGGGATCGACCTGCCGTATTACCAGTTCCTGTCACCGGAGCAGGATCTGTACCTGTTCGTCGCCGTCTCGGCGGCGATGTTCATGCTGTTGCTGGTCGCGATGTCGTCACCGTCTCGGAGCAGGGAACGGCCGTACCTGAAGCTGGTCGTCCCCGCAGTCGCGGCATCCGTGCTGCTGGTCAACTACGTCAGGCCCATATTCCCGGGCGTGCCGGCGACCGAGGGAGCGATCCTCCTCTTCTCCGCCGCGTACCTGATCTTGATCGTGCCCGTTTGGTCGAGCTACGAGCGGCTGTCGGGCTCGAATGCGGCATGGAAGCCGCTCGCGCTGTCGCTATTGCTCGCCCCGCTGACCATGATGCTCTTCGCGTTCCTGAGGGGGCTCGATCTCATGTCGTACACGATCGCCTACAGAAGCTTCGACTTCCTGGACCTTGGGCTGGCCGCGCTGTTCGGCATGGGTGCGGCCATCATCGTCAGGGCCGGTTTCCGTCGCTCGATCGCCGTCTCCATGGCGTTCATGCTCCTGCTGGTGTCGACGACGTCCATCGCGTTCCAGACCGAGAGCCTCTTCTCGGTGCAGAACCAGACATTCGAGTACGAGGTCGACCTGCTGGAATCCCTCCGGTCGTTGTCCGCGGACAAGACCCTCGATTCGGACCAGAAGATCGGGACGATCTCCCGGAGCCTGTTCAACTTCTCGGGGGAGACGGATCTCGCGCTCCGAGTCGACACTGGAGAGCCGACGGACGAGTTCCAGTGGCTGGTGCTGAAAAGCACCTGGACGGAACGCGGGGCGCAGCAGTTCCCGTTCGGCCAGCTCGTTATCTCCGAAGACATCTTCGATAGTTTTCTCGGCGAGAACGATGTCGTCGCATTGGCCGGACCCGTCTCCGATCAGATGATCGTCGTGTCGAACCCGTGAGCTTTCATTCCGCTATTGCGCATCCGGCGGCCGTCTCAGAAATTTTCGGATATTTTCGACAGCCCAGTTCTTCGCGGAGCAGAGGAATGCGAACGCCTCCTTCCGGAACACGATCCCGAGCAGAACCAGAAGGAACAGGTACGCGAACCCGAGGTTCGATATGAAGAGGTAGTCGGAGGATTGCTCGAGCTCCTCGAGTCCGTACTCCACGCTGAAGTCGAACCGGAGCGACGGCTCGGTATGGAATCCCAGTGAGGGCCTCAGGTAGAACGCCTCCGGGATCACGGGATATAACAGGGCAACGCCGCTGAGGTCGAGCACGATATGCGACATCAGGTAGAACAGGACGATCAGTCCCGGAAGGACGAACCGGTCGTCCTTCAGCTTCGCCCAGACGATGAAAATGATCGGGACAGCGGCCACGACGAACAGGTTGTGAAGCGTGGCCCTGTGCACACCGATGACTGAGTCGAAATCCGGGACCAGGGCGAAGAACGAGAGCGGTATGACGAGCTTCGGATCTAATCTGGCAGAGAGCAGCAGGAGCATCGGAAGCACCAGATGGGTAGCCGGATCCACGCTTCCCGTTATGCTGACGGGGTTATTCAATGATTTTCCCGCGGTGCTGGCTCTTTATCGATATCGTTTGGCCGGCGATGATAATGTCGCTCTGGATGTCGATTTCAAATGCGACGACTTGGGGGGAAGTTATTTGTATTCGCAGAATAATATTTCCACAACCCCCTAAATTGAGATTGCGCTATCAGGAGGAATTGCATTGTCACCGGAAGAAGAGGAGCCAGAGGTTACTTGTCCAGTATGCGGCAATCCCGTGAGCCTCGACGATGAGTTCTGCCCGCACTGCGGAGCCGAGTTCGAGGAGGAGGAGATCGAGGAGATCGTCGAGGTAGAGGAGGCCCCCGAGGACGAGTACGCCACGGAAGAGTTCGAGGAATACGAGGCTGAGGAGCCCTTAGAGGAGCATTCCGAGGAAATGGAGTACGAGGAGCCAGCGATAGAGGCAAAGGCCCGGGCTGCCTCGGCGTCTCCGAGCACCGGGATATTCGACCTCAGGGTGATCGGAATCGCCCTTCTGATCCTGGGGATCATCGGAGCCCAGATCGCCCTGTTCATTGACTGGTACTGGGAGTGGGTTCCGGCGATCGACAGCAACCTCGGGATGTTCTCATTGATTGGCATCGCCGTTATCGTCGTCGGGTTCCTCGGGTTCGCGATGGTCAAGAAGTCGGTCAGCGAGGGAAAGAAGATGTCGCCATTGATGCCGTCGATCCTGCTGGGGATATTCCTGTTCGGCATAATAGCGCTGATCATGATCCTCGCCAACGGTCCGATCAACGACGCGATGGGATCCGCGAATTTGGGCATGGCCGGAGTATTCATCGTGCTTCTCATTGTTGGCGTATTCATGTTCATGACCGGGCAGAAGAAATCGATGCCCGCCTGCTGAGACGGCGCCTGACAAACTCTTTCCCTCAAACTCCTTGCATCTTTTCGATCCCTACGGAATGCGGAATCTTATCTTTGCGCGAAATCGAACGCGTTTCTTCCGCGGGATTTCACATTGAGATCGAACATTTCTATGACCCAGAAGCCTTCCTCTGGGGAAAAACAAAAGATATATAGTAACATCTTTATTATTAATCAACGGCCGAAAGGGATGGGCAGAGCATACGCTGTGACGCGTATGCCTATTGGTAATCCCAAATGCTCCCCCGGGCCTCTCGAAGGTGAGCAAATGGTGGATAAAAAAGTACTTTGGGTTATTGCGGCGTTGCTGATAATCGCACTCATGGTGTTCGCAGTCGCCATGATCAGGCCCTCGTTTGGCGGAGGCGGCCAAAGCTTCTCGGAGCTTTTCGACAAGCTCGAGATGGAGAACACGACCACACGAATGCTGATACTCGGAGACGCTTTCGTGGAGGATCAGGAGGTAGTCGTCAAGGACAAGATCGTTTCGATGAGAACGGACGGCTCGACCACGTACTTCTACTTCATCTATACAGGGAATAAGTGGGTCGACGAATCATCGGGAACCACTTTCCACGTTTCGGACGACGGTGGAGACATCAACGTGAACAACGCGTTCTTCAGCATCAGAATCAACGGGATCTACACCTCGAGCTTCGATGTCGGGGACGAGGTGAAGCTCAAGACGACCGTAGTGATGGACGACGATGTGCTCGTCTTCGATCACAGTTGGGAGGTCCTCATCGGCTGATCTCTTAATGAATTGAGTACGCACGGTATCCGTCGATTCGATATTGACCGCTCAGAATGCCAAAGGTTGCATAACGGCCGAGTTGACACGATCATCGAGGATGTTCCCCCGAATCGCCGATCGAAGACCGGCCGGACCTATGTTGCACCTGCAAGCATTTGCTTCTGGATATCGATATGACACCCGTTTTTCTGACAATTTCATTATCAGGAATGATATCCCCTGCAAATGCTTAAAATAGCATCTGGTCAATTCCAATCGTTGGTCATACAAGACCCTATGAAGACTAGTAATTAGTGTTCGGGTCAAAAGGTGAGCTGTGTGGAAATAGGCTCCGAGAATCGGGAGGAAAGGCGCAGGATCATACGCAAATGCAAAGTCCTAGAGGTCCAGTTGCGGACGAATAAGAAGATCGAGTCCGAGCGCCCATCTATCGATTAACAATGTAATATGCCCCCTCTGCAAATGTGCATTAGTCCTGTCTCTTATACACATCTGACGCTGCCGACGAAGAGGATAGTGTAGATCTCGGTGGTCGCCGTATCATTA
>OMKS01003543.1_pt1 | contig 12325 bp, 14 predicted proteins | sample 1674721 | NCBI WGS metagenome assembly OMKS01 (sample SAMN06264996, study PRJEB25208) | sediment metagenome | isolation source: hot spring sediment | place: USA: California | collected 2014-09-02 | reverse complement strand
GGATTTATATATATCGTATCCGGAAAGAACAAAAACAAACTCCTCGCCTCCGTATCTTGCGGCAAAAGTGTTTTCATATTATTCGGAAAACGCCTTAAGTGTTTCAGCCGTATTCATAAGCACCCGGTCGCCTTCCTGATGCCCAAAAGTATCATTGAAATTCTTGAAATTATCTATATCTGTGAGAAGCAGGGATACAAACGGTATCTCTCCCCTGTCTCTTTTTTCCATTTCCACGCGCAGTTTTTCCTGAAAAGTAAGGTGATTTGTCAGCCCTGTAAGCCCGTCCTGCGTCGCCTGCCTGTGTATCTTGTCATACAGTTTAGCGTTTTCAAGAAGCATTGCCACGCGCGTCAATATCATTTCCAAAGTTTTAATCTCCAGCGCGCTGAAACCCGCGCCTTTTTGTTTGTCAAGCTTCGCTATACCGCAGGCAGTATGCCTGTCCCCCAGAACTCCGACATAAAATTTTTCCACATCGTCTCTTTTCAGGTTTATTCTTATATTCTTTTCATTGGCATTGTCAATAACAGAACTGTTTCCCGTGTCAAAGACATAGCGCAGTATCTCGTCGGATTTTATGTCAAACTTTGCTCCCCTGATATTCCCCGGATATCCTGAGCTTTCGGTTATCTCAAGCGTCTTTCCGCCGGAATGCAGCTCCGCAATATAACCTCCGGTTATGTCAAAACTTCTGACTTCCTCAAAAAAAGTCTTTATAAGTTTTTCCCTGCCTTCAAGCAGATTCAGTTTCTCATATATTTCAAAGAGCCTGCTCACCCGCTGCTCGCGGACCGCGGTCTTTTGATTTATCTCAAAGAGCTCCATTATGCCCGCGGTCTCTCTTGACAGCGCCTCAAAATAACCTTTCATCTCTCCGTCGTCAAAAACACCCTCTTTGCCGAAGTCAGCGGCAATGGCTCCTATTATTTTATTAAGCACAACAGGCACCGTAACAGCGCAGGCAGAGCCGGGATCCTTTTTATAATACGGAATCTGTATCCCCTTCGCGTCAAAATGAAAGCATCCCCCTTTTTCCACGCCCGCGCCTATTACCCCTTCATTTATCTTAAAACTGTAATCATCTTTTATGTTTTCCTCGTTTGAAGACGCGGCCATCATAAGTTCAAAAACCTTTTCATCACCGTGTTTTTTCAGAAAAAAGAGAACTGACCCGGCGCCCGTAAATTTTCTGAACATTTCAAAACGGGCCTTTAAAAGTTTATAGGCGATAACATCAAAGTCTCCGCTCTCTTTTCCGGAATCAAGGCCTTCCGCTATTATCTTCCCGCGCAGCCCCGTGTTTTCCCTCCTTGTCAGATATAAAACCGCTCCCAATGCCGCAAGGCCCGCAAAAAGGGCGTAATCAGACGGAAGAAAAACTTCCCTGTACCTCAGAAAAGAGAGAAATATGCCGCCCAGCATAATAAGCGAATGCTTATAGAATCTGCGGCGCATCAGCACAAATACGACAAAAAACGGGGCCCATTTAAGTTCGGAAAGCGCGCCTCCCGTGACGTTTGCCGCCGTAAGATATATTATGAAAACAAGATACGCTGTTTTGACCTGAAAGGATTTATCTGATTTGCGTGTTCTGCGCTCGGTATAATAGACATAAAAAAAGAAAGCTGCGTACATAGAAAGATAAAACCATACGGCGGATTCCGCCTTGGGATAAAAACCCATAATATTGAGAAATAACGCCCCCAAAAACAGCACAAAAAGAACCCGCCGTTTTTTTCTGTTCAAACCGTTTTTTTCCGGCTTCTGCCTTAAAGCAAAACGCTTATGGTATTTTTTCGCCATTTTTTATTTGAACTTTTTTATCGCTTCATCCACGCTTTTAAAGTATTCCAGTATATTGGTGAAATCAAGGAGTTCGAAAATCTCAATAACTTCCTGTTTCATATCCACAAGCTTTAAGTCACCCTTGTTTTTTCTTATGTTTTTTATTTCACTTATAAAAATGCCCCATCCCGCGGAGCTTATATAATCAACCTCGCCCAGGTCTATTATTATCTTATAAATGTCTTTTTGTATAAGCTCCCCCATTGTCTTTTCAAGAAGAGAAGATGTCGTCGTGTCTATGTAGCCGGAGCATTTCACTATTGTAACGCCCCCTTTTGTTGATGTTGATATATTTAACCCTTCCATAAAAACACCTCCATAATATGAATTTATTTAAATTTCGCAAAAACATAGCCGAGGTTCTCTTTGAACCCCCTTTTCCACTGGTTAAGTATAACATTTTTCAAGTCAGGATAAAAGATTATTTTGCGGAATTTTTCCATATTTACATACTCCGCGTCCTTTAAAACCGCCTCCGAATTCACCCTGATGTTTTCTTTCTTAAAGGATTCGACTCTGAAATATACATTCAGTATATGCCTGGTTTTTCCCGGGTATATTGTATCGTGCATAAGCACCTGATTGTATATTTTTTTCAGTTTTATGCTTACTTCTTCCTGAAACTCCCTTTTCAGAGCATCCTGAACCGTTTCCCCAAAATCAACTCCCCCTCCCGGAAGCAGCCAGTACGATTTCCCGTTTTTCACGTGGTTAACCAGAAGAAGCTCGTTGTTTTCATTCAAACAAAAACCCGCAGCCCTTATTCGTATGTTTTTTTCCATCCCGAAACCCTTAAAACAGACCGTCCTGAGCGGGAATATCCCGTTCAAAACCAAAATGTCTGTAAGCTTTTTCCGTTGCTTTCCTTCCGGAAGGCGTCCTGCTTATAAATCCAATCTGTATAAGAAAAGGTTCGTAAACATCCTCTATGGTTCCCGGCTCTTCGGATACCGACGCGGCAATGGTATCAATGCCCACAGGCCCGCCTCCGAAATTTTCTATTATTGTGGTTATTATTTTTCTGTCCATATTATCAAGCCCCATCGCGTCTATTTCAAGCATCTCAAGGGCCCTCGCCGCTGTCTCCGCATTTATCCTGTTGTCTGCCTTTACCTGGGCAAAATCCCGCACCCTTTTAAGTATCCTGTTCGCTACCCTCGGAGTCCCGCGCGAGCGCCTTGCAATCTCCAGAACCCCTTCTTTGTCCGCTTCAATGCCCAGTATCCGAGCCGAGCGCTCAATTATAACGCGCAGAGAGTCTGCATCATAGAAATCCACTCTGTAGACAGCGCCGAAACGGTCCCGAAGCGGAGCCGTAAGCAGACCCGCGCGTGTTGTCGCGCCTATAAGCGTGAATTTGGGAAGGTCTATTCTGAAGGTCTTTGCGGTCGGTCCCTTGCCAAGAACAATATCAAGCACTCCGTCCTCAAGCGCGGGATACATAATTTCCTCCACAGAACGATTGAGCCTGTGTATTTCATCAATAAAAAGAATATCGTTTTCCTCAAGGTTTGTTATTATCGCCGCAAGGTCTCCCGCCCTTTCAATCACCGGTCCGGCTGTTACCCGTATATTCACCCCCATTTCATTCGCGATTATATGAGAGAGCGTTGTCTTGCCCAGTCCCGGCGGCCCGCAAAAAAGTATATGCTCAGGGGCCTCGCCCCTGAGTTTCGCGGCATCTATCAGAATCTTTAATTTTTCTTTCACGCTTTCCTGCCCTATGTAATCAGAGAGAAATTCCGGGCGCAGGTCTTTTTCAAAACCCGTATCGCTAATCTCTCTACCGCCGTCTATGATTCTTTTTTTATTCTTTTCGTCCATTGTCCATCCGTTCATTGCGGCGCAAGATGTTTAAGCGCCTGTTTTATCATCTCTTTTTCGTCAAGGTCCGCGCCTTTTTCTTTTATTGCGGCTTTCAACGCGTCTCTTGCCGCGGAATATGTGAATCCGAGTTTTTCGAGCGCCTGTATATAATCGCTGCCTGATAATATGCTTTCATCTTCGCCCGCTGCCGCGAAGTCCTTGAATTTATCCTTCAGCTCCACCACTATACGCTCCGCCTTTTTTTTGCCGAGACCCGGTATTTTTACAAGCAGGTCCGATTCGCCGGAAGCTATCGCGGCTTTCAGGCGTTCTGCCGTAATATTACTCAATATGTTTATCGCTGCCTTTGGCCCGATACCGTTCACTCCCAGAAGCACAAGAAATATTTCTTTTTCTTCCCTGCGCGCAAAACCGTAAAGCTCCATAGACGTCTCTTTCACCGAAAGGTAGGTAAACACCCTTATATCCCCCTGTCTGCCCTTAAACTCCTCATAAGAAGCGCCGGAAATATGAATCCCGTATCCCGTTCCGTTTACGTTTATCAGAAGATAATTTTCCGTTACCTCTTCCGGTTTTCCGTCAAGAAAGTCTATCATTCTGCCTCCGCATCCCTGCATATTTTTCTTATGTTTTTGCCGCTTCCTTTTCCCGCGTCCCTCGCAAGCTGTTCAAACCGCGAAGCACCCGCGTGGCACACAGCTATGGCCAGTGCATCGGCAACATCGTCGGGTTTGGGTATCTCGGGCAGCTTGAGCATCATCCGCACCATCTCCTGCACCTGTTTTTTTTCCGCGCGCCCGTCGCCTGTCAGGGCCTTTTTTATCTGAAGCGGCATATATTCAACCGCCCTGATCCCGGCTCTTGCCGCGGAAAGTATAATAACACCGCGGGCCTCGCCGACGCTCATTGCGGTTGTTACGTTCCTGTTAAAAAAAAGCCTTTCTATGGCCAGAACATCCGGCCCGTGTCTTTTTATTAAACCCGTCACTTCCGCAAAAATATGCTCAAGCCTCTCTGCCGGCTCCAAGTCTTTTTTCGTTTCAATAAGACCGTAATCAACAACAATAAACTCCCCCCCTTTTTTCTCAACAACCCCAAAACCCGTCCGCGCTGTTCCCGGGTCTATCCCGATAATCCTCATCAAACCATCACCGGTAAACTCTTTCCACTCTGTCCGTTATACCCGTAAGTATTTCATACGGTATGGTTCCGGCCTCTTTTGCCGCGTCTTCAACCGGAAGAATATATTTTCCGCTTTTTCCGAACACAAGCGCGCTGTCTCCCGGTTTTGTCCCTTTTGGCGCGCGGACCGCTGTCATATCCATACATACAGCGCCCAGCACCGGCGCTTTTTTGCCTTTTATCATCACATAGCCTTTTTCGCTCAGCGAGCGAAAAAAACCGTCCCCGTATCCTACCGCGATTATTGCGGCGGTTTCGGATTTTTTTGCCGTGTATTTCCCGCCATAACTTACTCTATCTCCTTTGTTTATCTTTTTAACCTGAAGCACAGGCGCGCTCAGCGACATCACGGGCCTGAGTTTTATTCCTTTTGGAAAGTTTTTCACGGGAAGACATCCGTAAAGCATTATACCGGGCCTTACCGCGTCAAAACGGGCCGCTTTATACCTCACCGCAGCCGCCGAATTTGCCGCGTGGTACATAACTTTTTTTCCAAAGACTTTTTTCAGCCCTTCAAACATTTTCGCCTGCTTCAGCGTCCGCGAATCATTTTCCCTGTCAGCATCGGCAAAATGAGTATAGACACCCTCAAGTTCAAGAAAAACATTGTCCTCAATTATGTTTTTCGCGGTATCCGCGTATTCCAAAGGCAAACCAAGCCTGTTCATTCCTGTATTGAATTTCAGATGTACAGAGATTTTTTTTCCTTTTTGCAGGCAGAAATCCGAAATTTCCCTGAGCTTTTCCGCGGAATAAACAGAAAGCACAAGATTATATTTCACGGCATCTTTTAATTCGTTTTTTTCGGCTCCGTTAAGAATAAGTATTCCGCTTTTTATTCCCCCTTTTCTGAGCTGCTCCCCCTCGCTCATTCTTGCGGCAGCAAGCATTTTCACACCGCATTTTTCTTCCAAAAACCGGGAAACCTCCAAAATACCGTGCCCGTAAGCATTCGCCTTTACCACGGGTATTATCTCTTTTCCCGTTTTCCTTTTCATAACCCCAAAATTGTATTTAAGGGCATGCAGGTCTATCTTCGCGGCCACAGAACCGGTTTTTTCAGAACGCTCCCGCGACACTTTGCCCTCCCTCATCAGGCTCCTGCTCCTGCTCTGTCCTTTCGACAAACGCGGTAAGATCGGGAAGAAACCAGACCTTCTGGTTTGCCACAGGGCCGTTCCTGTTCTTTTCTATTATAAGACGACACCGTCTTCCGTGCCTTCTTTCCGTGCCTGACTCATCGGACATTGTCACATCAACCAGCTCATTGTCTTCTTTATGAATAAACATAACCATATCGGCATCCTGCTCTATCGCGCCCGACTCCCTAAGATCCGAAAGTTTCGGCGCCATTGTCTTTTCAGGCGCCCCTGCTCCCGGCCTTGTTCTGTCCCGCTTTTCAGATTCGCGGTTAAGCTGCGACAGGGCAATTACCGGAACATTTGCCTCCCTCGCAAGAGCCTTAAGCGACCTTGAGATATTGGCTATCTGCTGTTCCCTGACCTTTATCGAAGGGTCCGGCCTTACAAGCTGCATATAATCAACTATTATAAGGTCCAGTTTTTTATCTTCCCTTCTGAGCTGGGTCATATAACTGCGCGCTTTTGCTCTCATCTCAAAAACCGTATTATCGCCCGTATCAATGCATATATTGGTATCGGAAAGCCTGCCCGCGGCTTCCATTATCTTCTCTTTTTCTTCCCTCGTAAGGAATTTACCCGTCCTTATTTTCTGTATGTTTACCCTGGATCCTATGGCGAGCAGCCTTCTTATCAGGTCCTCCGCGCTCATTTCAAAACTGAATATAATCACATTTTTTTTATCCCTTACAGCCAGGCGGTGGGCGATATTCAGAACCAGCGATGTTTTTCCAAGAGAAGGCCTCGCGGCAACAATAACAAGCTCCTGCTCTTTGAGCCCCGAGGTAGCGTCATCAATATACTTGTATCCCATTTCAAGCCCCGTATACTTCCCGGGGTCCTTTTCCATTTCCTGCATACGTTCATATACATTGTGTATAAGTTCTTTAATCATCTTCATCGTGCCGTGTTCCCGCTCGGCAATCCCGAATATTCTGTTTTCTGCTTTTTCTATTATAAAGGAGGGCTCATACCCTCCGCTGTAAGCCTGTTCTATCACTTCAGTGGAAAGGTCTATTAATTTCCTGAGGTTGGCTTTTTCTTTTACAATCCCGGCGTAATCTTCCACGTGCGCCGCGGTCGGAACAACATCCGAAAGCATTGTTATGTAAGAAGCGCCTCCCGCGGAATCCAGCAGCCCGGATGAATTCAGCTCGTGAACAACGGTAAGAGCGTCTATGGCATCGCCCTTTTCGCTCAGTTTTTTCATAGACGCATAAATTATTCTGTGTTTGGGATCATAAAAATCTTCAGGTTCAATCAGGGACGCAATAACATCCACCGCTCTTCCCGAACTGAGCAGTATGCCCCCAATCAGCGATTGTTCTGCCTCCGTATTCTGAGGAGGAACCTTGGCTGTCATTGTCTTTTGTTCAGCCATTGGTTGTTATCCTTTCGTTTCTTCCCCGTCTTCCTTTTCTTTTGATTCGCCGTCCCTGACTATATGAAGTTTTACTTTGGTTTCAACATTGTGCTTGAAAACTATCTTCACATCAAAAACTCCGAGTTCTTTTATATGCCTGTCAAGTTCGACATTGGATTTGTCAACTTCAAAGCCCTGCTTAACAAGCTCCGCGGCCACATCCGCCTCAGTGACGGACCCGAAAAGCCGGTCGTCCTCTGACGCAAGTTTTTTTACGGTGATTTCCACATCCTTCATTTTTTCAGCGCCTTCAAGAAACTTTGCGGCTTCCTTGTCCGCTTTTGCCGCTTTTTTGCTGTACTGCGCCTGTATGGCTTTCAGATTCTTTTCCGTCACCAAAACAGCCTTTTTCTGCGGCAGCAGAAAATTTCTCGCGTATCCCGGAGATACTTTAATTACATCTCCCACTTTACCGAGTTTCCTCACGCTCTCTTTTAAAATTACTTCCATATGCTGCCTCCCTTTCTGATTTTTCTGAAATTAAACCAAGTATCAAAAATTCCTGCCAGTATTACCGCGGCCGAAACAACCGTCCAGAAAACCGCAAGCAGAAAAAACATAAATCTTATGAATTTCGGCGTCTTTCTCTTTTCCATAAAAAAAACAACCACCGACAGTCCTGCCAAAAAATAGAGATTTGCGGCAAAAAAAACAATATTCAGCGCCGCAATTCCCATAATGCCAGTTTCTATATGCCTTCCCGCGGCAAGCACGCCCATTGACGCAAGCAGCAGCCACATTACCTCCTCGCTGATATACCAGCAGGAAAACGAGGGCATCTTATTTTCAATTTTCAGGGTTTTAACCGCTATGAGCCTTACAACAAAATAAACAAGAAAAACCATAAATACGATGCCTGTAATAAACCAGGCAGGCAGAGCCTTCAGGAAAAAGGTTTCAAGCCCTTTCCTCATAGCTTCAATTTCAGCCCGGTCAGCACCGCCTTTTTCCGCTCTTTCAAGGACTTCCTGCGTGCTTTTTTCAAAATCCGCCCTCATAACCTCGTACATATTATGCTCTGTTGACTTTTGTACTCCTGTAAAGAACGCCGCAAAAATAACCGTCATACATATTGAACCGGCCAGAATAACACCGACCCATTTTACCTCTTTTTTTATAAGAAAAAACATAAAGAAACCGGTCATACCAAAAAAAAGAAGCATAACCAGAAAACTTGCCGCAAAATATATCAGGGCCTCAAGCATTTAAAATACGCCTCCCTACAACCCTTACAAATCCATCAATCAACAGTAAAAGGCATCAAACCCGCTTCTCTGGATTTTTTAATCGTCCTTGTGACCAGCCTTTGATGTTTTGCGCAGTTTCCGGTAACTCTGCGGGGTATTATTTTTCCCCTTTCGGTAATAAAACCCTTCAGATATATCGTCTCTTTGTAATCCAGTTCCTGCCTCTTTTCAGAACAGAGCTTGCATCTTTTTCTTTTAATTCTTCTGAATCCGAATCCTTTTCTACCGCCTGTCTTTACCGCCATTTACAACTGCCTCCTTAAAATATTAAAACGGCGCGTCGTCGTTTCCGGCTCCGCCCGGCGCGGAAGCGTCGGCATCTCCGGAATATTCGTCATCGCCCTTCTTTTTTCTGTCTATAAACTGAACCCTATCCGCCACCACTTCCAGAATGCTCTTTTTTGTACCATCTTCCGCATCCCAGCTGCGGCTCTGCAGGCGTCCTTCAATAAATACCGCAGAACCTTTCACAAGATATGTATGGCAGCTTTCCGCCTGCTTGCCCCATACAACTATATTCACAAAACAGACCTCTTCTTTTTTCTCTCCGGTCTGAGTGGTGTAGGCCCTGTTTACCGCAAGCCTCATATTTGTCACAGGCTGCCCGTTTTTTCCGTACTTAAGCTCCAGATCGCGGGTCAGATTTCCCATCAGAAAAACTCTGTTTAAGTTAGCCATTTCCGGCCCTCCTTGGACTCTCCCGTCCGATAAACCTTTTTATACTTCCGCGGCGTCTTCTTTTGCGTCTGTTTTTTTCGTCTCAACCGTATCCGCTTCCGGGGTTTTTTCCGCAGCAGCGGCTTCCACCGGCACTTCTTCCTTTACCGCCTCTTTCGAGGGTTTTCTCTCAATCGGCTTAATTTCAACCGCGTTTGATATCATATATCTTATAATTTCCTCGGTAAGCCTGAGTTTTGTTCCGAATTCATTAACAGCAGACGCGTCCATTTCAAACTTCATAAAAAGATGAAATGCGTCCGCGAATTTTTTCATTTCAAAAGGCAGTATTTTCTTCTCGCGGGGGGTCATTTCCTTTATCTCACCCTTAAGATCCGCCGCTCCTTTTTTAATCTTTTCCAGAACAGAAGCTATCTCCTCTTCCGACAATGTTGGTTTCAGATAAATAACCGCTTCATAAGCTTTCATAAATAAAACTCCTTTCAAAACATTAGTTTTAAACATACGGACAGAATAATACCGTAATGAACAATAAAAATATCATATTTGGGGTTTTTTAGCAAGAAATATTTTAACCAGGCTATGGGGCATTTTTGATTTTTGATTTTTGATTTTTGATTTTTGATTTTTGATTTTTGATTTACAGCAAAAACAGATCTAACCTCCGCCTCTTATCACAAAAAACTTCCCCCTGTGGATGCTGTTGTCAGGGCTTATTATAAGGTAGTAATAGATTCCGGCGGACACGGGAAGGCCGTATCTGTTTACCGCGTTCCAGTGCTCCGTTATATTCCGGGCCTGCAGGGAATAAACAAATTCCCCGGATACTGTATAAACCTGAAAGTTTGCGCCCGGCACAAGGTTGTCTATTTTCAGATCCCCCTGCCCCGGATCAAACGGATTCGGGTATACCACGGGCCTGTCCAGCGGAAAAAACACCGTATTTGAACTTACGGGCGGGTGCCTCAGCGGTTCTTCATATACAAGGTCATTATAATCACACCACGCGGTATTCTCAACAGGCGGTCTGTTTTCCCCCGCGGGAATTGTTATATTCACGGTAAATTCAATATAAAGCCGTTCTCCGGGAGATAGGCTTTTTTCCGAAAAATCCCACCTTATATAACTGCCGTCAACTTCCGGCTGAGGCGCGGAATCGCTTCCCGCAAAAGCAATCTCCGCGGGAAGAGTATCCCAAACCGATAAATTATAAGCCGGGAATTCCGATACGTTTTCAACCATTAATCCGTATGTGATTGATGAATTATTTCCGGTTAAAACCGATTTCCTGATTTCAAGCACCGCGTTTTCCGGAACAGGCGCGGGAGTAAAACCGCCCACAGGATAACCGTAGGACTCAAAATCAAAATACCCGTATATCATCGCCCCAAAAGGCTCCGGGCCCGACAAAATATACGACCCTCCGGGAGCCGCGTTAATCTGCGCGTAATAAAAATCCGAACCCGGAACAGGATGAAATGCCGCGGAAACCGGAGCGCCGTTTATCGTAATGCTTCCAACCGCAGCCGAAGGAACGGCTATGTTGATATATGCTGACATACCCGCGTGCCCTAAATCAAAAACAGCGGTGTTGTAATCGGTACTGTATCCGGAAAACGGATAGACTATCGCCATAAAAGGGTCGCCCGTTGAATCGTCATAAAACATACTGTTCGCGTACTGCATAACAAAAACAGGGGCGTCAGAGGTTATATAAGACGCCTCGTCCAGTATTGTTTCATAAATTTCCCCTCTGTTTATAACAGCAGCCGCAGCTCCGTTTATTGCCACGGACGTATTGTCCAGAGACGCCATAATCCTGAAAGTATCGCCTCCGGGCTTTTCCGCAAAAGGCACGGTAACAAACTCATCTCCCCAGGAATCAACAGGATTGAGCTGCTCCACAAGATGGTCGCAGGCAGCAATATTAAACGGCACGCGGGTGCATTTATGCCCGCCAAAAACAGCGATCGGCATATCAGAACTTATATGCGTGCCTGTCAGGTCATTAAAATCCGCATCCATAAGCTGATACGCCTCTCCCCTGTTCAATGTCACGGTATACGGCACGCCCGCAGGGCGGGTTCCCGTATTCGCGGATGGTATTATCGTAACAGTCGTATTGTCATAAGCAGCGGCAATGCCGAGCATACTGCCCCTGTACTCGGGGCTGCCGTCAACAGAAGTGTGGGAAAAATAAGACATATTAAAATATTCCGTTCCAAGGGATCCGACAGGAAGCGCAAGAAAACCGTCTGTTGTATAATCCATCTTGTTTACGCCGTAAACAACTATGTCAGCGTCCGAAACAATATGTATGCCTTTTGACTCTGTGCCGTCATCCGTATAAACAGAGACATCAGCAGGCAGTTCTATAACCGTAAAGGTTCCCGGCACAGCATTAAAATTTATGGAATAGCCCATACCCGGGACCTCAACAGTTCCCGAAGTCTCTCTCTCAGCGGTTATAAGCAGCACTTGCTCGGCTTCTGATGAATGGTTCCGGTTGAACATTATCCAGAACTCCGTGCCGCCCGCATCAATTGAAGCGGACAAATTTGATATTCCCGCTCCCAAAGCAGACACAGCCAGAAAAAGACAGAAAATTTTTCCGAATTTCATACAATACTTCATACAACACCCACTATCTGTTTTTTAGTATTATAGCCGTAAAAACAGACCCCGTCAATTAAAAGCGGGGATTCAGGCAATCACGCTGCGGGAGGGCGTCCGCCTTCGCCAAAGCTGCGGCGGACAGGCCGCGGGCCCTCCCCTGCTTTGGCGCCCGATTAACCACGCGGGCAGCAGAAACCCCAATCATTTAGACTGGAGTTTTCCCAAAATTTTCGAATCCATTTAACAGCACACATAACACTTATAAGAGATATGCTTTGCGTGCAGATATTTTCTCGGGAGGACGACTCACTCCCCCTATAAACAAAGCACTCCCTGACGACTCCGCAGGAATAAAGACTTCCTCC
>OMKS01003542.1_pt1 | contig 12329 bp, 13 predicted proteins | sample 1674721 | NCBI WGS metagenome assembly OMKS01 (sample SAMN06264996, study PRJEB25208) | sediment metagenome | isolation source: hot spring sediment | place: USA: California | collected 2014-09-02 | reverse complement strand
CGCCATCGTGGACCGGGGTTGGCAGGATGGCTACATCAAGCCCGAGCCGCCCGAGAAGCGCACCGGCAAGACGATTGCCGTCGTGGGCTCGGGGCCGGCAGGTCTCGCCGCAGCCCAGCAGCTCAACCGCGCCGGCCACAGTGTCACGGTCTTCGAGCGCGACGACGAGCCCGGCGGCCTGCTCACCTACGGCATTCCCGCCTTTAAGCTCGACAAGGGCATGGTGAAACGCCGCGTCGACCAGTTGCGCGCGGAAGGCATTCAGTTCCGCTGTGGCGCCTGGGTTGGCAAGGAGGTACCGACAAGGGAACTCGATAGCTTCGATGCGGTCTTGTTGACGACGGGTTCGACCAAGGCGCGCACGCTCGACATCCCAGGCGCGGACCTTGATGGCATTCACCTCGCGGTCGAATTTCTCACGCAGCAGACCCGCCGCCTCTTGGGCAAGGAAATCGAGGGCGAAGACATCCTCGCGACAGACAAGGACGTCGTCGTGATTGGCGGAGGCGATACGGGCTCGGATTGCGTCGGCACGAGCATCCGCCAGGGCGCGAAGAAGGTGTGGTCCATCGAACTACTCCCACAACCGCCCATCGAGCGCGACGAGACGATGCCGTGGCCGCGCTGGCCGGCGATCCTGCGCACGTCGAGCAGCCACGAGGAAGGCGGCGAGCGCCAGTGGAGCATCCTGACCAAGTCCTTCTCGGGCGAGGGCGGCAAGGTCAAGCAACTGCACGGCGTCCGGCTCGAGTGGAGCGCGCCCGATGAGTTCGGCCGGCGGCGCATGAGCGAGATTCCAGACGGCGAGTTCACGCTCGATTGCGAGTTGGTGCTGCTTGCCTTGGGATTCCTTCACCCCGAGCAGGATACCGTCGTCAAGGACCTCGGCCTCGAACTCGATGAGCGTGGCAGCATCAAGGCCGACGAGCACTTCAAGACGAGTGCCCCCAATGTCTTCGCCGCCGGTGATGCGCGTCGCGGACAATCCCTGGTCGTATGGGCCATTCACGAGGGGCGCGAGGCCGCACGCCGCATCGACATCGCGTTGATGGGAGCATCCGACCTGCCCAGCGCCGCCTCGCACGGCTATGAAAGCGCAGCGCTGCCCGGCGCATGACGTCTACGATTCTTCTTGCTCGCCCACTACGCCTGCGGCGTCCGTCCCGCCGAGCTTCAGGATCAGGCGCGTGGCATGGCCCTGAATCTCCGAGGCAAGGTCCTCGACCCGCTTGCTGAACCAGCTATGGAACGCCAGGGCCGGAATGCCGATGCACAGGCCGGCGATGGTGGTGATCAGCGCCTTCGAGATGCCACCCGACAGCACTTGGGCGTCACCGATGCCGTGTGCTGTGATAGCGTTGAACACGGTAAACATACCCAGCACCGTACCCAGCAGGCCGATGAGTGGGCTGACCCCCGCGATGATCTCGAGAAGCGTCAGGCCCCGCTTGAGACGCCCGACCTCGACGCGTCCCGCCGCATTCATCACCTCGCGCAGGTGCGGCACGTCGAGATGTCGCGCATCGAGCACCTCCTTGACCACGTGGGCCAGCGAAGTCGGCGACCGGTTGCACAAGTCCAGTAGGCGTTGTGTCGAGGTGTCGCCGTTGTAGACTTCAATGGTTGCCACCAGCTTCGGGTCGATCACCGCCCGTCGGCGCAAGGCCACCGCTCGCTCGATGATGACCGTCGCGCCCATCAGCGAGCAGATCGCCAGGGCCGCCATTGGCCATCCGCCTTGGGCGAGGACGTCGACTGCGTGTTGCAGGGACTCTATTTCAAGAAGCTGAAGGTCCACTGTATCTCCAGGTCTTGCGAACGGTAGAGCTTGGGGATCTCGAAGGGAAACGGCCCGAATGGCCCCGCCGTTTCGATGGCCTCGCGGCACAAGGGCGCGAAGCTGGCCGAGCTGCCAGGCTCGATAATCTCGGCGCGGACCACCTCGCCGTCCGCATTGATGGCGCAGTCGATCACCGCATGCGTGGGCGAGGTGCCCGAGTAGCGCAACACGAGCGCGGCGTTCCAGCGGCGTTCCACGCGGTCGCGTATCATGCGTAGGTACGGCGCCATCTCGTCTTGCATTGCTTCGAAGCCGGTGAAGCCTTTCCGTTTCACGCCACCTTCAACACGCCCCCGCTCCGACGACCCGCGCTCTCGATGAAGGGGCGTCATCGGCTCATGGGGTTTCGCTTTCGCGATCGGCGTACGGTCGGGGAGGGCATGTTCAGGCGGCTCGTCCTTGTCGATTTTCTTTTCGCTGTCATTCCCGCGAAGGCGGGCATCCAGTGGAATCGTCGTGTTGCCTTCTCTGCTCTCCAGGCTCTCCGCCTTTGCGGGAATGGCGGTGGGATCGGGTGGGGTTGAGGGCGCTTGGTCGAAATCCGAAGGTTCATCGAAATGAGGCGCGATGCGCTCGCCCTCCAAGTCCGAGAGGTCCGCCGCCTTCGCGTTCTTATCCGATATCAGGTCTGTAGGTTCGGCGGGTTCATCGGCGGTCTCGTGTGTGTCAATTAGACGACGGGTTTCCGGCGGCTCCTGCGCCGGCTGCAGATTCAAGACCAGCGGCGGCGGCTTCGCGACCAGCCCCGCAACGTGGCGGCGCGGAACAAGCCCTGTGGACATCAGAACAGTTGCATGCAGCAAGAGCGAAGCGGCCGCTGCACATACCATGCGTTTTGCGTAACCCATCGATCGCTTTCCCGGTCATGCTCGGGCGATCCTATCAGATGCCCCGACAGCTACCATAATCAGCGTCCCGTGTCGTGGTGGATATCACGTCGCGCGCACCGTCGAAATCGTTGAAGCAATTGACTGCGTGCCCGCGAAGTGTTATCCTGTCCCGTCAAGAATTATCCTGTGCGGCGCTGCGGCGAGGATGGTATGTACGAGCACTTCTTCGGGCTGAAAGAGAGGCCTTTCAATCTCACGCCTGACCCCCGCTTTCTCTACCTCAGCGAGAAGCACAAGGAGGCCTTTGCCCACCTCAAATACGCCATCGACAACCGTACCGGCTTCGTCATGGTCACCGGTGAGGTGGGCACGGGCAAGACCACCATTTGCCGCAGCCTCCTTAATCAGCTCGACGCCGACACAGAGCTGGCTTTCGTGTTCAATCCAATGCTCTCGCCTAAGGAGCTTCTCGCGGCCATCAACGCCGACTTCGGCCTGCCCTCGCGCGGCGACACGATCAAAGAACTCATCGACGAGCTCAATGCCTACCTCCTCGAGCGCAATGCCTTGGGCAAGAACTGCGTGCTGGTCATCGATGAGGCGCAGAACCTCAAGCCAGAGGTGCTCGAACAAGTGCGTTTGCTGTCCAACCTCGAGACCGAGACGCAGAAGCTCCTCCAGATTGTCCTCATCGGCCAACCCGAGCTGATCGAGAACCTGCACCTCCCCGAGCTGCGCCAACTCAACCAGCGCATCACCGCGCGCTATCACCTCATGCCGTTGAACTTCCGAGAGACGCGCGAGTATATCGCCTATCGCCTGCGCGTAGCCGGCGGGCGCGGAAAGGTGCGTTTCACGCGAGCTGCCATCGGCCGCATTCAGCGCTTCTCGGGTGGCACGCCGCGCATGATCAACGCGGTGTGCGACCGCGCCCTTCTCGTCGCATATGCCCGCGGTACGCAGCGCATGTCTCCCAGGATTGTGCGGCAGGCTGCCAAGGAGATACGCGGCCACCGAGTCCGAAAGACTCGTCACCCAAAGCGTGCGCCCGTTGCGGCGCCGATCCACCCCGAAGTTCCCGCGCCGGCACCGTCTCCCGTCAAGGCGGCGCGTCCCGCGAAATCCCAGGCACTCATCCGTGTCCCGCTGACGGTTCTCACTGTGCTTGCCCTGACGGCGATTATCTGGTACACCGGCGTGACGCTGGGGTACTGGCCCGACTACGTGCGGGAGGCATGGCCTGCACGGCGTCCGATCATTGTGGCCAATAACAGTGCGTCTGACTCGAGGCGGACCGTTGCTTCGACGCCGTCTTCCGAGCCCCTTCAGTCTGGGCCGGCGTCCGCGCATGTCATGGCCGATTCTCCGGTCCCGGAAGCTGAGTCCGAACGCGAGATTCACCCCGAGCCTGAACTCGAGCCCCAGCCCGAGCCCGAGCCCGAGCCCCAGCCCGAGCCGCCGGCCACGAAGCCCAAAGAGACAAGCCCTACCGGCGAGGGGCACATCACCGTCGATGGGACGTTCGATGACGATTTTTATTTGAACTCGGTGTTCATGAAAGTTTACCGAAATTGGGTGCCGCCGGCGACATCGGCGCAACTTCGGGCGACGGTCTATTTCCGCATTATGCCCGACGGCAGAATCGAGGGCGCGAGAGTCGAGAAGCGTAGTGGAATGTCGTCATACGACCAGCTGGCGCTCCGGACAATCATGACATCCGCGCCGTTTCCGGAGCTACCCGACCATCACACGGGCGACCATCTGGGAATTTTCTTTGAGTTCGTTCATAACCCGTGAGGTTTTGTTGAAGAAATTATTTTTCATAGCGATTCTCTCCACCCTGTGCTTCGCGCAGGGCGATGCATATCTCCGTATCACCGATTACGGCACGGGCGTTATGCGCCTCGCCGTGCCAGACTTCGTTCCGCGCTTCGACAATTTCGGCGCGGAGTGGGACTCGGTTATGCTCGAGCTGTCGAACGTTCTTCGGGCGGATTTGCGCTTCTCGCCTTTTCTCGATGTCATCGACTCCTCGCTCTATCCCCAGAAAGGGGTAACCGACCCCAAAGACTTGGATCCCTTCGGGTGGACGGCGTTAAATGCCCACGCTGTCGTGCTCACGCAGTTCGACACCGATGGCCGGCGTGTTTCTCTGAAAGTCGGCATCTACTCGGCGAACAACCGCTCTCGAATAATGCGGCGCGATTATCAGGCGAGCGCAGTGCAGGCGAGGCGGTTGGTTCATCGCATTTCGGACGACATTCATAAAGCCCTAACGGGCGAGGATGGCGTCGCGCAGACGCAGATAGCGTTCGTCTCCACGCGCATCGGCGGCATCAAGGACATCTGGGTATGCGACTATGACGGATACGCTCCGAGACGAATCACGGATTCGCGCTCCATAGCCCTCACGCCGAATTGGTCTCCCTCCGGTGACAAAATCACATACACGAGCTACAAAAATGATTCTCCCGACCTGTATATGTTCGATATTTATAAAGAGCGCGAAACCATGGTAGCAAATCATGAGGGGCCGAACTTGACCAGCGTTTGGTCGCCTGACGGGCGATATATTTGCTATTCGCGCATCGCGGACAATAACTCCGAATTATTTCTCAAAGATGTCCGCACCGGCGATGAGACGCGACTGACATATACGCCGCATGCCATCGAAACGTCCCCGACGTTCTCGCCGACCGGCAGAGAAATTGCGTTCACTTCCGACAGATCCGGATCACCGCAAATATATATCATGGATATGATGGGAACTTATTGCAGGAGACTGACTTACGAGGGCAGATACAACGACACGCCCGACTGGTCACCGAGGGGCGATAAAATTTGTTATACCTCGAGAACCGATCATGGCTTCCAAATTGCGATAATAGATGTCGCATACGGCGACCCGATTTATCTCACCAGCGTCGGGAGTAACAGAAGCCCCCGCTGGTCGCCGGATGGCTATCACATTGTTTTTTCGAGCAATAGGACGGGAACTTATCATCTTTACACGATGAACTGGGATGGTTCGGATGTTCGGAGGATAACCCGCGCCGGAGCGAACACCGAGCCGGCGTGGTCGCGACGATATAAATGGTCGTTCGATTAATTTTCTTGAAATAGAAATAATAGTTGATTTGTGATAAGATAAGCCTATATTCTACAACGAATATGGCAAACAACATCTAACAATAGGAGAGGGGAACAATGAGAAAAACCTCGATCGCACTTATTATCATGTTCTTGGTGATGGCTGTCTTCATCTCGGGGTGCCCCAAGAAGACTCCTCCACCGCCGCCGCCGGTCGCACCGCCGCCTCAGCCGGTTATCGAAGAGCCTGTCGTCGAGCCGGAGCCCGCGCCGAGAATCGAACTCCGCACGGTGTTCTTCGACTACGACAAATACAATATCCGCACGGATCAAGCGGCCAGACTCGCCGACAATGCTGAGCAGTTGATGAGATTCCCCGATGTCAAAGTCAGACTCGAGGGTCACTGCGACGAACGCGGCACCGAAGCATACAACATCGCTCTGGGCGAGAGAAGAGCACGTTCTGTGAAGAACTATCTCACGGAATACGGAATTCCGGCGACGCGCATAACGACCCGCTCATATGGCGAAGAGCGTCCGGTTTGCAGAGAGTCAACCGAAGACTGCTGGCAACGCAACCGTAGAGTCGAGTTCATCGTAGTCGAATAATGAACTCTGCCCGTCTAATCATCGGAGGAGCGGCAATTTTGTCGCTCCTCGGGTCTGTTGTTTTATCCGGGTGCGCATCGAGAGCGGAGATTAAGCGCTTTCAGGCACAGGTCGATTCTCTTAGCGTCGCGGGCCAACAACAGGCAGAAAGCCTCACGAGGCTCGATTCGCTCATGCTGGAGAATATCCGAACAATGCGCACTCTCCGCGCGGAGACCAATGCATTTATGGGTGCCATCCAAGAAGAGTTGAGCATAATCGAGTCGATTATGCGCGATTCAGGCTTCAAAGTGAGTGCACTCACTACGCGCATCGATGCACTCAAAGACGACATCGACAAGAGAGCGACCGCACCTTCGGACTCGGCAGTCGAGGATATTCCCGTCAAGGGTGCCGAGATCTTCGCCACGGCACTTCTCGACCTCAATCAGGGCAAATATGAGCTGGCAATCATGGGCTTCGAGTCATACCTCGAGGAGTTCGAGGATGGCGCCCATGCTCCCGAAGCCAGATACAACATAGGCGAGGCGTTGTTCGCGCAGGCGAATTATAGCGAGGCCGCCCTTAGCTACCTCACAATCACACGGAAGTGGCCTGCCAGCGGCATTGTTCCATCGGCACTGTATAAGGCCGGCCAATGCTATGAGAGGCTCGATCAGCCGGAGATGGCCGCGAATTTCTACCGAAGATTGGTCGCCGAGTTCTCATCAACAGCCGAGGCAGAGCACGCGAAAAGGCGCCTCGAAGAAATCGAAGAATAGGGCATTTTATATCGCAATAGTTTTTACTTGTTGCAGGAAGGCGACTTAGCGAGCTTTCCCACAAGAGTGCATAGATTGGAGCATGATGCGCCGAGCGTCAGAGAATATTACCTATGAGAGAATCCTCGTGGTGCGATTCTCATCTCTCGGCGATATCGTCCTCACCACGCCAGCCCTCGACGGCCTTCGCGCGAAATTTCCCGACTCGAGAATTTTTTATCTTGTAAAGGAAGAGTTCGCTCCTATCCTCCAAAACCACACCTCCGGTTGTGAGATTATCGACATGCCCGCAGATGCCCGCGAGGACTCGCGGCGCTTCGTGGAATTCGTAGAGGCTCTGGCGAAGGGCAAGTTCGATTTGGTCGTGGACTTGCAGGGCAATGCCCGCTCATTTGTGCTTCGCCGGAAAATCGACGCCGATTATGTCAAGGTGAAGAAGCACACACTTAGGCGCATGGCAATAGTCCGCTGGAAGCTCGGCGCACGCGGCCTTCCGAACATCCGCGATAGGTTCTTCAGGGCATTGCGTCCGCTCGGCATTACACCGGAGACGCGGGGGCATCCTTCGCTCGATTTGACCGAGCAGGAAATCCGCGCCGCCGTCAAAAAGTTCTTCGGCGGAAAAGTGAAGAAGCCTCTGGCCATAATCCATCCCGGCGCAAAATGGCCGCTCAAAGAGTGGGGCGAGGACAAATTCGCTCGATTGATTAACCTTCTCATCGAGAACGACTTCAATGTCGCATCATTTGGTGAAGCTTCATATAATAACACTATCCCATTGCATGACACAACAATACGCGAGCTGATGGCTTGCATCGCGCTCGGCGATATTTTCATAGGGAACGACTCCGGCCCGTTGCATATCGCCGAAGCATTGGGAGTGCCATCGCTGGGAATTTTTGGCCCGACGCATGAGATGCTCGGATACGCTTCCGATGGCGAGGGCGCGGAGATAATTGGCCTCGACCTCAAATGCCGTCCATGCTCGCTCTATGGGGGCGGCAGATGCAAGACCGGCAATCGCGAGTGCATGGAGAATCTATCGCCGGAGGCTGTCTTCGAGCGCGCGCAGGAGGTCTATCGGCGGGGACTGGAAAGAGTAGGGAAGACCGATGGGGAATAAAATCGCAGTTATGCTCGACCGCGACGGCACTGTCATCGTGGATGTTGGTTACATCGACGACCCCGAGCGCATCGAGATTTTGCCGGGGGCGGTCGAGGCGATAGTCAGGCTGAATGAGGCGGGCATTCTCGCAATTCTCATCTCGAACCAGTCGGGCGTGGCGCGCGGACTGCTTAGCATCGAGCGCGCGCGTGAGATAGACTCTGCGGTGCTTGAGCTTTTCGCTCAGCGCGGTGCGCGCATCGACGCGAGCTACTTCTGCCCGCATCATCCCGATGCCGTCGTGCCGGAGTTCCGCGCCGACTGCCGGAATCGCAAGCCAAATCCCGGTATGGCCGAGAGAGCGGCAGAAGAACACGATATCGACCTTCGTGCGAGTTTCGTCGTGGGCGACAAATTCAGCGATTTGCAACTCGCCCTAAACATCGGTGCGGAGGGCATTCTCGTCCGCACGGGGGAGGGCGAGGCGACCGAGGCCGGCTTCCGTGAGACGACCAAAGTTCCGGTGTTCGATACGGTATCCGGCGCCGTGGGATACATCCTCTCGAAAATAGTAGTGGAGACAATCGATGTATAGAGCCGAATTCTGGGAATTCGAAGGCGAGAACATTCGTTGCGGCCTCTGTCCGCACCGTTGCGTCATCGCGCCGGAGAAAAGGGGTGCCTGTCGCGTTCGGAGGCACACCGGCAGTATGCTCGTCGCAGACTCATACAGCGAGGTAATCTCCGTCGCGGTTGATCCCATCGAGAAGAAGCCGCTGTATCACTTCTTCCCCGGCGAAACTGTGCTGTCCATAGGGCCGCGCGGATGCAATTTCTCGTGTAGTTTCTGCCAAAATTGGCAAATTTCGCAGGAGAACGGCCGGACATTGCACATCACGCCGGAGACACTTGTCGGCGAAGCACTTAACGCCGGATGTATCGGAATTGCATACACTTACACCGAACCGATAGTGGCATTCGAGTTCGTCCGAGATACAGCGAAAATCGCCAGAAGGCAAGGCCTCAAGAATGTCCTCGTATCGAACGGCTTTGTCATGCCCGAGCCGTTGGCGAAGCTACTCGAAGTCATCGACGCTATCAATATCGACCTCAAGTCTATGGACGATGAGTTTTACCGACAAGTTTGCCGTGGGAGGCTCGATCCCGTCCTCGATACGATTCGAGCCGTCGCGAAGTCCTCCGTTCATCTCGAAATAACCAACTTGCTGATACCGGGATACAACGATTCCGATGAGCAACTTCAGAAAATCGTTGACTTCGTCGCTTCCATCGATGAGAGGATTCCCGTGCATTTCTCGGGATATTATCCTGCATACCAGTTCGATGCGCCGCCCACGCCGGTTGAGACTCTCGCGAGAGCGCACGAGATTGCGAAGAATAAGCTGAATTACATATACGCCGGCAACCGTCCGACGAGTTGGGGACGCGACACGCATTGCCCCCATTGCGGCAATCTGCTAATCTCGCGCTCGATGTTCGCGAGCAGTTCTGCGGGGATTTCGCCCGCGGGGCTTTGTGCGAGATGCGGTGAGAGCGTGGATGTCGAGGGGCCGTGGAACGAATGAGGCTGAAACCCGCGCCTCTCGACCTTCTGCCGATACTCATCGCGATTGCGATAGCCCTATTGCCTTTGATTCCCAATGACAAACATGCCGAAACCGTTGTGGTCTATCGCTCGCACGAGCGCCGGGCAAGCGTTCCGATGAGCAGGGACACGAGCTTCGTCGTCGATACCGATATCGGCGAGTGGACTGTGCGAATCGAGAGCGGCGAGGTGTTCGTGACCGAGGCGCATTGCCCCAAGCGAATTTGCGTCGGAATGGGGCGAATATCTCGGCCGGGGTCGGCTATTGTCTGTGCGCCGGGGAAAGTCGCCGTCGTTATCGAGGGAGGGGAGGAGCTTGATGCGGTCACGCGATGACAACCGCCGGATGGCGCTGTGCGCGCTTCTCGTTGCTGTAGGGGCGGTGCTCTGGACGCTCGAGGAGTTCATCCCGAGGCCGCTTCCGTGGCTTAAGCCCGGATTGGCAAACGTCGCGACTGTGTTGGCGATGGTCATCGTCGGGCCGGTCGAGGCGATTCTCGTCGCGGTCGGGAGAGTCCTTCTGGGTGGGCTTCTTCTGGGGAGGCTCGGCTCGCCGGCATTCATCATCTCGATGAGTTCGGCGATTGTCGCTGGTTTCGCGATGATAATCGTCTGGAAGTCGAAAGTCCCCATGTCGATTTACGGAATCAGCATCACCGGTGCGGTCTCTCATGCCGTTGCGCAGGTCTTTGTTGCGGGACTGCTCATCTTCAGCCCGTCGATTGCGATAAAACTTCTGCCGTTGGTCGTCATACCGGCGATTCCCGCGGGCATTTTGATAGCGTTTCTGTCGAGAGCCGTCATCACGAGAATAAAAAAACACCCGAATAAAGATATATCACAGTGAAAACAAGAAGTTCAAGTAATGAGAATCTTTCGTCAACAGCGGATTATATTTTAATGTAAGGGGGCGTCGGCGGCCGTAAACGGCCAGCGAAGTAGTCGGGGCACGATTGCCTATCCGAGAAGAAGTCTTCCGGCCGACTACTTCGCTCCCACCTGCGATTTTATAAATCGCAGGTGGGGCCGACGCCCCCCGTTCTCGGAGCACATCATGAAAAAACGGGAACAATCCAATAAAAAGCGATAAACCGCTTGCGAAAGCGCGGCCCGAGCATTAACTTAGGAATACTATGAAAATACTAATCGTTCAAACTGCATTCATCGGCGACTGCGTTCTGACCACGCCGCTCATCAGGCGCAGTAAAGAGGCATTCGGCGAGGACTCGTTTATCGCCGTGATGACCACGCCGGAGGGCGCGCAGGTCTTCGACGGCAACCCGCACATCGACGAAATTATCGTCTATGACAAGCGAAACGACAACGCCAAGCTCTCGACGCACTTTGGCGCGGTGAACGACCTGCTTTCGCGCAAGTTCGACATCGCAATTCTGCCGCACCGCTCGTTCCGCACCGGCATTATGACGTTCATGGCGCGGATTCCCGAGCGTATCGGGTTCGAGAAGTCCGGCGGCACGCTGTTCTACACGAAAAAGGTATCCAAGCCCATGGAACTGCCCGAGCCGGAGCGCCTTCTGGAACTTCTGACCGTTCTCGGCCATAACCCCAACCCCTCCACACTGGAGGTCTTCCCCGGCGCGGAGCGCGAGGCAAAGGCGAGCGAGCTTCTCAAAGCACGCAATATCGATAGCAAGGCATTCGCGGCAATCGCGCCCGGAAGCGTTTGGGGGACTAAACGCTATCCGCCGGAGCTTTTCGCCGAGGCAATTCGAGGCCTCTTCGCCGAGAAGGTCGTGGAAGTGGCGGTGATCATCGGCAGTGCGAAAGACTCGGAGCTTTGCGATGAAGTCGCGAAGAAGGCCGGAGACGGAGCATTCGCAATCGCCGGAGAGTCGGACATTCTGACATCGGCGGAGATAATCCGCCGTGCGAAAGTCTTCATCGGCAACGACAGCGGACCGGCGCATTTAGCCGCGGCGGTAGGGACGCCGGTGGTGGTTATTCTCGGGCCGACAGTGCCGAGTTTCGGCTTCGTGCCATACGGCGAAAACGTGACGGTTCTCGAACCGGCGATCGAGCTGAGTTGCAGGCCATGTAGCCCGCACGGCAAGACGGAATGCCCGCGCGGAGACTTAGCGTGCATGGTGAGCATCTTCCCTGATAGAGTGATAGCTTCGGCGACCAGCGCCGTTAGTAGAAGTTCCTAAATTCGCTCGAGGGCGGCCTCATATCCCAATTTTCTCAGGCCGAACGGGTCGTGGACGAGACGAAGTCTCTTCAGGGCGCGCTCGACCCTTTCCTCTGCGTATTTCAGTTCCTTGTCGGCAAGTGGGTGTTCGAGGCTCGCGAGCGTGAAAATCGCGTATGCAAATGGGAAGCTGTTCCACCCCGATTTGCCGTCGCGATAGAGAGGCATTGTCGATAAGCCGCGCTCGATGAAAGCATCGCCCTCGGGGAATCTGTCTCTTATACACATCTGACGCTGCCGACGAAGAGGATAGTGTAGATCTCGGTGGTCGCCGTATCA